>Ga0335083_10000818_pt1 | contig 44701 bp, 40 predicted proteins | sample Lox_Sample_42_FD_206716 | JGI IMG/M metagenome (GOLD analysis project Ga0335083, IMG submission 206716) | Soil microbial communities from Loxahatchee National Wildlife Refuge, Florida, United States - Lox_Sample_4.2 | ecosystem: Environmental > Terrestrial > Soil > Wetlands | place: USA...
GGACGCAATCGTGTCGAATTCCTGGACTACGATGCTCAGACCATTCTTCCGGAAATAACGGCGGAATCTGAAACTCTGACTACATAATCGCGGCCGGACAGTGCTCCTGTTCTTGCCAAACATCGAAAATCCGGTGGCGGGCCCGGCTGAAGAAGAGCACGCTTAATCCTGTCTAACAGTAAGAAAATAAAGAATAAAAATGCAACACTTAGCTTACGCGTGCTTTCCTTTATTTGGGTCGGCGTGCGATACTGAGTGCAGAGAGACAATCGGCGCGAATGACCCAGCTAGGTGAAGCGATAGTCCGCTACCACAAGCTGCTCGAAGGCAGCCAATACCAAAATCTCGCCTGGGCACACCAACTCCAGGAACGCATGCAAGCGAACAATTTGGCCGTCAGTGGGAGACCTGTCTCTCCGGTTCTGCGTCCGCATTTTATCACGCGCAGGCAGTACGCCGGGTTGGCCAAGGCAGTCGAGTCCTTTTCAAGCTCTATCGAACGGATCGAGAAGCTGGCCGTCTCGAGCCCTACGCTGCTGTCCCGCATGGAATTGCTTCCGGCTGAGAAGATGCTGGCGTCGGTGGACCCCGGATATCCGTTTCTGTCGGTCACGTCGCTGATCGACACCCATCTGAACAACGGCACGCTCCGCTTTGCGCGTTACATTCCGGACACGCCGGTGGGCGTGGCATACGGCGAAGCCCTTTCGGATTTGTTCTATGAATCGGCCCCGGTCAAAGAATTCCGCAAGCGTTATCATCTTGAAAAGCTGCCCGGTACGAAGTATTTGCTGCAGGCCATTCTCAAGACTTACAAAGAATGGGGCGGCAAGAACAAAAAGCCGAATGTCGCGATTCTGGAATTCCGCCAACCTTTTCAGACTACCGAGTCCGGCGAAAGCGCTTTAATCGCGCAGCTCTTCCGGCGCGAAGGGCATCAGGTGGAAGTGGTGTCGCCCGATCAGCTCGAATATCGCAACGGCATCCTGCGCCGCGGCGAGTTTCCGATCGATTTGATCTTCCGCCGCATCAAAGTCCAGGAGTTCCTGGTGCGTTTCGATTTGACGCACCCGCTGCTGCGCGCCTATCAGGACCGCGCCGTATGCCTGGTGAACAGCTTCCGTTCCGAGATGGCTCAAAAAAAGGCCATGTTCGATTTGCTCACCGACGAAGAGATCACCTCCGGTTTTCCGGCCGCCGAGCGAAAAGCGCTGCTAGAGCTGATTCCTTGGACCCGCGTAGTACGCGAAGCCAAAACACGCTACAAGAAAAAGCTGGTGGATCTGCCCGAGTTCATCCTGCGCAACCGTCCCAAGCTGGTGCTGCGCCCCAATGATGATAGCGCCGACCAGCACTCCTTCCGCGGCTCCGAGCTGGACGATGCGAGTTGGGAAAAGGCCTTGAAGCGGGCTTTGCGCAATCCCTACGTGGTTCAGGAAGTGATCGAGCCGGTGGTGGATGTCTTCCCGGTGCTGCAGTACGGACACCTGGAGATGCAGAAGATGCGCATTGACGTGCATCCGCATTCCTATCTGGGCAAGGTACAGGGCTGTTCGAGCTGGCTGACGGCCATCGGTCCTTCAGGCTTTTCGACGCTGTCCGGCCTCGCCCCGACGTTTATTTTGGAAGCAAAGTAAGCCCGGCTTCCTGACATCCGTGCCATAATTGGGCCGCGTGCAATCTCAAATTGAGGCCGCTGCTGCGCACCAGGTCGCCGCGCCGGCGCGCTTTCTGACCCCCGCTTCGATCCTGATCCTGTTCGGCCTGAATGCGTACATTTGCGAGAACCTTTTTCAAGCGCACTTCATCGATCAGATGGGCTCCACTGCTGGGCCCTTCATCGCCATCAGCCGGTGGATGATGCGGCATTGGCACGATTTGAGCTGGTATCCGCTTTGGTTCACGGGCATGCCGTTCTTCCGCGTCTACCCGCCCGGCCTGCACGTGGTGGTCGCTGCCGCCGCGAGTCTCTTCCGTCTAACTCCGGAGCGGTCTTACTTCTTGGTGATCGCGCTCGTGTATTGCCTTCAGCCCGTCACCCTGTATTGGCTGTGCTATCGCGCCAGCGGGTTTCGAAGCTGCGCCTTCGCAGCCGGACTGGCTTTTAGTCTGATTTCTCCCAGTGCGTTCCTGGCCAGCCTGGTGCGGCATGAACTGGGCGGCATCTGGTTCGCGCGGCGCTATCATACGCTGGTCTACTATGGCGAGGCGCCGCATGACGCCGTTCTATTGCTGATCCCGTTGGCGATTTTGTTTCTACATCAAGCCGCAGTAGACCGGAAACGTTGGTTTTTCCCGCTCGCCTGCCTGGTGCTGGCCGCCGTCTTTCTCACCAATTGGCCCGGCAGTGTTGGCTTGATGATGGCGCTCCTGGCGTATGGCCTTTCTAGAGTCGGCGCGGACTCGCTTCCGGTGTGGCTCAGCTTGGCCGCTTCCGGTGCAATCGCGTTCGCGATGGTCGGCCGCTGGATAGAGCCCGCCTCACTCCTGCCGATTCTGCGCAACGCCCAACAGTCCGATGGAACCTCGTTCGGTTGGATTCACCTTCTGATCGCGGCGTCGGCAATCCTGATTCTGCTCGGGCTGCATCGGCTATTCCAGCGCTTCGGCGTGGACCGCTGGCTTCGTTTTTTCATGTTCTTCGCCTTCATAAGCGGCCTGGTTGCGCTCACCCGCTTTTGGACCGGGTTCAATCTCTTGCCACAAGGACATCGCTGGCAGTTGGAAATGGAGATGGCGATCATCGGAGCGATTGTTCTGCTGGCACGGCCGGTCCTCGCGCGGCTCCCCTTTCGGGTCAGGATTGTGCTGCTGGCCCTGCTTGCATTGGGCGCTCTGCTCCAAGTACGCAACTATTACCGCTATGCGCAAAGCATCACGCACGAGGTGTCCCCTCAAGACACCATCGAATATCGAGCTTCCAAATGGATCGAGGCAAATTTCAACCAAGCCCGCGTTTTTGTTCCTGGCAGTGTCTCTCTCTGGTTGGACGCCTTTACCGATGTGCCCCAAGTAGGCGGGTGCTGTGATCCCAGCGTGCCCAGCTTCTCGCATCGCCTGGCTCTCTACACGATTTACACGGGCGAGAACGCGGGCGATCGTTACATCCCCGCGGTGCTGCTCTGGCTCCAGGCCTACGGCGCGCAAGCCATCCTGATCACCGGGCCCAACAGCAGCGAATTTTTCAAGCCCTACGCTCGTCCCGATGCGTTCCGCAACGCGCTGCCCGAACTCTGGCGTGACGGCGACAACGTCATCTACAAAGTTCCATCCCCGTCGCCATCTTTGGCGCACGTCCTGGATCGCTCTGAACTCGTGCACCGGCAACCGGCGAACGGGTTGGACACGGCGGGGTTGGCGGTCTATGTCGCGGGCTTGGAACGCGCCGGATCGCAGGCTGAATTCCAATGGATCAATCCTCACCAGGCGCGGGTGCGCGCTCAAGTGGCCAAGGGCCAGATCGTTTCTGTCCAGATCTCTTACGATCCCGGATGGCGCGCGACAATCTCGGGAATCGCTCAGCCAATTCGCGGTGACGCGCTGGGGCTCATGCAGATTCAACCGGCTTGCACCGGTTCTTGCGACATCGATCTGGTTTTCGATCCGGGCCGGCATTTGGCCAACTGGGCGCAAATGCTGGGACTGATTCTTGCTGTCGTCTGGCCTTTCCTGTTTAACCGCGCACAAGCTCGACGCGCCGCGGCGGAGAGACCGAGCCGGCCGAGGCCACATTGACGGTCGCGATCCCGGCCGGGAATCCGGACGGAATCAGAGCGTTTATCTGCACTAAACCTTTTGCATCCGGGCCGCCTATATAGACAACCGGAATGTCGAAGCCATCCAGACGCACGCAGACATCTTGCTTGCCGCGGCCGCCGAGGCCGCGCGCCCACAGCGTGATCGATGCGTCAGAACCCATACGCACCAGGTTGCGTTCCCACGTCCTTCCATCGCTTGCGTCGTGAATCTCAAGTCCTGGATCGCCGCGGGCAACGGTGCGTTCGCGGCGCTGCTGATGGTCCACATCCAGAGCCAGCAGGACGGTGTTGCTCCAGGCGCTGTCGCGCACGCGCAGCCTGGCGGGCTGCCAGCCGGGCTCTAAGCCGGGCGGAAGCTTGAACACCACCTCCCACCCGTCCGGCCCAGCGCTTGCGACCTTGAGCGGACGGGAACCATAGCCGCCGGTTTCCGGAAATACGTCGTCCGCCGTCAAGCCGGGCGCCGCCGTGGAAAACCACGCTGAAACATACTCGTCTTTGGAAGCGGAGAAGCCAAGATCCAGCGTGGCTGTGTTCGCGACACTGGCGATGTACGGCGCCGGGGCCGCTCCCGCCGCGCTATCCCATTTGCGAAAGCAACTGACGTGCGCCCGATCGTCCAGCATGCCCTCGAAGCGTACTCGTGCAAAACCGGCGCTCCGGCACATCGCCATCACACAGGCCACGTTCGGCCCCACCCAATTGTCGAACTGCCCGCCCAATTCGTTGGTCTCGTAAAACTCCATCAGGGGCACTGCGCCGGGATCGAAGCCGTCGTGCATCACCTGCGACTCCACACACACCAGATCGCGGCTCAGCGCGCACACACGCTCCAGCGCCAGCAGCGGATGCTTCAAGTGATACAGAACGCCCAGAAACAAAACAATGTCGAAAGTGCCCATATCCGCTGGGCGCAGATCGCAGACCTCGGCCACGCGGTATTCGATCTTGGAGCCTAGCCACTCCCGAGCCTGCAGCAGTTTTTCGTTGTAGGTCGCGTCCACGGCCACCACCGAGGCGCCGCGCTTCTCCATTTCGAAGCTGAACCAGCCATCCCAGGCGCCGATATCCAGTACACGCTTTCCACGCAGGTCGTCGGGAATGGGAAACTGGCGCAACCGCAGGCGCTGGTGCTCCAGGCTCTGGTGTCCCTGGATGACCTCGCCGTTGGGCAACTCGATGCTGTGGTACCACCCCAGGCGGCGGAATCTTTCGATCTGTTCTTGCGTCTCAGCGGTATGGCCAGCGTCGCGCGCTTTCATGCCGGTAGTTTTTGCGTTTCTACGCCGGCTCGCAGATTGGCGACGCCCGCTGTATAGCGCGAGTCCGTCACCACGAAAGCCACCGCGTTGTCGATCCAATCGTGCGCGGTGCCGTCGGGATCGTGGGAAGCCGCCGTCAACGTGTATTCACCCGGGCACAAATCGCAGCGGAAACGGAATACGGCCTCGATGCTCTCGCCTGGCGCGAATCTGCCGGTCTTGCGTTTCTCCAGCTCCGTGTTCGTTCCATAGACGTTCAAACCGATTCTGGTCCGGATCATGATTCCGATCACGGGCTCTTCCACCACCTCGCGATAGCGCACTCGCACCCGCACCGCCACCGTTTCGCCGCTGCGCCAGACTACGCTTGGCTGCCCGCCTTCGCCTAGCGTTTCGAGCGATTGAATTTCAGCGCGCCCGTCGCCACGGCGCAGGGCCAAGCGCATCGGACTGGAATGCGTCTCGCCCCAGGCTCGAAACTGCTGTGCAATGCGTTCCTGGTAAGCATCCAATACTTCGCCGGGATCGCCGCGCCCGGCCAGCGTTCCCTGTTCCAGCCACCACACCTCATCGCACAACCTTCGGAGCAGATCCGCTTGATGCGAAACAATGAGCACGGTCGCGCCATGGCTGCGCAAACGGTCGACCATGACCAGCCATTTCTCGCGCTCCAAGGCGTCCAGCTGGGCCATAGTTTGATCCAGCGCCAGCAGGTCGATGCTGGTTGCCGCAAAAGCGCCACACGGTCCCAGGTAGATACGCGAACCTTCGAATATCACCGAGCCTGCCACCGGTTTTTCCAGTCCGGCGGCTAGCCGCAGCAGTGACGTTTTTCCCGAACCGTGCTGCCCGATCACGCCAATGACCGCGCCGTTAGGAGCTGATACGGTCAGGTTGCGCAGCGGAGGGAAATCGACGCCGCGAAATTCAATTGCCATGCTAGATAGAATAACGCTTGGTCCTGGCATTTCTGGTTGCGCTCTCCGTCCCTGCGACGGGTACCTTCCGTCTGCCTTCGGGAACCACCGAGGTTTCTTCCGAACTGCGGCTCCCAGCTGGCGCGCACGATCTCACCGTAATCGGAGGTGAGCGATCCTTGTTGCGCGCGGCCGCAAATTTTCGCGGGCGGGCAATTATCAGTTGCACCGGCTGCCGCTCGATCAAGTTCTCCAACTTCTCCATGGACGGCAACCGCGCCGCGCTCGAAAAACCCATGCCCATTCCGTCCGGCGACAAGTCCTTCGCCGGCGTGTTTCCGAACAACGGCATCCTGGTGGAGGACACTACCGGCCTCGAAGTAGATCACGTGGATTTTGCGAACATTGCGAGCTTCGCCATCCTGGTGAACCGCTCCCGCGACGTCCTGCTCGATCACCTGCACGTTGAAAACAGCGGCTCGCTCAACGCGCGGCACCGCAACAATACCACCGGCGGCATCCTGCTCGAAGAAGGCACCGATTCCTTTACGGTCGCGGATTCGGTGTTCGAAAACATCCGCGGAAATGCCATTTGGACGCATTCCCGTTACGAATCGCCACGCAATCGTGACGGCAAAATCGCAAACAATGAATTTTCCGACATCGGCCGCGACGCCATCCAGGTCGGCCACGCGGTGAACGTAGAAGTTAACGGCAACCACGGACGGCGCATCGGATTTCCCAGCGCCATTGTCGACTTGGAAGGCCTGGGGACGCCAGTGGGGATCGACAGCGCGGGCAACGTCGAGCAGTCCATCTACGAGCACAATCAGTTTGAAGAAATCGATGGAAAATGCATCGACCTGGATGGTTTTCACGATGGCGCGGTGCGGGCCAATACCTGCGTCAACCACGGGCCCCCGGAGGAGTACCCGTATGGAAACTTCGGCATCGCCATGAACAACGCCAACATCGACATGCAATCGCGCAACATCGTTATCGAAGACAACCGGCTGGAAGGAATGAAATTCGGCGGGATCTTCGCGCTGGGCCAGGGGCACACCATCCGCAACAACCGCATGCTGCATCTCAATACGGCCCACTGCAATGAAACGCACGCCAAGTTCGGCTGCATCGCCATCCTCGATGAGCCTGGATTTCTTCGCAGCGGCATCTATCTCGCCCGGCGCGGAGAACGGCCCGGCCCGGCTCACGGGATCGTGATCGAGAACAACGTCATCAGCGGCTACAAAATGGCCGAGCACTGCATCGAGGCCGCGCCATCGGTAAAGCTCTCGGATCAGGTCATCAAGAACAACCGGTGCGTGGATGAGTGAGCCCGACCGCGCAGTAACTGAGCGCATGCGCTCGGAGTGGAACGAGCGGGCGCGGGAAGACGCCCGTTTCTACGTAGCCTTCGGAGCGCGCGATCAGGATGAAGCGGGCTTCGCCGCCACGGTGGCGGACGTGTTGCCTAGCCTGGAGCAAGAGCTGAAACGCCTTCCGCAGTACGCCGCGGCGCACTCCTGGCGAGCGCTCGAAATCGGCTGCGGCCCCGCGCGGCTGCTGAAACCATTCAGCCGTCACTTCGCCGAGATTCATGGCGTGGACGTGTCGGACGAGATGATCCGCCTGGCGCGCGAGCGTCTGAAAGACATTCCTCAGGCCCACGTGCACTCGACCGATGGCGCCAGCCTGTCGATTTTTCCCGATGAGTATTTCGACTTCATCTATTCCTACGCCGTTTTTCAGCACATCCCCAGCCGCGAGGTGGTGTTCGAGTACATGCGCGAAACGGAGCGGGTGCTGAAACCGGGCGGAGTTTTTCGCGGTCAATTCAACGGGCTGCCACACTCCGCCATTCCCGACACCTGGGCCGGCGTGGTCTTTTCAGCCGACGACATCCGCAACTTCACGCGCGAAAACGGACTGCAGTTGTTGGCTCTGGAGGGAATCCAAACGCAATACATGTGGACCACCTGGCGCAAATTTGTCCCCGGTCCCGCTCTGCCTGCGCCGTTGATCAAAGGCATCACCAACGCGCATTCCTACGAACCGGTTGCACCCAAACGCGAGCGCCACGCGGCCATTTCCATCTGGGTGGCGAATCTGCCCGAAGAATGCGACCTGAACAACCTGGACGTCCTGGTGGAAGGCGTGCCCGCGGATCCTTTCTATGTCGGCTGGCCGATCGCCGAGGGCGTAAGACAAGTGAACGCGTGGCTGCCTGAAGGCGTCCGCACCGGATTGCTCCCGGTCGAAATCCGGATGAACGGCCGGCCGATCTGCGCACCTGGCACGGTTCGCATCATTCCCGCCGGGCCGATGGTTCCGCGCATCATCTCCGTCACCGACGGTGTCAATCTGGTGGAGAAAAACGCCTCGACCAGCGGCCTGGTAAAGATCCGGCTGGAAGAAGTCAGCTGGCCCGAATCGCTCAGCGCCACCATCGACGGTCAACCCGTCGCCTGGCTCGAGATCAAGTGCGTCGATCCTCGCGCGCCACGCCACGAAGTGAACCTCGGCTTGCCGGAAGGCCTCGCCCCCGGCCGCCATCTGCTCGAAGTCCGCACAGGGCGCTGGCAACTACCAGCCGAAATCGAGTTTCGACCGAGTAGATCGTAACCTGCTGCACCGTATATAGATAAAATCCTTGACGCCCTACTACATATTGGGGCATGATTACAGACAGCCGCAAAAAGTCCAACGTAAAGCCACAGTCGGCCAGAGGAGATAAAATGGGAGTAGCAGGCGTAGCATTGGCGAAAATTCCAGAAGGCCAAACCAAGAAGGCCCTTTCCGTCACCGAAAGGAGAGGTGTTGCTTTCGAGCGGTACTTTACCGGAAAGCTCGATCCCGGCAAGACGCCTTACGACGAGATTGTCTGGGAATTGCGCACCGCCGCTATCGCCAACGACAAGGGCGCCATCATCTTCGAACAGAACGACGTGGAGGTTCCGGCCAGCTGGTCGCAGACCGCGACCAACATCGTGGTCAGCAAATATTTCCACGGACGCATGGGCTCGCCCGAGCGCGAATCGAGCGTCCGCCAATTGGTGCATCGGGTCGTCGATACTATCGCCGATTGGGGTAAGTCCGGCCACTATTTCAAGTCCGACCAAGACGCTGAAAATTTCCGCGGCGAGCTGGCCCACTTGATGCTAACGCAGAAAGCCTGCTTCAATTCGCCGGTTTGGTTCAACGTGGGCGTCAACAATGAAGCGCGCGGCTATGGCTATTACTACGACGAAATGAACGGCCAGGTAGTCAAGCTCAAGAAGGGCGAGTCGCGCCCGCAGTGCTCGGCCTGCTTCATCAATTCCGTCAAGGATTCGCTCGAATCGATCCTGGAACTCGCCAAGACCGAAGGCATGCTGTTCAAGTGGGGATCGGGGACGGGCACAAATCTTTCGCCGTTGCGCGAGGAAAATGCTGTGCTGGCCGGAGGCGGTTGTGCTTCCGGCCCGCTCAGCTTCATGAAGGGCTTCGACGCGTTTGCCGGCGTGATCAAATCCGGAGGGAAAACGCGGCGCGCAGCCAAGATGGTGATCCTTAATATCGATCACCCCGACGTCGAATCGTTCATCTGGTGCAAAGCCAAGGAAGAGAAGAAAGCGCACACGCTGATCGATGCGGGTTACGACTCGGCGCTGGATGGCGAGGCGTATGGCTCGGTGTTCTTCCAGAACGCCAACAATTCCGTGCGCGTCACGGACCAGTTCATGGAAGCGGTCACGAACGACGGTGACTGGTGGACGCGTTCGGTCTCCGAAGGCCAGCCCAAGAAGCGCTACAGCGCCAAGAACCTGCTGCGCCAGATCGCCGAAGCTACGCACCAGTGCGGCGATCCGGGCATGCAGTTCGACACCACCATCAATCGCTGGCACACCTCGAAGACCACCGCCCGGATCAACGCGTCGAATCCGTGCTCGGAATACATGTTCCTGGACGACTCGGCCTGCAACCTGGCGTCGCTCAACCTGATGAAGTTCGTCGGCCCGGGCGGCGAGTTCGACGTCGAAGCCTTCCGCCATGCCTGCGACACGGTGATTCTGGCGCAGGAAATTATCGTCGACAACGCGAGTTACCCCACCGAGAAGATCGCGCGCAACTCGCGCGACTTCCGCCCGCTGGGCCTCGGGTTCGCCAACCTGGGCGCGCTGCTGATGTCCATGGGCATCCCCTACGATAGCCCGCAAGGCCGCGATTGGGCCGGCGCCATCACCGCTGTCATGTGCGGCCAGGGATATCTCACCAGCGCGCGCATCGCCGAGGGTGTGGGCGCGTTTCCGGGCTACGCCGAGAATGAAGAATCGTTCCTGGATGTGATCCTGATGCACGGTAAAGCGGTGGCTGGGATCGACAGCAAGCGCGTTCCGGAGGATCTCTACCAAGCCGCCGAAGAATGCTGGCGCGACGCGTATCAGCTGGGCGAGCGCGTGGGTTTCCGCAACGCGCAGACCACCGTCATCGCGCCCACAGGCACCATCGGTTTCATGATGGATTGCGACACGACGGGGATCGAGCCGGACCTGGCGCTGGTGAAGTACAAGAAGCTGGTCGGCGGCGGGATCATCAAGATCGTCAACAATACCGTGCCGCAGGCGCTGATCAAGCTGGGCTACACGCCCGAGCAGGTGGAGTTGATCGTCACGCACATCGATGCTACCGGAACCATCGAAGGCGCACCCGGCCTCAAAGAAGAGCATCTGGCGGTGTTCGATTGCAGCTTCCGCCCGCAGAATGGCAAGCGTTCCATCCATTACATGGGACATGTCCGCATGATGGCCGCGGTGCAGCCGTTCATCTCCGGCGCGATTTCGAAGACCATCAACATGCCTGAAGAATCCACGGTGGAAGACATCATGGATGCCTACATGGAGAGCTGGCGTCTGGGTTTGAAAGCGGTGGCAATTTATCGCGACAATTCCAAGCGCGCGCAGCCGCTCAGCTCCGGCACGGGCAAGGGCGAGAAGAAAGCCAGTACCACCGCTGTCGTGGCGCCGGTGACCGAGAAGATCGTCTACCGGCCGGTGCGCCACAAGCTGCCCGACGAGCGGCAATCGGTGACGCACAAGTTTTCGATCGGCGGTCACGAAGGCTACATCACGGTGGGGCTGTACGAAGACGGAACGCCCGGCGAAGTTTTCATTTCGATGGCCAAGGAAGGCTCGACCATCAGCGGCCTGATGGACAGCTTCGCCACCAGCATCAGCTACGCGCTGCAATACGGCGTACCGCTGAAGTTCTTCGTGGACAAATTCAGCCACGTGCGCTTCGAGCCGAGCGGCTGGACCGGCAACCCGCAGGTGCCGTACGCGAAGTCCATCATGGATTATATTTTCCGCTGGATGGGCGCAAAGTTTCTGGGCCCTGAGTACGCGGTGACGGAGGCAGGCAACGCCCCGGTGCTGCGCCCGACCGAGCCCGAGCCGCAGCAAGCGCTCCCGTTCAGTCCGGCGGTGAGCGACGCCCCGATGTGTTCGGAATGCGGCGGCTTGATGACGCGCAACGGAAGCTGCTACAAGTGCGAAAACTGCGGCGGCACCAGCGGGTGCAGCTAGTCCGAGGCGCTGCGAGGAGACGGTTCCATGTGGCTAAAAGAGAAACAGTTCAGAATCAGACTTGGTGGCAACACATACGTCGATGTTCCCGACCTCGTCGTGTACAAAGGGAAGACCTTATTCACGCTTAAGCGCCATGACGGTAATGGCGAGCTAGGAATCTACTTCGAAATTTACAATTCCTCCGGGCAGCACGTTGCGAGTGTGAAGCGAAATCAAATTTATCGGCCGGATCGGCAAAAGGAGTCATATCGCGTTGACGGTTCGGCCGAAGAGTGCTCGCTTGCGGACATGGATACCGGCGACACTTTATGCCGCGTTCGCCGAATTCGCGGGATACAAGCCTCACCGATAGAACTCGAAGTGTGGGTTCATCTGTATACTCCGGATGGTTTCCTCTTTGATGCGACACCCACATCAACTAACCTGCGTGGTCTCGTTATGACCGGGAATGTTTTTGTGAACTGCCCAACCGGTATCACTATTACCGAGCAAAGGGTCGGCATCGGATAAAGCGGCGCTACCAATGTGTTCCGAATGCGGCGGCTTCATGGCGCGCAACGGAAGCTGGTACAAGTACGAGAGCTGCGGCGGGACCAGAGGGTGTAGCTAGTCTGACCCGCGAACGACGTTGGGTAGGCGAGGTGGTACACTTCCCGCATTGCGGCGCTCCGATCGGCCACCTTTTTGGCTTGGCCGATTGCGAGACAATAGCAACGTGGGAAACACGATCACCCGCGATGCTGAGGTCATGCATGGCACGCCTGTGTTCTGCGGAACTCGGGTCCCTGTCCAAACGCTCTTCGACTATCTTGAAGGCGGCAAGACATTAGAAGATTTCCTGACCGGCTTTCCCACGGTTTCGCGTGAGCTGGCGATCGAGGCGCTGGAGGAGGCCAAACAGCTCTTGCTCACGGCGACCAATGCAGGCCAGAACTTCCGCGACCTCGCGGAACGTTTCCGCAGTGCAACCGATCCGAAAGAGATCGAGCGCTTAGGAGAGCAGTTGGGGCGCGTTGTGTTCGGCGGCTAGCAGATTGCAGCAGTATGATTGAGTCATGAGTGCCCGAACGCTGCTGACTTTCGAGCAATTCGAGCAGCTCCACGACGATGGGCTGAAGCACGAACTCCTCTCGGGAGAGCACATCGTCTTGCCGCCACCCAAAACGCGCCACACCTGCATACAAGAAAACCTAATCGATGCCCTGCGCCCTTACGTAAAAGAACGCAGCCTCGGCCGGGTCCACATGGAGGCTGGGTTCAAACTTTCGTCAGACACTTGGCTGCAACCGGATGTCAGCTTCGTGAGAAACTCGCAAATTAAGAAGTCCGATCCAGACGAGTACTATGACGGGGCACCCGCCATTGCTGTTGAAGTTGCCTCTGAATCCAACACCGCCGCGCAGCTGGACCGCAAGATGGAGCAGTATTTTGCGCACGGCTCCGAAGAAGTCTGGGTCGTTTATCCGGAAACGCGGAAAATCCGCATGCATTTTCCCGACGGCAGCAGCAGAACAGCAAGCGACGAGCTCAAATCCGACGTCTTCCCCGGCTGGTCCGCCCCGCTCGCTGGGGTATTCGAAGACTAATTGTTCCCGACCTTCTTCGGCGCCTTGGCCGACAGCATCAACTTGATCAGATCCTCGGTCACCTGCGGCTCCAGGCCCTCGGTGTGTCCTTTGCCCATTCGCACCACGTCGGCCACCACGCGGCCGTCTTTGCAATGCGGATATTCGAACACCTCGGCCGTCCCTCCCCTGGGCAAGCGGCCCCACGCATCCGATCCCGGATTCTGCCGCGTCCCGTCGTAAACATAGCCGGCCTTGGCGTCCACAATGTCCTGCATGCGAACCCGAGCGCCGCAGCCCAGCTTTTCGGCCCACGGGGAGGCGTCCGGGATCGGTTTATCTCCGAGTTCGTGCTCGCCGGTTTCGAAGATGAATGAGAACTCGGCCTCCGGAGGCTGGCGCAACGCCGCCATCGCAGCACTAAATCCTGGAGGGGGACCCGCGGCGCCACCGGATCTCGCCCCCGCGAAGAAGCTCGATGGAATCGGCGGCGTCGGACCCAACCTTCCGCCCGACAGGCTCAGCCACCCATCCACGCGTTGGGCGAAGAAATCCGTACGCAGCAGCCGGTTTGATGTCATGCCGCCTTGCGAATGTCCGACCAGCCAGAACGCCTTTATGTTTTTCGCGCCCAACTCGGCGTACACCAGGTTCACGATGTTCTGAAGATACGCGTCATCGGTCTCCCCGTTCCAGACATGCGTGGGTGGATTGGAATTGGGAACCACGCTGGAGGTCGGGGTCGCAATCACCAGCCGGTACCTGTCCTTGTAATCGATCAGCGGGAAATAATGGCGATGCCAATTCCCGTACGAGCCCGCCCCGTGCAGGCTGAGGATGAACGTCACCTTCTCGCCGCGTTTCAGGTTGCAGGGATAGTCGAGGAAAAACTTGCGCCCGGTCTTGGGCTCGACGGCGCTACCCGATTCGACCACCGTCGCCGCCGGACAATTCGCATCCGGACAATGCAACGGAGGCGGTGTCTCGCACGCCACCCCGTCCAGTTCCACAGGCTTCTTGCCATACGCCGGAGCCGCCACTGCCGCGGCCAGCGCCAGAAATCCGATGAGACAAAGCCGACGTTGCATGATTCATCATCGTAACAAGCTGCGGATGACGGGGGCGGCTGGCCCGGGCCTATTGTGGTTTCGCCGCCGCCAGCCGCCTGGCGATGGTCTCGTAAACCACCGGATTGAACGCCAGCCCGATGTGGGTGCCTGGTACTTCCACGTCCACCGCGGGATCGTTCAGGATGCAATACTGCCAGTCCACCACGCCGTCGCTCTTGGTGTAGATGGCGGTCTGGCTGATCGAATCGGGCAGGTCCTTTTTCAGCGAGTCCATGAAATTGCACGTGCAGCGGCCGGTATAGCAATCCGGCAGAACGCCGGGACCGTGGGTGCTCAAGATTCGACTTCGGACCATCTCGGCCACCTTCAATACGCGCGAATGCACCACTGTGCCGCGAAACGGCGCGCCCAGCGTGATTACCGATGCGATGTCTTCGGTTCGCTGCCGCGCCGCCGATCGGGCGATGATTCCGCCCAGGCTGTGCCCGATCAGATGCACCGGCCGCCCGGTCTCGTCCCGCGCCCGGTCGATGGTGTCGTTCAATCGGCGCTTGATCAGAAGATTCGGACACTCCGCGTTCAAGCCGATGCCCGAATAGTATGCGCGATAGCCGATGCGTTCGAGCCACGCGTACATATCCATCAGATAAATGTCGGTTCCCATGAATCCCGGTATCATGACGACGCCAGAGCCGTCGCCGTGCGGGATGCCGATTCCGTAGTAAGCCGGGGTGGCGCGGAGCAGCAGCATCTCCAAGCCGAATAGCGCTTCTTGCCAAATGGGAACCGGGGCAGATGCTTGGTCGGTGCTGAGTAAGTTGCGCCGCGCTGCCATGTTCTCGTCGTGGAGCTGACTCATTTGTACACCTTGAGGCAGGTCCTTGTAAAGCACCCGACAAAGTGCCTGGTTAGATTTTTCGAAGCTCGATTGTACTGGTACTCAGGGCGCTCCCTGTGCGAGCTGCTGCAGTGGTCCAACTTCGGTGACGCTGCGCGCCCGCTCCACCACGCGGATCATCGCGGCCAAGAAGTCGAAATTCGGCTTGGCTCCGGGACGGTCCAGATCATAGCCCACTTCCGCCAGATGATCGGCCGGCCAAGCCGGTTCGGCCAGGTGCGTTCCGGGCCACTGTGCCGAGGCCACGGAAACCAAACCGTCGTTCTGGCGTTCATCGGCCGTTGAAGCGGCCCGCTCGATCACCCATCCGCCCGCCCGCAGCGCATAGGATCGCGGCCCGCAGCCGGCATAGGCGAAATAAGTCACCTGCGGCACGTCGGGACATAGCTGATTGAAGGTCATCGCGGCGCCGGTGGTGAGATTCGCCAGGCCGCCGATCGCGTAGCCCTGGCGCGCCATGGTGTCCTTGATGATCTCGTACACCAGGCGCTGGGGGCCAAGCGGCGTCGGCCCAGCCAGAAGATCGGCCACGGGGCTGCCGCGATGCGGTGTCGCAATGGTGGAAAGCGTCGCGATGCGTTCGGTGAGCCCGCGCAGATTGTGCGAGAGCAGAAAACGCGCATCCAGGCCGCCCATGCTGTGCGCGACGATATCGATCCGCCCTTGGGGGAACGCTGCGTCAATTTGTTCGGCCAGTTGATTGGCTCGCAACTCCACGTTGCCCGCCAGCGCCACCCGCGGGAACAACGCTCCGGGATACTGTTTGGCGACATCGCGGAAATAATCCAATCCCTTGAGACTCTGCGGGATCAGAAAACCACTGGCGAATACAAGATTCATAGCCTCCCCTTTGTCAGCCGCTCTAGTCGCCTGCAGGAGCGGCCGCTACGGCGACAATCGATTCGCTGCGGCCTTCTCCTATTGGCGGAATCCAACCTACGCCTTCGACGCCCGGCTTGGTCTTGACTGCTGCCCGCTCGGCCGGCCGCTCGACCCTAGCAACCTTGGGCCGCGGCCGCGTTTTCACGCCCGCCGCCTGACACAATTCATGAAAGGCCCGGTCCACAAACTGCTTCAGCCGGCCGACATCCGGCGCCGCCTGCGCATCGGCCGTTAAACCAACATAGAGCGTTTGATTATAACTCTGAATGGCGCAGCCGACGCCCATCTGATTGGCAATTGGAACATAAGGATGATACGTCAACATTTTGCGCCCCAACGCGTACAGAGGGACCTGCGGGCCAGGGACGTTGGTGCAAACCATGTTAAACGGCGGAACCGGCAACAGGCTGGACAACGGACCGACTGCTGCCTGCAGCGGCACCGGCGTCATGCCCAACCAGGTGGCGATCAAATGAATCAGGTCGGCAACGCGCGCATTCTTGAGAGCCTCCGTTCGCCTCCGGATCTCCTCGAGCAGCTTCACCGGATCGCGCACGTCCAAGGGTGCGCTGACCGGCAGCATGGAAACGCGGTTCCCCAGCCCATTGTCGGTTTCCTGGCGCCGCAGGTTTACCGGCACCATCAACCGCAGCAGGCGGCCTTTCACCTTGACTCCGTGCAGCGCGGCGTAGCGGCTTACGGCGGAAGTGACCACCGTAAGCACCACGTCATTCAATGTCCCGCCGCAGGCCTCCCGGATGGACTTCACCTCAGCCATCGGAATCTCGGTCCATGCCACCTTGCGGCCTGCTGAACACGGTTGGTTGAACGGCAGCCGCTCGACCGGGGTGAGCAGTTCGGGAACCAGGCGAATTAGTTGATCCAGACCGCGCACCGCACGGTCGCTCACCAGCGCCTGAGCGACATCGAGCACCGCCGACTGGGCCGATAGAACTCGCTCCACCATCTCCGAAAATGATGTGGCTAAGGCGTCCGCCAGCGATGCCGCCGGCCCTGGCAGTGGAGGCGCGCGCCGGACCTTGCGTGTTTGGGCTCGCAAGGCCGGATCGAGGATGATGTTCATCAACCCTACGCCCGACACGCCATCCACCAGGCAATGATGGACACGCGAGATCAGTGCGCTGCGCCCGCCGCTCAGGCCGTCCACCACAGTCATGTCCCACAGCGGCTGGTTGCGATCCATGATCTGGCTGAACAGCCGGCCTGCGAAGGCGCGCAGATCGGCCTCAGTGCCACGCTTGAGTTGTACGTGATGAACGTGGTTGCGGATGTTAAAGTCCGGGTCGGCTTGCCAGGTCGGATGCCCGAAATTAAACGGCGGAATGACAATGCGCTGGCGATATCGGGGAATTAATGCCAGCCGCGAGTCGATGTAGTTCACGCACTCGTCGAACACAATCGGACCATCGAAAACCGACACGCTACCGATATGGAGTGGCGTTTCTTTTGTTTCTAAGTAAAGGAAAACAGCGTCTTCCGCCGTGAGACGGTCCCCGGGATAAGAATGTGGCATAAGAAAACTTCTTCGGTTCCGAGGAACGGAAGCACGTAGCGTGCCGCGCCTTGAAAAGCAACGGCACGCCACTGCGTCTGGCGGGGAAAGTTAGTGAATTAGTGCACGCGCACCCGCCGTGCCGCCGGACGAGCCTTCTCGTGAACCGCCGGGTGAACCACCGGCGTGCGAGGCTTGGTCATTACATCCAGCAGTGCTTTCTGCGCCGTTACGAAGCTCTGCACACCCTGACGCGCCAAATCTCCCAGAGTGGTTCCTGGAACTGGCGTGAACACATCGGCGGTTCGCCGCACGGCTTTCAGGTTTGCAACCACTTGCTCGCCGGCCGTGTCCAGCAGCTTCTTCTGCGCTTCGATGAATGCATCCACGCTCTCGCGCGCGAGTTCGGCTAACTCAGTGGGCTTTGCCGCCGGCTTCCCGCCGTCGCGAGCTTTAGCCGCCTTGGTGGTCTCCTCGGCGACCAGGTCCAGGAACTTTTTCTGGGTTTCCACGAAGTTCTCCAACCCTTCGCGTGCCAGTTCGGCCAGGCCTTTGCCGGAGAACGCCTTGCCGGTTCGGGCAGCTTCCGCCCACGCGCCGGTCTGTTTCGAAGCCAATTCCAGGAAGTGCTTCTGGAGGTCGATAAACGTATCCACGCTGCGCCGCAGCAGATCGGTCATGGCGGCGGCGGGCGTGCTGACGCCTACTCGTTCCTTCACTCCGTGGAGCACGATGTCGTTCTGCTTTTTGGCCAGCTCCAAAAGGATTTTCTGCGCTGCAATAAAGTTACCCATGCCCTCGCCTGCCATTTCCGCTAAAGCGGTTGTGGCTGCTGGACGAGTGGATGTCACTCTTTCACGAATGGCGTTCATAGCCATGGCATTCTGGCGCATTACTAAGTCCAATAGAATCCGCTGGGTGGCGAAGAATGTCTCGGTTCCTTGCTGCATCCATTCCGAGAACAAGGCCACCGGAGAAGCAACCCGGGCCGGTGCCTCGGGCAGTTCCGTTTTACCATTGCCTTTCATAAAGTCCTCCTGATGCTGCAGTGCAGCATCCAATTAATTTATACACCCGATCGACGGGTGTGTCAATATAAAGCTGCGCGCGAGAGCTGTGATGGTTTGCTTCGCGCGCGCATCTTTTTGCAATGCAACAGGAAGGCCAGTCATGCCAGGCGCTCGAATAGTCATAAAGAAATATGGAAACCGTCGCATGTATGACACCTCGCAAAGCCGCTACGTCAACCTGGACGATCTGGCCGAGTTGGTTCGCCAAGGAGCCGACGTCCAGGTAGTGGATGCGAAATCCGGCGAGGACCTCACGCGCGTCACCCTAACGCAGGTCATCATGGAAGACGCTAAGGACCAACCGGCCGGCCTTCCGCTGGAGCTATTACGCCAGCTCATCGTCGCCTCCGACCGTGCCCGCCAGGACTTCCTCATGTGGTATCTCAAGTCCGCCTTCGACAGTTACCAGAAAGTCCAGGAAGCGATTCAAAATCAATTGAGCGGCGTGCGTGCGGCGACGCTAGCACCGCTCGAATCCGTTCGCCGCTTTTTCACTGGTCCCGCGCCGCCGGCGGTGCCGGCTGAGGCCTCCGAGATAGACCAACTGCGCGGCCGGATCGCGGAACTGGAAAATCAATTAAAGAAGGAGCGGCGGCCGCCTCGGAAAGTCAGGAAGAAAAAAAAACCAAGGCCCTAATCGCGTCCGGCTTGAGAGCAGACTGATGCGTGCCATCCCCCGGGAAGGCCGCGGTTCGCTCTCCGTGACTTGCCGTCATCCATCCGCGCATAGTCTCGCGCGGCCAACCAATCACGGAGAGCGACTGCGTCAAGAGGCACTAACCACCGCCCCCCAGCGCTGGTCCTCACCGCGGCCTTCGAAAGCGCTCTCTTGTGCAAGCACTTGGCCGTTTCGTCGAATCGCGGCAGAGATTATTCGTAGAACGAAAGCACTAATCACAAAGCGGAACTTCACTCACCCAAACTGCGTGCGAGTGAGCGAAATTTCGATGCTTGCAGACGCGGAGCGCGCGAAATCAACCAACGGCGGTCGTGCAAACCATGGCATCCCACCTGCTCCGGACTTGACCAACTCAGGAAAGTCCCGACATTCGCCGTTGGAGCGCCGTCAGCTGCGATTGCGTTCCTAAGCGTCATCTCTGGCTAGTCCAACCTGGACGAAAGGGGCTCGCAATGTACCCAAAATTTCTCAACATTCTGATTCTGGCGCTTGCGGTATTGCTGATCGCGCTGCCGCTCAGCGCCCAAGTCGATGTCTCCACCGCGATGCTAAAAGGAACCGTGCTTGACCCCACCGGAGCCGTCGTGCCCGGTGCAATGGTGACGGTGACGAACCTGGAACGCGGTTTCACCAAAACGGTAACCACCGGTGAAGACGGCGGCTACCAAATCCCGCTGCTGCAACCCGGTGTGTACCGCGTGGAAGTGGTCCGAGAGGGGTTCGAAAAAGCCGTGGCCGCCCAGGTGGAGCTGACCATCGGTTCAATCGTGATCTATGACATGCATCTGGCGATAGGCTCGGTATCGGACGTGATGCAGGTCACCGAGGCGGCGCCCTTGGTCGAAACCGAGAGGACCCAGCAAGCCAACACGCTGGGGGTGAGGACCATCGAGAATCTACCGAATCTCAGCCGTAACTTCACCGATTCGGTGTTCACCCTGCCGGGCGTTTCCAACTCGGATGCGCCGCGGCTCCAGAATCCCGGCTACACCGGCTTTCTCACCTCGGGATTCTCCATCGGCGGCAGCAACGGACGCAACAATCTGATCACTTTCGACGGCGGCGAAAACGACTACGGCTCCGGACAGCTTCGCACGCCCAACGTCAGTATCGAATCCGTTCAGGAATTCCAGGTGAACCGCAATGCTTTTGCGGCTGAGTTTGGATTCACCGCCGGTACCGCCGTCAACGTCGTGACTAAGAGCGGAACGAATCAGTTTCACGGCAGCGTGTACGGGTTCTTCCGCGATCAAAACCTGGAGGCGAGGAACTTCTTCGACAACACTCCCAGTAAGCCCTTCGATCAGCTCTTCACGCCCGGCGCCACGTTCGGCGGGCCGATCCTAAAAGACAAGCTGTTCTTCTTCACGTCCTATGAATTTCGCAAAGTGGATACGCCGCAATTTAAGAATTATCTAAATACTCCCGACGCGCTCGGCATCAACGGAAATCCGGCTCAGCTCAGCTACGTAAATTCGCTGGCAACCTCCGGAGATCCCACCCTTCAGGCCATCGCCGGCGGCTTCCAGCAGGCGCTGGTTCCGATGAACAATCCGAACGTCGTTAAGCTGCTGAACGCCAACGACGGTGTGTTCCCCGACGTCACGCGATCCCAGGATTGGGTTACTCGCCTGGATTATGCACCCACGCAGAACGATACGCTCAACTTCCGCACATCGTTCATGCACTGGAACTACACTTTAATCGGCTCCAACAATCTCTACGCCGCCAGCGACGCCGGCTATGTACACGAGCAGGACTTCGGCATCCTGGGGAGCTGGAACCACATCTTCAGCCCACAGGCTGTGAACCAGCTTCGCGTCCAGGTGGTGCCCTTCAACAATGTCAACGAGCCGCCCTTGGCGCCCGGAAGCACGGAGTTGTCGATCGGCAGCCTGGGTGTCTTCAATCGCAGCTATCAATTCCCCTATAACGCGCAGCAGGAGCGCTATCAATTCGAAGACTACTTCACCTGGATCAAGGGCAATCACACGCTGAAATTCGGCGCCTCCTACCGGCCGGTCGATTACTCCGTGAGCAATAGCCTCTGGTTCGGCGGCGAGTTCGACTTCACCGATGGCACCATCCCGCTGATCGCTCTGGTTCCACCGGCACTGCAGCCGTCGCTGGCCGGTTTCAACCTGGCGCACGGATATGGAGTCAACGGGCCTGCCAGTAGCTACCTGACGGCGCTGGAATCGTTCTCGCTTGGCCTGCCGATCGATTATCGCCAGGGCTTTAATAATCCAAGCTGGAGCGCTTGGGCGCAATATCTCGGCGCCTTCGCCCAGGACACCTGGAAGATCACGCCGCACTTCACCTTGAGCTACGGCGCGCGCATCGACTTCGATGTCGAGCCTGCCCCGCTGCAACACAACGTCTATTTCTCGCCCCGCCTGGGATTCGCCTGGGATCCGTTCGGCGACGGCAAGACCGTGGTCCGGGCCGGTAGCGGCATCTTCGTCGCGCCAGTGAATTTCTTCGTCGATTACCTGGTGAATATCCTCAACGATAGCGGCAAGTATATCAACCAGTATTTCAGCGCTATCAATTCTCCCGGCGTAAATTCGGCCATGATCTATGGATATGGCGAGCAGATCGGCAAACTGCCATTTGGCTCGCTGACCCAGGCCGACTTGGCCAACCTCGGCATCGGGGTCGGGCCTCAGGCGCCTGGGCGCGTTATTTTCAATCTCGCCCCCAATTACAAGAACACGTACACCATCCAAGCCAGCTTGAGCATCGCCCGCGAATTGACTCGCAACCTTTCGCTCGAACTGGGCTATGCCATGTACAAGGGTGTCCATATCCAACTGGACCAGGAGACCAACTATTACGAGACGGGAGCGATCGATCCTGAATGGGGCCCGCAATATGCGCCCATCAACCCGTCCATCATCCAAAGCAACACGTATTCCTCGATTGGCAACTCCATGTACAACGGGCTGACGGTTCAGCTCACCAAGCGCTATAGCAGCAATTTCCAAGGCCACATCAGCTATACCTTCAGCAAAGCGATCGACGATGTCACCGACTTCAACTCGCAATTCGCTTCCTTCTTCCCCACGCGCCTGAACCTGGAACGCGCCGTCTCGGCGTACAACGTGCCGCATAACTTTGTCGCGGACGCGGTGTATAACACGCCCTTCAAGGCGGGCGCCGGCGAATCCGTGTGGTCACGTATATTCGCGGATATGACGTTCTCTCCCATCGTGCATGCGCGCAGCGGAATTCCATTCACCATGCGGGTGCCGGGCGCTGAAAACGGCACTTTGGGGCACAATCTTTACGCGCGGCCCTGGTATCTTTCGCGCGACACCGGAATCGGTCCGGCTTTTTACGATTTCGACGCGCGGCTGGTCAAGGCCTTTTACATTAATCGCGACGCCGGCTTAAAGCTGGAAGTCATCGGGGAGGCAAACAATCTGCTGAACCACGCCAACTTCAGCTCGGTCAACGATCAGTTCCCGGTTGGGGATCCGTTGCTGCTCACCGGTCCCTTCAACGTGCAAGGGAACAAGAACCTTTCGCCCACTACGCCGCTTGGATTTACCTCCGCGTTTCCTGGGCGCCAGTTGCAAGTTGCGCTGAGATTCGCATGGTAGAGCTTGACCAGAACTCTGGTCAATGCGGGGCCGCCAGGCACTGCAGGCCCCTTGTGCCTGGCGGTCCTCCTTACTGTTCGGGAGAACTGACGTGAAGTCCGAGGAAGTGGCAAGCGAGCGAGCCCGGGTACCTAGAGATCTCGATAACGACTACACGCACGCCATGGCGGCGGAGAGGCGCGACTTCGTACGCGAGCACACCGGCGCGGACCTTTCGCACGTGGCGCAGTATTCTTTCGATCCCGCCGTTCTTCCCGGCAACATCGAAAATTTCATGGGTGTGGCTCAGGTCCCGATCGGCCTGGCAGGTCCGATTCACATTCTGGGCGAACATGCGCGGGGCGATTTCTACGTTCCGCTCGCCACCAGTGAAGGAACGCTGGTGGCCAGCTACAACCGCGGCATGCGCCTGTTGACCGAGAGCGGGGGCGTCAAGACGGCGGTGGTCGAAGAATCGATGCAGCGCGCTCCGGTGTTCATCTTTGACGACGCGATCCAGGCACGCGAGTTCGGCCGCTGGGTGACTAAAAATTTCGCGGTCATCCAAGCTGTAGCCGAATCCACCACGCGCTCCGGAAAGCTGATTTATATCGGCCAATACCAGGTCGGACCATTGCGTTACTTGCGCTTCAACTACACTACCGGCGACGCCGCGGGCCAGAACATGTGCGGCAAAGCCACTTTTGCAGCCTGCGAGTGGATTCAGAAAGCCTACCCGGGCGGCGTGAAATACATTCTATCGGGCGGCATCGATACCGACAAAAAGCACTCACACCTCAATATGCTTTTAACTCGCGGGCGGCGCGTGGTGGCCGAGGCCGTGCTCCGCAAGGACCTGCTCAAGGACATCATGGGTGTCGACACGCGCGACTTGTTCCGGGCGCGGCAGATCCAGATGGCGGGTGCGTTCCTGGCGGGCTCGGCCAATAACGGCGCTCATGCGGCCAATGGACTGGCCGCGCTGTTCATTGCCACCGGCCAGGATGTTGCCGATATTTCCGAATCCCACGCCGCCATCAGCTACAGTCAGCTTCTCGACAACGGCGATTACTACTGGTCGATTACGCTGACTTCGCTGATCGTGGCTACGTACGGCGGAGGAACCGGTCTGCCCACTCAGAAGCAATGCCTGGAAATGCTGGGATGCTATGGAGCGGGCAAAGCGAAGAAGTTCGCCGAAATCTGCGCCGCGGTAGTGCTGGCCGGTGAAACGTCGCTCGCCGCTGCCGTGATCCATGGGGATTGGGTAACGGCGCACGAACGTCTGGGCCGCAACAGGCCTTAAGGCGGTCCGCTCCGCGCGGAGACCTTAGAACATTACTCGCGAATAAACACCGGTGCCCGATTCCCTGGACTCCAAGAAACACTCGGCCGCGTAGGTGAACTCACCGGGCTTCAGCTTGGCGGAGAAATCCTGCGCGCGCGCCGACACGTCGTTGGCCCAATCTGGAACGCTGCCCGTTGATTCATCCACTCGCGCAGGAGTCCCGAAAGAGCTAACGCGCAGGGTCGCGTTTCCCAGCACGTAGCGCTGGGTAACTACCGCGTATCCGTTGTTCAAGCAGCCGGAAAGCGGGGCACAGTCCGAGTCGTTCACCACGCGAATCCTGCTTAGAATCACCACCCCCTGGCTTCCATCCATCCCCAGCCCTTCGGCCACGCGCATCGCGATGTTCCGGTTCTCGTTCCGCGAAAAGTCGACGCCTTGCGCGTACATGCTGGCCAGATCACGGCTGATCTGGTTGGCGCGCCCGCCCTGGTCCGCATTGCTGCTCACCAGCAGGACACCGATGGTCAGCGGCACCAGGAAAATCGCGCCCAACACATACAGCGGGATCGCCGCGCCGAGGCCGTCCATGGAGGGGCGTCGCATGGGTGCAACTCTAACCTAACGGCTCGGCGGCGCGATTTCCAGACAGCAATCGTTGCTATTGGCAAAAGAATAAAACTTAGTACTTGCACGGTTGAGGTTTCAGGCCCGTACTCTGAGTACCATAAGGGTTTCATCTAAGCCGCAGGAATCGGGGCTTGTAAGTCATCGTGTTGCTAAACCATAGCGCCGTACTGCACGCTCTGCGGGATTCTACGGTGCTCAGCCGCGCTTGCCGGCCGTCAGGGATTCCGGCAACTGAGGTGCAACGAACGCGCCGAACAGGAAACCGTTCCACCAGGTAGAAATTTCGCTGGTGTACACGAATCAGGTTTCAAAGGGCATGCCACTATGCAGATTGAAAGGCGTCCAGAGGATTAGAACAATCGCTAGGTAACATCCCGAAGCAGGCTGGACGTTAACGCAACGGATTTCCCCACGCAGTTTCTTTTCTGAGCCGAGGCTTCAGGATTTTTCCGCCCGGATTGCGCGGCAGCGGGTCCGGCCGGAGCGCCATGTATTGCGGGATTTTGAAATCCGCCAACCGTCCTTTCAAAAATTCGCAGATCTCGGCCGGTTCTGTTTTCGTGCCCGGCTTCAGCACCACTACCGCCCCTACTTTCTCGCCCATCATGGTATCCGGCACGCCCATGACGGCGCATTCATATACGGCCGGATGCGCGCACAGGGCGTTCTCGACCTCGACGCAGTATACATTTTCACCGCCGCGATTGACCATATCTTTCTTGCGGTCGACAATCTGGACGAAGCCGTCGGCATCGATGCGCGCCAGATCGCCGGTGTGCAGCCAGCCGTTGACGAACGTCTGGGCGGTGGCTTCCGGCTTGTTCCAATACCCTTTGACCACACTGGGGCCGCGAATCAGCAATTCGCCCACGCCGCCTGAATCCGTTTCGAATAGATCCAGGTCAATAACAGGTGCGGCAAAACCAACCGAATCCGGCCGGACGCCCGCGTATTCGTGCGGAAGGAATGTCGCTACCGAAGAAGTCTCTGTGAGCCCAAAGCCATTGCCGACCCGCGCATTGGGAAACGCTTTGACGATGCGGCCAACTAAATCCGGCGCGATCGGCGCGCCGCCATACATGGCCCAGCGGACTCCACTGACGTCGAAGTCGCCGAAGTTCGGCTGATTGATGGCCAGCCAGAAAATCGCCGGGACAGAAGTGACCGAACTGATCCGTTCAGAGACGATCGCGCGCAGAAACGCCTGCACCTCGAACGCCCGCATGATCACCGTCCCGCCGCCCGACTCGCAACTCGGCAGGAGCTGGCTATTGCATCCGGTGACGTGAAACAGCGGCACGGATACTAGTGTCCGCAAGCTGTCGTCCATAGGAAGCGGGACGATGCGCCGGCAGGTCTCGCAGTTCGACAGAAAACCTTCGTGCGTGGTCATCGCGCCTTTGGGAAATCCGGTGGTGCCGCTGGTGTAGAAAATCGCGGCGACGTCCGGCTGCGCAAGGTCTTCCACCGCGAAAGGATCGCCAGCGGGAAGCGGCTGGTCCGGCAGGAACACGAAGCGCGACCCGGAATCGGTAATCACGAACTCGATTTCGGGCTCGCTGAAGCGCGTGTTCACGGGCACTACGATGGCGCCCGACATCAGCGCTCCCCAAAACGCCACGCACCAGTCCAGGCTGTTGCCCAGCCGGATTGCGACGCGGTCGCCACGCTGGATTCCCAGCTTCTTCAGCCCTCCTGACACTCGCGCCGCGCGATCCCACAGCTCTCGATAGTTGATGCGCTCGCCCCCGAGTTCGACAATCGCTTCATTCGTTGGCGCGCGATCCACCGTGGCGCGCAACATCTCAACCAGGGAACCGGGCCGTCCTTGATAGCGAGCGATGTTATCGCTGCCGCGCACGATGCCAGACTGATCGAACGGCCGGATCATCAATACGTCCCTTGCTGTTCGAAAATTTCGCGCGGATTATGGACCAGCATCGTTTCGATTTGCTCATCCGTGACTCCTTGCTGCTTCAGAGCTGGGATCACATCGTTATGGATGTGCAGAAAGTGCCAGCGCGGCAAGGCAGCCGGCAGATCGCGCTCCGGCAGCCAGTCGTTAAAGCAGGCGGCGTCGTGCGACAGCACCATTTTCCCCGCATGCCCGCGCTCGCACATCCGCGCCACTGTCTTCACGCGGTCTTCGAATGAAAGAATGACGTCGATGCCGAAGCGGTCCATCCCCAGATACGAACCGTTGGCAATCAACTCTTCCAGATAGTCGATGTCGGTGGTATCGCCCGAATGCCCGATGATCACGCGCGACAGATCCACGCCTTCTTCTCGAAAAATTCGCTGCTGATCGAGCCCGCGCTTGGTGTGCGCGTGCGTATGGGTCGAAATCGGGACGCCCGTCTTGCGGTGCGCCTGTGCCACCGCGCGCAGCACGCGCTCCACGCCCGGCGTCAGACCCGGCTGATCGGTGCAGCATTTCAAAATCCCAGCCTTGGCATTGGTGCCCGCGATCCCTTCGCGAATGTCCTTCACGAACATGTCCACCATCACTTCCGGTCCGTCAAAGGGCGTGCCGGGGCCGCGGAAATGGAAATAGAACGGGACGTCATTGTACGTGTAGATTCCGGTAGCAACGATGATGTTGAGCTTGGTCTCGGCGGCCACGCGCTCGATGCGCGGAATATAGCGGCCCAGCCCGACAACGGTCAGATCCACCACGGACTGTACCCCGCGCGAATACAGCTCATTCATGCGCGCGACAGCGTCGGCGACGCGTTTTTCCTCGTCGCCCCAAGTCTCGGGATAGTTCAACATGATCTCGGTGGACAGCACGAAAATATGTTCGTGCATCAAGGTGACGCCGAGTTGCTTGGAATCGACCGGTCCGCGAACGGTTTCGACACTGCTCATAAGGATGCTCTGACACTATACTGCAAAGGCCATTTGTGGCGCACGCGCGCACGCAGCGCAGCAGTCGCACGTCTCCGAGATCGGTTATGCTGGAATCCATGAGGCCTCCCGCCGCCCCAGCCGTTCTTTTCGCCCTCGCCACGACGTTCTGCTTCTCTCAACAGACCCCGGCCCCCTGGCCGAAAACCGACGTCGTCGAGCCGGCGCAGCTCGCGAAAATTCTCGAGAGCGGCAAGGCGCCCATCGTGATCTCGGTGGCGTTTCCAGTTCTCTACCACGCCAGGCACATCGTGCATGCTATCGAGGCCGGCCCCGGCTCCAAGCCCGAAGGCATCGAAGCGCTGAAGAAAGCCGTGGCCAATATGCCGAAGGACGCCGACATCGTGGTCTACTGCGGCTGCTGTCCGATGGTGAAGTGTCCCAACATCGGCCCCGCCTATCGCACGCTCAAGGCACTGGGGTTCACCCACATTCGCGTGTTGGAAATCGCCACCAACATGCACACGGATTGGTACGAGAAGAACTACCCGTCTGAAGAGGGCGCTAAAGACCTCAAATAATAATTCGACGTTCGACGCGTAAAATAGGAGCGCATATGAATCGCCGCGAATTTCTGATCGCTTCCGCTGGTACTGCGGCCGCTATTGCAGCGCCGTCCACCAGCACGACAACGGTTCTCTATAATGACTCCGCCGTGAAGCTGGACAAAGTCCGGCCCGACGCCAAGGACTTGTGGGTGCGCGCCGCGGACCTGCCGCGGATCAACGAATTCGAGCTCAAGCCACAAGGCGCCTGCCGCGCCGACATGTGTATTCCCGTGGCCAAGACGCTGAAGAATGGGCCCTGGTTCAACCTGACCGGCTTCTCGCGCAAGCTCGGCCAAGCCTACGTTGCCGACTCCGGCGTTTGGAGCTTTGGCGACATTCCGGTGATGCGCGGCAGCTTCTATAGTTCGAGAATAGCGCCCGATTTCGCGGTTCCGGATCGCACCGGCAAGCTGGTCCACCTCTCGGATTTTCGCGGCAAGAAAGTGCTGGTGTTCACCTGGGCCTCCTGGTGAGGCTGCCGTCTCGATCTGCCAGGCTGGCAGAAAGTTTACACGGAATTGAAGAATCAGAATTTCGAAATTATCGGAGCGGCTCAAGATACAGGCGGCGAAGCGGCGGCCGGCCCATGGTACGACCGCGCCAAGGCCACCTTCACTACCTTGGTCGACGCCCAGCATGCCGTCAGCTCCGCCTATCAATTCATTAACGTGCCGATGGGCATGTGGATCGATGAAAAGGGCCGTGTGGTGCGTCCAGCCGAGCCGGCCTGGACCGAGAGCCGCACCGACACCTTCGGCGGCAAGCCCATTGTCATCGAAGGCGCCCAGTATGTTGCGGCCTTGCGCGATTGGGTCCAGAAAGGCGGCCGCAGCATTTATGCGCTCTCGGACGAAGAGTTCGCGCGCCGCGTCAAGCCGCGTTCGGCGGCTGAGATGGAAGCCGATGCCAGCTTCAAGCTGGCCGTCTATTTCCACGACAACGGCAACCAGGAACTCGCGGCGAAGTACTTCGAGCACGCGCAGCAGCTTAATCCGGACGACTGGAACTATCATCGCCAGGAATGGAGTTTCACGCCCAAGGAAGCCGGCAAAAAATGGATGGAGAAGTTCCAGAAGCTCGACCAGCCCTACTATCCGAAGCTCGATCTGCCGGATCCGTCTAAGAAGCAGTGACCGCGGGCGTCAATCGCCCTTGAGTCCCAAGCGGCTGAGAATCCGGCGAACTTTTTTCGGCGACACTGACAGCTTGGCCGCGACACGCGACACCTTGCGGCCCTCGCGCTCCCAAACTTTCGGGATGATAATCTCGGCGAAATGCTCGGTTATTTGCTGCAGCGTTTGATCGCCTGTTTCACCCTGCGACCATTTACGCAACATCACGTCCACGCCACCGCCGTGCAGGACTCTTACCTTCAGCGCCTGGTGTTCTTCCCAAAGATGATCGTGGACGCCGGGCATCAGATACTCGCCCGCGCGGTCGCAACATTCCCGGGCCGCTTCGGTGTTGTCGAAGAAATCGTTAGACAGCACCATGCCCTGGCAGATGTAAGCGCGGGCGAGCAAGTGCCGGTTCTCGGTGTGCTGCGCGCAGGTGAGGGCCTCGCGTGCAAAATCCTGCGCGCGTTGGGCATGCACGGCCGGATCTTCGTTGAGGCCTTCTTCGTACTTGGAGCTTTCAATCATGCTCTGGACGATGCGGGCGCGGCCCATGAGAATGTTGTCCTTCTTCTCGGCGCCGAGTTGATACGCCTCGGCGGCTTCAATGGCCGCGCGTTCCAGGTCTCCAATGTCCAGGTATAAGAGCGCCCGCTCTACATGCACCGTGCCCCATCCGCGATGGTGGTTCAGCGAGCGATAGATCTCCTCGGCTTGTTCGAGATGCGAGAGCACTTCGGTGTGTAATTGTTCTATGCGCTGGCGCGAGCTTACGCCGGCCGGCACGCTTTCGGCTTGGCGTGCGGCAGCTTTACGCCGCCGTCTGGCCTCCGCATCGATCTTGTGCGCCAGACGAATCGCGGCCAGGCGCTTGACGTAGGCCATGTTGGCAAGCGACCGCGCCAGGTTGCGATGCCGCGGATCGCGCTTCCTGTATAGCTCTATGGCGCGCGCGAAATGATCCAGCGCCTGCTCGTAGCGCGCTTCTCGCAGCGCGATGCGGCCGTAGCCGGATTGAATGTTGCCGAGCGTCACCGAATCGTCCGTCTCAGCCAGCACCGCCTCGGCTTCTTGAAGGTTCGCGACGGCTTCCGCCAATTTTTCTTTTTGAAAACAGAGCCAGCTCGCCAGCACCTGCATCACCGCGGCCATCCGGCTGTAGCCCAGTTCCAGCGCCAGCTCGCGCCCTTTCTGGGAATGCAACAGCGCGCTGTCGTATTCGCCTTGTTTACGCTGGCAGCGGCCCTTCCAGAAGTAGGCTAGCGAAAGCAGTTGGCGGTCGGCGACGGCTTCTTCGCCCAAATTGATAATGACATTGAAGCGCGCGATAGCCTGTTCGGTTTCCTCCTCCGAGGAGGCGACCATGCCCTCGGCCAACTCCAGATGAATGTAATCGCACAGCGGGAGCGTGGCGCGTTTGGGCTTCGGAAAACGGTTGAGCAGTTCGCGAACGATGGCTGCGTCGCCGTAGCCCATGTCCATCCACTGCGACAAGTAGCCAACGAACGCCGCGGCGCTCTTCTGATCGGGATCGAGCGCGAGCAGCGAATCGCGATGCGTCTGAAACCACTCAATGCTGCTTCCGATGCGCCGCAGGACCACGTCCTCGCGCAGACGCGTTACCAGATCGTCGGTGATTTCGAAGCGTGCCGCCGCGGGCGCATCCATCAATCGATGTAGTCGTAGGCGACCAGGGTCAGGAATTCGGCCATGTCCGGGCTAGTCATCATCTGTTCGAAAATCTTGGCCGCGAGATCGAACTTGCCTTGCCCACGGAATTTTTCAGCCTGCTGCCGGGTGGCCTGCACCACAAAATCCGAAGTGATGGTGCGGCCATCGCTCATCTTGGCGCCGTGCTTTACCCATTGCCAGACCTGCGAGCGGCAGATCTCGGCGGTGGCGGCGTCTTCCATCAAGTTGTAGATGGGAACGCAACCCGAGCCGCGCAGCCAGGCTTCCAAATACTGGATGCCGACGTCGATATTCCAGCGCAGCCCTTGCTCGGTGATCTCGCCATCAGGAACCGCAACCAGGTCAGCCGCGGTGACGCGAACTTCATCGCGCTTGACCGAAATCTGGTTGGGCGTTTTCATGTACTCATCGAAAATCTGTTTCGCGACCGGCACCAGGGCAGGGTGGGCCACCCACGTCCCATCATGTCCGGCTTTCACCTCGCGCAGCTTGTCTTGCCGGACTTTCTCGAGCGCCTGCTCGTTGGCTACCGGATCGTTCTTGATGGGCACCTGAGCCGCCATCCCGCCCATGGCGTGAATGCCCCGGCGATGGCAGGTCTTGATCAACAGTTGCACGTAGGAATTCAGGAAGTGCCGGTCCATGGTGACCAGCGCACGATTGGGCAGCACAAAATCGGGCCGGTTGCGGAATTTCTTGATGAAGCTGAAGATGTAGTCCCAGCGGCCGCAATTGAGACCCGAGGAATGATCGCGCAGCTCCCACAGGATTTCGTCCATCTCGAAGGAAGCCAGGATGGTCTCGATCAACACCGTCCCGCGGATGGTGCCGCGCGGAACGCCCAGCGCATCCTGCGAGAAGTTGAAAACGTCGTTCCACAGGCGCGCTTCCAGGTGGCTTTCCATCTTAGGCAAATAGAAATACGGCCCGGTTCCGCGCGCCGTCAGCGCCTTGGCATTGTGGAAGAAGTACAAACCGAAATCGAACAGCGAGCCGGAGATTAGGGCGCCATCAACAAGAAAATGCTTCTCGTTCAAATGCCAGCCGCGCGGGCGCACCAGCAGCGTCGCGATCTGCGGGTTCAGCTTGTAGCTCTTGCCCTCCGGGCTTTCGAACGTGATGGTGCGGCGGATGGCGTCGCCCAGATTCACGTGCCCGTCAAGGTTGTTCGCCCAGGTGGGCGAGTTGGCGTCCTCGAAGTCGGCCATGAATACGCTGGCGCCGGAGTTGAGCGCGTTGATGATCATCTTGCGATCCACCGGTCCGGTGATCTCGACGCGACGGTCGCTCAAGTCCGCGGGAATCGGCGCAACGGTCCATTCCCTTTCGCGGATGGACGCGGTCTCGGGCAGAAAATCGGGCATTGCGCCCGCGTCTAGCTGCTGCTGGCGGACTTTGCGGCGCGCAAGCAACTCCTGACGACGCGGTTCAAACGTGGCCGCGAGCTCGGCCAGGAAGCCGCAGGCTTCACGCGTCAGGACTTCGGCATGGCGGCCTTGGACGGGGCCGCGGATCTCTGTGCGTCCTTTGGAAACGGCCGTTTGTTGAGTACTCATAATCTCCATGGTAGATCAATGCTTTGGCTACGGGGTCAAAGTCGTCCGATTCGGACCACCGGACGCGACGGACCAGACAATTTTGAATTTTTGCGATTCTGGTTTACATATTGGTCATGAACACACAGCGCCACGTCGTCGATATGGATCGCCCTTGGACCAGCGAACCGCGATGGAAAGGAATCGAGCGGCCCTACAGCATGGCGGACGTCGCTCGCCTGAGAGGGTCGGTGCATATCGAGCATACTCTGGCCCGGATGGGCGCCGAGCGTCTATGGCAACTCTTGAACGATGAGCCGTTCGTGCGCGCGCTTGGTGCGCTCACAGGAAACCAGGCCGTACAGCAGGTGCAGGCCGGTCTGAAAGCGATCTACCTGAGTGGCTGGCAGGTGGCCGGCGACGCCAATCTTGCCGCGCAGATGTATCCGGACCAGAGTCTCTACCCATCTAACAGCGTGCCCAACGTGGTGCGCGCCATTAACAACGCTTTTCAGCGCGCCGATCAGATCCAGCACGCCGAGCACAAGGGCGACATTTACTGGTTTGCTCCGATCGTGGCGGATGCGGAGGCGGGCTTCGGCGGCCCTTTGAACGCGTTCGAGCTGATGAAAGCCATGATCGAAGCAGGCGCGGCAGGTGTTCATTTCGAAGACCAGCTCGCCAGCGCCAAGAAGTGCGGACACCTGGGCGGCAAAGTGCTGGTTCCGACGCAGGAATTTGTGCAGAAACTGATCGCCGCGCGGCTGGCTTCGGACGTGCTAGGCGTACCGACAGTGTTGATCGCACGCACCGATGCGGATAGCGCGAAGCTGATCACCAGCGATGCGGATCCGCGCGATCGGGAGTTCATTACGGGCACTCGAACGCCCGATGGTTTCCTCCAGTTTCGCGGCGGCTTGAATGCCGCGATTGCGCGTGGGCTCGCCTACGCGCCTTATGCCGACATGATTTGGTGCGAGACTTCGGAGCCGAATCTGGAAGAGGCGCGGCGCTTCGCCGAGGGCATCCACAAACAATTTCCCGGCAAGCTGCTGGCCTACAACTGCTCGCCATCGTTCCACTGGAATGACAAGCTGGACAGTGCGACGATCGGACGCTTCCAGGAAGAAATCGCGGCGATGGGTTACAAATTCCAGTTCGTCACGCTGGCTGGCTTCCACGCCCTGAACCTGAGCATGTTCGATCTGGCGCGCGGCTACGCGGCCTCGGGCATGGCGGCCTACGCGAAACTGCAAGAAGCGGAATTTGATCGCGCGCGCGATGGCTACACTGCTATCAAGCATCAACGTTTTGTCGGCACCGGCTATTTTGATGAGATTACGCAGTTGGTTTCAAACGGCGCCAGCTCGACGGTGGCACTGGCCGGGTCCACCGAAGAGGCGCAATTCGCCTAGATTGGCGCTCGGAGATTCACCTTATTGACGGCGGCGTCGGATACCGTCGATGATTCAGTGAAGGCGAGTCTCCGGATGAAAGTTAGGGCCCCAAGCAAAGCCACTTCCGTAGCGGTCGAGTACTTTCTCTACGCTGTCGTCATTATCGAAACGGCGATCGCAGCGTTTGGGTACAAGGCGATTGCGCAGGCTGTTCAGCTTTGGCCGGCGGCAGCAACTTACCTAGCGGTAGTTTATTTGGGAGTTCTCGGATGGGTGTTTTATCAGCTGAACCGGCTGCACAGCCAGCGAAAGGCTGGGGTGGCTGCCAGCGCGCAGGTGCGGCATGAGGCACCTGCCGGCGACCAACCCGCGGCACTAGCCTCGCCCGCTTCAGCCCGCCTTCTCTTCGGCTTCACGCGCACTCAGCTGGCGATCGTCTTGCTGGTTTTTCTAGCCGCAATGAAGGTTTTCAGTTGGGCGCTTTCTAACCTGGCGAGACCTTAGGCAGCGGCCGGCGCGGGATGGTTCTTGAGCAGGCGGCTGACGGTCTCGGAAGGCTGCGCGCCGTTCTTCAACCAATACTGGATGCGCTCGTGCTTGAGGTCCACGGCAGGCGGCTGGCTGACTGGATTGTACGTGCCCACCACCTCCACGGCGCGGCTGTCGCGCGCGCGAACCTTGTCAATCACCACCACACGATAAGTCGGCTTTTTCTTGGCGCCAAAACGCGCCAGTCGAATCATTAACATTTCTCTCCTACTGTACCATCGGCAGCTTGAGTTTGCCCAGGCGCTTGCCCAGGAACCCGCCGCCGGTTATGCTTTTCATCATTTTGCGCGCCTGCGCGTACTGTTTGAGCAGCGCATTGACTTCCTGCACGCTGGTGCCGCTGCCTTTGGCGATGCGGCGGCGGCGCGCACCGTTGATGATCATGTGGTTGGCGCGTTCCTTGGAGGTCATCGAGTCGATGATGGCCACCACGCGCGTGATTTCGTTCTCGTCCACCTTGACGTCTTTGAGCTGCTTGATTGGCCCCAGGTTAGGCATCATGCCGAGCAGCGATTCGAGCGGACCGAGCTTGCGGATCTGGCGAAGCTGATCCCTGAAATCCTCCAGCGTAAACTCGTTTTCGAGCAGCTTGCGCTGCATCTCTTCCGTCTTTTTCTGATCCATGGTCTCTTCGACCTTTTCGATCAAAGAGAGCATGTCGCCCATGCCGAGGATGCGCTGCGCCACGCGGTCAGGATGGAAGGGTTCCAATGCGTCGAATTTCTCGCCCACGCCGACGAACTTCAACGGCTGGCCGGTGATGCTGCGGATCGAGAGCGCTGCACCGCCGCGGGCATCGCCGTCCATCTTGGTCAGAATGACCCCGGTGATGCCGAGGCGCTTGTGGAACTCGTCGGCGGATTTGACGGCGTCCTGACCGGTCATGGCGTCGGCGACGAACAGGACTTCGGTGGGCGCGAGCAATTCTTTCAGTTCTTGCAGCTCCTGCATGAGCTGGTCGTCGATGTGCAGGCGGCCGGCGGTGTCTACCAGGAGCGTGTCGCGTCCGGTCTGGCGGGCTTCGCGCAGGGCCGAGCGGGCGAGTTCGATTGGCTTCGTTTCCTCCGGGGTGCCTTCGTAGATGGGGAGCTTGATGTCGCGCGAGATCACGTTCAATTGCTGGCGCGCGGCGGGGCGGTAGACGTCGACCGAAACCATGAGCGGGCTATGGCCGTTTTTCGAGAGCCAGCGCGAAAGCTTGCCGGTGGTGGTGGTTTTGCCGGAGCCTTGCAGGCCGACGATCAGGATGTTGGTGGGGGGCTCGTTGGCGGTGCGGAGTTTGGAGGTGTGGCTGCCCAGCGTCCGGACCATCTCGTCGCGGACGATCTTGACCACCTGCTGAGTGGGAGAAAGCGCGGTGAGCACTTCCTGGCCCATGGCTTTTTCCTTGATATTTTCGATGAATTGCTTGACGACGCGGAAGTGGACGTCGGCCTCAAGCAGCGCCACGCGGATTTCGCGCAGGGCGGCTTCCATATTTTCGGCGCTCAATTTTCCTTCGCCGCGCAGGTTTTTGAAAACGCGCTGCAGCTTATCAGATAAGTTATCGAACATGAAGAACTTCGGAGGCCTCGGACGTGAGGACGACTGAGACCATTATAACGGTATGGAGGGAGAGGGCGAGGGGCGGCCGACCGGGTGGTGTTCGCCTATTTGACGCATTCCGCTGTATTGCGGTTTATCGCTTCGCTGAAAGGTCAAACACCTCCGCGACTCCAGCGCGGCTGGCGCGTCGAACGAGCGCTCGATCAAACGAAACGAACCCACAGGCCGCCGGGCGGCTAGTTAGATGCATGGCGTCGGCAAGTGAGACTCCATGGGCCGTGAGTGCGAGGGCGGCGGATACTGCCGGTTCATCTTCAATTTGCACGTTCTCAAGGCCGATTATCTTTAGGAGCCCTTCGCGGATGGTGAGCTGCTCAAAACCGTAGGCAGCGCCGAGCACCCAGACGGTTTCGAGGAGAACCGTCTTGGCGATCCATATGGGTTCCGCAGTGAACAAAGCAACCGCCGTGGCAGCCTGCTCCTTGTGATCTCCGGTTAGAAACCGGACGAGCACGTTAGTATCGACCGCTAGCATGGCGTCGCGCGACGGCTCGGCGAATCGCAGCGTCCATTTCCTCGATCGTTTTCGCTTTGCCGCGCTTTGGGTGCAGGCATCCCGCAACATCTTCTATCTTGATGGGCGGGAAACGCCGGGCGGGGCGGAGAAGAATTCCGCCGGCGGTTTCTTCAACCGTGAATTCGGTGCCGGGTCCCCAGGCGTGAGCAGAACGAATCTCCTTGGGCAGGACGATTTGGCCTTTGGTGGAGAGCTTGGTGGTCTGCATTTGGTAAGACTCTAGTAAGATTATCGCAGAAATTCCACGAGAACCGCTCCGCCTGGTGAGCCCCATCGCGACGTCTATGTAGCGCCGAGACCGTTCTTCGCCAAGAATTCGCGGATCACGGTGTAGATGTGGGTGCGCTCCTCGCGTGTGAACCCGCCGTGCTTGCCGCCGGGGACGGTGACCAATTGATTGGGGACGCCAGCTTTCGTGAGTGCTTCGGTGAGGCGGACAGAGTGCTGATAGGGCACGGTCGGGTCGGCGTCTCCTTGGATGGCGAGGACCGGCGGCAGCCCCGGCCGTACATAGGTCAGCGGTGAGACGCGGCGAGCAATCTCGTCCCGATTCGGAAGGCTGCCCAGCCACGCGACGGCGTAAGTCTTGCGGTTAGGACCCTCCAGCAAGTCATTGACGTCGGCGATGCCGTACCAGTCGATGATCGCGGCCACTTTGGGGAGTGGCGCGCCCGGGCATTGGTTATCCAGACCAGCGCTTTCCGGAATCATTCCGGTGGTCAGCGCCAGATGACCACCCGCCGATTCCCCGGTAACGACCAGACGATTGACGTCGATGTTGTAGGTCTTGGCTTGCGCGGCCACGAATCGCAACGCGCACAGGCAGTCTTCGACAGCGGCGGGCGCCACTGCGACGCGTCCCAGCCGGTACTCGACATTGACGACATTCCATCCCATCTCGAGCCACGGAAAAATGGAGAGCACCGACTGTTCCTTGGAGCCGCCCACCCAGCCGCCGCCGTGGATAAAGATGAGCGTCGGTTGGGGGCCCGTAGCGTCGCGTCGTTTGTAGATGTCGAGCTTCGATTCGTAATTGGTCGCGGTCACATAAGTGATGTTGGGAAACACCTGGTACTCGTTGAGCGCATGCGTGGCCCAGGTTGCCGAGGGGGACAACTGCGCCAGGGCCGGATGCACGGTCGCGGCGAGCAGGACCAGGGCCAGAGAACTCAAAATCGCCATTCGTCGCATATCTTTTTCTCCTTTCGAGATTGCTGGAGCGATTCTATCGCAACCACGGGAGCCCTTCTCGGCAGCCCAAGCATCAACAGATCGTCTGATCGGCACCCGGCGACACGGCGACTCTGAAGTACCGGGCTTTCTGCATCGCATACAGAGTAATGGTCATAGGTGACGTGCCGCTGTACGTACCTCGCCAAGCCTTAACGGCGCGGGATGTCTCGGGCGAGGTTCTGAGCTCCGCTGGTACCGGGTCTAGTGTGGTTTGCGCAACGAGTGTCCAACCGTCGGACGCCGCCGGTAGAGCCTCCAGCCGTGGTGTGAAATAGCCCCGGCTCAACTCGATTACAACGCCTGCAATGAGGACGATCCAGAGACGTCTCATCGGCGTTCCCTACTGCACGTCGTAAGTGTGGATGTCCTGGCCTTGAAGATATTTGTCGAACCAAGCCACGATGTGTTCCAGGCGCTCCACGCGATGGCGTGGCATCCCCGAGCGCGACAGTTCGTGCGTTTCGCCCGGAAAACGCACCATCACGGTCGGAATCTTGCGGTATTTCAGCGCGCGGAACATCTGCTCGCCGCCAGACGTCGGAGGCGTCCTGTAATCCGATTCGCCCTCGATCAGCATCAATGGCGTGGTGACCTTATCGATATAGGTGATGGGCGAACGCGCCTTGAAGTCGGCCTGCTGCTCCCAGGGCGCTCCGCGGAACCAGTTAGGCGTGAACAGCGTGAAATCGGCCGTGTACCAGAAGTCCGACCAATCGGCGATGGAGCGCTGCGAGACTGCGGCCTTGAAGCGCGTAGTCTGGCCGATCACCCAGTTGGTGAGTAGCCCACCGCCCGAGCCGCCCGTGACACCCAGCTTTTCCGGATCCACCCAGCCGCGCTTGATCAGGTCATCGACGCCGGCCATCAGGTCCTTGTAGTCGTCGCCGGGGTAATGATATTGGATGACGTTGCCGAAATCCTGGCCGTAGGTTGTGCTGCCGCGCGGATTCGGATAGAGCACCACGTAACCTTTCGCCGCCATCCACTGGATTTCGTGATCGAACGTGTACCCGTATGCAGCGTGCGGACCGCCGTGGATGTTGAGGATGAGAGGATATTTCTTGCCCTCTTGAAAATCGGGCGGGCGCTGCACCCAGGCCTGGATGCGTCGGCCATCGAAGCTCTTGTACCAGAGCATGATCGGTTCCGTGAGGTTGAGCTTGGAGAACAATTCCTCATTGATGTTGGTGAGGCGGCTCATCAGGTGCGCGCTGACGTCCAGGATGTAAAGATCGCCGATGTTGGTGGGCGTTGAAATAAGCAGCGCGGCTTTGGAGGCGTCCGGCGTGGCGTTATAAGCGAATATGTCGTGGTCGCCTTCGGTGACTATCTCGACTTTTCCGGTTTCCGCGTCGATGCGCTTCAGGTTCGACCGGCCTTCCTCCGCCGCATCGACGTAGACGAAACGCCCGTCCGAGCTCCAGAAGGGATGTGACGGCCCGCCGCCGCGCGGAGGCGCTTGATCGCCGCCGACACCGCCGCCGATATCGAAGTCGTAAGCCGCGGTAAGGTTCTTCGGCGCCGAGCCCGGCTGAAGCGAGGTGATGAACAGATCCGGCTGGCTGTAGGAGCGCTCCACGCCGTCCTTGCCGAGATCGATGGATCCGGTGATCGCCATGCGCGTGCCGTCCGGGCTCAGCGCCATTTGTTCAATCCCTCCATCCAGTCCGGCGATCTTGGTAGGATCGCCGCCACTGGCTTTCACAACATACAAATCGGTGTGCGGCGTTTCGTAGTATGGCTCCAGCACGCGGCGCGACGTGAAATAAATCTGCGAGCTGTCGCGCGACCAGACGATATCGTTTTCACTGAATTCACCCCTAGTTACTTCTTTGGGTTTCTTGACGTCTCCGGGCTTCTCCGGAATTTCGACTTGCCAGATATGGTTGGGCCGGTCCGGGTCCAGATAGCCGGCGCCGTTGAAACGATACGCGGCCCTGGTGATCACGCGCACGTCGCTCTTCTCCTCGGCGTCCTTTTTCTTATCGAAGTCGGCCGAAACCGTTGTAGAGGAGAACGCAATGCTGCGCCCGTCGGGCGACCACACCGGACTTGACGCGCCCTTGGGAAGATCGGTCAACGGTCGCGCTTCACCGCCTTCCATGGCGAGCAGGTAGATCTGCGCCGGCTGTGGCTTGCCATCTTTTTCTGTCGCCCGCACGAACGCCAGCAGCTTGCCATCGGGCGACCATTGCGGGGAGGAATCGCGCGGGCCGCTGGTCAACTGGCGCGCCGGGCCGCCGCTGGACGGGATCATCCACAGCGCGGTTTCGTAACCGTCGTGCTTCGCGTTGACGTTGACGTGCGTGTAGACGATGCGCGAGCCGTCAGGCGATATGCGGGGGTTGGCAATCCACTGGAATGAATACAGGTCGGACTCAGCGATCGGCCGGCGGTCGGCGGCGGGAATCGAAACGGCGATCGACAAGCCGAACGCAAGCGCAACGAGGGAGTGTGTGCGGGTCATCGTCTCGCATTGTAGCGCCGATGTGCAGCCTATGATCTTCAGAGCAACCCAGCGATTGCGACGGTGCCGCTGGCGGCCGGAATCTTCCTCGCGTAATCGGCCACGGTGTTCAGATCGGCTATGATTTGACCCGGCGGCAGATCGCCGACAGCTTGCGGGGCAGCGCCTGGCGCGAATTCGCTGCTCCCGCCGCCCTTGGGTCCCATGCCCGACAGAAGGTCGGGGGCGATCGCGATGTAGCCAGCTTCGGCCAACTCATCGGCCAGGCATTGTACCCAATCGGTAAGGCCTTGATCGCCGTGGATGATCAAAATCACTGGCGTTTTATGGCTGACTTCGGGATACACCACGAAAGTGTCCACCGTGCGATCGCCGTGTTTGAGGTAGATCCACTCCTGATGACGCGACGATTTTTCCAGGCGATCGCGCGCCCACTGCTGCGCGAAGCATGTCGCGCAACACAGAGCGTAGGCGATGATGAGGCGTCGCATGAGGCAAAAAACTCAGGATACCAGCGGGGCGCTAGAATGCCTATTGGATGAATACCCAGGCCGATTCGCTGGTGCGGCTGCTGCACCAAGGAGCGCTGACACCTTGGATGCTGGCCGCGGCTCTCGGCATCGCCTTCGCACTGGGCGCCGCACACGCGCTGACGCCTGGCCACGGCAAAACCATCGTGGCGGCATACCTGGTGGGGTCGCGCGGCACGCTCCGGCACGCGGCGTTCTTGGGCGCGATGGTCACCTTCACGCATACGGTCAGCGTTTTTCTGCTGGGAATGGCCACGCTGTTCCTGTTTCAATACGTCGTTCCGGAGAAGATCACGCGCGTCCTGGGCGCCGTCTCAGGACTATCGATCGTCGTGATCGGAGGCTGGATGCTGTACCGGCGCCTGCGCGCCCGGCATCCGCATTCCCACCAGCATCATCACCATCATCACGAGCATGACCATCATCACTCCCATGCGCACGACCATGATCACGGCCACTCTCATGATCACGGCAGCCACACCCATTCCCACTTGCCGGAGGAAATCTCGTGGTCGGGCTTGGTGGCTCTGGGCGCCAGCGGCGGCCTGGTGCCTTGCGAATCAGCGCTGGTGCTCCTGCTCACCGCAGTGGCGATGCGGCGCGTGGGACTAGGGCTGGTGCTTCTAGTATTCTTCAGCCTCGGGCTCGCCATCGTTCTGATGGGCATCGGTGTGTTAGTTATCTATGCCAAGAATCTTTTGCCCGATAGCGCGCGCGAAAGGCGAGGTTTTTTCCGCTGGATGCCGGTGGCTTCCGCCGCTGTCGTGCTGGTGTTGGGCGTGCTGATGACAGGCGTCTCGCTGGGCTGGATCCGCCCCTCCTGGATGACCGGCTAACGCGCGGGTGACGCCTCTTTCAACACCTCGCGCACTGCCTGCTTGATCTGCTCCCGCTGCTCCGGCGATATCTGCGGGAGCAGGTAGACCAGCTGGCTGGATGGCGTCAGGTCGATGTGCGCCTCTCCGAAGCGCATCTTGATCCTCCGATTCATCTCGCGTCCCACCACCCACTGCTGGCTCGGCAGCGTTTTGATGCGAGCCTTGAGCACCACCGCGGAGTTGGAGAGCTGATCCACTCCCCAGATCTCGAGCGGCGCCAGGATCACCGACCGGTACGGCTCTTCATCGGCAAGCGCATCGGCCAGTTCCTTGAGTACAGCCACGGCTTGATCGGTATCGCTCTGATAGGAGATCCCGAGGCTAAAAACGTAATAAGAAAATTCGCGCGTCAAGTTCGACAAGCTCTGGATGCTGCCGTTTGGAAAAATATGCGCCGCGCCATCCTCGCCGCGCAGCACCGTGGTGCGAAGATTGATCTCCTCCACCAGCCCGCCTTTACCATTGATGACCGCGATGTCGTTGACGCGAATTTGATTTTCCAGCATGAGAAACAGCCCGCCCAGCACGTCCTTCACGATGTTCTGCGCGCCGAAGCCGATGGCCACGCCGATCACGCCCGCCCCCGCCAGCAGCGGCCGGACGTCGAAGTTCATTTCCTTCAGGATCATGAGCCAGGCGATGGTCCAGATGAGCACCAGCAGAGCTTTTCTAGTGAGCCCCGAGATGGTGTTCGCGCGCTTTTCGAGTTCGATCTCGTTGCCGCCTCCGGCGCGCAGCATCATCTTGACGGTGTATTTGCGCACGCCGCGAAGCAGGCGGCTGACTATCAGGGTCCCGACGTAGGCGAAAACCAGGATGACGGCGATGCGGATGGCGTTGACGAGAAAGACATCCAGGTGAAGAAAGTCGGTCCGGATCGACATGTATCCATGATAGTGGCCGTTGGCGGGGCCGATCGGCTCGCTAGCTGTTCACCGCATCTGACGGAATCAGCGGCACGCCCGTCGCGATCGTCAATCAGACCTTCGCCGAGCAGGTTTGGCCGGACGAAACGCCCATGCTGAACGCCAGAGCGCTGCTCACCACGGTGTATATAGTCGTGTTTGCGCCGATTCCAAGTGCTAGCGCAATCACCGAGACAATGGTGAGGCCGGGACTGTGGGCCAGCGTGCGGGCCGCGTAGCGCACGTCCCGCCAGAGAGTTTCCAGCCAGGTGAAGGTCCACAAATCGCGGCAGGCTTCTTTGATCGCAGTTGCATTGCCGAAATGGGCGGCGGAAGAGCCCTCTTCCTCGGCCTGCATTTCCTGGTGAAAGCGCAGCTCGTCTTCAAGATCGCGATCGAGCTGCTCGCGCCGCCAAAGGGCGCGCCAGCGTTTTAAGAAAAAATTCATGCGGTTCCCATCACTTGTCCGATGGCCCGCGCCAAGCGGCCCCAGACTGCTGGCTTCTTTCGCGAGTTGTTTCCGGCCAAGCGCGGTCAGGCGGTAATACTTGGCGCGCCGGTTATTGGCCGATTGGCCCCATTCGGAATCGATCAGGCCGTCGAGTTCCAGCCGATGTAACGCCGGATATAGCGAACCTTCTTCGACGCGCAGCACATCCTCCGAGGTTTGCTTGATGAATTGCGCGATGCCATAGCCATGCTGGCGGCCGCTCGTCAGGGTCTTGAGGATGAGCATGTCGAGCGTGCCCTGCACTAGTTCGCCGCGTGCTCCCTGCCTGTTCCCCATAGACGCTTGATAGGAGTATGCACGCGACTGGGTGCGTTGTCAAGAGCTAGAAACGATACAAGCGGGCGGGATTATCAACCAGGATCTTTTTGCGGACATTCGGGTCGGGCGCCCACAGCGCGAGCTGATTGAGCAAGCGGCCATCGTCGATCTGGAGCAGCGGCGAGATCTCAGTCGCTCGGCGCGCTGAGGAAGGAGTCGAGTTGGGATGCGGCCAGTCGGTACCCCAGACGATGCGGTCGGGATTGGCCGCGATTAACGCTTTCGCGAACGGCACAACATCCGGATAGTCGGGCGCCTGTGTCGAGGCGCGATAGGCTCCCGACAGTTTGACGTACGCCTGACCGGAGCGAACCAGATCGATGAGATCCCGCCAGCCGGGTTGCATAAGCCCGAGCGAGGCTTGCGCGCCGCCAAAATGATCGAAGACAACCGGAACCGGAGAGGCCTGAAGCAGGTCCTTGATGGCCGCTATCACTGCCAGGCTGGTGTACATCTGGATGTGCCAGTTGCGATGCCGCATGCGTTCGACCGCTGCCTGGAACCGCCGCCGTGCCAGTGCCGGATCGTTCTGCCCGGTAGTCGCGAGGTTAAGTCGAATGCCTCGGAATCCGGCGCGCTCCATCGCTTCCAGATCGCTGTCCGGTGTGTTGTCATCAATGACCGCGACTCCGCGCGCCGAGGCGCCTCGGGCTTTCATCCCATAAAGCGTCGCTGAATTGTCCGTCCCGTAGACGCTCGGCGTTACGATGACGACGCGCTGGATGTGCAGCGCGCGGTGCAACATGGACATCTCTTCTGGCGAGGCGGGCTCAGGAGTATAGACGCGGTTTTGGGCGAAGGGAAATTTCGCCGGGTCGCCGAAGATGTGGGTGTGGCAATCGCAGGCACCGGCGGGGATGTCGAAGTTCACCCGTGTTGCCGGCTGCGAGGCTTTGGCGAAGCCTGGGCGAGCGCGGAACAACATTCCGGCGCCCATGGCTTTGGAGAACAGGTCGCGGCGAGTCAACATGGCAGCTACGAGATCCGTAACAGCTTGGCCGCGTTGCCGCTCAAAATCGCTTCACGGTCGGAATCGGTAAGGCCTGGCGTCGCCAGAACATGCTCCACCGCAGTGCTTATCCACGGAAACGGGTAGTCAGTGCCCAACACGATCTGGCTGGCGCCGACTTCGGCTGCCAGATGCCGCAGGCCTTCGGGAGTGAACACCAGCGAGTCGAAGTAAAGCTGCTTCAGGTATTCGCTGGGATGCTTCTTTAGTGTCTTATTGCAGGAATTGGGAAACGTCAGGCAGCCGCGATCGGATCGCGCCGCGTAGGAAGGCAGGTATCCGCCACCGTGCGCGGCGCAGAT
>Ga0335083_10000820_pt1 | contig 44698 bp, 46 predicted proteins | sample Lox_Sample_42_FD_206716 | JGI IMG/M metagenome (GOLD analysis project Ga0335083, IMG submission 206716) | Soil microbial communities from Loxahatchee National Wildlife Refuge, Florida, United States - Lox_Sample_4.2 | ecosystem: Environmental > Terrestrial > Soil > Wetlands | place: USA...
GACCGGCAGCACCACCACCTGGACGGTATCGGGCGCCACGCCGTTGCTCGTGAACACGACGCAGGTCGCGTTCAGCGAGATCCCGGTCACGCTTACCGCCAAGGACACCGGCGGGACGGCTTGCGTAGCGGTCGGGATCGCGGTCGCGACCCCATTGTTGCAGGACGCCACGTTGATCGCCTGCTCCAGCGGGGTACTGGTGTTGTCGAGCACCCGAGCCGTCACGGTCTGCGCCAGGCCCGTTCCGTTGAACGTGAGCTGGTTAAAGTCGGTCACCAGCTTGACCGGGCTGCCGAGGCCAGACGCCGCGACCGGCGTGTCCTTGCACGCCACCGCCGAGCCGCCAACGGCGGCGAGGACTCCGATTAGCCCGAAGAAATGACGGTTCATGCGATCCTCACGTGAAAGGTCTCTGTCTCCGCCTCGCGGGTCAGTCTTGTTGTACTATGTCGTGTAGAGCGTCCGCACCGAGCAGCGTATCCCATCCCGGCCGGCTCACCTCTGTCTTATCATTGGTATAGATCAGCGTCCAGTTCCCGAACCGCGTCAAGTCCATGAAGATATAGGTGTACAACCGGCTCCGCGTGTACCGCCACACCTCGTACGGATTCCCCGACGCCGAGACTTTGCGCGAGTACACTTCGTCGGGGGGACCCTGCTTGATGAAGATCCGTCCCCGGTCGGTACTCCATCCAGGCCGTGCTGATGCCCCGCCCTCGTAGAACTTCTTGTTGGCCTGGGCGATGGCCTCGTAAAATTGCTCACGCTGCTCATTGCGAGCGGTGCCCGGTGTCGGATCTCGCTTGGCCCAGAACTGTTTGAGCCACGTTCGCTTGCCCTCCAGCGAGAGGGTCGAGTACACGCCCCGCTCATCCTGCGTCATCAGGTAGTCGAGCGGGCTGTAGGCCGAATCGAGCTGCGCTTCCGTTAGACCGGCCGGCCACTCGCCCGCCGCCGCCATCGCGGCCTCAACCTGGATCGTCTCAAGCCCTGCCATGCCGAACGGGGCGTTGCGGCTGACCTGGAACCCCGGCCCGGCGGCGGCGACTTCCATCCGGTATCGTCCCGGCGGCAGTCCGGCCAGGTCGAGCACGGCGTAGGCGAATCCACCGCCAGCCCCCACGGAAACCGGCGCGGGTGGGACAGCCACCACCTGTTTCCCCGAGTCGGTCAGCACCCGTACGCTCACCGCCGTTGTCTCAGCCCGGCCCGGGTAGAGCTCGAGGTAGTAGCCCAACTTCGCTTCCACCGGCGTGAGCACCGGCCGCCCCGTGGTGGTGAGCACCAACGGTCCCTTCTTGACCTCGCCCATCCGGAGTATCGTGTCCGCCGTCCCGCTCACTGCCCTGATGTCGGAGGCGAGCAGCAGGTCGGATGCTTGCGGCGACTGATCGAACGCATCCACCACCATCTGCCGGCGCTCCAGCCGCCCCGTCGCCGAATCGGTCACCGATACCTCGATGGTGTACCGGCCCGGCCTCGCCGCGAAGGCGAACTGCTCGACCGTCGATGCTCCGCGGGCCCGCAGCAGCTCCGCTCGTAGCGGTTCCAACCTGGAGAACGAGGCCAGCTGCAGGCCTCCGGTGTCGCGCACCACTACGCTGAACCGAAACGCCCCGCCGCCGCCGGCCTCGAGCGGGGTCACCAGGGGCAACGGTACGCGGCAAAACACATCCACCGCGGTCTGGGAGCCCTGTCCCGGCTGGCCGGCGCGGTAATAGCGTACGGCCTGCAGGGTGAAGCTGGAATCGTTCTGCGCCTCTGCCGGAGAGGCGGCACTGACGGTCACGAGAACCGCCAGGGCCGCCGCCCCATGCCACGACTGCTTCACACCGATACCACTACCAGCCTACGCTGAAGCTCAAGTAGTTCGTCGCGCCAAGCGGTCCGTAGTTCTTGTAGGCGTAATCGAATCCGAGCATCAGCTGGCCATGGGTGTAGGCCAAGCCACCGCCCGCCGCCAGCCCGTCACTCGTGAAGCTGGAAGCGGAGTACTGGGAGGTGAACCCCGCACCGCTACCGACGTCGAAGTTGTTGTCCGGCTGCAGGGTATAGCTGCCCCGCAGGGCCAACGAGAAGCCCGAGCTGGAGATATTGGTTGCCTGGTACTCGAGCCCCAGCCCGGCGCCCGGCTTGGTATTGATGGGCTGCGAAAATTCCCCCAGCACGCTGACCCGGTTCATCCCCGAATTGAGCGCATCGAACGACACTCCGACCAGGAACTGCACCGGCAGGCTCCATGCGGAACTTTTCAGGGAGGCCGGCTGCGGATTCTGGGGAATGTCCACGGTGCCGAGCGGCGGGGCCCGCGTGACGGTGACATCGAGTGCGGATCCGCTCGCCTTCAGCGACGTCCCGAGGTTCGATATGGTGAACGCCGCCCGGATCGGGCGATCCCCGATCATGGCGTGGAAATTGGTCCCGAAGTCCACCGCGAACGCCGACGCGTTGGTGGAACCCAGCTTGTCGGAGATGAGCTTCGCGGTGATCCCGGCGGAGAAGCGATCGGAAAAGTTCTGGGCGTAGGTGGCGCCCATGAAGGTCTCCGAGACCGAATACGTCTGACCGTTACCGTCGGGGTCTTCCAGCGTATACACCGGCTGGTTGGAGAACCCGAACGATCCGAGACTGAAGCCGATCGCGCGAGTCCCGCCCGGGAACGGCAGGCCGAGCCCGACCCAGGTATAGTGGGTGCTCGCGATATAGCTGTACGTGGACACCTGGGCCTCGGCGTGCGGCATCTCCGCCAGGCCCGCGGCGTTGTAGTACAAGGAGGTGACGTCCCTGGTGAGCGCCGAAAAGGCGTCCCCCAGGGCGGCCCCGCGGGCTCCCGCTCCGAGGAGCAGGAACTCCCCCGACGTGCCGCCGTACCCGGTGTTGTCCACCTGGGACGTCTGGCTCAGGAGCGGCGCCGTGGTCAGCGCCGCCAGGCCCATGAGCGTGCCGAGCACGCGAGTCAGTCGCTGTGTCATGGTGGTCTCCCTCACGGCGCGAAGTTGACGACGGTGAACCGGCCGACCTTGGTTTTCCCGTCGGGGCCTTCGACGTGGTAGAAATACACGCCGCTGGCGACGAACTGGTTATTGCGATTGCGCAGGTTCCAGGTGGCTTCCCCGGCCCCGCCAGGGTCGTTGTGGGTGACGACGTTCACGAGAATGCCGCTCACCGAGTAGATGCGGATGATCGCCCGCGACGGCAGGTGCACGAACTTGAGCAGCTTCGTGCTGGGCGTGGCCTCGAGGGACGTCGTGACGTAGTACGGATCCGGCACCGTGTGCACGCGCGACAGATCGCCGGACGTGTTGTCCGCGACCGCGTACTTCTGGGCCACGGTGATCTTGTAGGTAAGCCCGGGCGCATAGGACGGCCGCACCGCAACTCCGGTGAAGCTGTACCCGGTGCAGCCCGTCATCACCGGGCCGAGCTCCGGACTGCAGCTCGTCGCCGAGAGGTTGCCCGACACCGCCCGCAGTCGCCATTTCGTGCCGGCTGCCGGGATGCCGCTCATCTCCATGAAGAACGGCTCGCCGTTGATGATGAGGACGATCCCGCTGGCGTTCTGAGCCCCCGTGATGGTGAGGGAGAGCGGCTCATACTGGGCCGTCCGCTCGAGGTCCACGCACGGCGCGGGACCCCACCAGTCCGGCAGGCAGGTTGGGTAGGTGAGATAGAGATGATGGTACCCCGCCACCCCGACGCTGGGAGCCCCGGTCCCGTCGGCTATATCGCCCGCCGCGACCCCGGAGTCCGCATAGGTCCGCACATTCAGGAAGCCGTATCCGGTTCCCTGTTGCGCCGTGAACGGCAGCACCGTGTGGTGCGTGGAATCAAACACGGTCACGCTCGAGTCCGCGTTCCAGGTCACCAGGTAGTCGGCCGGATACCACGCGGTATTGGCGTACCCGTACCCGCGGAGCAGGATGTTCGCTGCCCCCTGCGGCCCCGCCGTCCCGTCGGTCTTGGTGTCGCGGTGATTTTGCGGCGACCAGATCCGCCCCACCCCGGTCAGCTTGCCGGCGTGGTGCGCCGAATCCGCATAGCCCATGACGGTCGGATTGGGCGGCTCGCCCGCGCCCGGATCGAACCAGCGCGAGTGCGCGAGATAGCGGTTTTCGTTGGTCCCCCCCACGCCGTAGCGCCCGATGATCAGCGCCTCGCCGTACGAATGGCGCGACAGCGGCGTGAGGGAATCGCCGAAGGTAATCGGCATCCGCACGTCCTGCGTGAACGCGATCCCGAAACGCTTGGCGTTGGCCGAATCGTAGGGTACCAGCGCCTGGTCGAACTGGTAGTTCGTGTTCCCTGTGGCGCTGAACGACGGCATGGTCAGCGGCACGACGCGTTTAATGACGGAGCCGCCGGCGCTCATCGTCAGGTACATCGACGGCTGGCCGCCGATGCCGCTCTGGAAACCGGGCGTCATCGAGTCGATGGTCACCGCGATGTCGCCCTGCGGCAGCGCCTCGTTGACCGCCGACCCGAGGATCAGCGCGGCGGCGTTGCCGGGGGGCATGTTGCCGCTGAACGTGCCGTTCGAGGTGTTGATCGCGGGATACTGCGCGTTGAGATCGAGCTGCGTGCCGTCCGAGCCGTACTCGCCCTGCACCAGCACGACGCTCGAGGTGTTCGCTCCTGCTACCCGCGGGGTGGTCTGCTTCGTGACCCGGGCCGACTCCAGCGAGGATGGGCCCGAGGTCACGGAGTTCACGTCGAACGCCGTTACCGCGTAGTAGTAGGTAAACGAGTTCAGCACGCCCCGGTCGACGTAGGCGAAGGTGACCCCGTTGTCCACCAGCGGGGGGAACTTCCCGCCGCCCGTGACCGCGGTATCGGCTTTCAGGATCAGGATCCCGCCGTTGGCCAGCTTCACCCGTCCACCCAGCGGCACCTGGATGACGTTCCCCACCAGATCATGGGGATACGAAACGGTGTAGGGAGGCGCCGTGTCGAAGTGGACGGGGCAGTCTTCGAACACCCCGAGCTCAGGCGCGCAGGCGCTGATGCCGTTGCCGCTCAAGTCGGTGGTGTAGGCGAAGTCGCCGGTGTAGTCGACAATCTGGGTGCCGGCGTAATCGAACTGCGCGATCAAATCCAGGTTGCCGGTGGTGCGCCCGCGGTAGATCCGGTATCCCTCCACGTCGAAGTGCCGGAAGTTCGGATCGTACAGCTTGGAGAGCGGATCCGAAGCGATGGCGTAGAAAGGATCGCCGCCGCCGGGGAGCTCGGTGGCGCTCTTCTGCCAGGCGATCGTCACCTGGTTGTTCCCCGGAACCAGGAAGAACGTCGGCGGGGCCGGCGCGAACGGCAGCAGGAAGCGGTTGTCGTACACCGCCTGCGCCACGAGGGCCTTGTTGAGCAGCGACTTGGGGACGGTCGACACCTCGTACTGCTCGATCTTCTGGTCACCATTGGTGTCGGCCTGGCTCACCCACCCCATCGCGTGTTCGATGTCCCGGACTCGGGACGGATCGGCGGCCATCGAGTCGCCCGAGGCCGGGATGCCCGGCTTGAAGTCGCCGCCGATGGTCGCGAGCAGCGTGGGCGTCCCGACCGGAGCCGCCAAGATGTAGGCCATCACGATCGTCTTCGCCTCACCGGGTTTCAACGACATGGGACCCGAGGACTGGAAGAAGCGCGTGTCGAGGGCCGTCTGTGACTGGTAGCAGAAGTGCAGCTCCAACTGTTGCCCCTGGAAGCTGCAGGTGCCGTCGCCGTATTTCGGGTCCGAGGTCCCCGACAGGTAGCGGTACAGCTGCCAGATCCCCACCGGATCGCCGTAGTGGGCCGGCGCGGCGGCCGTCGGGTTGTCGGTGTTGCCCCAGATGGTGAGCCCGATCTGATTGCCGGCGGAATCGACCGGCGACCGGAGGTATTTGGCGCCCACAAAGCCCGGGCTCGGCACGAACGGCGAGCCGAATTTATCGGGAGGGAAGTACCAGGTGGGTTCGAGGAAATCCGCCTTGTACGCCACCCCCATGGCGAACGGAATCACCGGGGTGGAGTAGTTGAGGGTCGCCAAGACTCCGACGTCCGCGTCCATGAAGAACGCGGCGTACATGTTCGTAATGGGGTAGCCGCAGGCGGGGATGTTGATCCCGAATTTCGCCTCGTTGATGGACTGGAAGTTCGCCCCGACCTGTCGGACCGCGTCGTAGTGTTCCTTGTCGATTGTCCGCTTGTACAGCGTGTCGCAGACGCCCGCCGTGCCGTCGGCCGTGACGTTATAGAAGGTATACACCCAGTAGATGATGTCTTCATTCCCCGTAGGGAAGTTCCATGACATACCACGCTCTTCCACCAGGATTCCCATGGGATGTTTGCGGCCCGACAGGTTGGCCGGGTCGCCTTCCCAGCTGAGCGTCCAGAGGTCCTGCTGGGAAACGTTGATCCCCGAGCCGTCCTGCTTCAAGAGCCCCGAGTCGGCGCCCGCGACGAGAATCGGATGGTAGATGTTGGTGTCCCGCACATAGGCGTCCTGGGGCCAAGCCACCTGGTCTGCGGGGTCGAGGGAGTTGAACACCGCCGTGACCCCGGCGCCATGACGCTGGTCGCCGCGGGGGTCCATGAAAAAGGCCCCGACGGTGTCACCGGCCCACGGAAAGGCGGCGTTCAACGGGATCGTCCCCGCCAGCTGGAGCCCCGAGTTGAAGATGTAGGAGTCGGGACTGCCCTTGGGCCAGAAGCCGCCCTCCAACACCGGCGAGTCGGTGGGATCGACGCACACCTCGCCGCGGTTGTTGATGCCGCAGTAAATACTGTTGGTGTTCATCACGTTGAACGCCAACGCGAAGAGGGCGATGCCGGACCGTTTCGCCGGCTTGACCGGCCCGGGCTTCCCCGACGCCGCCGGCACCCCGACCGCGAGGAGCAGCATCGCCAGGATTCCGCCCGCGCGGCCTCCGCGAGTCCACCAGGTTGAACGCATAGTCAATTCCTCGTCATGAAGGTGAGCCCTGCGGGGGGCGCCCCGGATCGAGGCGCCTCCCCGCATCGCGATCCGTTAGAAGCTCAGCTCGAAGCCCACGCGAATCGAGCGCGGCGGACCGTAGAAGTTCTGCGGCCCCGCGACCAGGTTGTACCACGCGTTGAGCGCGGCGGTCTGCTCGTCCAGCGTGTACACGCCGTCGCCGTTGCCAAACCGCGCTTCCACCCGGCGCAGGTTCACACAATTGACGACACCCTGATCGGTGGCCGTCCAGGTGCTGCACGACGGCCGCAGATCGATCGCGCCCCCGGGCAGGTTCTTGCCCTCCTGCTGCGCCTCGATCTGCAGACTGGAGAACTCAGGGCTCAGCACGTTCGTCTGGTACACCGGGTTCACCACGTCTCCCGTTTCGACGAACAGCGAGGTCACGTTCTTGAAGTTGAACAGGTTCCGGAAATCGCCGAACACCGTCACGTCCATGCTCGAGAGGCGGAACCCTTTGGTCACCCGCAGGTCGAACGCCTTGGTCCACGGCATGGTCGACGAGTTGAGCGCCTCCGCCGCGTTGCCCCCCAGCCCGAAGCCGGCGCGCGGCCCGACCGATCCCTGGCCGGTGTTCACGAGCCTCGTGTAGGGCAACCCCGAAACAATGCGGAACGAGGCATACGCGCCCACGTTCTGCAGGATCGCCCCCAACGTCTGCCCCTTCTGCCAATCCTTGGGCACGTTGATGGAAATCCCGCCCACGAAGTTGTGGGTCCGGTTGTCGTCGGTGGGGAGCGGCTGCTCCGCCGGGGGCGAGCGATCGCCCGTGACCTGAGCCGCTTCCCGTGCCGCCGTATTCAGGTAGGTGAACGGATCCGACCCGGTGTTCTTGGCCTGCTGGAACGTATAGGAGCCCGAGAACAGGAACCAGGAACCGACCCGCTCGTCCAGTTTCAGGTCGATCCCGCGGGAGTATCCGAAATCCGCCGTGGTCAGCACGTTGAGGTCGCGGAACGCGCCGGGGAAGGACGGGTCGGGATACCGCTGCAACCGGTACGCCAGGTCCGACACGCTGTTCCGGTTGTACGCCGCGACGTCGAGCACCAGGTTCTGGCTGAACGCGTGACGAATGCCGAACTCGAAGGCGATCGACTTGCCGAAGCCCACGTCCCGCCCGAACTGGTCGTTGGTGTTGGTGAACGAGATGTCGTTGTTGGTTCCGGACAGGAGTGTATTGAAATCCGGCGTGTTGACCTGTTGCGAGTACGACAGCCGGAAGTCCGTCCGCTCGGTGATCGGGAACGACACCCGGATGCGCGGCTGCAGCGCGTGGTGCCAGACGGCCGGGGTCATCACCGCATTGAGTGAGGCCTGGTAGGCCGCGTCGTTGGTGGCCGTGCCGTTCTGCCATGCCGGGTTCGAGGCAATGAAAGCCGGCGTGTTGGCGAACAGGCCGTCGGAGTTCATGGCGTCGTAGCGCAGACCCAGTTCGAGCACCACGTCACCGAGATCCAGCCGGTCCGAGGCCCACCAGGCGTAGGTCTTCGGCTGGACGACGTAGGCATCCATGGCGAACTGGCTCGTAATGGAGGAGTTGAGGTACGCCAGATTGGTCGTGTTGTACTCGCCGCCCAAGTTCAGGCGGTTGAACTTGTCGAGCTGCCAGTCCACCTGCCCGAAGCCGCGATAGCGGTCCTCGGCATTCAGGTTGATGTTGGAGTTGCTCCCCTGCGTGAAATAGTTCTGCCCGACCAACCCATAGGGGTTCATCCGATAGGGTTGCACGTTGCGGAGATCGGTCCGGTTCAGGTAGGGAATGCGGCAGTCGGAGCCGTTCGCCGCCAGGCAGTCGCCGCTGTTCGACCGGATGTTGCGGATCACCTGATCGGTGATCGGGAACGGCTCGTTCCCGATCCCGGCGAAATTCAGGTTCGAGAACTCCATCCCCATGGTTGGATTACGGGTGTCGAGCTCGCTCTGCGGAGACAGCATCCCGGTAATACCACGGTTCTGGCCCCAGCTCAGGTTGACGTTCAGGGCCAGCGCCCGTTCGGTCTCTTTGAAGAACGTGTGGTTCAGGTTCATCACGGCGAGCCGGGACCAGGTATGGGATCCGCTGTACAGCGCCGGGTCACCGATGACGCTGCCGGGCCAGTTCCGCCCCTGGTTGCCGTTGGCCAGCCCGCTCAGCGATATGCTCGAGCCGCTGCCGTAGGAGTAGGACAGCTTGCCCTGATACTGCTGGTTGGTGCTCCAGTTGTACGGCAGCCGCTGCCCGGTGCACTCGAAGCCGTGGTTGGACCCCTGGTCGCACTGGCCCGACGCCTGTACGAACAGCGGAATGGCCACGCTTTCGGTGTGGCCGCCCTTGTCGACGAACGCCACGTTGGTATCGGTCCCCGCCATCGCATAGGTCGGCACCTGATCCCAGCCGGAGCCGAGGAACTGCGCCACCTGTCCCTGCAGCACGCCCGATACGAAGAACCGAAGGTTGCCCGTGATCGGACCGCCGAGGGACCCCTCGAAGCGGTTGTACCCGACGCTCATCGAGTTGTTGAACGGCTCGTCCGTCGACCAGTTCAGGCTCCCCGAGAACTTCGAGCCGCCCGACCGGCTGTTGTAGGCGATGACGCCGGCCTGCGCGTTCCCGAACTCCACTCCCAACGCTCCGGTCGTGACCGAGGCCTCTTCCACCGCGTTCGTGCCGATGTTGATGGCCTGCGAGCCGAAGTTGGTGGAGCGGACCGGCGCGCCGTCGATGTACACGTTCGCCGAGCCCGGCCGACCGCCGCGGATCGAAACGCCCGCGCCCGCCCCGGACTCCACAACCCCCGGCACCAACGAGATCACGTTGCGGACGTCGTCGGTCGGCAGATTGTTGACCAGATCTCCGGACACGATGGCCTTTGAGGCCACTTCGTCGCGCGGCACGATCGGGTTCGAGGCGGCGGTGATGTTCACCGTGGCCACCTGGACCGCGGACGGCTGGAGCTTGGCGTTCTGCGTCGACGTTTGCCCGCCGACCACCCTCGCCCCTTGAATCTCGACCGCCTGAAATCCGATGAACTGAATGCGCAACGAATACGTGCCGACCGGAACGTTGTTGATGAAGTAGTAGCCCTTCTGGTCGGTGATCGCGCCGAACGAGGTCCCGATCACCAGGACCTGCGCTCCCGTGATCGGTGCGCCGGCCTGATCCGTCACCGTTCCCTCGACCTTGCCCGTCGTCTGTTGCGCCGCCAGCGGCACGACCGCGACGACGGTCGCGATCGCCAAGGCGACGCCCAGCGCGAGGAAGCGATCGAGAGCGCTTCGCACACGATGAGTCATGGACACATCCTCCCAAAGCGTGATTGCGTGTGGACTACCGGACGGAAAAACGGATGGCGACACGTCACCTCCCTCCGGGTGAGTGTTTCCCAAACGACGGCTGAGGCGCAAACTTTCGTTAAGCTGTCCCACCGTTCGCGCAGCGTCAAGCTGATTGCTGTCCCCTCCCGGGGACAGCGGCGCGGCCAACATACTCCCCGACGAGAATCCCGCAAGACCCCCCGAGAGGCGTGGCGCCGCCGTCCGTCAGACCAGCAGCAGGTCCCGCTGGGGCTCCCGCGGGGTCACCTCGGGCCCGTCGGTTCCCAGATACACGTTGATCTCGCTGCGCACGCCGAAGCGGCCCGCCAGGTAGACCCCCGGCTCCACTGAAAACCCGATCCCCGCGGCCAGGGGCCGGGTGTCCGCTGTCTCAAAATTATCCAGGTGGGGACCGGAGCCGTGCAGGTCCTTGTCGATCGAATGCCCCGTCCGATGCAGGAAGAACTCGCCGTACCCGGCGTCCCGGATCACCGCCCGGGCCGCGTCATCGAGCTCCGCGCCCGTCACCGCGACCCCCCCCCCGGACCGCCAGCGCTGTTGCAGCCGCTCCACAGCCGCGTCGCGCGCGCCGCGCACCGCCTCCCACACGCGCCGCACGTCCCCCGGCCCCCCGCCCGGCGCCCCCCCCCCCGCCCCGGGCCGCGCCACCGCCATCCACGTCTGGTCGGCGAACACGGCACCGCTCCGCTGCCCCGCCCACAGGTCGAGCAGCAGCACCTCACCCGGTGCCAACCGCCGATCGGCGCCGGCCCGCGGCTCGTAATGGGGGTTCGCGGCATTCTCCTGGAATCCGACGATGGGGGGATGCGAGGTGTAGAGCCCACCACGGTCGAACGCCTCCATCACCCGATGCTGCACCGCCGTCTCACGAACTTCCTCCCCGCGCGCCAGCTCGGCCCCCGCCCAGGTCAGCGCCTCGCGCGCGATCACGGCAAGCGCCTCGGCCGCGCGACGGTGCCCCGCCAGGTCGGCCGCCGACCAGCGCGCGGCGAACCGGGTGACGAGCGGCGCCGACGACACGACGCGCGCGCCGAACCGCGTCAGCAGCTCGACCACCCCGTGCGGCACGCGATCCAGATAGGGCACGCCGTCGTCGGGCGAGACCTCCATCGCGACCGTCTTCCCGGCGACGAGCGTGCGCAGACGCTCGTGCAGCTCCGGCCACGCGGCGTAGGGCCGCACCTCCCCCGGGAACCCCTCGAGCGGTTGCAGCTCGATGCGGTGCGCCACCGCCACGGGAGCGCCCACACGCGGCAGCCAGACAAACAACCGGCGGGTGGCCATGCCGCTCGTCCCGAGGACGTTCGTGACGATCGGGTTGACGCCGTGGAAATCGAACAGCAGCCACCCATCGGCGCCCAGCGGAGCGAGCTCGTCCGCCAGCGCCGCGAAGTCGAACCCCGCGAGGGGACGAGCGGGCGTGGGGGGGGGCGGGGCGTCCGGCATCAGTGGTGGCGGAAGTCGGTGGTGGCGGCGCGCCATTCACAGGTCGCGCCACCGGTCGCGCGACAGGAGGTGTGCAACATCGTGCCCTCAAAGCCTGCGAGCAACCGGAGCAGCTCCGCGAACGCCGCGCCGTAGAGGGCGCAGGCGGCGCCATCGGGGGTCGCTTGGACGGCGACGGGATCGCTCACCCGCGCGACCGGGACGCGGTGCTCGCGACGCAGGTCACCCCCCAGCACCGCGCGCGCGGCGCGGCGGGCCACGGCGTACCCGAGACGCTGAGGGGCGAGCCGCGCCGCCAGACGGGACCCCGCGAACGCGCGGCGCACCGCGCGCCGGGCCGCGCGCCGCCCGGCGTCGGCGAACACCAGATCCGCATCGGGACGCCGGCCGACGAGCCGCAGCAACGCCTGCACATGCCCGGGCTCGACGCCGCGGTCGCGGCGCACCAGCGCCTCGTATTCCGCGAGTTGCACCGTGACGGTGCTCGAGAGACCGAACCGTTTCACCAGGAGCTCATCGGCGAATTCGGAAAGCCCGTCCTCCACCGGCGTATCGAGGTTGCGCACGGCTTCGAGCACGGCGAGAGGGACGATAGCGTGAATCACGCGGGGCGTAACCTAGCACCCCATTGCGGAAGCCGGGAGGCCAAGCGAGCCTATACCCGTGACCTCGCCCTCCTCATCACCCCCCGCGCCCTCCGCCGACGGGCGGCGCGCGGCATTCGAGCGCGAAGCCCTGGTGCACCTGGACGCCGTGTACCGCGTGGCGCTCCGGCTGTCGGGCAACCCCGCCGACGCCGAGGACCTGGTCCAGGAGACCATGCTGAAGGCGTACCGCGCCTGGAACCAGTACCAGCCCGGGACCAACGCCAAGGCCTGGCTCCTCACGATCCTCCGGAACTCCTTTATTAATGAATACCGGCGCCGCACCCGGCACCCGGAAACCGTGGATGTGGACACAATCGAGCCGTTTGCGGTGTTCGAAGAAATACAGGACGAAGACCCGCAAGGGACCTTCTTCGATCAGATCGTGGACGACGAGGTGCTGCGGGCCATCGATGAGCTCCCAGAGGCGTTCCGGGAAACGGTGATGCTCTCCGACGTGGAGGGGCTGCGCTATGAGGAAATCGCCAAGATGCTGGAGGTCCCGGTGGGCACCGTGAAGTCTCGCCTGTTCCGCGCCCGCCGCCTGCTTCAGGCCAAGCTGTACCGGTACGCCGTGGACATGGGCTACATCAAGGGCTCGCCCCGATGAATTGCCGGGAATGCGCCGAGCACCTCTACGAGTATCTGGATCGCGAGCTCACGCCGGCGCTGGAGCAGGAGATCCGGGCTCACCTCGAAGCCTGTCCCCCTTGCGGCGAGCACCATGACTTCGAGGAGTTGTTCCTCAAGTTCCTGAAGCTGCGCTGCCAGACACAGGGGGCGCCCGCCAGCCTCAAGCACCGGATTCTGGAACAGCTCTTCGACGAATGAGTCACTGGGATGCAGTCGTCGTCGGAGGCGGGCCCGCCGGGTCCGCCACCGCCCTGCTGCTCGCGCGGGCCGGGGCGCGCGTCCTGTTGACCGAGCGGGCCCGCTTCCCCCGCGACAAGGCCTGCGCGGAATACCTGAGCCCCGCCACGACCGCGATTCTCGAGCGCCTCGGTCGCGACGTCGTGGCGGCCATCGACCAGGCCACCCCACCGCCCAGCCGCCTCAGCGGCATGAAGCTGATCGGTCCCCACGGCACAAGCGCAATCGGACGCTTCAGACGGTGGTCGTATGCCCTTCCCCGCACGACCTTCGATACCATCCTGCGGGACGCCGCGGCCCGGGCGGGAGCGGTTATTAAGGAAGGGGCCGCGGTGGAGGATCTGATCTACGATGGCGGGGCTGTGGGAGGAGTGGTGGCGCGGGAAACGGGAAACGGGAAGCGGGAGACGATTCACGCGCGGGTGGTGATCGGCGCCGACGGGCTGCGCTCCGTCGTCGCGCGACGACTCGGGTTACGCCGCTCCAGCGCCCCGCACCGGATCGCGTTCAGCGTGCATCTCGAAGGCGTGGCCGGGATGTCCGACCTGGGCGAGATGCACATCGGTCGCCCGGGCTACATCGGGCTCGGTCCCATCGGCGGAGACCTGGCCACCCTGGCCCTGGTGCTCCCGGTCGCTGTCGCGCGCCGCCGGGCGCGAGTACTGGCCGCGCACCTGCTCCCCGAGATGGAGCGCTTCCCGGGGCTCGCCGGCCGGTTCGCCAACGCACGGATCGTCCGTCCCGTTCTCACCACCGGGCCCTTCGCGCAGTGGTCACGACGGGCGGTGGCGCCCGGCGGGGGCGCCTTGCTGGTCGGAGACGCGGCGGATTTCTTCGATCCATTCACGGGCCAAGGGATCTACGCGGCGCTTCGAGGAGCGGAGCTGGCGGCGGAGTCGGTGCTCCGCGCCCTGCCCTCCGGGGGGAGCCGCCCGCTGGGGGCGTCGGCTCTCGCCGGCTACCGGGCGGCCCGCCGCCGCGCCTTTGCCGGCAAGTGGCTGCTCGAGCGGTTGATCGGCCTCGGCGTCGGGTGGCCATGGCTGGCGCAGCGCGTGGTGTCGCGCCTCGCCCGGCGTCCCGCGCTGGCCGACCTGCTGGTCGGTGCCACCGGTAACATCGTGCCCGCGCGCGCGGTGCTCGCGCCCACCTCATTGCTGCAACTGGTCTGGTGAGCATGCCCAATGCCGGCGTCCCCCCTGAGCAATTCCGAGAGCTGCTCGGCCGGTTTGCGACCGGTGTGACCGTCTTGACCGCCCTCAGCGCGGACCGGGGGGCCGGCCGACCCATCGGCATGACGGCCAATTCCCTTGCGTCGGTGTCCCTCGATCCGCCGCTCCTGTCGGTGTCGGTGGACCGACAGCATGAGATGCACGCCGCCATGGAAGCGACCTCGCACTTCGTCGTCAACATCCTGGCCGACGATCAGGAGGCCTGGTCGCGCCGGTTCGCCGGGACCGCGGAGAACCGGTTCGACGGGGTGGGGTATCGGGAAAGCCGTCGCGGGATCCCGCTCCTGGACGGAGCGCTGGCCCACATCGAGTGCGAGAAGCACGCGGCGATCGCCGGAGGGGATCATACGGTGTTCCTGGGACTCGTGACCGGTGGGGCGGTGACCAACCGCCGGCCGTTGCTGTACTACCGCGGCGGATACGGCAACCTGGGGAGCGATTGAGCTGTCAGCCGTCAGGTGACAGCTACCGACACCATGCGCACAACCGATACCATCTCCATCACAGCTCCGCTCGAGCGAGTGTTCGAGGCCGCCCGGCAAGTCGAACGCTGGCCGCAGATCCTGTCCCATTACCGCTGGGTGCGGATGCTGGAGCGCCGGCCCGACGGCGGACGCGTCGAAATGGCGGCGTGGCGGCCGTTCGGGAGCGCACGCTGGCCGACCTGGTGGGTCTCCGAAATGACGGTCGAGCCCGCCGCCCACGTGATCCGGTACCGGCACGTAGGCGGCCTCACCACCGGGATGGACGTGCGGTGGATCCTGCGGGAGCGTCGGGCACCGGCGGAACCGCACAGCGTGGAGGTCGAGCTGGTGCACGAGTGGGCGGGTCCACCGTGGCCCTTGATCGGCGGCCTCGCGGCGGCGCTCGTCATCGGGCCGGTGTTCGTGCACGGGATCGCCTCGCGCACGCTGGCCGGCCTCAAGCGGCACGCGGAGGCGGCGTGAGGCGCGTGGTGATCACGGGGGTCGGCGCCGTCACGCCGATCGGCACCGCCGCGGATGGGCTGTGGGCCGGTCTCGTGGCGCGGCGCTCCGCGGTGCGCACGATCAGCCGATTCGACCCGAGCCCGTTCAGGAGCCACGTGGCGGCGGAGATTCCGGACTTCCGCCCGCAGGATTTCCTCGATGCCAAACGGGCGCGCCGGCTCGACCGCTTTTCCCAGCTGGCCGTGACGAGTGCCAGGCTCGCGCTCGCCGACGCGGACCTGCCGCTCGAGCGCGAAGATCCGGACCGGATCGGGGCCATGATGGGATCGGCCCTGGGCGGCGTGGCGTTCGCGGAGTCGCAGGTGGAGCACTATCTGCGCGACGGCCCGCGCGGGCTCGACGCGTCGCTCGCGCTCGCGGTGTTCCCGGGCGCCGCGAGCTGCAACATCGCCATCGAGTTCGGGGTGACCGGCCCCAATTCCACGAACGCGATGAGCTGCGCGTCGGGGACGATCGCCGTGGGAGAGGCGTTCCGCGTGATCCGGTCCGGTGACGCCGACATCATGCTCGCCGGCGGGGCCGAGGCGCCGCTCGCGCCGCTCACCTTCGCGGCGTTCGCGAACATCCGCGCGATGAGTACCCGCAACGATGATCCGGCCACGGCCTCGCGGCCGTTCGACGTCGCCCGCGACGGGTTCGTGATGGGCGAAGGCGCCGCGGTCGTGGTGCTGGAGGAGCGCTCGCGGGCCCTGGCCCGCGGCGCGCGCGTCTATGGTGAAATCGCGGGATACGGGATGACCAACGATGCCTGGCACATGACCGCCCCGCGCCCGGACGCGAGGCAGGCGGCCCGCGCGATGCAGCTGGCGCTCGCCGACGGGAAGGTGACGCCCGCGGAAATCGGGTACGTGAATGCCCACGGCTCCTCCACGCCGTTGAACGACTCGACCGAGACGCTGGCGCTGAAGCAGGTGTTCGGTGCCGCTGCGTACCGCCTGGCCGTGAGCGGGACGAAGGGCTACTACGGGCACGCGCTCGGCGCGAGTGGGGCGATCGAGACCGCCATTTGCGCCCTGGCGCTGGACCGCCGTTGGCTTCCCCCGACGTTGAACCTCACGGTCCCCGATCCCGCGTGCGACCTGGACTGCCTCCCCGGAGACGGCCGCCCGGCGACGCCTGACGCGATCCTAACCAACTCGTTCGGGTTCGGCGGGATCAACGCGTCGCTGGTGTTGCGGCGCGCCTAGCCGCGCCAGTAGATTGCCCCGCCACTTCTCGCCACTCACCTGACTGGAGGCAGCGCCCGGTGACCACCTCTTCCGCCCCTAGTTTCCGGTCGGTCTTCGCCGAGGCCCTCGGCACGGCCCTGTTCGTGTTCATCGGGTGTGCCAGCGTCGTCGCGAACGGGATCACGGCCGGCGCCGTCGGAGGACTCGGCATCGCCTTCGCCCACGGCGTCGGCATGGCCGTCCTGATCAGTGCTTTGATGAGCATCACCGGCGGCTACTTGAACCCGGCGGTGAGCTTCGGGCTCCTGGCCGCCGGGAAGATCGACGCCAAGACCTTCGGCAAGTACGTCGCTGCGCAGCTCGTCGGCGGCGTCATCGGCGCCGCGCTGGTGAAGGCGGTCTTCCCGGTCCAGTCCGTGATGGCGATGAGCGTGGGCACGCCCGGCCTGGCCTCGATGATCAGTTTCGGTCAGGGCGTCGCCATCGAGGCGTTGTTCACGTTCATTCTCGTCTCTGCGGTGTTCGGCACGGCGGTCTCCTCCGAGGCACCCAAGATCGCGGGATTCGGTATCGGGCTGTCGATCTTCGTCGCCGCGATCGTAGTGGGCCCACTCACCGGCGCCGCGCTCAATCCCGCCCGGGCCTTCGGGCCGGCGCTCGTCGCCATGGACTTCAAGGCTCACGCCGTGTACTGGATCGGCCCGCTCGTGGGCGGCGGTCTTGCGGGATGGGTCTGGCGGACCTTCCTCCTGCCCCGCGATCCGGCGCGCCTGTAGCGTCGCCGGGCGGTTCACGCGCGGGGGTGGTGCGCTTCGCCGCCCGTCGCGCGGAGGCCGCCCGTCCCCGCTCGGCGCGGCGGGCGGAGGTATGGCTGCGGCTGGCCTGCGCGCTCGCGCCGTCGTTCGATCCCTGCTTCGAGCAGCTCGTCGCCCTGCGGCGCGCCCGGGAGGACCGGTGGGGCGCGGTCGCGGTCGCGCAGGAAGCCACCCAGCGATTCCCCGGCGATGCCGACGCCTGGATGCTGTTGGGGGAAGCCCATCTCATGGTATTCCGCCAGCTCGACGCGCTCAGTGATTTCGAGCAGGCGATGACGATCGAGGAGCGGGCCGATGCCGCCCTCGCCGCCGGGGAGATTTACTTCCGCCAGGGTCGTCACGCCGAAGCTTCCGCGCGCTTCGCCCGCGCCTATGCCGCCGGGGGCGGCCCCGAAGCGCTGCGGCGCAACGCCCAGGCGCTGCACCTGGCCGGCGACGAAGCCGCGGCGGATGAGGCGTTGCAGTTGTGGGCGGCGCAGGTCCCGGGCGGGGCAGGACAGCTGGAGCAGGCGCGCGCGGACCTGCGCGCCGAGCGGCGGGGCTAGGAGGGGCGGCGGCTGCGGCGGAACAGCGTCAGCGCGTACACGAGCAGAATCACGGCCGCGTCGATGTAGGCCGCGACCATGTAGGCGCCGTTCTGGGGCACGGCTTCAGGCATCGATCCCTCCCCCATCCCCGATCGCGTACCGCATCGTGACGAATCCCACGTACAGCAGCGTGAACACCGCGAAGGAGCTGAGCAGGGTGACGAGCATCTCCGGCGGGAGCGAGGGCGCGCTGGGTTTGAGCACGATCGGAGCCGGGTGCAGGGTGCGGAACAGGTAGACGCTCAGATGAATGAATGGCAGCAACACCAACCCGCAGATCCCCAGCACCGCGCTGTAGCGCGCTCGTAATCCCGGTTCGGTGACGGCCCCGCGCATCAGCAGGTAGCCCAGGAACAGGAAGAACAGGAACAGCGTGAGGGTGAGCCGGGCATCCCAGGTCCACCACGTGCCCCAGATCGTCTTGCCCCAGATGGGACCGGTCGTCAGCATCACCAGGGAGAACGCCGTCCCCACCTCGGCCGACGCCGCCGCGAACCGGTCATAGCGGGGATCCTTGATCAACAGAAACAGAATGCTCGCGAGGCCCACGAGCCCCATCGACAACATCGCCGACCAGGCCGCCGGCGCGTGCACGTAGAAGATCTTCTGGGCCAGCCCCTGGTGCGCCTCTTCCGGCGTGAAGACCAGGGCTCGCACGTACACGCCGGCCAGGAGCAGGAGCGCCACCGCCGTGATCCAGCGTCCGCGTTGGGCCAGCGTCATTCGGTCACCGTGGAAGGGAAGAGGATCGAGGCCAGGGACACGAACACGATGTCGTATGCGAGCAGCAACCTAAGCCACCCGCCGACTTCACTCAAGGGACGGCCGGCCAGCAGCTTGGCCGTCACCTGCACGGCGCCGACGAGCGGCGGAATGAGGAACGGCAGCAGCAGCACGGGGAGCATCAGCTCGGCGAAGCGGGTGCGGATCACCATCGCGCTGAACAGCGTGCCCACCGCGATGAACCCGATCGTCGCCAGCGCGATGACGCCGAGCAGCGGCGCCAGGATGCGTCCCACCGGCACGTTGAAGAACAGGGTGAACAACAGCAATCCCACCAGCTCGACCACCGCGACGAAGGCGAGGTTGGCCAGCAGCTTTCCCCAATAGAGACTGACGCGGCTCACCGGTGACAGCAGCAGGCCGTCCAACGCCTGATTCTCGAGCTCCGACTGGAACGCCCGGTTCAGCCCCAGCATCGCGGCGAAGGAGAAGGTCACCCACAGGATGCTGGGGGCCAGGTCGAGAGTGGCGACGGCGGTGGGATCGCGCCCGAACTCGAAGATCACGAGCACCAGCGCCGTGAACACGACCGCCGAGAGAATGGCCGTGCGGCTCCGGAACTCGAGCAGCAGATCCTTGCGCCCGATGATCCAGGCGTGGCGCAGCGTCTCACGCACCGGGCACCGCCTCCCGGTAGGCCTCCGCGACGGCGGCCGCGTCCCGGTCGCCCCGCGCCCCGAGCTGGACGAATTTGCCACCGCGCATGAAAGCGATCTCCGTGGCGAGCTCGACGCCTTCCTCCACGTTGTGCGTAACGAGCACGGTCACCCGACCCTCCGCCGCCTCCTCGGCCAGCAGGCGGCGCAGCTCCCCGGCCGCCACGCGATCGAGGCCGGTGAAGGGCTCGTCGAGCAGCAACACCCGCGGGTCATGGATCAGCGCCCGGGCGATCGCGGCCCGCTGCAGCTGGCCGCGCGAGAGCACCCGCACCAGGCGATGCTCCAGCGCCGCGAGCCCCAGGCGCTCGAGCAGATCCGTGGCGCGGGTCACGAACAGCTCGCCCCGCGGGGACACGTCGTAGAGCGAGGCCCAGAACCGCAGATTCTCGATCACGGTGAGGTGGCCGTACAATTGTGATTGATGCCCGATCCAGCCGATCGCGTGGCGACCGCCTTCGATGTGGGCCCGCCCGCGGGACGGGTGCAGCAACCCCGCGAGCACCTTCAGGAGCGTGGTTTTCCCCGCCCCATTGGGGCCGAAGATGGCGAGCGTCTGTCCGGGAGTGAGCGAGAAGGAGATGCCGTCGAGCGCGCGTACGGCGCCGTAGGTGTGACCGAGATCCTCAGCCCACAGCATCGATGCGCGTAGCGAGCTCGTTCAAGTCGAAAGGCTTGACCAGGTAGGCGCTGTGGCCCAGATCCAGCACGTGCATCAGCGGCTCCATGCTGACGTAGGCGGTCGTCACCACCACCGGGATGTCCGGCTGGCGCTCCCGGATCCGTTGCAGCAGGGCGATCCCATCCGTGTCGGGAAGGCGCAGGTCCAGCACCAGCACGTCGGGCCGGTGGCTCTCGAGTTGCTCCATGGCCTCGGCGCCCGTCCGCGCGAACGCCATCTCATAGCGGGCGCCGAAGAAGCGCTCGTACGACGTCTGCAGCGCTTTCTCGTCCTCAATGAACAGGACTCTGCGCTTGAATCCCGCGGGCGGCATAGTCGCGGGAATATAGCGTTGCCTAGGAGGCGCCGCCTTCGAGCTCGAACAGATCGTCGAGCTTGGTCAGAACCAGCAGGAACCGCAGCTCCTCGTTGACGCCGCGGAGGCAGACCGTCTGGCGGCGATCCGTGGCTTTCCGCTGGATCAGCATCAAGGCGCCCAGACCCGCCGAATCGACCTGCCGCGTGGCGGCCAGGTCGATGACGAGCCGACCCCCGCCTTCGGGGAGCTGGTCCAAGAGCTCCGAGGCGACGCGCCGGAATTCAGTGCGGCTCCCGAGATTCAGCGTCTCGGGTGCCGCGAGGATTTTTTGGTCGCTGGGACGCGCAGCCGTCATGAGATTCGATCCTGACATTGCCAACGTTTTCGGTCGATTGTCGCCGATCATTTCAAGCCAATGCCACTTTCAAGCCACTGGCTAAATGGCTTGTTTTACAACAGCTTACCAGGGCGGTGTGATCCATATCACGCCCGGACGGGTCGCATTGCGAGCCCCCCGGGGCATTCTGCGAGGAGCTGGCCACCCATACCTTACCACCTCCCGCTTCAACCCGCGAGCCCATGAGCGAACGCATCGAAACGCTGCTCGACGAGCAGCGCAGCTTCCCGCCTCCCGCCCCGTTCCGACAAGCTGCCCATGTGCGCGACCCGGAAGTGTACGAGCGGGCTCGGCGGGACCGCGAGGGGTATTGGGCCGAATGGGCGGCCCAGCTCGAGTGGATCCGGCCCTGGGACAAAGTGCTGGAGTGGAAACCGCCGCACGCGAAGTGGTTCACCGGCGGGAAGCTCAACGCCTCGACGAATTGCCTCGACCGGCACCTCCGCGCCGGCCGCGGGGAGAAGGTCGCGTTGATCTGGGAAGGGGAACCCGGCGAGGTCCGGCGCCTGACGTATCGCGACCTGCACGACCAGGTGAACCGGTTCGCCAATGTGCTGCGGCGCCTCGGCATCGCCCGAGGCGACCGTGTCGCGATCTACATGCCGATGGTCCCCGAAGTCGCGATCGCGATGCTCGCCTGCGCCCGCATCGGCGCCCCGCATACCGTGGTGTTCGGCGGGTTCTCGGCCGAATCACTGCGCGATCGGATCAATGACGCCGAAGCCAAGGTGGTCGTCACCGCCGACGGCGGGTACCGTCGCGGCAGCGTGATCCCACTCAAGGCCAACACCGACGATGCGGTCCGTGAGACCCCGTCGGTCAAGCACATGATCGTGCTGCGACGGACCGGGCAGCCCGTGCCGATGACCGATGGCCGCGACCACTGGTGGCACGAGCTGATGGCGCGCGCCGAGCCGCTCTGCCCGCCCGAAGCGATGGATGCCGAAGATCCACTGTACATCCTCTACACCTCGGGTACCACCGGGAAGCCGAAGGGCATTCTGCACACCACCGGCGGGTACCTGACCCACGTCTATGCCACGACCAAGTGGGTCTTCGATCTGAAAGACGCCGACGTCTTCTGGTGCACCGCCGACGTGGGATGGGTGACCGGACACTCTTACGTCGTCTACGGCCCCCTGGCGCTCGGCGTGACCCAGGTCATGTACGAGGGGGCTCCCGACCACCCCTCCAAAGACCGGTTCTGGTCCATCTGCGCCAGGCACGGCGTGACCGTGTTCTACACCGCGCCGACCGCGATTCGCGCGTTCATGAAATGGGGGACCGCGCTCCCCGCCAAACACGACCTCTCCAAGCTGCGCCTGCTCGGCACCGTGGGGGAGCCGATCAACCCGGAAGCCTGGATCTGGTATAACAAGAACATCGGCGGCCAACGCTGTCCGATCGTGGACACCTGGTGGCAAACCGAGACCGGCGGGATCATGATCACGCCGCTGCCCGGCATCACCACCACCAAGCCTGGTTCGGCGACCGTTCCCTTCCCCGGCATCGATGCCGAGCTGCTGGATGGCGAGGGGAAGCCGGTGCAGGTCGGTGGGGGGTACCTCGCCATCACGAGCCCATGGCCGGGAATGCTCCGGACCATCTGGGGCGACGACGACCGCTATCGCGACACCTACTGGAGCCGCTGGCCGAAGACCTACTTCCCCGGCGACGGCGCCAAGCGGGACGACGCCGGGTACTTCTGGATCCTCGGCCGGGTCGACGACGTCCTGAACGTCGCGGGACACCGCATCGGGACGATGGAGGTGGAAAGCGCCCTGGTAGACCACCCCGCGGTCGCCGAAGCCGCCGTCGTGGGGCGGGCCCACGAGCTCAAGGGCCAGGCGCTCGCCGCCTTCGTCACGCTCAAAGAAGGGCACCCGGCGAGTGACGGGCTGCGGGAGGAGCTGAAAGGCCACGTCGCGAAGAAAATCGGGGCGCTCGCCCGTCCCGACGACATCCTCTTCTCCGCCGATCTCCCCAAGACCCGCAGCGGCAAGATCATGCGACGGCTCCTGAAGGACATCGCCGAAGGCCGGGCTCTCGGCGACACGACGACCCTCGCCGATCCCGGGGTCGTGCAACGCCTCAAGGATCAGTACGAAGCGGAGGAGTCGTAACCGGCGCGGGCTAGCGCCGGCGGCGGAGGTCGAGCAGCGCGATGAGCAGCACGCCGGTGACGATCGCGGCGGAAGTCACGCACCACCGGCAGATCGCGTGGAGCACGAACAGCTCCACGTAGGTGAGATAGAGGGTGAACAGGAATCCGGCGCCGGCGAGCGCCGTGAGCACCTGCGTCGGGCCGGCGCGATCAAGCCAACGCGGCTGGAGTCCGAGTAAGGCGACCGCGCAGATCCCCGCGTATCCGACCACGCCGTAGAGCGCCACCGGGATCCCGAGGAAGACCCCGTAGCGGCTGGTCTGGACGTACTCGCAGCTCCCCGACCCGCACTGCAGCCCCCCGATGACCCCGATCTTGTAGAACCAGAGGTACAGCGCGACGAAGAACCCGACGAGCGCGAGCAGCGCGATCGTCTGGCGGTGACGCATCTAGCGCTTGTGGCCCGACCGTGGCGCGAGGCTGTCCACGAGGTGTTGGAAGTCGTCCGAGCTCGCGAATTTCCGGTTGTCGAGCGGCCGGCCGTTGACGAAGAACGTGGGCGTGCCGCCGACCCCGCGCGCCAGCCCTTCCTGATGGCTGAACTCGATGCGCCCGGCGTAGCGCTTGCTGTCCATGCAGGCGTCGTACTTCGCGGCGTCCACCCCGGCGGAGCGCGCATAGTCGCGCAGCTTGGACGAGGGGTCGCTCGAGACGCGGGCGGCCCATTCGGCCTGATGCTCGAACAGCGCATCGGCCATCTCCCAGTAGCGGCCCTGCTCCCCGGCGCACTGCGCCGCCAGCGAGGAAATCCGCGAGAACGGGAATCCCAGCGGGAATTCGCGCAGCCGCCACCGCAGCCGCCCGGTGCGGATCAGCGAATCGCGGATCGTGGGGAACTGCAGGATCGCGAACTCACCGCAGTGCGAGCACTGGAAATCGGCGTACTCCACGACCTCGACCGGCGCCGAGTCGCTCCCCAGGGTGTTGCCCCGAAACGCGCTGTCCGCCGCCGTGACCACGACCGGTGTGCCGTTGTCCCCGGGGACGGTCGCCGGCTTCGAGCGGGCGACGTAGAGCAGGCCCCCCGCCGCGAGCGCGACCGCCACGAGCAGCAGGTAAAACCGGTTCATTCCTCTGAAGCCCCCTGCCAGGGTTCATCGTCCGGATCGTCGAATTCCAGAGCCCCGCCGAGATCGAGAGAACCCTCGGCTTCCTCGACAATCCGGCGGCTTTCGGCGATTTCCGGGGTGTCGTAGGTGCAGCGCACCTCGTAGTGAAACAGCTCGCTCCGGGCATTCCCCAGCAGCCGTTGCAGCTCCGGGGCGGCCTCGAGCAGCCGGCCCGCCCGGTCCAGGTCCTGGATCCGCGCGGCCACCTCCCGCAGCAGCGCCAGGAGCCGTTCCGCCCGCTCCGGCCCGTAGGTTTCGTCGCTCATAACTCCTGCATTATACCATGATTGGGGGGCTTCTTGCCGCCAAGTTTGCCTCACCGGACGCGCTTCATTAGATTGCGCCGCCGAAAGCCGCCCGAACCCGTCCCCAAGGCCCCGAGAGGAGCGCCCCGAATGGCCAAAAAGCGTGAGCCCCGCAAACCGGCGACCCCGACGACCTTCGAACAAGCCCGCGACGAGTTGTTCTCCCACATCCTGCGGTGTGGGGTGCTCGAAGCCGCTCCGGAGCACCAGAAGGAGTGGTTCGACGACACCATGCTGTACCTGGAAGACCGTTACGCGGACCTGACCGATCAGGAAATCGGGCAGCTCCGGTTGCTCGGCGAGCGCTACTGTCGGCCGGTGGTGGCTCGGCCGGCGCCGGTGGGCGCCAGCGCCTGATCGCCCGGCGCGGACCAAGAGTTCCTAGACGGGCGCCCGTTCGTGGGCGCCCGTCGTGTTTCCGGAGCTAGCGCCACCAGCCGGGGTAGCCGCGCCAGCGATACCCCATACGCGCGAACACCCCTCCTGCGAGCCCCGTTTCGAGGTACCAGCCACGTCGCACGCCCGCCGCCTGCTCGACTCCCACGAGCAGGGTGAGGTAGGCGTCCGGCTCGCTTCCCACCGCTCCCCTGAACGCCGCGCCCAATCCGCCGTAGAGCGTCGCCCCGGAGCGGGCCATCGGGTTCACCAGAAACTGGCCCGAGACCTCCAGACGCACCGCGGCCTGGCCCTCACCCTCCAGGACACCGCCGGCTACCGCGCCCGTAATCCGCCCTTGCCCTCCCCCCCCGCCTCCCGGGCGGCGCGCGATCGACAGCTCCGCGCCGTAGAAGTCCCGCGCGGCCCAGCTGGCGAACGCCCCGGCACCGAACTCGGTCACTCCCGGCGCCTGGGCCGCCAGGGCCGAGCAGGCAAGGACCCCGGCAGCGCCGAGCAGGCCCCCCCTGCTACACCAATACGACGTCGTAGCTCACCGCGATGTCGGGCCGGAGCGAAGTCATCACTGAGCAGTACTTCTCGAGGGACAGATGTACGGCGCGGCGCACTTTCGTTTCGTCGACGCCCTCACCCACCACCCGGAACCGGAAATGCACCGCCGTGAGGCACCGGGGTTGTTCATCCCGCCGGTCGGCTCGCACGTCGGTTTCAAAGGTGGTGATGCGTACCCGCATCTTCTCGAGGATCGAAACCACGTCGGCGCCGGTGCAGGCCGCGCCGGCCAGCACCAGCAGCTCGACCGGCGACGACGTCACCACCGAGTTGCCGTCGACCTGCGTCGGTGGGCGGCCCGCGGGGCCGCCTTCGAACAACAGCTCGCCCTTCCAGCGCATCGATATCAACACGGGTTTGCCGGCCACGTCAGCTCCCTCTTCTGGTCGTCAGTCCGATGTACAACCGGTTGTGGCTGAACTCGCCCATGCCGCGATACTCGAGCAGCCAGTTGAACGTCTGGCGGAAGCGCAGCTCGAAGCCAAGCACGATGGTCCAGCGTACCGCCGGACAGTCGGGATCCGATCCGCAGGCGTCGTGCCCCGCGAGCGCGAGCCCGGTGCCGAGGTAGGGAATCGCGACCTCCGCGTCACTGGTGAAGTGATACAAGGCCTCTACGGATCCGGTATACGTGTTGGCGCCCTTCCAGACGCCCAGCTCGCCGGCCGGCCGCAGCCGCAGCCGCGGCGTCAGGATCTGGCCCAGGTCGAGCGTGGCACCGAAGATGCCTTGCCCGCCGTTGAAATCGACTCCCCCCCGGACGCCAAACCCGTTCAGCCCGATCTGGGTTTGCGGGACGGCGATCGCAGGGGCGAAGGCCAGCGCTACGACGCAGCACGCCGCCCAGCGGGTCGGCCGGGGATCTTGGCGAAGCATCAATCAGCCTTTCGGGAAGCCGCAGCCGAGACGGAGCGTGCCGCCCGGCTGTAGTCCCAGATCGCGTACAGGGACACCGCTCCCGTGGCGTACGCCAGGGGCGTGACGAGTGGAGATTCCAGAATGAACGCCACCAGAGTCAGGACCTGGCAGACCGTCACCGCCTTGCCACCGGCTCTGGCGGGCAGCGCGTGGGGATGTCGCAACACCACGGTTCCCAGGTACGCCAGGACGGCGACGATGTCGCGCAACAACACGAGCACGATCTCCAGCGGGTGCAACAGCCCGCGGCGCGCCACGGTGACGAACGCCGCCACCATGAAGGCCTTGTCGGCGACCGGGTCGAGGAACGCCCCCGCGCGGGACCCGCCGTAGCGGCGGGCCAGGAATCCGTCGGCCAGGTCGGAGGCCGCGGCCGCGGCTACAATCCCCAATTGCCAGGCCGGCTGGTGGACGAACGGGAACAGCGCCGCCAGCGGAAACCGAAGCGCGGTCAGCAGATCCGCGGGGCCCACCAGACGTTTCCCTTGCTCGCTCATGCCTGCTCCCATACCTTGCTCCACGATGGACATCAATCTGCTCAAGAACGCCGCGATCTTCCAAGACCTGGACGAGGGGGAACTGGCCCGGGTGGCGGAAGTGTGCCGGGAGCAGAAGTTCACGGTCGGCCAGTTCGTCTTCAAGGAGGGCGAGCCGGGCAACCGCCTCTTCATCATCGCCGAAGGGGAGGTGCGGATCTCGCGCACCATCCCGGGGTCGGGGGAGGAGGCCCTCGCCGTCCTGAAGCCCGGCGCGATCTTCGGCGAGATGGCCATCTTCGACCGCTCCGAGCGCTCGACCGATGCCATCGCCAACACCGCCTGCACCCTGACCACCATCTCGCGCTCCGACTTCGAGCTGCTGCTCGACTTCAACCGGGATATCGCCTACAAGGTATTGTGGTCGGTCGTGCGGCTGCTCTCTTCGCGCCTCCGCGCGACGAACGACAATCTCCGGTCGTTCCTCGCCATGTCGATGTTCTAGCCCTGCCGGGCTACCAACTTCGGTCATCCTTTCGGTCATGACGAAGCGCCACGGATTCCTCGCCGCGCTCGCGGCGGTGATCGCCGCCTGCAGCTCCAGCACCAACACCGGCACCGCGCAGCTGGTGTTGGCGCCGCTCGTGGACTCGCTGTTCATCGGCGATACCGCTCCGGCTCTCCAGGTGACCTATTACGACGCCTCCGGGAACATCCAGCCCGCGGGGACGGTGACCTGGTCGAGCAATGCGACGAGCGTAGCCCAGGTCGACCCCGTCACCGGGAAGATCCACGCCGTCGGCGCCGGGACCGCGGTGATCTCCGCCGCGGCCAACGGGACCACCGGCGAAGCCCTGGTCGCCGTCTCGCGCCTGCTCGATCTGACCATCCTGCTCGACACGGTGTACTTGATGCCGGGCGACACGTTCACGATTCCCGTGTCCGTGCGGAACAAGGCGGCGGGCACCCCGACGGTCTGGTTCACCATCCCCGCATCCCAGGCCATTTTCAATATCGACTCCGCGGGCCGCGTCTCTGGCATTGCGGCCGGGGGCCCGCTCCCGTTCATCGCGCACGCCGCGCTCGGGCTCGACACGATCGCCGACACCGGGTGGACCGAGGTGGTCGTCCTCACCGACACCACCGGGGGCAAAGGCTTCTTCACGATCTACGGCTCGGTCACCCGCCATGTCGCGGCGTCGGAACGCGCGCTCAACTACCCGCGCGCCGATCTCTCTCCCGCCTTCCGGCTCCGCAGTTACGTCACGCAGGGGAGCACCACCGTCGAAGCGGTGATCCTCACTCTCATGGATCCGGTGACGGCCCCCGGCTCGTTCGTGATCGACTCCATTTCTCCCTCGGAGGCGTTCACCACGGACCCGGCCAGGAGCCCCGTGTGCTACCCGCCGCGCCCGTGGGGCACCTGGAGCGCGCTGTTCAGCACGTTCCGCCTCGACGCGGTGTCGCGTCCGGCGGGTCACCTCGGCATCACCCAGGTCAAACCGGTGACGGGCGGGCAGGCCATCAGCGGCAGCTACGCCTTTTTCGGGCAGCGAACCGATTTCTACACCGACCCCCTCGGCGGGGTTGCCATCCGGGGGACGTTCGTCGCGCCGTTGATCACCACGACGTCCACGTGCAAGTGATCACGTGCCGCGGGCGGTCCACTAACCTCGGAGCGGAGCGCGCATGAACCGATTCAGTCCCTATGCCGCGTTAGTCCTGCGCCTTGCCACGGGCGGGGTGTTCCTGCATCACGGGATCATGAAGCTGCAGCACGGGCTTCCCGGACTGGCGGACTGGCTGCACACCCTGGGGTTCCCGTTCGCCATCGTCTGGGCGGGCATTGTGGTGGCCGTCGAAACCCTGGGGGCCGCCTGCGTGATCGCGGGCCTGTTCACCCGGGCCTGGGCGGCCTGCATGGCGGTGGAGATGACCGTCGCGATCCTGCGGGTCCTGCTGCCGGGAGGCCGGGGGTTCGAGCTCGAAGGGATGTTACTGGCGAGCGCGCTGGCGCTCGTGGCGCTCGGGGACGGACCGTTTGCGCTGGCGGTGGGCCTGAAGCGCGGGACCTGACGCCGTCGCTCAGTGCAGGATGCGGAGCAGCCCCGCCTCGGCACTCCCCCTGATGAAGCTTTCGGCGTCCGTCGCCGGGATCGTGACCCCGGTTTCCCGGCGGCCCCGCTGCGCGCTGACCTCCATGTACTGCTCCACCGAGCCGGCGGACCATCCCGCGGCGTCGTCCTTCATTTGCTGCACGATCTCTTCCCAGGTCCCCACGTAGATCATGCCAGCCCGGGTGCGCACCCGATGCACCTCGCCCCCCGAGCTGGCGCCTTTCTTCATCCCCTGCAGCTCGGTCAACAGGGTTCCAAACAGCTCGAGCTGGCGCGGGTCCCGCACCTGGCCGTCGGGCCCGATCGCCTCGATCTCGGCCAGTAGCAGGTCCTCGGGCTGGGCTTCTTCGGTCAGGTCTTCTAGGCGCTTGTTCCAGGGGTGCAGCTCGGGATCATCGTCCGGCAGCCGATAGACGCTCTTCTTCAGCTCGAGCAGGCGCCAGATCGCCAGTGTGTCGAAGTGGTCATCGGGCTCGGTGCGCTCGAGGTGGAACAACGCGGCCTCGTACTCACCGCGATCGTACAGCAGGTTGGCGAGGTAGATGCGGGCTTCCGATTGCGCCGGATCGAGCTCCAGCGCCCGGCGCAGCCAGTGCAAGGAGCCGCCTTCGTCGCCGAGGCGATGCGCGGCGTACCCCGCGCAGGCCGCCGCTTCCGCCGAATCCGGATGGGCGGAGAGCGCCACCTCGAAGAACCGGCGCGCCTGATCGAGCACGCCCTCGCGGAACATCGCGCGGCCGAGCTGGAGCATCAAGTCGTGATCGTCCTGGAAGCCGAGCCCGAGAATGCGATCGAAGCTCGCGACCGCGCCGGCGCGGTCGCCGAACTTGAGGAGCACCTCCCCCAACCCGGCCAGGGCATCCTCGTGGTCGGTGTCCAACCCCACGGCCTCTTCGAACGCGTGACGCGCCCAGATGAACTCTTCCCGGGCCAGGCGGGCGTAGCCCATACCGACGTGCAGCTCCACGGCGTGCGGATAGAGCCCGATCCCCTCTTTCAGGGTCTCGATCGCCTCGTCGTAGCGTCCTTCGTTGTAGAGCTGGTGTGCGCGTTCGTCGTATTCGTCGGAGCTGAGGAACGGTTCCCCAGTCATTGCGAACGGGACCCCTGGGATGGTTGCGCTATGATACGAAACTGCGTGCAGTTACACAAGCAGCAAAGGGGATAGCGTCGCGCGAAAACGGCGCCTCAGGTCGGGACGCGCTTGGCGTGGGAAACGGAAACCGGGGTCGGCCGGGGCGGTAGCGGGACGTCGGGGAGCTGGTGGCGTACGGCGTCGATCGCCGCCGCGTGGCTGAGCCCACGCTGCAGTTCCAGAATTGCCGCCGCGGCCGCGTCCAGCAGCCGCATCCCACGGAGCCCCGTGCCCGCCGCGCTGACGATCAAACTGACCGAAGAGTCTTCATGAAATCCGTGGCCCACCATGTCCGCGACCGCGTGCAGTGCCGGTCCGGGCGGCTCGTCGGGCAGCGCCGCCGCCAGGCGAGCCGCCAGATCCGCGTCCAGGCCGCGTGCCAGGGCCGCCGCGATCGCCTCCACCTCTCCGTCGGAAGGCTCGCTGCCGCCGCGGGCCGCCAGCGCGTGCGCGGCGCGCAGCCGCTCCGCCCCCGCGCCGACGGCGGATACGATCCGGTCCGGCGGCACTTTCTTCGCCGCCCCCTCGAGCGCCTTTTCGATCAGGGGCTCCGTGGGAAGTCCGGCCGCCGCGGCGCTGGCCACGATCGAATCCACGGCCGGCAACGCCTCCGCCGGGACGCGTCCGCGCAGGCGGCTGTTGCCCGTCTGCACCGGAAGCGCACCCGCCAGTACGGCGAGGACCAGGACTCGGAGCGGCATCATCGGCGAGCGGACGCGGCGGTGGCGACGGCCGGGCGGACGATGAGCAGCGCGTTCTGCCGGCCGAAGCCGTCGGCGACGTACCGGCCTGCCAAAGGATCGGTCACCCACTGCTCGCCGTCTACGACGAACATGTATTCGTGGTGGCCGACCGGCAGCACGACGGAGCCATCCCAGGTGCCGTCGTGGTCGTCGTCGCGCAGCTGCACGATGCCGCGGCGCCAGTCGGTGAACGAGCCGACCACGTCAACCGAGTGCGCGCTCGGGAAGCGGCCTACGAACTGCACGATTCCCTCTTCGGCGGACAGCACCGGACCCGGTCCGTGGGCGGGGAACACCGCGACCACCGCGAGTACGGCGGCGAGCGCGAGACTCCAAATGGGACGCACCGCGAAAGTGAGGGCGTGCGGGGCGGTGAGCCAATGCGCCAACCGGCGCGCGGGGGACCGGCGCGGTTGGCGGAGGGCAGCCATCACGCGGTGGTGTACGCTCCCCGGTGGGCCCTGAGACAGCAACGCGGCCGCGCCGAGCAGGCGACGGAGATCGCGCTGCTGCTCCGGCGGGAGCGACGCGGTATCGATCTCCCCGTCCAGTGCCTGGTGCAGCCTCTCGTCCCGGGCGCTCATTGGTCCTCCTTCAGTGCCTCAAGCAACGCCTCGCGCGCCCGGTGCACCCGCATCTTCAACGTCGGAATACGCTCACCGGTCATCGCGGCCATCTCTTCGTACGAGAGCCCCTCGACGTGCTTGAGCAGGAACGCCTCCCTTTTCTCTTCCGACAACCCAGCCAGGGCCCGTTCGACCAGAACCAGCTGCTCGGCACGCTCCACATCCAGCGCCGGATCGGCCGGATCCGCCTGGGCGGGGGCCTCTTCCAGAGACAGCTCGTCGGTGGACCGACGCGCCAGGTAGCTGCGGCAGCGATTGCCGACAATGCGGTAGAGCCAGCTGCGCAGCCGAGCCGGCTCGCGGCAGGTGGCCAGGTGACGGTAGGCCCGGACCAAACCTTCGGCGACCGCGTCCGCCGCGACATCGGAACTGCCGAGCATCCGCGTCGCGAACCGCAACAGCCCGGACTCGTAGCGCCGGATGATGATGCCGAACGCTTCGACATCCCCCCCCAGCACCCGGGCCACGATGTCGGCGTCGGGTGAGTCAGGGGTCTCTGTTGGTAGACCTTGGGGCATGCGGCGGCGTCACGACGGCGGGTCGGGAGCCTAGTGGGCGCCCAGGGCGTCGCGGGCTACCGTGAGGAAGCTCGCGGCGGGAAGCCCTTGTGGCGGGACGGTCCCCGCGAACGCTTCGAGCGTGGCCTCGGCACGGCGCCGGTATTGCGGCTCCCCGGTCGCGGCGGCGAGCCGCAGAAACACCCGCGCCGCCCAGGCATTGGCTCCCGGCAGCAACTCATCGGTGGCGGACCGGGTTCGCGTCTCGAAGGCGGCGGGGACAGGGTCGCGGCCGGCGGTGTCATAGAAGCCGCCCTGCGGCGCGGCGAAATCCCGGACCAGGATCGCGGCCAGGCTCGTCGCCACGCTGAGGTAGCGCACGCGCCCGGTGACCGCGTACGCCGTGATACAGGCATCGGCCAGCTGCACCTGGTCCTGCAGCAGTCCATCCACCGAGCCGGCGGGGGTGTGGCGAGCTCCCCACCCCCGGGCGTAGACGCGCCGTTTCAGACTGTCGAGGGCCGAGATCGCGCGCCGCTCCGACACCGAATCGCGCAACGGTCCCGCGGCTTCCAGCGCCGCGGCGATGGCGAATCCGTCGCGGTCGGCGAACATCGGCCGGTCCGTGGTACCGTCGAGCGCGGCGACTAGAGTGCGTAAAGTCGCGAGCCCGGCGTCGCGGTAGCGGGGTTCCCCGGTGAAGGCGAACGCGAGTGCCAGGGCCCGGGCCAGCGCGCCCCGGACGATTTCCTGGGGCTCGTCCAGCGTGGCCCGGGCGGCGGCGGCTCCGGAATCGATCATCGCGTCGAGGACGTTTCTCGCGACTTGGAGCGCGGCGGTGTCGCCCGTACGACCGAACTCGGCGAGGAGGAGCGTCACCGCCTGGGTCTGCACGAATCCGCCGCGCTCACCCCCCGCCCCGGGGTGCGTCGCGGTCAGCTCTTCGCGGATCCGCACGATCCCGGCCGAGATCGCGTCGGGAGCGAGCACCGCATGAATCGCCGGCGCACCCTCGAGGGCGAGCTGCTGGACCATCATCGCGTGACGCTGGACCGTTTCCCGGCCTTCGCGGTAGCTGCGGGCGACCTCCGGCAGGATTTGCCGGAGCCCACGACCGGTGACCGGGTCGTCCGCGGGGAAATACGTGCCTCCGAAGAACGCGGCGCCGTCGGGTGTCAGGAACACGGTGAGCGGCACGCCTCGCAGCCCGGCCAGGGCCAGGACCTCGGCCCCGTAGCGCTGGGCGACGTCAGGCCGCTCGTCGCGATCGACCCGGACGGGGATCACCAGGGAATCGATGAGGGCGCCGAGGCCGGGATCGCCGTACACTTCGCGATCCATGGTGAGGCACCAGCGGCAGTCATCGGCGCCGACGTACAACAGGATCGGCCGATCGAGCCGCGCCGCCAGCGCGAACACCTCCCGCCCCCACGGCTGCCAGCTCACGGGCTGGCGCGCCGCGCGCAACAGGTACGGCGTCGCCGCCTGGGACATGCGATTGGTGAACGGCCCCCGTTCCGTCGCGCACGCGGAGGTTACCAGGACGGCGAGGCCGACAATTCGAGGCAGGCGGGTCATGGCAGCCGCCAAAGATACCCGACCTCGTGGAGGCGCGTTCCGGAGGTGAGACTGGCCGGCGATGGTAGATTCTCGAACATGACCACTACCATTACCCCGAAGGCCAACGGTCCGCTGATCGTAGAAGGCCCGGTGCGGATCGTGACCCCCGACGGCCGAGAGCTGCCGGTGCCGCCTGGCAAAGACGGGACCCCCGCGCAAGTCGTTAAGCTGTGCCGCTGTGGCCACTCAGGCCTGAAGCCGTTCTGTGACGGCGCACATAAGCGAATAGGGTTCCAGGACGCCCCCGGCCCAACTCCCACCTCTTGAGTCGAGGGTGTTATGTTGGAGGCCGTTTCGCAATGGACCCTCTTCCCCTACCGGAGGAACGCAATGGCGAAGGGTGCCAAGACCCCGATGGCGGCCGACGAAGGCTACTGTGTGAAGTGCAAGACCAAGCGGAAGATTTCCAACGGCCAGGAGGTCAAGATGGCGAATGGCCGTCCGGCCCTGAAAGGCGTGTGCCCGGTGTGCGGCACCGGGATGTTCAAGATCCTTCCCCCCAAGTGATCTGCGTGACTCACTGCTCGGCCATGAACGGATAGGCAAAATCGGTCGCCGGCGTAAACGTCTCCTTGATCGTCCGCGGGCTCACCCAGCGGATCAGATTGAGGAGGCTGCCGGCCTTGTCGTTGGTTCCACTGGCCCGCGCGCCGCCGAAGGGTTGCTGTCCGACTACGGCCCCGGTCGGCTTGTCGTTGATGTAGAAGTTGCCGGCGGCGTAGCGCAGCGCGCGTAGCGCCTCGTTCACCGCGCTCCGCTCGCGCGCGAACACCGCCCCGGTCAACGCGTACGGCGATGTGGTGTCCACGATGCGCAGCGTGTCGGTCCAACGCGCCTCGGGATAAACGTGCAGCGTCATCACCGGACCGAAGATCTCCTCACACATGGTGCGGTAGCCCGGATCGGAAGCCTCGAGCAGCGTCGGCTGGATGAAGTACCCTTCGCGGTCGTCGCACCCCCCCCCGAATAGCACCTTCACTCCCGCCGCCTGCTTGGCGCTGTCGATGTATTCCTTGATCTTGTCGAACGCCTTCTTGTCGATCACCGCCCCCATGAACGTCCGGAAGTCGGCTGGGTCCCCCACCTTCACCCGCTCCAGCATCGAGAGCACCCGCTCCCGCACGGCTGGCCAGAGTGAATCGGGAACGTAGGCCCGAGAGGCCGCGCTGCACTTCTGCCCCTGGTACTCGAACGATCCCCGCACGATCGCGGTGGCGAGCGCGTCGGCGTCGGCTGACGGATGGGCCAGAATGAAGTCCTTGCCCCCCGTTTCGCCCACCAGGCGCGGATAGTCGGCGTAGCGGCGCAGGTTCTTGGACACCGTCTCCCACAACAGCTGAAACACTTCGGTGGAGCCGGTGAAGTGGATGCCGCCCAGGTGCCGATCGCCGAGCACGGCGTCCGTCACCATCCCCGACGGCCCAGGGACGAAGTTGATCACCCCCGGCGGCAGTCCGGCCTCCTCGAACAGCTTCATGATGTAATAGCTCGAGAGTGCGGCCGTGGCGGCGGGCTTCCACACGACGGTCGTCCCCATGATGGCCGGCGCCGAAGAGAGGTTGCCACCGATCGAGGTGAAGTTGAACGGAGAGATGGCATACACGAACCCTTCCAGGGGTCGGAACTCCATCCCGTTCCACATCCCCGGGGCCGACACCGGCTGCTCGGTGTAGAGGCGCTCGGCATAGCTCACATTGAACCGGAAGAAGTCGATGATCTCGCACGCCGCGTCGATTTCGGCCTGGTGCGCCGTCTTGCTCTGCCCCAGCATCGTCGCGCCGTTCAGGATCGGACGGTACTTCCCCTGGAGCAGGTCGGCTGCCTTGAGGAACACCGCGGCCCGTTGCGCCAATGTCCACCCCGACCATTCCCGCCAGGCGTTCCGGGCCGCCTCGATCGCCGCGGCAACCTCTTTGGGACCGGCCTGGTGCACCTTCGCGAGGACGTGCTGATGGCAATGCGGCATCACCACGTTCACGGTCTTGCCGGTGCGGATCTCTTTGCCGCCGACGATCACGGGGATTTCGACCTGCCGGCTGCTCATGGATTTGAGCGCCTGCTTCAGCTCGTCGCGCTCATGGGTGCCCGGAGCGTAGCTCTTGACGGGCTCGTTTGAGGGGGAGGGGATTTTGTACATGGGGATAAAGATATGACGTCGCTAGGGTAAAGCGACGCTCGGAAGAGACGACGTTAGGATAAGGCGGCAAACCACCTTAAGCGCCGTCTCGCAGCATCCCAACGTCGTTCTAACCGAACGTCGCAGCATTCTCGCGACGCATTTATCGTTAACGCATGATCCCCGCAGCCACCCGGATCGGTCACGTGCATCTGACGGTGGCCGATCTCGATCGCGCTCTGCGCTTCTATCGTGACGTGCTGGGCTTCGAGGTGACCGCCCGCTACGGACCGGACGCCGTGTTCCTTTCGGCCGGCGGTTATCACCACCATATCGGCTTGAACACCTGGGCCGGCCGGAACGCCCCGGCCCCCGCACCGGGGACCACCGGTCTCTATCACTTCGCCATCCTCTACCCGGACCGGCGCGCCCTGGCGGCTGCGCTGCGCCGGCTATTGGACCATCGGATTCCGATCGAAGGTGCCTCGGACCATGGCGTGAGCGAAGCGATTTATCTACGCGACCCCGATGGCAACGGGGTGGAGCTGTACCGGGACCGGCCGCAGGCGGAGTGGCCGCGCGGCCCTGGGGGGGAGCTGCAGATGTTCACGCGACCGCTGGACTTGGATGGGTTACTGGGTGAAGCGACGTTAGGGTGAGGCGACGTTAGGGGGAAGCGACGTTAGAAGAAACGACGTTAGAAGAAACGACGTTAGGATACGGCGAGGAGTCTGCTCGCCTCATCCTAACGTCGCTTTTCCTAACGTCGCCTCATCCTAGTGCTTCTTCGCTTTTCCCTTCGGCTTCAGACTGTCACTCACCTGCGGCCCGAAGAAATCGAACCGGCTCGGGGTCTTGGGACTCCGCGAGATCATCCCCGGCAGATTCGCCAGCTCGTAGGCGCTGACCGCCATTACCGTGGACGCCTGCCGCAGGTCCCCGTCGATCGCCTTGTCGTAGGTGTCCGATTGCGAGTGATGGGTGTGGTTGTACCCGCGGGTGATCTGATTGAAGTTGAATCCCGGGACGCCCAGGGGAATGAACGACAAGTGATCGGTGCCGCCCTTTATCGCGTCGGTGATGGTATCGGCGTGGAGTGAGCGGACCGGCGCCAGCAGGGCCCGCCACAGGCCGTAGAGATCGGGCCGTCCCTGCAAGGCCTGCCCCGTGATCGCCCCCACCCCGTTGTCGAGGACGATGACCGCCTGGATCGAGTCGGCCTCCGCGGCGTGCTGCTGGGCGTAGGCGCGCGAGCCCAACAGTCCCTCTTCCTCGCCGGTGAACAGAACGAACCGGATGGTGCGCTTCGGCTTGAGTCCCGACTTGCTGATGATGCGGGCCGCCTCGAGCGTGGCGATCGAGCCCGTCCCGTTATCGCTTGCGCCGGTGCCCAGGTCCCAGCTGTCCAGGTGCGCCCCGACGATCACCACCTGGCCCGGATGCTCGGCGCCGCGAATCTCCCCCACGGTATTCCACTGCGGCACGGAGTCTTCCCCGATCTGATTGTCGCTCGTCACCTCGAGTTGCGGGGTGGCACCGTCTTCGATGAGCCGCCCGAACATGGCGAATTCATCGTGCGCCAGGACGACGTACGGCAGCGGGTACACCCGGCTCGGCGATCCGCTCATGTTGAGCAGCCCCTGTTCCTTTCCCGCATCGGTGAGCAGCCCCAGGGCCCCGAGATTGTGCAGGATGTAGGGGAGGTCCACGCGGAACTGCATCAGCTGGGCGCGGCGGGCGGAGTCACCCGCCTGCGGCCGCCCGAACGCGCGCCGGAACGACGCCCGCATCGTCTCGGAGTCGGCGGCGGTCATCGGCGGCCCGTCGTTGTTCCACACGAAGGACGGCGGCCCCGTCGTGAGCCAGGAGCCTTTCACGACCGCCCTGTACGCCGCCAGACTCTCGGGGGACGAGGCATTGATCCGCACCACGGGACCCTTGAGCGGCTTCCCGCCCGTCCCCGGCGCCCACGCCCAGCTCGCCGCCACCACTGAATGCACGCGCGGCGCCAGCATCCGCGCCGAGAACCCGCCTCGCGTCCAGGTGCCGGCAAAAGTCCAGGCCTCGGTATGGGAGTCGAGTCCATAGTCCTTGAAGCGCTGCATCGTCCAGTCGTTCGCCGCTTTCGCGGCCGGTGAGCCCGTGAGCCGCGGGCCAATGACGTCGGTCAAGTGCTCCAGATTCTTCATGGCCTCGGATCGATTCATCCCCTCATCGATCAACGCGCCGCTGCCGGCGGTGTCGACGGTCATCTCCTGGGCCAGGAGGGGGGTCGCGAACGCCAGACCGGCGCAGGCCAGTAACCATTGGGATATTCGCATCCGACTGCCTCGCGTGTTGGGAGACTAGGCTTCCGGTTGGACCACCGATGGCTGGCTGCCGCGCTGGGGCGGGATCGGCAGCGTGACGGTGAACGTCGTACCGGCGCCGACCGTGGAGGTCACGGAGACGGCGCCGTCGAACTCTGTCTGGGCGACTTTGCGTACGATGGCGAGCCCGGCCCCCAACCCTTCCCCTTCATCCTTGGTGGAGAATCCCGGCTCGAACACCTTTTCGAGCAGGTGCGGGGGAATGCCTACGCCGCGGTCCTGCACGGCGATCCGCAGGCGGTCGTTTTCACAATCGAGATGGACCGCGATCGGGCCCGGCCGCACCAGCGTCGCTTCCGCCGCATTGCGGACCAGGTTCAAGACCAGCTCGTAGAGCAGCCCCGGGTCGCCGTTCAGGTGCACCGCCTCGAGCGACGTCACCAGCTCCAGGTCCACGCCCCGCTGGCGCAGGACCCGGCCTTCCAGCGCGACGACCGAGCGCGCCACTCGCACCGCGTCGAAGCGCGTCGGCCCCGCCTTCGTGCCGCGCGCGCGATCCTGCACCGCCTGCAGGAAGTCGAGCGCCCGGTCCAGGGCCTCGAACACCTCCCCCAGCTCGCCGATCAGCTCCCGCCGCCGCTGCTCCGTCAGACCTGGGAGATTCCGGACGGTGTCCATCGAGAGCTGCAATCCGGCCCGCGCCGCGGCGAGGGGATTCTTCGCCTCGTGGGCGATCACGGCCGGCAGCGTGAGAAAGTCGTAGAGCGGCTCGTGAAGGGTGGCCCCCGAGGGTCGCCCGACGAGGTCGCGTCGATCGACGAGCCCGATGCAGAGCCCCGCCAGTTCGATGGTCAGGCGCTCGGCACTGCGCCGTTCGTGACCGCCTGGGGGCGGCGCGGGGGGCCTGCTGCGGACCGGAGCGATCACCCAGGGGCCGTCATGGGACAGCCGGCACCCCACCCACTTGGTTCCCCGCCTGATGGGAACGCCCCAACGCCGCAACGTACTGTCAATGTCGATGGCGGTAAAATGATGCCGGGGTTGGGGATCGCTCGTGGCCTGCGGTATCAACGCGGGCCCCTCAGCGACTTCCCAGAGGGTAACCGGGCGGCCGCCGAGCGCGACGCTCGCCTGCCGCAGGATTTCCCCCGCACCCTGTCTGAAGGTCTCCGCCAGCACCAATGCCCCCTCCAACCAATTGTGGACTCAGCGACGTCCCTAAAGTAGCAGCGGCGAGCCGTGAAGGGTACGCTGTTTCCCCATTTCGAGCCGTGGAGGCAATCATGAGGCTGCTCTATCGCACCGGCGTCACGTCGCTATTGGGAGCGGCATTATGGGCCTGCGGCGGCGGCGGCGGCGGCGGCAGCACGACGCCCAACCCGACCCTCACCGTCGCCAAGGTGAGCGGCGACAGCCAGGTGGCCGATGCGGGGACGGCGCTTCCCGCCCCACTGGTAGTGATCGTGACCGACGACAAAGGAGCACCGGTCAGCGGACAAACGGTCACCTGGTCGGTGTCGGGCGGCGGCAGTGTCACGCCTGGCGCCTCCACGGGAGCCGACGGAAAGGCCTCGGCCACGCGGACCCTTGGTCCCAACGCCGGCATTCAGACCACCTCGGCGAAGGTCGGATCCGGAACCCCGTTCGTCTTTACCAACATCTCGCACATCCAGGGTGCTACCCAGATCCAGGCAAGTGGTGGGAACACCCAGAACGACACCGTCCTGTCGACCCTCGCGCCCTATTCCGTCCTGGTCGAAGACGAGCAAAATGTCCCCGTGCAGAACGTGACGGTGAATTGGACGGTCAATTCCGGCGGGGGACAGGTTGCCGCGGGCACCAGTCAGACCAACGTCGGCGGGATCGCCCAGATCACGGCAACGCTGGGATCCGCCGCCGGGGCACAGGTCGTCCAGGCTTCCGTCGCCGGGTTGGCCGGATCACCTGTTTCCTTCTCTTCGAGCGGGACTGCCGGTAATCCGACCGTGATTTCCCTCTCGTCCGGGAATAATCAGGTGGGCCCGGTGAGCGCCGCGTTGGCGTTACCGCATGTGGTGCTGGTCAAGGACGGGCACAATAACCCCAAGCCCGGCGTCACGGTGACGTGGAAGGTGGGTCAGGGGGGCGGGAGCGTCTCCACGACGTCGCCAAGCACCCAGGCCAATGGCACCGCCGCCGTCACTCGAACCCTGGGGGCCGCGCCGGGGATCAACTCGGACACGGCGAGCGTGATCGGGTTGGCCGGGTCGCCGGTGGCCTTCACGGATACGGCCGGGGCCGTCACCTCAATTAGTGTGGGTGGGGCAACGACCACGTTCAGTCCGTCATCGAAATCCGTCACCGCAGGAACCTTCGTGAAGTTCAGCTGGGCGGGAGGTACCCACAACGTCACGTGGGACCCTGGGGACCCGACCGGTCCGACGGACTCGCCCACTCAATCGAGCGGATCGTTTACCGTGCGCCTCACCACGACCGGCACCTACGGATTCCACTGCTCTATCCACGGTTCGCCGGGTAGCGGGATGTTCGGAACGATCACGGTCACTCCGTAAGGCCCTTGCGGTCATCCGGGGACGGGGAATCTTCCCGTCCCTCGGTTTTCTTTTCCTGTCCACTTTCACCACTCCGGTCATGCGACTTTCCACGACTGCCTTGGTCCTGCTCATCGCCGCGCCGCTCGCCGCCCAACACCCGACCGCGACGGCGCCACCACCGCCTTCCATCCGCGGGTTCGCGCGAGATCAGCTCGCGACCGAGATGAGCCTCGAGACCAAGGCCCGCGCGGTGCCCAGCGCCGATACGCTGCGGGCCCTGCTGCGCCGTCTCTCCGCCGTGCCGCACGAAGCCGGCACCGAGCGCTCTCACGCGGTGGCCCTGCAGCTGCTCGAGCGATTCCGCGCGTTCGGGCTCAACGCGCGCATCGAGCAGTTCGAGGCCCTGATGCCGCGCCCGGTGTCGCGCTCCCTGGAGCTCGTGGCGCCGGTGCGGTTCGTCGCGACGCTGCGCGAGCCTCCGGTGCCGGGCGACTCGGCTTCGGGACAGCCGGATCAGCTCCCCACCTTCAACGCCTATTCTCCCGACGGCGACGTGACCGCGGACCTGGTCTACGTCAACTACGGGCGGCCCAGCGACTATCACGTCCTGGACAGCCTGGGAATCAGCGTGCAGGGCAAGATCGTCATCGCGCGGTACGGCGGCGCATGGCGCGGCATCAAACCCAAGGTCGCGGCCGAGCACGGCGCGATCGGGTGCATCATCTACAGCGACCCGCGGGACGACGGGTACTGGAGCGACGACACCTACCCCGCGGGACCGATGCGGCCGGATGAGGGCGTCCAGCGCGGCAGCGTCTTGGACATGCCGATCGCCGCCGGAGATCCGCTGACCCCCGGTTGGGCGTCCGTCCCCGGAACGCGCCGATTGTCGATCGCCGAGGCCACCACCCTCCCCCGCATCCCCGTGTTGCCGATCTCCTACGGCGACGCTCTGCCGCTGCTGCGTCAGCTGCGCGGACCGGTGGCGCCCGAACCGTGGCGCGGGGCGCTCCCGATCACCTACCACGTCGGTCCCGGGCCGGCACGGGTCCACCTCGCCGTGAAGTTCGACTGGCAATCCCGGCCGCTCTACGACGTGATCGCGACGATCCCCGGCTCGGTCAGCCCCGAACAGTGGGTGGTGTATGGCAATCACCACGACGCGTGGGTCAACGGCGCCGAGGACCCGCTGTCCGGCCAGATCGCCCTGAACGAAACCGCGCGCGCGCTGGGGGTCCTGGTGCGCTCCGGATGGCGGCCGCTGCGCACGATCGTGTTCGCGGCCTGGGACGGGGAAGAGTGGGGATTGCTCGGCTCCACGGAATGGGCCGAGCGGCACGCGGCGGAGCTGCGCGACCGGGCCGTCGTCTACTACAACTCGGATACCAACGACCCCGGCTGGCTCGAACCCGGCGGCTCGCATTCGCTGGAGCAGTTCATGCGCGAGGTGGCCCGGGACGTGCCCGATCCCAAGACCGGCCGCAGCGTGCTCGACGCCTATCTGGCTCACAAGCGGGAGCGGCGTTCCCCCCATGACACGACCTCCGATACGACGTTCGTGCTGGCGCCGCTCGGATCCGGCTCGGACTACACCCCGTTCCTCCAACACCTGGCGGTCCCTTCCATCAACCTCGGGTTCGGGGGAGCGGTGCACACCGGGATCTATCATTCGATCTACGACAACGACCCGTTCTACGAGCGATACATCGACTCGACCTTCACCTACGGCGTAGCGCTGGCGCAGACGATGGTGACCGCCATGCTGCGGATGGCGAATGCGCCGCTGCTCCCCTTCGAGTTCACCACCGCGGCGCGGTCGTACCGACGATACGCCACCGAGATCGAGCAGGCGGCGGACTCCAATGACACCACCAAGCACGTCGAGCTCTCCGGCGTGCGGAACGCCATCGCCCGGCTCGACTCGGCGGCGGCAGCCTACGACGGCGTGGCCGCTGGGCTCGATACCGCGTCCGGCGCGCGCATCGCGAAACGCCGGGAGTCCTTCACCCTCGTGAACCGCGTCCTCGCCCACGTGGAGCAGGCGCTGGCCGACACGGCGGTCGGCCTGCCGCGGCGTCCCTGGTTCACGCACCTGATCTACGCGCCCGGCGCCTATACCGGGTACGACGTCAAGACCATGCCGGGGATCCGCGAAGCGGTCGAGCAACGGCATGCCGACGAGGCCCAGGCACAGGCGGCGCGGGTCGCCGCGGCGCTCGACGCCTACACCCGAGCGGTGCGCGAAGCAACGGAGGACCTGCGTGCGGCCCTGTATTGACAGCCCCTCGGTCGGCGGGTACCGTGGGGCTTCCATCAACCGTTCCGCACGCTCGAGAGGTCCATGAGCAATCCACCCGGGGGGGGGGGGGGCCGGCCGGCGGGGGCGCGGCGGCGCGCCCCCCGCGCATGTCGATGCCTCGGTCGTCCTTCGCCATGGCGATGAAGGATTACACGTTCATCCGGCCGGGGATCGCCGTCACGATCAGTGCCATCACCCTGATCGCCTCGTTGATCATCGGTGTGTTCCTGATTCGCTCCTTGCGCCATGCCGCGGCTTCAGTGGATGCGGGCGCGAACCTGAGCGAAACGCTGCATCGCTACAACGCCAAGTGGGAAGTGTACCTCACGATGGCGACGGGCACGGGCCCCGAGTACAAGCGCCCGGAAGTGATCACGCAGCGGGACAGTCTGCGGTCCGACCTGCAGTCCGCGCTGCAACGTCTCGACCAGCGGTCCAGCACAACCGACGAGGAGCGGGAGCTGATTCGCCAGATCCTCGAAGGGCTGACGACGACCGATCCCGCCACGATCAAGCATGCCCGGGAGGCGCTGGTCGTCATTCTCGGCAATCAGGACCGGAAGCTGTTCGATGCCGCGAAAGAGTCGCAGAAGGGCGTGAAGCTGGCGACGGTGCTCCTGGCGCTGACGATCGTCGCCGCGAGCATCATGCTCATCCCGATGGCCTGGCTCTACCTCCGGTTCAAACGCGGGTCGATGATCGAGGTGAAGCTGTAGCAGCCGGCACCCCCGCTTCGCACCCCCAGAAAAAAATCCAACCCGGCGCCGGTAGCTCGCCGGGTTGGTCGGTCGGGTGAAGTGGCCGTCGCACTTCGATCCGCGACCTCGTATGTGGTACTGCGCGCGGCGGGTGCCTGTTCCCCAAGCGCGCGTCGCAGCATGGAACGTTGCGCGCGGCGCGATCCGCGCGCATTCTCGTTCGAGTACTTCCCAACGTTGGAGGCGTCGTCATGATCGTGACACTCGTTTGCCTCGCCACCCTCGGCGCGGCGCAACCGGTCGATTCACAGGCTGCCGGCCGCGCCATCATCCAGGCGATGCACGACCGCTATGCGGGTCACTGGTATCGCACGCTCACGTTCGTCCAGCAGAACACGCGCTACTTCTATCCCGGGGACAGCGTGCAACACTCGGTCTGGTTCGAGCGGGCCAGCATCCCGGGGAAGCTGCGCATCGACTTCCGCGACGGACCGGGATTCATCCCGGGTGACGGGATCGTATTCGCCTCGGACACCCTGTTCCGCATGCAGAGCGGCGCCGTGAAGTCGGCGACGGCGTTCATCCACCCGCTCATGGTGCTGGGATTTGACGTCTACGCGCAGCCCGTCGACCAGATCCTGGCGAAGCTCACCACCCTGGGATTCGATCTGGCGACCGGGCACGACGACACCTGGGGCGGGCGCGCCGTGTACGTCGTCGGGGCCAAGGCCGGTGACGGCCGCACCAGGCAATTCTGGGTGGACAAAGAACGGCTCGTGTTCGTCCGCATGCTGGAGCCGGCACAGCCGGATTCCACCAAGATCTCCGAAACGCAATTCAACGCGTATCAGAAAGCCGGCGATGGGTGGGTGGCGGCCGAGGTGCTGTTCATCGCCGACGGCAAGCCGGTTTGGAAGGAGCAGTACAGCGACATCAAGACCGGCGTGACGGTGGCGGACGCGGTGTTCGACCCCAAGCAGTGGAACGCGACCAAGTAAGCGGCTAGCGCGGGGCGCCGGCCGCCGCGTCGAAGTACCGCTGCACCGCCCGCACCGCCGTCAGCGGGGCGTCGGTCAAATTGGAGGTGATGGCGAGGACGAGATGCGAATCCCGGTCCACGCCGAACGCCGTCGTCCCCCCCACCGCCCCGCCGCCGTGGAACGCCCAGCGGTGCCCGAGACTGTCGGTGGTCACGAACCACCCGATGCCGTAGCCGGTCGGGTGGCCGTCGCGGGTG
>Ga0335083_10000822_pt1 | contig 44636 bp, 53 predicted proteins | sample Lox_Sample_42_FD_206716 | JGI IMG/M metagenome (GOLD analysis project Ga0335083, IMG submission 206716) | Soil microbial communities from Loxahatchee National Wildlife Refuge, Florida, United States - Lox_Sample_4.2 | ecosystem: Environmental > Terrestrial > Soil > Wetlands | place: USA...
GGTTGGGGGAACCAACGTGCTGATTACAGTTCCCGGCATCTTCGGAAAGTCATACCAGTTGCAGTATCGCAACTCGCTGACGACAGGCACCTGGGCCAATGTGGGAGGCTCCGTTAGCAACGCGAGTGGGTGGCTGATGGTTACGAACTTTGGCGGAGCGGTCGGGCCGCAGGGGTTCTACCGATTCGCAATTGCGCCGTGAGGCGTCGGGATTTGCCTCGATTTGCCACTCCGGGAATGCTATTCTTCTCCCCGTATCGGCGAGAGTCGCTCGGATCCTGATCGCAAGCGGGGAACGGCTGGGAGAGGTGCGGTGGATATGCACATGCGGATTTTGGCCGGGCGAAGGGCGGCGAAGTGTCTCCGCTTTCCCATCATCATATTTGTTCTATTGCTCCTGGCTGGTTGGGTCGTCAATACCAACGCTCAGACGGTGACGAATCTTTACATCTTTGCCGGCCAACCCAATGATGGGAGCAACCCGCACGATGGGTTGGTGCGGGGCAGCGACGGCGATTTTTATGGGACGACCTCGTACGGCGGGACCAACATGGATGGCAACTACGGCTGCGGCACCGTGTTTCGGATCAGTCCCAGTGGCACCTACACGAGCCTGTACTCGTTTACGGGCTCGCCCGACGGGGCCCACCCAGGGGGCGGGGTGGTGCAGGGCAGCGACGGGAATTTTTACGGCACGACGTATTCCGGCGGAACGAGTACCGATTCGAATCCTGTTTGCTCACCTTGCCAGGGCGTCGGCACGGTGTTTCGTGTCACTCCCAGCGGCGGCTGCACGATTCTTTACTCATTCGGCAGCCAACCGAACGACGGGGCCAGTCCATCTGCCGGGCTGATTCAGGGCAGCGACGGCTGGTTTTACGGGACGACCCCTTACGGCGGGACGCAGGGGCATGGCACGGTATTTCGGATCAGTGCCAGTGGCAGCTACACGAATCTGTACTCGTTCACGGGCGGGAGCGACGGGGCTTTTCCGAGCGCCGAGTTAGTGCTGGGCGTCGACGGGAATTTTTACGGGACGACCGAGTACGGCGGCGCGTACAGCTACGGCACGGTGTACAGGCTTACTCCCGGCGGTGGTGTGACGAATCTTCACTCCTTTGGTGGCGGCGGCCCCTTTGTCGGGGACGGGGCCAACCCGATTGGCAGGCTGGTACAGGGCAGCGACGGGAATTTTTACGGCACGACAATATCCGGAGGGAGCAGGAGAGGTTGCATTGACGGCTGCGGCACGGTGTTTCGGGTCAGTCCCAGCGGCAGTTACACGAACCTGTACTCGTTTATGGGCAATACGTTTGTGAGCAATATTGTCGTCAATGACGGGAGTGAACCAGGAGGCGGGCTGGTGCAGGGCAGCGACGGCTATTTCTATGGGACGACTGGCGAGGGTGGGACGAGTGAGGAAGGGACCGCGTTTCGGATCAGTACGAGTGGCAGCTACACGAGCCTGTACTCCTTCGTCGGCGTGTGCTGCAGTGGGCCCAATCCGTGCCCGGGGTTGGTGCAGGGCAGCGATGGCAGCTTCTATGGGACGACGATATATGGCGGGAATATGTCCGGCTACGATGGTTTCCACGCTGGCAGCGTGTTTAAGCTAACTGTTCCTCTCAGCGCGGCGCCCTGGCCGATCAATCAGATTACCGGAGTAGCGCCGTCGGGTAGTGACATGGTCTTCAATGTCGACTCGATTGCCTATGAGACTTATCAATTGCAGTTCACGACGGACCTGACGTCCGGAGTCTGGTCGAATGTCCCCGGCGTATCGGTGACCAACAGTGTTGGGGCTTGGCTGACGGTGACCAACTTTGGCGGAGCCGTCGGGCCGCAGGGGTTCTATCGGTTCGACATTACGCCGTAGGCGAAGCAAGTGCTGGACGGGCGCGCGGTTCGCGAGGCGGACGGAGCGGGGACTGATTACGGCAATCCGCCCACTCCCGGATTCGGCTCGACATTTGCCGGTCGTGAGACTATGCGTGGCATCGCGTGAGGAGACGTTGCCTGGGCTGGAGAACTCAAGCGGCGGCTGGTGTAGCGAACAAGGGCAAAACTCGGAGACCGTTTGATGGTGGCAGGCTCCGGGAAGAGCCGTGGTGAGTGCGGACGCCAGGATCACTGACGTCCAACAGAAACAACAGGCCTAATAATCCGAACCAGGAGAAGGCATCCATGAAACCATCGGTTGTGGCAGTGACCATCGGGCTGTTGCTGGCCGCCGGGTCGAGCTGGGCACAAACCAACTCATTCCAAGTGTCCATCAACGGCACCATCACACGCGATACCGACAAATTCCCGGTGAAGACCGCCAGTCTGCTGTCGTCGTCCAGCAACATCGTCGTGCTGACGACGATAGCGGATACGAACGGAGTGTTCATGATCAGTATTGACGAGATAAACCCCGCCGCTGCGGAGGGCGCGACCAACGTGGTGCGGCGGCTGATCACGAATTACTGGGACGGCGTACAGGTGGGCAAAGGCACGTTTGCCAGCAATCTGTCGAATAACAATGGCTATGTGGGTTTCCCCGAGCTTCCCGGCATGGATGGTAACCTGATGCTTGTGGGCACGATCATGGTCAAGAACGATACAGTCGAGGGTCTTTCCGGCACGATCAACGGTTTCTGGAAGCACCCGGCCTGGGAACCCACAAGTGAGCCAGGGGCGCTGTTCAAGGGCACGCTGAAGACGAAAGCGGCGGTGCCGGTACCGGTCCCCGTGCCGACTTCGTCGGTGGACTAGCGAGTTGAAGCCGAAGGGTTCGCAAAGCGGACGGAGCGGGGAGGCGAGCGTAACGGTCGAGCGCGGAGAATGGGGAAGCTCGGGTGAGGGGGTGCTGAGGTTCGGAATGTTCCGGTGAAGATCGCCCGGACGGTTTACACTTGCTCCGTCCAACTGAAGTTCTACAATCCGGTCGGGGAAGATGGGAAATGCGCCGTTTCGGTAAGGTGAAGCCATGCATGCCGCGAGTCCTCGTGACAGCACGATCAAGAAGGCATTCGTCCAGCTTTCGGCGGAACTGATCAAACGATATGACCGCGACAGTGGGTGTACTCGTGGCCAGCTTACGAAGACCGCGAAAGACCTGGCAGTTGCGGACGATATTTTTCCCTACGCCTGCGCGGCGCTCCTCAAGGAAGAGGATTTGCGCTCGTTGAAGGGCGGGATGACTTCCGTCGATTGGGAGGAAGTGGAGAATCGGACGCAGCGGATCGTGGGCGAGATCGTCCGGGCGAAAGTGACTGGTGATCGTTTCTACGAAAGCCACCTCGGTTGGCCCGCAGGTCCGGGCATATGAGAGCGACGGTGAACCAGAGCAACGCATGAATCCACACAAATCCCCACGCGCGTTTAACCGTGTGCGCCTGAGATGGATCGGTATTTGGACGATCCTCACCGCCGCGACGGTTTGTGGCGCGGCGCAACCGGCAGCAGTTGTCCCGCTTGATGCAGACCCGTCCATCGCTCAAGCGAGTGAACTGATCGAGAAGGTCAAAGCCGTCGTTCCAGGGTTCCAGAATCAACGGGTGTTTTATCGATTGGAACTTCTCTGTGGCATGGCGCTGGCCTGTGAAGACCTGGGGAAACCCGATGATGCCCGCCAGCTCTGGAAGGAGGCGGAAGCGGAGGTTGCGACGAATTCGTCAGAGGCTCGGAATGAAATCGGCGTTCTGGCCATCGCCAAAGCCCGCGCAGGGGACGTCAAGACCGCGTACCGCTTGGTCGAGAGTCTGGGGAGCAGAGCGGAGAGCGTTCCCGAAGGGCGGGATGAATACCCGGAACTGGATGGTCGCTACCGGAATCGATGCCGGGTCCTCCAACGGATCATTGCGGATCAGTTTCGTCGGGGGGATTTCAAGGGCGGGTTGGAATCCGCCGCCGTGCTCCCTGAAAGCCTGGCGGATGGAAGCCGCCCACGGGATGAGACGCTCAAGATAATGGGGCTGTATTTGTGGAAAAGCCGGCAACGCGAATTTGCCGACCAGGCCATGGGACGGATCCAGGAATCGTGGGTGATGGATGAACTGATGTCGGAACTGATCCCCGTGCAGTTGTCCCTGGGGGAAGCGGCGGCGGCGAAGACGAGTTGGGAACGCATCACGAACAAAAGGGGGCATGTCCCTGTTTGCATCCAGATCGCCGTGTATCTGGCGAATCATGGAAATGCGCAGGACGCGGAATCATTGTTCACCGAAGCCGTCGCGCTGGCGAGCGAAGCGCGTATGCAATTTCACGCGTATGTTGGTGGGTCGTTTTATATCCAACAGATCGGGGATCTTTGCAGAATCGCGGTCGCCGAATCGAGCGTGAAGAGCCCTTCGATGCGGAGCACGCTGGATTCCGCAATCAAGCTGGCGAAGGCGGAGCCGAATGATGCTGCGTGGAGGGAGGTCGCCGTCGCCCGAGCCGGATGCGGGATGCTCGCCGACGCTCTCCAGACCGTGGAGTTCATCAAGGGGGTGGATGAGAGGGCCAAGGCGCAGGCAGGGATCGCCGTGGTTCAGGCTGACGCGGGAGACCGGGCGGGGGCCCGGGATCGGTTCAAGATGGCGGCGGAGATGACGACGGCGGTTGACCAGACCTGGACGAGAGCGCAACTGGTGGTCTCGATTGTCGAACAATGCGCCAAGGCGGGCGAACTCGAGCTTGCCGTGGAATTGTCGGGGAAGATCGGCCCTGTGGTGGAACGAGAACGGACGATGGTCGCGCTCGTAAAGGAATGCCTGTCGGCCGGGGACATGAAACAAGCGCAGATGGTTAGCGATCATCTCAGCGTGGACAGTTTCCGACGCGACGCGGATGCGAGCATCGTCAAGTTCAAGATCAAGGGAGGGGATTTGAAGGGAGCCTATACGGTGGCCACGATGCACGGCGAGGTGTCGGATGACGTCATGTTCGGTCTCATTCAGGGTCAGATCATCGGGAAGGATTATGCGGGAGCCGTTCTTTCAGCGCGGACCTGGAACGGAGAAGGACCCACGGGTCACACCCTTGGTGATGTCGCCACGGAGCTGGCGCGAGCCGGCGACCTGCAGGGGGCGCTCGCCCTGATCCGTCCGGAGTCGGGGGCAGTCGAGAAAGCGTTTGTGTGGGCGGGTGCGGCCTGCGGGCTTGCGCAGCGGCATGCGAATCGGCAGGCCGCGAACGAGGTCATTGCCGGTTTGGATTGGGGCTGGCCGTTCCCAAGGAATTGCGGGGAATCTGGAGGACGCTGACCGGGCGCGTCGACGCGGCTGTGCGAGCGTAATTCCGGGCGCAAGTTTGGCTGTGGGCTGGTTTTCCGTCGCCGACGGTCGACGGGGTCAGGTGGTGAATCTGGGGCGATGGTTGAGCCGGGCCATCGAGGGATTGACATTTCGGAGTGCGCTGAGCATCGTGGGTCAAGCTGGTGCGGTGGCCTGGGAGGAATTGTGGAGCGGCGAAGGCGATTGACCGGCTGTTTTGTTACATTCGCGGGGCTGACGGCGAGCGTGGTTGTCGGTTTGGCGCAATGTGCGTCAGCGCAACTCACCAACGCGAGCAGCACGAATGCAGGCGTTACAAACGGCATCCACAAGTGGACCGCGGAAGACTACAAACGTCTTCAAAGAGAAGTGGCGGACGCTGTGGCTCGAAGCACGAATGCGCACCGGAACCCCTCCAAGGAAGATCTTGAATGGGCGGCCGGTGTGGCCGCTAGTTACTCTGCCAAACCATGGCCGGAGGCTGCCCAAAAACAACCCACGATTGAGCGCGCCGGAACGCAGTTGCGCTCCGCTATCCAAACGGATGAAATCGAACGAGTGTGCCTTCAGATGACCAACCAACCCGAAGCCGTTGTCGCATTGAAGACCCTTGCGGCAGAGGCGGTGTCCAATCTGGATGAATGCGCCACAGTTTTGGCGAGCCCCGACTTAAAGACTACCATTGGGGATTTCTATTTGGCGGAGTTGTGGGGTCGAAGCAACTACTTCTCCTTCGTGTTTTGGAGCACAAATAAACTGCCGAGCGTGGTCAGAATCGTAGACAGGAGGACCCCCGACGGTGGCGCTGTAATCATGGTTGCTCACTTTTATAAGAGCGGGGTGTTGGAGGATGTGCAGATGTTCCCACGCGATAACGAAGGCGCTGTTACCGCTTTTGAGGGTCTCAGCTTCAAAGAAGACGGTCGGTTGGACCGTCACTGGATAGAGCCAAAGTGACGTGGGAGAATGGAGATATGCGCGTCTGGTGGAGAGGACTATGCAAGGGGGAGTGGATGCGTCGAGGCTACGAGGAACTCAAAACCCATCGGCACAATGAAGCGGCCAGAAAGCAGATGTTGCAATGTTGAGACCTGACCCCAATTCATGTGGCGCCTTCTGACTACCAATAGCGACGCGAGCATGGCGAAGACATTAGAGATGGTTGAGAATGCGCCAACAATTCAGCCACAGTTTATCGGCGGGAATAGCCTCACCAGAGAGTTTGTCGATCCGGGGAAGATGCCGCCTCGCCTTTTTGTGGGGCAGATCATTCGACGCCGGTTGGAGGTCCTGCGGCGGCAAAGCGGGATTATTACCATGATTGGATGCGGTGCCAAATCATCATGAACACTAAACAGAGAATTCTTTCCTTCGGTTTTGTCCGCCTGACGATGATGGCGATGCTTGCGGGTGCAGGGTGTCGTGTCCGGGCGGAGACGGCGAGCAGTTGTCCCAGTTTTTCCAACATTCCGGCGGTGTACGAAAAGCCGAAGAACCCCGCGATCGATGCGGCTCTGGAAAGCTGTTTTGCGGAGCTGTCCCGAGCCCAAGCGGATCTTCGTTCTCTTTACCGGGAAGGCAGAGTGAAGCGATTCCTCGGCATTCAGGGCATGTGGCAGGCATACGTGAATATCCCGGGTGGTGATTTCGACTTCGTGTTCAAGTCAGAAACCGGCCCCATCCTGGGATTTCAGAAATATGTGGAAACCGACAATCACAGGCATCTAGTTTACGACATCGATTTCCACACGAACGGAATGGTGAAGTCGTTTGGTCTCATTTCCGGATCTACTGGCGCGAAATTTTATCCAGAGGGCGGAATCGAATCGTTCATGGGCGGCATTGGTGACGGCAAGTATGCGGATTTGCGGTGGGGACCCGACGGCAAGATTAGCTCCGACTACACGCGGGTCCCTCTGCCCGAGTTTTCGACCAATCCGAAGGATCTGCCGGATTTGGAGGAGAAGCTGCGCCATGGTGATCAGCCGACGAAATGGGGTGTTCTGAAATCCATGCTAGCCATCGGCTCCCCGTCAGTTCCGTTTGTCGTCGAGGTTCTTCAAGACGGAGACGAAACGGCCCGCGATATGGCCGTCACGATCCTCGAGCAACTCGGCAGCAAATCAGCCCCGGCGGTTCCGGTTCTGGCGCGACGGCTTCTCGAAGACAATAGCTTGGGCGTGCGCGTAAGCATCGCGAAATGCCTGGGGGAACTTGGCGCGGTGGCTCAGCCCGCGATCCCGGCGTTGGAGGAGGCCAGCACCAACGCTAACCCGGGCATTGCTCGAATGTCGCAATCCTCCCTAAGGCGTATCCGCAGGGCTGCATCGACACAATAACGTATGCACCATCGATTAGAGGATTTGGGTCAGCTCTTGAGGCGTTGCCGACCAAATGCGTCGTCACGGTTGGGGCAACCATGAGACGACCGAGCGAAGGGGGCTGGGTGCGTCGAGGCTACGAGGAACTCAAAACCCATCAGCACAATGAAGTGGTCAGAAAGCAAATGTATCAATGTTGAGACCTGACCCCAATTCATGCCATCAATGTTCTACTGGGAGTACAACACTTATCCTACACTATTCCAAGGAGTGCCTAGATAACGCAGTGCGATGTCTCTGGAGGGGGCGTCGCTCCAGATATATGGATGTAGTAGTAACGGCGTCGTTACTATTGTCATGCGCCTACTCAGTCTCTGCCAGAAGAGAGGTCCACCCAATAGCTGCGATTGCGGTGTGCGCGGCGTGTGTATGCCTATATTGGCTCGTCGTGGTATGGAGCCACGGTAGAAGTGCCCACAGGCTGCGCGTTAGGTGTGCTCAGTTGTCTGACAGCGAGATGCGAGTCACGCTTACGGAAGACGTAATTATTGTGTCGGATCGATGTAGTTCTTCCGAGTTTCTATGGCACGACGTTACAGAAGCCCGTCTATCTGCGGAGATACTCCTATTATTCCGGCGAGACAATCGCTTTGCAATGCTGCCACTGTCCCAAATAGATAAAGACAGTCGTGCATACCTTCTGGGGCAACTAAGGGGACACGGCGTGCCTATAAGGGTATGCTAAGCAGTTAAGGGGTATGAAAGCATGTCATTGATTTGCATAGAACAGTGACAACGTCATGGCGTCTGGCCTATCGGGCGTGTCGCCCAAATGCGGTGTGTGTGAGGTCGTCAGGTCCGCATGATGGCGTTCCGGTCGTCAGTAGGCGGTTGCGTCCGGAGTCGGCCCGTGCTTGAGCAGAATCTTCATGCTTTGAATGGCAGCGATCGGCCAATCTTGACCTGCATGCGCGGCATCTGCTTCTATGGTGGTCGTCTCCTTGATTCACGAACACGCAGGCGAGTGTGTCAGAAGAAAGCGCCAGCGACCGTGTAGACCGCTGGCGTGAGGATCACGTAACCGTCACCAAGGATTCCTGTGCCTTCCTCTTGTCGCCAAGACAGACCGGCAGATAATCGCACCACGCGCACCACATGCCGGGCCGCTTGTAGAACCGACCCGCCGTGATCTCGCGCGCGATGTACCCAACTTTGGCGAGGTACTCAGCAAGCTGGTCGCCAGTGCGAATCGTTGGCTGCCACAGTATCTGCGGTTCCTTAGTTTTGACTAGGACCCAGAGCGCCGATCGCTCGACCTGCGGTTTCGCCAGTTTGTAGGCGGTGAGCTGGTCGGACATATGGGCCTCGTGGCCATCAGGCGCTGAGCCTACCGTCTTGAAGTCAGCGACCGTGTTCTCACCTTGCACTTTCGCCTCCAGATCAATCACACCGACAAGCGGCAGATCGAGGCTGGTGATGGGGAGGGTGACGGGTTGGGAGAACGTTGAAAAAGCCGGTTGGGCGGCGCGGTCGGGAGACCTGCGCCGAACGGCGAGACTTGCGGAAACGGCAAAGCGGCGACAAGTCGCCGCACTCCAAAGCAGGGAACGAGCATGCGACATTGAATCAGAGGATGCGGGAGAGGGCGAAGGCGAGGAGCATGGCGCCGCCGGCGATATCGGCGATGAGGCAGGTGGCGCGTTTGGCGCGGCGACCGAGCCAGCTCATGATGGTGGCGAAGGCGATGACCCAGGAGATCGCGCCGAGGAACACGCCGAGGCAGACCCAGGGCAGATCGCGGGCGGGGTTGGCGGACCATTGGCTGGCGAGGCCGGGGACGACGATGCACCAGAAGGCGAGGGTCATGGGGTTGAGGCTGGTCATGGCGAGGCCGGTGAGGTAGTGGCGTTCGGCGGGTTGATCGGATTCGGTGGCGGGGGTGGTGAGGGCGGTGGGGGTGCGGAATTGTCGGGCGGCGCTGAGGAAGCAGAGGGTGGCGAGGTAGAGGAGGACGGCGGCGCCGGCGATGGCGAGGAAATTCATGACGAGGGGTCGACCGAGGAGCGGGCGGATGCCGAGGCTGGTGAGGATGGCGTAGGTCACGTCGATGGTCACGGCGCCGCAGCCGAGGAGGAAGCCGGCGCGGAAGCCGCGGCGGAGGGAGCGGCGGGCGATTTCGACGTTGACGGGGCCGATGGGGGCAGCCGCCCCCAGTCCCAACAGGAGGCCGTTGAGGAGGAGCTGGGGGAGGCTGGGGGTGGGCATGGTCGATTGGATACGGGCGGTGGGGGCGCGGGTCAAGACGGAATGCAGACCTGGAACCCTCACCCTGACCCTTTGCCGCCGGGGATACGGCGTGGCGGCGTCTCGAGGACTCGGCTCCCCTTATACGGCAAGGGCGAGGGATACCTCTCCTCTTATGATGGTACAATCCCTAGAATCGCGTGTTGCGGGGGGTGGCGGCTTGTGATAGGGAAAGCCGATACACGGGCTGATGGAATCGGATTACAAAGTCAAGTTGGAGGTGTTTGAGGGGCCGCTCGATTTGTTGCTCTACCTCATCAAGAAGGAGGAGGTGGACATTTACGACATTCCGATCGAGCGGATCACGAACCAGTACATGGAATACCTGTCGATCATGCAGTTGCTGAACCTGGAGGTGGCGGGAGAGTTTCTGGTGATGGCGGCGACGCTGATGTACATCAAGAGCCGGATGCTGTTGCCGGCGGACCAGCAGGTGGGCGACGCCGAGACCGAGGAGGGCGAAGATCCGCGGTGGGAATTGATCCGGCAGCTCGTCGAGTACAAGAAATTCAAGGACGCGGGTCTGCAGCTTGGGGTGCGCGAGGAACAGCAGGCGAACATTTTTTCGCGGAGCGGCGCGGCGGTGGGGATCGAGGTGGACAAGGACATCCCGCTGGCGGAAGTGAGCATTTTCGATTTGATCAACGCGTTCAACGACGTGTTGAAGAAGGCGACGGCGCGGGAGGATTTCCGCGAGATCATGGAGGAGCGGTTCACCGTCAGCGACAAGATTGAAGAAATCCTCTATACTCTGCGGGACCGATCGGAGATGATCTTCAGCGAGTTGTTTGCGGCGGCGAGCTCGCGCGTGGAGGTGGTGGTGACGTTTCTGGCGTTGCTGGAATTGATTCGGTTGAAGCGGCTGAAGGTGCGGCAGACGGAGGCGTTTGGGGAGATCCGGGTGATGAAGGTGAGTTGACGAGGTCAGGTGCGCGGTCGGGAGACCGGCGCGCAACGAAAACCACATTCGCGGCTACAATTGAAGACATGACACTGGAACTGAAGAAGATAATCGAGGCGCTGCTGTTTTCGGCGGAGCGTCCGCTGTCGCCGAAGGACATCCGCGCGATTTTTGCCGACGCGACCGACGAAGAGGATGCGCCGGGCATGACCGAGCCGTTCCGCAACGTGCGCGAGGCGCAGATCGTGGCGGCGCTGGAGGAATTGAAGGCCGAGTGCGAGCTGCAGCAGCACAGCTATCAGCTCGTGGAGATTGCGGGCGGGTGGCGGCTGGTGACGCGGCCCGAATACGCGCCGTGGGTGAAGAAGTTGTTGGATGAGGCGCGACCGCATCGGTTATCGCCGCCGTCGCTGGAGACGCTGGCGATCATTGCGTTGCGCCAGCCGATTTCGCGGGCGGACATCGCGGCGATTCGCGGCGTGGAAGTGGATGGCGTGGTCAAGACGCTGCTGGAGCGGGATTTGATTACGATTGTCGGCAAGAGCGACGCGCCGGGTCGGCCGATGTTGTACGGCACGACGCAGAAGTTCCTGGAACATTTTGGCCTGCGCGATTTGGATGACATGCCGAAGGCGGCGGAGTTGCGGTTGCAGGCGGCGGCGTTGAAGACGGCGGAGGAGAAGGCGTCCTCCTCCGCTAAAGCTGCGGAGGACAAGGAAGGCTCCGCGTCCGCCAGTGCCGCGGAGGGTGAGGCGAAGGATACGGTGACCCCTAACCCTGACGGTGTCCCCCAGGAGGCGAGCGAAAGCGCTGACGAGTCAGCGCACTCGATAACTCACCCCGAAGACGAGGACACAGGGGACGACGAGGATGAGGACGAATACGAAGAAGACGAGGACGACAACGAGGACAACGACAGCGAAGACGATGACGACGACGAGGAGGACGAGGAGCGCGAGTGAAGGACAAGCTCGACAAGCTGCGGACCAAGATTGACGAGATCGACGCGAAGCTGGTGCGTCTGCTCAACGAGCGGACGAAACTGGTGCTCGATATCGGGAAGATCAAGCACGAGTTTGGCGGGGAGATTTACGCGCCCGACCGCGAGGACGCGGTGTTGCGCAAGATCGTGGCGCAAGGGACCGGGCCGTTGCCGGCGGATTCGTTGCGGGCGATTTACCGCGAGGTGATGTCGGCGTCGCTGGCGCTGGAGAAACCGCTGGTGATTGCGTATCTCGGCCCCGAGGCGACGTACTCGCACATGGCGGTGATCAAGAAATTCGGGTCGAGCCTGAAGTACGAGCCGTTGCCGAGCATTACGGATGTGTTCGTCGAGGTGGCGAAGGGTCGGGCGGATTACGGCGTGGTGCCGATTGAGAACTCGACCGAAGGCGCGGTGACGCACACGTACGACATGTTTCTCGATAGCGAACTGAAGATTTGCGCGCAGATCGTGCTGCAGATTCGGCACAATTTGATGGCCGCGTGCGCGCGCGACCAGATCAAGAAGCTGTATTCGATCCCGCAGGTGCTGGCGCAATGCCGGCAATGGTTGCAGGCGAACATGCCGCACGTGGAATTGATCGAGACATCGAGTAGCACGCGGGCGGCGCAGATTGCCAAGGACGAGCCCAACTCGGGCGCGCTGGCGAGCGCGTTGGCGGCGGAGATGTACGGGCTGGCGGTGTTGGAGGAGAACATCCAGGACTCGAGCGAGAACGTCACGCGGTTTCTCGTGATCGGGCGGAAATATCCCGGGCCGACCAAGAACGACAAGACGTCGATCATGTTTTCCGTGCAGGACCGGGTCGGGGCGTTGCACGATTCGATTGCGTCATTCAAGAAGTTCAAGATCAACATGACCAAGATCGAGTCGCGACCGAGCAAGAAGAAGGCGTGGGAATATTACTTTTTCGTGGACGTGCTCGGGCATTGCGAGGATGCGCGGGTCAAGAAAGCGCTCGACGAGCTGGCGAAGCACACGATGTTCGTGAGGATTCTGGGCAGCTATCCGAATGTGAGTGGGTAGAGGAAGATTTCGTCCGGCACCGTGCTGCTGGACATGACTGCCTGGACTTCGTGGAGTGGTTCGACGTCTTGGGGGTGAAAGGATGGCTAGGTTTGAAATAGCGTGTATTCTTCTCGCGGCCTTCGCGGTGTCGTGCAACCGCGGTGTGTCACGGATTCAAATTCTGGCATTATCCCAGCCGAACCCCACCACGTATTCCTTCCCGTTGGCCGTGGGGGATTTTCATGCGCGGGCGGTCGAAGCCTTCTCTACGGACCATCAGGTAAAGGATCCGATATTCCCTGTTCCCCCTGAGGCGACTTCTCTACGGGGAGAAATGCTGTGGAGTTCAAACTTTTCCGTGGAGCTATCAGGTGCTGGTGGCGTCTTCAGTTCCGTATTCACGAATCTTGATAACGACAACGACATTTATCTGCAAAACTTCGACATGCCATTCACCTTGTCGCCGCTTTATCGAGGAAGAAACGGTGGGCTGCCATTTGTTGCGAGCTTTTATTTGCATCTGGTGGCCGCTAGTTCAAGCACCACGGTTGTGATGGTTACTGCAATGGACACTCGGGTAATAAACGGTGAACACTACGGGGTTGGCCCGTGCGGGCCCGGCTATGGATGGCGATATGACCCTGTCAAGCCAACCACTGTGGAGGAGTACACAATTCTCCGATACCTCGGAGACCACGTTGGTATCTCGAACATGCCACCTGTTATACTTCCGAGGAAGTGAGCAAAGGAGTTCTTGGACTGACTGTTACTCTTGGCGCGATTTTGGTGGATGGTACTTGGCGCGGGATTCGGCGATTTGGAGGGAGCGAGGCTTGCGGGCGGTGAGCGTGACGTATCAAGAGGCGTTGGCAAACGTCGAGGTCATTATCAAGGAATGGATCGAGACCGCCCAGGAGCTTGGCCGTCCCATGCCGCAGCCCAAGGGCCGGCTGGTTTTTGACTGAGCGGTGGCGGAGCTGGCGAAGCACACGATGTTCGTGAGGATCTTGGGCAGCTATCCGAATGTGAGCGGGTAGGTGGACGACGAGCCGCCAGAGGCGTGGTGGCGCCCCGTTACTAGTGCGGGGCGAGAATCACCGGGTAATACGGTGGCGGGTTATTCAGGAACCGCGGGTCGTAGATGTAGTTTTTCATGTAACCCGAAAGTGGCTGGCCGTAGGGGTTAGAGGTTCCAACCGCGCCGCGTTTCTCTTGCACGATGCCGCCGAGAACCGTCAGGACACCGCGGAGCGCGCCGGTATTGTAGTTGATGACGCCGAAGCTGCCGGGGTTGCCGTCGGCGGAAGTGCCGGTGGCAATCATTGCCGCATCAATTGTCAAATTGTTCGGCGCGCTCGTAGCGATCCAGATATCGTCCTGCGAGATCAGTCCCAGCGCATCCGTGCTGGTGGGGATCGTCAACGGATTGTGAGTATAGGTGATGTTGTTCTGAACATACATGTCATTCTCGCTGACGACCGTCAACCGCCCAGCAATTGCGCCGCCTTCCAGGTAGATGATGCCCGCCCTGGGGCCCGTGATGGTTCCGTTGTTTGCTACATAAATGATTCCGCCGCTGGCCGGGAACACATAACCGTGATTCGTCCAGCCTTTGGTGGGATTGGTAATCGAGACCGTGCCGCCATTGAAGGTGATGGTTGTGTTGCCCTGCAGCATCACGCCCTGATTGGTCGCGATATTCTTCAGCGAATTCGATGAGGCAGAATTGAAGTCCACATCGGACATCGAGCCCTGGTACGAGTTCAGGGTCAGGCCCTGGTCGAATTCGATCCCGGAAATGTTACCGGAGTAGACATTGGTGGCCGAGGTGACAGGCCCGTGAAAGACCGGTCCGCCGCCCGCGTTGTTGAAGTAAAGGACGTCATCGGCATGAACGTGACCGGTGAAGACGTCACCGGCGACGAAATAAATCCCGTTATTGATGTGACTCCAGAGGGCAAATGTCCCAAAGGTTTGGACCGACGTGGGGAAGCTGTTCGGATCCGTCGGGTCGGTGCCCGCATTGTATTCCTGAAGATTGCTGTAACCATCCCCATCCAGGTCCGCGTCGCCGTCTGACAGAGGTCCATTGCCCGTGTGCGACTGGTAGGGATCGGTGTGGAGAACCAGCACTTCGTAGGCGTCACCCAGGCCGTCGCCGTCCGTATCATCGCCAATCCCGACGGTGTAGAACCTGGAGGAGACCACAGAGGGGGGGAATCGGTTGGGGTTACCACAATCCGTCCACGTGAGATTTGGTCCCAGGGCCGTAACGCCTTTCTCGGCAATCTTCCATTTTACGGGCGAGACGAGGGAGTCGGCATAGAACACGTCGTATAAGTGCCCGGTCTCGGTGCCGGTAATGGTGAGGGTGATGCACGAAGCTGATGTCGCACCAAAGGCGGAAACCATCAGACAAGAGCCGAGATCACCGTCGCCGACGTCATTTGTCTGCGCGATTGCGGGCGGCGAGACAAACGGCAAAAGAGCGATCACGAGCAGGCGGCAACATCCGCGGGCCAATTTCTCGAAAAGGCGCGGGGATTGATGAGACGACACGGGTTGACTGGTCTTAAGACAGGCCCATCGCTGACACATTGATCGCATCGCTCCTCCTTGGCAGGCCGCTGCGACTCACCAAATCCCAACCTGACACGGACATGTCTCACATGGGCGAGGGGAAGAGTCAATTCGTTTCGTGAAAGGGATCGGGGGTCAGATCGTGTCCGCCCTACCGAGGATGCGGTTGGTGATGGCGGGAATCGGAATTGTGAGGCGCGGGAGGACATTGCGGCGCGGTGGGTCACCGCGGGCTGATGCATATACAAGACGGCGCTTCACAGAAGCGCCGCCACAACGAACCGTATGGCTTTTGATGGGGAACGGCCACGGGCGAGAGGCGCCCATTGTACGGTGGCGGCGGAGCGGGCGGTCCGCCCGGCGACGATTTCGATGCGAGCGGAATAGCCGAGAGATTCGAGGAATTGCTCGCAGTCCTCCCAGGTCAGGCCGAAAGCGCGGACGTCAGCCACGCCCAGACGGGCGACGACATCGCGGAGGCATTGGTGGCTTTGGGCGGAGAAATCGGCGGACATCATTGCGTTCTCAGCCCAATCCACGAGGCTGGCGAGCGACAGGCGGTGGTGAAGGTACGCGCCGATCTTATCGGCGACGGTTTTGCGGGTGATGGTCATGATTACCGCGTCTTTCGATGTCCTCTGTCGAGAGGATACTTTTCATGAATTTCGACCAATTGTCCAGTGCTGTCGAAGATCTCCTGCCATGCGTGCGCGGATTTAGTGATTGCGATTTATGGATAGCACTATCCATAACTGCAGAAACGATTGGCGGGTGCGTGTAACCGGGGATGTGCCGGTTTCGCGAGAGAAACGAGACCACAGTTTTTACCGTGACAGCGGCGTATGTGGATGACAAACTGTCGATTGTGAAGCTGCTGAGGCCGGATTGTCGTGAAGACGCGCGGGTCAAGAAAGCGCTCGATGAGCTGGCGAAGCACACGATGTTCGTGAGGATCTTGGGCAGCTATCCCAATGTGAGCGGGTGAAGCGAACGATATAGAAGCAATGAAATGGCTGGAACGAATCTTTCACAGGCCAAAGGATGGCTCGGTGTCAAGCGAAGTCTCGACTCCGGAGATTTTACGAGCGCGTCTTAAGTCGCTCTACGCACCTGCTGTTCATCTTCGCAAATCCGACAAGAAGGGATTCTCCAGAATAGGCGGGTTGCCGTCGTTGCCAGGCGATTTTAGCTGGCCGCTATGGAAGGCCGCTCCGCAATCATTTCTTGCACAGATTGATTTGGGCGAAATTCATCAAGTGCTGCCGTCATTCCTACCGGAGCGTGGATCGCTCTACTTCTTCTACGATCAAGAGCAATCTACTTGGGGATTTGATCCGAAGGACGCCGGTAGTTGGCAGGTTGTTTACCGCGAAGATTCACCGGCGACACAGACGCCACGAGGTGCTCCGACGGGTCTGGGCCCTGTAAATATCTACCGGGAAAAGTACGTTGTGCCTCAGCTAATTGATCTGCTACCTGATTGGGAACGCATGAAAGATCAAGGACTGGATTGGAAACGAGACGGCGACGCCTTTGATGAATTGCGCAACGCGCCTTTTGCAGGATTGAGCCGCCACCAAATGATGGGATACCCGAGTCCGGTGCAGAACACGGGCATGGAACTGGAATGCCAGTTGGCATCGAATGGAATTTATATTGGCAATCCCGAAGGTTATCGCGATCCGCGCCGCGCAGAATTGGAACCATCCGCGCCCGCGTGGAAACTGCTGCTTCAACTCGATACGGATGATGACACCGGCATGATGTGGGGTGATGTCGGCACGCTTTATTTTTGGATTCGCGAACAGGACGCGCGCTGCAGGGATTTCAGCAAAGTCTGGATGATATTGCAGTGTGGTTAGATGAATGCGGCCCGTAGTGCGGTGCCATTGCGATGGCGCAGCCGTGGCCAACTTACCCGCTGCTACTTATTGCGCCCGTATTTCGCGCGGGATTCGGTGATTTGGAGGGAGCGCGGCTTGCGGGCGGTGAGCGGGACGCTTTTTTCGTAGAGGGTGTCGGGGCAGAGGTCGGCTTCGTTGGACCATTGGACGCTGCCAAGGAAAGGTCGGACGGAGTTGAAGACTTCGAGATTCTGTAGCGGGCGGAATACGCCGGTCGACAGGTACGGTTTCACGTCGAAGATGCGGACCTCGCCGTTGGTGAACGTGAGCCGGAGCGTGTAGTTGGGCTGAGGTCGGACGGCTTTGACTCGGGGATTGAGTTGCATGGGGTAATTTAGCGCAACGGCTCGATTTTGAAAACGGCTTGTCCCTGCTCGGCGAGGGCCCAATTGGCAAGGAGTTCGTCGCGGTGAATCTCGATCCAGGCATGCACGAGCTTCATTTTGTTGGGCGGCAGGTTTCCGCCAAGGACTTTGCCTTCCGGGATGGACAACACGACTTCGTGTTCCTGATAGCGCGCATGAAGATGGGGTCGCTTGTGTTTGTCTTTGTCCATGTAATACAGGCTGACGATGATGCCGTAGAACATGGAGATGACGGCCATAATTCGGAATTATAGCCGGCTGAGGGCGGGCTGGCAAGTGGGCGGGCAACGGCAACCCCGATGCGAACTCGGGATGAACAGGCGAGACGCCCGTTCAACGATGGGCGGGGTTTCGTCATGATGTGATTTTGGATATTGACATATTATCGTGCAGTGATAAGATAGCAGTTTGTGAATGATGGGAGAGATGGTGTGCCTGGTGGCGGGTGGTTACCACCGAGGCTTGGAGGGTGGAGTTGGCCAGCCGTGAGGGGCTGTGCGGTGGCCGGTAGGGGTGGTTCAGAGGGCGGGGGGGTATATACTACCAAACGAAGCCAATGCTTTTTTGGGTTGTGGTGCTTTGCATCCAGCGTGGCTACAGATGGTTACACAACCGCGGAAGCCGAAAAACGCATTGGCTTCGTTTGGCTTCGTTCGGGGGTTTTGGAGGGTTGTGAGGACGTGTTTGGGATGGATTTCGGTGGTGCTGGGGCGGTTTGTGGCGCGGGTCGGGCTGGATTGGGATGGAGCTTGCCAAGGGGCGGGAGGTGGAGGATAACGATGTCCACAGGAGAAGCTTCTTATGACTGGACGACTGATTCGCGCCACGGGTGTGCTGCTGGCGGGTGTCGTTTTTGCCGGCTGCGAGACGTACAAGCCGTACATGAGCAGTCAGGGGCCGCCGCCAACGCTCAAGCGGGCCGCGGTGATGGAAGAGCCGAATTCACGGGAGAAATCGCGGCGGGCGCAGGACATTGCCACGGTGCTGCAGCGGCGGGGGATCGACGCGGTGATTGTGGAGCCGGGTCAACCCATGCCCAAGGACGTGGACGGGTATTTCACGTACACGGACAAATGGCAGTGGGACATGACGATGTATCTGTCCGAGATGAACATCGAGCTGCGCGACCCGCAAACGAGCCGGTTGATCGCCTCGGCGGAATACAAGCAGGGGTGGATGCATCGATTTCCCGACCCGATCGAGATCGTCAACAACCTGATCGGCCAGATCCTCGGCGAACCGATGCCCAAGCCGAAGCACGACGAGCCGCACGACAGCGGCAGCGAACTGAAGAAGGATTAGCGGGTCGGCAGTTTTCGGGTTTGACCGCCTATCGCGGCCCTGCCAGAGTGGAGGGACTGTGAGCATCCAATCTATTGCCAATCAATTTGTTTGTGATGTGCCCGTGTACGAGCCCGGGCGGCCGATTGAGGAGGTCGCGCGCGAGCTCGGGCTGAACCCGAAGAGCATCATCAAGCTGGCGTCGAACGAGAACCCGCTCGGGCCATCGCCGAAAGCGGTGGTGGCGATGCGCAAGGCGCTGGCGACGGCGCATTTGTATCCGGACGGCGGCGGGTTTTATTTGCGGCAGGCGCTGGCGAAGAAGTTTTCCTGCAAGATCGACAACATCATCCTCGGGACGGGGTCGAACGAGATCATCGAGTTTTTGTATCACGCGTTTGTCGGGCCTGGAGATGAAGTCGTGGCGGGCGACAAAGCGTTTGTGATCTACAGCATCATGGCGCGGATGTTTCAGGGGAAATGCGTGGAGGTGCCATTCAACGGTCACACGCATGATTTGAGGGCGATGCTGGCGGCAATCACGCCGAAGACGAAGCTGGTGTTCGTGGCGAATCCGAACAACCCGAGCGGGACGCGCGTGAGCAATGCGGAGTTGGAGAAATTCATTCGCGCGTTGCCGCAGCATGTGATGGCGGTGCTGGACGAGGCGTACATTGAGTTTTTGGATGATCCGCCACCGAGCATCGAGTGGGCGCTCAAGCGGAATGTCATTGTGCTGCGGACGTTCTCGAAGATCGTCGGGTTGGCAGGATTGCGCATCGGGTACGGCGTGGCGCAGAAAGAGTGCATCGATCTGCTGCAACGGGTGCGGCAGCCATTCAATACGAATGCGGTCGCGCAGGCCGGGGCGTTGGCGGCGTTGGGAGATGCGGCGCACACGCGGCGGACGAAGAGCGTGACGCGGCGCGGGCTGGCGTATTTGTGCAAGGAATTCGACCGGCTCAAATTGGAGTACGTGCCAAGCTGGGCGAACTTTGTGCTCGTGAACGTCGGCGATGGCGACAAGATTTTTCAAGGGCTGCAACGTCGCGGGGTGATCGTGCGTCCGATGCGCGGGTACAAGATGCCGCAATGGGTGCGCGTGACGGTGGGGACGATGGAAGAGAACCGGCGGTTTATCGGCGCGCTGAAACAAGAACTGCGGGCTATCTGAGCATGTGAGTTACTCGAACGTTTTCTGCAGGTCTTTGATGCCGTTGTCGAATGCGGATTTGACGTCGGCCCAGGCATTGGTGGCGGCGGTGTGGAGTTCTTTCAGCTTCGGCTTGAGCTCGTCGAGTTTCTTTTGCGCCTCGGCGATTTTCTTGTCCATGTCGGCTTTGGCCTGGCCGGTTTGCGTCTTCGCTGACTGCTTCAGGTCATCGAGTTTCTTGCCAAGCTCGCGGAACTGTTTGTCGGCGGCCTTGTCGAGTTCTTTGATTTGCTGCTGGGTGAAGTGGCCTGTCGTGACAGCGGCGTTTTTGCCCGCCTGCTTCACGTCATTGAAAGTGGTTGTGTTGTTTGATTGTGCCCGCGACAACAGCGGCGTGGCGAGCAGTAGCGACAGAACGATGAACCCCTGCAATCTCTTCATACCTGATGGCCTCCTATGAAACTGCCAGCAGCTTACATCGCCGCGCGTCGAGTGCAAGCCCGGTCGTTTGTGGGAAACACGTTGCGGCCCCAAGATTCCAAGCGTATAAGATTTCGGTGCCATGAAATGGGCTTTGATTCTCTGTGCTTTCGGCACAACTGCAGCATTGGCTGACAATCCCGCACCCACTGCGCAGCAGGTCCTTTCTCAAATGGGAATGACTTATCGCAATTGCAGTTGCTACGAGGATTCCGGGGTCGTCGAGACGGTGTTCACTTCCTCGTCACGGGTTTGGACGAACACGAAACCATTTGAGATTCACTTTCGCCGTCCCGCTTTGTTCCGGTTCGAGTTCACCAGCCAGCATTTCCCAAACTCACCAACGAACCGGTATGTGCTGTGGAGCGATGGGACGCAAACGCACGCGTACTGGCAGTCGGCGAATAGTTACTGGGCAGAAGCAAGTCTGAGCAAGGGCCTTGCGGGCGCGACCGGCGTTTCCGGCGGGTCGGCCCGTACGATCCCGAGCTTGCTGAGCGACGCCCTCGGGGGCATCAAGCTAACGGATCTGGAAAATCTGGCGTTGCGTCCGGAAGAGGCGTTGGAAGGAGTGGACTGCTATGTGGTCACTGGCGATTATCCGCCTCCGGTTGCGAGCCGAAGTTGCGCATTGTGGATTGGCAAGAAAGATTTCCTGCTGCGACAGAAGAAGGAGCAGCTTCAACTTCCCGACGGCACGGTTACGGCGTCGGAAGAAATTCATCGGCTGATCAAGATGAATCGAGATATTCCCGACGCGGCGTTCAGTTTTACTCCGCCAGCGGAGGCGAAGTCGGTTGCAGGAATCGAGAGCATGCTGGCTGACTCGCAGCGCCAGCTTGCGGAAGCGCAGGCCAGAGCAGAGGCGGCGACGGCAGCAGCGCGGCAACGCCAGATGTCCGTGCTTTTCATCGACTGCGGGCCAGATGGAGTGACGATTCCTCCCGGAGCGACCAAGCTAAGCCTCGAGGATCTGGGGCATAAAGGCAACTCGTTCGAGAAGCTGCTGGACGAGGCGGCGACTAACCCCTCGTTTAACAGAATGTTTGTGATGATCAAACCCGGTTCCATGGCAACGTATCACGCGATCCAAAATGCCGTCAGCGGTCGCCCGCTCACTGTGCAATACGAGCCCGCGGATGAAGACAATGCTGGCATCCGAGTGGATTCCAACGGAACAACCAACAGGGTTATTCGCTTTACGTCCAGTCACAAGCAAAGGTCTCCAATTCCTGCCGGTAAGCATGCTGTCGAAATCAAGTGTTCTGACAATCAGGTTTATCTGGTTGGTGGCGACGGCCAGAGCGAGACGTCAGGAATCAGTCTGGAGGATTTGGCGAAACCCGACGGCAGATTTCAAGCGGCATTGCTGCGGTCGGACCGGAAAACGCAGTACATCAGCTTCAAGGTGACGGACGACAGTTTCCCGGTTTTCCGTAAAGCTCGCGACATCGCCGAGGGTTGGGCGTTCGACACCAGTTGGGAACTGGCCGAAGTTGGTCCTCCGGTCACATCCGGTGCTGACGCAGCGGCTCACTAATCTGGCAGTATTCGTCGTGCTCGACCGAGCCAATTGGCTTGCGGGGGTGGCGGGGCGCGGTGTAAGAAGGCGGCGAGATTCCAAGGAGATCTCGGATGGCACAGACGACAAGGGGGCGCGGTGCGCTGGCGGGTTATGTTTTTTTATTGCCGAACCTGCTCGGCTTCCTGGCGTTCACGCTGTTGCCCGTGCTCGCGTCGCTGGCGCTGAGTTTCTACGCGTGGGACCTGTTCACGGCGCCGAGATTTGTCGGGCTGCAGAATTTCAGCGCGCTGATGCACGACCGCGATTTCTGGTATTACGCGTACAACACGGTGTTCCTGATGCTGGCGATCCCTGTGAACATCATGGGCTCGCTGTTGCTGGCGGTGGTGATGAACCAGAAGCTGCGGGGAATCGTCGTGTTTCGCACGATCTATTTCCTGCCGACGATTGTGGCCGGGGTCGGCACGTATCTGTTGTGGCGATGGATCTACAATCCCGACTACGGACTGATCAACGCGATCATCACGAACTGGTTTCCGCATTGGCTGAACGACGCGATCCGCCGGCTCGGCGTGGAGTGGCCGCCGCAGTGGCTGACATCGGTGACATGGGCCAAGCCCGCGCTGATGTTCATGAGTTTCTGGACGGTGGTGGGCGGGTACAACATGATTTTGTATCTCGCGGCGCTGCAGGGTGTGTCGCCGGAGTTGTACGAGGCCGCGAACATCGATGGCGCGAACGCGTGGCAGAAGTTCTGGGCGATCACATGGCCGCTGGTGAGTCCGACGACATTTTTCGTGCTGACGATGAGCCTGATTGGCGGATTGCAGGGCGGGTTTGAGCAGGCATTCGTCATGACGCGGGGCGGACCGGCGGGAGCGACGACGACGATCAGTTACTACATCTACAATCATGCATTCGCATGGAACCACATGGGGTACGCGGCGGCGATTGCGTGGGTGTTGTTTGCGGCGGTGTTCGGGGTGACGCTGCTGAACTGGCGGCTGGGAGGGCGGATTGTCCATTACTGACAAGACTGTAAGGACCGCCCCTCACCTTAATCCTCTCCCCGTGAGGGGAGAGGAGACACGCCTGTTGCCCAACCGTGATGCTATCACTTGCGGGCCGAGGAAAATTCCCTCGCCCTTGAAGGGAGAGGGTAAGGGTGAGGGTGATTCGCAAGTCGAATGAAATGGTGGTGAAGAAACTTGTCACATATTTGGTGCTCGGCGGCGTTGGGCTGTTCATGCTGCTGCCGTTTCTGTGGATGCTATCGACATCGGTGAAGCCAGCGAGCGACGTGTTCGCGTCGGTGGACAATCCGATGACGGCGCTCGTGCCGGCGCGAACGGAATGGCGGAACTACGGTCAGGTGTATGAGACGACGAAAGCGATGGGCGGCGGGTTTGGCCGGTGGTATTTGAACAGCCTGCTGGTAGCGGTAGTGGTAACGCTCGGGCAGGTCACGACGAGCGCGTGCGCGGCGTATGCGTTTGCGCGGTTGAAGTTTCCCGGTCGGGATAAACTGTTTCTGGGGTATCTGGCGACGATGATGATTCCTGGCGCGGTGACGATGATCCCGAACTTCATTTTGATGCGGAAGATTACCGAATGGCTGACGTCGGTGGCGCCGCTGGCGGATTGGGACGCGTCGCGGGTGGTGTATTTGTTTGGGCGGACGTATGAGGTTGGGAGGCTGGTGGGATTGGATTCGTATTTTGCGCTGGCGGTGCCGGCGATGTTTTCGGCGTACGGCACCTTCATGCTGCGACAGTATTTCATGAGCATCCCGCGGGATCTGGAGGAGGCGGCGACGATTGACGGGTGCGGTCTGTTCCGCATTTTCACGTCGGTGATTCTGCCGCTGAGCAAACCCGCGCTGGCGACGCTGACGATTTTCACGTTCATGGGCAACTGGCAGAGTTTTTACTGGCCGCTGGTGGTGCTGACGCAGGATTCGATGAAGACGCTGCCGTTGGGCCTGCTATCGTTCATGGGGTTGTACAGCACGCAATGGAACCTGCTGATGGCCGGGTCGATGATGATGATCGTGCCGGTGATTATTGTCTTTATCGTGGGTCAGAAATGGTTTATAAGCGGGATTCAGTTGGGCGCATTGAAAGGTTAAGGACGCATGCCGGCCAGTATGTATCGCGGTCAAACCAATCCACTCTGGGAACTTCTCGGCGACGTGAAGCATCGTGTGCCGCCCGGCTCGCGGATGATCCAGGAAGCGTTCACGACCGAACATCGCCGCCCCGTGTTTGTGAAGCTTTCGGAACTGACGCCGGAGACCTTTTACCAATTCGATGAAATTACCGCCCAGGCATTTCACGATGCCGTGATCGATATCGGGGCGCGGGATGGCGGCGGGCGGTTGACGGTCTGCTGTCCGTTTCCTGGTGAGGTGCACGCGCAGCAGCGTCGTCTGCAGCGCGTGGCGGGCAAGGTCGATCATATTCGCGTGTTGACGATCGGGTCGGCTCGGGCGGTGGGCGGGCGCGATACCGCGATGGATTTCTACGATATCGCGGCCAATCCGCTGGCGCGATACAGTTTTGCGATCAAGGAAGGGGCGCGTCCGCTGCTGTTTATTTGCCGGGAAGATCGTCGGCTGCGGACAGTGGGGGCGCGTCGGTCGGCCGGTTTTTTTGCGGTGAGCCGTGAGGTGGTGGAGGAAGTTGCGGACGACGTGGAGCTGTTGTTGCGGGGCGCAGCGACGACGCTGGTGACATTTGACGAATTGGAGTTGCTGCATCGGACGACGCAGCGGGTCACGCGGGAATTGGAGAGTTATTCGCGACGCATGGAGGGGGCGGTGCGGCGTGCCCGGCGCCGGCCGGAGCTGCTGACGCCCGCACGGTTCGATCGGATTGTTGGCCAGGCCATCGCCAAGATGGGACAGCTCAAGGAGATACCGCGACGGGCGCTGCAGTCGATTGAGAAGAGCGGATTCTGACCGCTCCCACGACGCGCTTGATTTGATCGGTGTGGCGCGGCGGGAAAATGAACCCTCACCCTGACCCTCTCCCTTAAGAAGGGCGAGGGGAACACTTTCCGGTTTGTTGAAAGGGGCGGATTCTGAGTGTAACCAGGGCGACACCTCCGCCGTCTTGTGGTGTTGGAAGATGTGAAGGTGGAATGGAGGATTAACCATGAAAAGAATCCTTAAGGCAGTAGCTGGTTTCGGGGTGGTGGTCGCAGCGGTTTGCTTGCTGAGCGCGCCGGCGCAGGCGCGGGTGTATGTGAACTTCGGGTTTGGGTTCCCGTTCTATTGCGGCCCGGCGTATTATCCGGCGTACGGATATTATTGCGCGCCGCCAGCGTACTACTACGGTCCATCGGCGTATTACTACTATGGACCGCGGCCGTATCGATACTATTACGGGCCGCGCGGGTATTACTACTATCGTGGTGGCGGCTGGTATTACCGGTAAGCGAAGCTGCCAGAGTTAACTGAAGAAGGCAGGGTTCACATGAGCCCTGCCTTTCTGTTTTTGGGAGCGTCGGCTGCTCAGCGGGAGTTGCGCGGTCAGCACGTCTCGGGCGCGCCTCGTCGGCTTCGCCTCTCAAATCAAGGTTGAGAGCCTGTTTGCGAGATCGCTTCTACCGATCCCGGGCGAGCCAGCCGCGATGGACCAGGTCATCGGCGAGCTGGCGGGGCGAGACGATTTTTACGCCCTGGATGGCCCTGCCGAAGTACGGACCGAAATCACGTTCGTCGCCTGTCAGGAGATGCATGGCATGGCCGGCGATGGCGCCGCCGAGGCTCGGGACGTCTTTCGCCTCCAACTTGATGTCGAGTTGCGTAATCAATGCGCCGACCATTTCGAGTTTTGCCGTGAGGCGGTCAAGCTCGGCGACGAGCATTGGCTCCTTCAACGCGAGGTTGCGGCGGGCATCTTCGACGGCGTAGGCGTTGGTGATGCACTCGCCGTGTTGGGAGAGGACGGCGAGCAAGGCACGGATTCGGCTGTTCGGTTTGGCGGCCGAAAAGAGGATGTTGGCGTCGAGAAACACCCTCATCGTTTTGACTTGAGCCGGTAACGGCGGAGGGCCTGCTCGTTGACGCGATCGAATTCCGCGACGCGCTCGTCCGTGTAGATCTCGACAGGGAAGGTGACACCCGCGCGGATGAGGATGCCCTGGGCAGTCTCCTCAGCCACGACCTGACCGGCGTCGGTCAGGCCGAGTTTGTCCCGCATTTCCTTGGGGAGGGTCAGCGTGCCGCGCTGGTTGACGTTAATGACTTTGGTCATAAGACTCAGTATTTCGTACTTTCTGAATTGATGCAAGTGGGCCAGTGAGTTGAGCAACGACCGCAAGCAGGGATTTTGCAGCAACGGAACGGGGCGGCTCCGCGAATGCGATTCGCGGCTACAAAACCTCGGGGAGAGTTGTGAGGGGTTTGCGGTACTGGGTGGCGAGATCGGGGAAGGTGACGCGGCCGCGGACGATGTTGAGGCCGGCGGCGAGAGCCGGGTTTTTGCGCGCGGCGCGAGCATGACCTTTCTTCGCGATTTCCAACACGTACGGGAACGTGGCATTGGTCAATGCGGTGGTGGACGTGCGGGCAACGGCGCCGGGCATGTTCGTGACGCAATAATGCACGACACCGCTGACGAGATAGGTCGGGCGTTCGTGTGTGGTCGGGCGCGAGGTTTCAATGCAACCGCCCTGATCGATCGCGACATCGACAATCACCGCGCCGCGTTTCATTTGTCGGACCAGCTTGCGCGAGACCAGGACGGGCGCGCGCGCGCCGGGTCGGAGCACCGCGCCGATGAGGAGGTCGGCTTCGCGGACCTGATCGCGGATATTGTGAGTGTTGCTCATCAACGTCTTCACGTTTTTCGGCATCACATCGTCGAGGTAGCGGAGCCGGGGCAGGCTGATATCGAGAATGGACACATCCGCGCCGAGACCGGCGGCCATCTTGGCGGCATTGGCACCGACCACGCCGCCGCCGAGAATCGCGACCTTGGCGGGAGCGACGCCGGGCACGCCCGCGAGCAATAGTCCGCGGCCTTTGGTGGGTTCCTCGAGATACTTGGCGCCCTCGTGGACCGCCATGCGCCCGGCGATCTCGCTCATCGGCGTGAGCAACGGCAACGACCCATCGCGCAATTGGATCGTTTCGTAAGCGATGGCGATGATACCGCTGCGCAGGACGGCATCGAACAACGGTTTGTCCGCCGCGAAATGGAAATAGGTGAACACGATCTGGCCGGGACGCAGCAGGCGGATTTCGGTCGGTTGCGGTTCCTTGACCTTCACGATCATGTCGGCGCGCCGAAAAATGTCGCGAGGCGATCCGATCACGCGCGCGCCCGCGGCCCGGTAATCGGCGTCGAACGCGCCGCTGCCTTCGCCGGCGCGGGACTCGACGAGGACGGTGTGGCCGGACTCGACGAGGGCTTCGCAATGAACGGGCAACAGACCGACGCGATACTCGTTATTTTTGATCTCGCGGGGAACGCCGATGATCATGGGATCACAACGTGATGGTTGCGGTGGGTTTATCCTGGCTGGAGACGGCCACGGCGACGTGGCGGGCGCCGATTTTGCGGAGTTTGTCGGATACGGCCTGCTCGGCGAGTTCGGGCCGGTTGCAATCGCGGCTGAGATGGGCCAGGAACACATGGCGGAGCCTGTCGCAGGCGACATCGCCGGCGAGCGTGGCGGCGGCATCATTGCTGAGGTGGCCGTGACGGCTCATGATGCGCTGCTTCAACGCCCAGGGGCGCGCGGGGTCTTCCTGAAGAAGTTTCAGGTCGTGATTGGCTTCGATGACGAGCGCATCCATCTGGCGGACGCGTTCCGTGACGAGCTTGGTCACGTGACCGAGATCGGTCAACACGCCGACCGACACGCCGGAGCCGGGCTGGCGAATGACATAGCCGACGGGATCGTAGGCATCGTGGGATACGCTGAACGATTCCACGAGGAGATCGCCGACCTCGAACGAACTGCCCGTGGAAAACAGGCGCCAGGAAATGCGGACGGCCGGCGGCCACTCGGGATCGGCGGCGACGGCTTCGGCGGTGAGACGATTGGCGTAAACGGGGATGGGACGCGATTTGCAGAGCACGCCAAGACCGCGGACGTGATCGGAATGTTCGTGGGTAAGGATGATGCCGCTGACCTGGTCGACGTTGCGATTGATGAGCGCGAGGCGATGGGCGATCTGGCGGGCGCTGAGCCCGGCGTCGACGAGGAGCCGGGTCGAGTCGGTTTCAATCAAGCTGCAATTACCGGCGCTGCCGCTGCCCAAAATCGTGATGTGCATCCCCACGAGGAGCGATGATACACAGTGCGCGAGCGGACTCAAGCTTTCTGCAATTGGAGGAGGGCGATTTCGGGCGGGCAATCGAACCGGACCGGCGGAGGGATCAGGCCGATGCCGCGGCTGACGTACATATGGGTGTCCTCGCGGGTGAACAAGCCGTGGGCGTATTTGCGTCCATACTGCGAGGGGACGAATGGGGGGCCGTAAAAGGGGATCACGACCTGACCGCCGTGGGTATGGCCGGCGAGGATCAGGTGCGAACCCGGGCGCGGCCAATCCTCGAACGAGTCGGGGTTGTGCATCATCACGAGGGCGAAGGGCGCGTTGACGCCCGCGAACGCTTTCCAGACATCGACACCTTCGGTCCAGTAATCGCCGAGGCCGACGATGGCGAGCGGTTCGCCGTTGACGCGGATGGTCTGGCTGGCGTTGCGGAGGACGGGGATGCCGACGGATTGGATGGCGTTGGCGACGGCATCGCCGTCGTACCAGTTATCGTGATTACCGAGGCAGGCGAACACGCCGTATTTGGCGCGGGCCTGGCTCAGGCAGCGGACGCAATCGCGGATCATCTCGGCGGGTGGAGCGGTTTCCTTGAACAAAGTTTGGATCAGCCGATCGATCTGCGGATGACGATACGAAAGCGGATGGGGTACGGTCAGGTAATCGCCGGTGAAGACCATGAGGTCGGGAGCCAGAGCATTAGCGGTGGCGATACATTCGGCTATGTAATGGGAGCTGACGAAGCTGCTGCGGTGGAGATCGGTGAGGTGGGCGATGGTGAGGCCCGAAAACGCGGACGGAAGTCCTTGGATTGCAACCGTGAGGCGTCGGACGTGGGCGAAGCGGGGTTCGATGAGAGTGGGGTAGACAACGCTTCCGACACCGACGAGGGCGGAGGACCAAAATAATCGCTTCAGGAATTTGCGGCGAGTGACGATTGACACATGTATACGACAATATTTCGCCTTTACTTGTTGAATGTCACGAATATAGTGAGGTAGGTCGCGCGACACGCAGGCCTACAAGGCAGAACGCAAGGAACGATGGCAGGCCCCGGTTTACATCAAGTCCAGAGATTATCGCTGCAGCAGATTTTGGCGCCGCAGTTGCAGCAGAGTCTTCATCTGTTGCAGGTGCCGACCCTGGAGCTGCGCTCGCTGGTGCAGGAGGAACTGCAGCAGAACCCGTTGCTGGAAGAGATTCCCAAGGAAGAGCCGCGGGTGGAAGTGGAGTCGCCCGAGGGTGATGGTGTGGCGGAAGCGGCGGCAGCCGACAAGACGCCGACCAACGAGGAGCGGCAGGAATTCAAGGAAGAGTTTGAGGTTCTCTCCAAGCTCGACGACGAATGGCGCGAGTATTTTTCCCAGACGAGCAGTTTCCGGTCGCGGTCGCCCGAGCAGGAGGAGCAGCGTCAACATTTCTTCGATTCGATCGTGCAGCAGGAATCGCTGCAGCAACATTTGATTCAGCAGCTCGGGTTCATGAACGTCGATGAAGACCGGCGGAAGGTGGCGGAGCTGATTATTGGCAGCATCAATGACGACGGTTATCTGCTGACGCCGATCGAGGAGCTGGCGGTGAGTTCCGGGATTGCGCTGGAGAAACTGCAGGAGGCGCTGGAGTTGGTGCAGACGTTTCATCCGGTCGGAGTCGGCGCGCGGAATCTGAAGGAATGCCTGTTGATTCAGTTGGATCGGCTGGGCAAATCGGAGTCGGTGGAAGCGGTATTGGTCAACCAACATCTGGACGATTTGGGGCGGAAACGATTTCCCGAGATTGCGCGGGCGATGGGGCTGAGCGTGGAAGAAGTGCAGAAGATGGCGAATTTCATTTCGACGCTGGAGCCGAAGCCGGGGCGGATGTTCACGACCGAGCAACAGCAGTACGTGGCGGCGGACGTGGTGGTGCAGAAGGTCGGGGACGACTACGTGGTGCTGCTCAACGACGAACAGATTCCCCATTTGCGGATCAGCAACACGTACAAGGAATTGATGGCGAGCGGCGAGAAATCCAACGACGCGCGGGATTACATTCGCGACAAGATTCGCGCGGGCAAATTTCTCATCAAGAGCATCCACCAACGGCAGCAGACGATTTACAACATTGCCAAGGTGATCGTGGAACGGCAGCGGGAATTTCTGGACAAGGGGATTTCGTGTTTGCGTCCGCTGACGATGGCGCAGGTGGCGGAAGTCGTGGGCGTACACGAGACGACCGTGAGCCGCGCGGTGGCGAACAAGTACATGCAGACGCCGCAGGGGTTGTTCGAGATGAAGTATTTCTTCACGCCGGGATTCGAGACCGCGTCGGGCGGGGCGATGAGCAACACGAGCGTGAAGGAGCAGATTTCGAAGTTGATCGAGCGCGAGGACGCGGGCAAGCCGTTGTCCGACCAGGAGATCGTGGCGATCCTCAAAGAGCAGGGCATTCCGATTGCCCGGCGCACCGTGGCGAAGTACCGCAACGAGCTGAACATCCTGCCGAGCAATCTGCGCAAGACGTATTGAGCCGCGGGGCTACCCTCGAAGTCTGTCATTCTGAGCGCAAGCGAAGAATCTCTCTTTCCCTTAAGGACCGTAACGACTGAGACCCTTCACTTCGTTCAGGGTGACAAACTCTGCATGCTTTGAACTTGCGACCGAACTGAGGCGGCGCTAGTTTTGCCGGCGCCATGCTCAAGGCGAATCGCATCATTGCGTTTGTGGCGACCGCGAATCCATCCCGAGCCAAGAAATTCTACAAGGACACGTTGGGCCTGCGGTTTGTCAGCGAGAACGAGTTCGCCGTGGTGTTCGATGCCGGCGGGATCATGTTGCGGGTGACGCCGGTTAAGGACTTTGAGCCGACTTGTTTCACGGTGCTGGGCTGGGTCGTCGAGGACATTACGAAAGAGGTTCGGGAACTTGTGGAACGGGGTGTGAAATTTCAGCGGTACGATTGGATGAAGCAGGACGAGGATGGCGTGTGGACTTCACCCGACAACGCGAAGGTGGCGTGGTTTACGGATCCGGATGGGAACATTCTGTCGCTGACGGAATTTGGGCGGGAAAAGAAATGCGGGAAGAGAAAGTCATCGTGATAACTCTTGTCGATCTGATACAGCTGATTTTTGCGTTCCTTGGCTTGGGCTTTGGAATGATAGCCGGTCAGAAAGGCGGCGTTTTAGGTGCCATTACAGGAGCCATTGTGGGGTTTGTGATTGGAGTATATCTCGGCAGCTTGCCGAAGCGAGCGACTATACGAAGGGAAAGGAGAAAATTCTCTCAGTTGACTGTCGGACAATTGCGGGAAGGCTTATACGACTCGAAGTGCATGACCCCTAATTACTTTCTCATGGAGCTGAAATCGCGCGGTGAAAACGTTCAGGAACACTTTGCGCTCGTGGTGAGGATGATGGAATCAGACTCCTTTTTGCGCCGACAATTTGGGTACGCAGCCCTCTTGTCGGCATTTCCGGATCAGGCTCGAAAACTAAGGCATTATAGGCCAGCCGAATCACCCGAAGTATGCCGTGAGAAGGTATCCGTATTAAGAGGCTAGATTCGGGACTTTAAGAACAGTCCGCGTATCTCAATTTCGCTCGTTGGCCTGCGGCTGTTTTTCGAGGAGGGGCATGCCGACTTTGTCGGCGATCTCGTGGAATTCGTCGCGGGAGACGGTATCGAGGGTTTTGCCGCGGCGTTTGAGGTGCTCGTTGAGCTTGATGGCTTTTTCCTGCATGGTGCCGTGGGTTTCCTCGCTGCCGCCGACCAGCTTGAAATTCTCGCCCATGGTGATGCGGGTATGGCCGTCATTGTTATCGAGGCCGAGGCCGAACAACATGGCCTTTTTCTTCGATTTGGCGGGTTTGGACGGCTTTTTATTCATCTGGTGCAGCCTACCAGATAGGTAGGGAAATTGCAATGGAGGAAGGAAGATGAACCCTCACCCTGACCCTCTCCCTTCAGGAAGGGCGAGGGGATCAAACTGAGACCGTGGAGCAAACCCTCACCCTGACCCTTTGCGACCGGGGCACGGCGAGGTCGCGTCTCCTTGGACTCGGCTCCCCTTTCACGGCAGGGGAGCGGGGAACCAGTAAGAGATGGGCGGGACGTGCCTTCAGGAATCAGACCGCGAATGAGATTCGCGGCTACAAATGGCGCCGCGTGGGGGCACGCGGCCTGCAATGGGCGAGCTTTTGGGCTCTCCAGATTGGACTTGCAAGGGGGCGGGGAGTCCTGTATGTTGCGCGGCCCTGAGAGAATTTCCATGAAAGCCAAGATACATCCTGAATATGTGGACGCGGTGATTCACTGCGCCTGCGGCAACATCATCAAGACGCGCTCGACGCACAAGGACATGCGTATCGGCATCTGCTCGAAGTGCCATCCGTTTTTCACGGGGACGCAGAAGTTTGTGGATACGGCGGGACGGGTCGAGCGGTTCCAGAAGCGGTACGCCAAGAAGACGAAGTAGCGGTTTTTCCCGAGAACTTCGCGCTGATTTGTGTCGGCGCGAAGTTTTTGTTTTTTGGGAAGCGGCTTAACCGGAAACGACTGAGACTCTTCACTTCGCTCAGAGTGACAGCTTTGGGGAGGGCAACGGCCGGCGGTCGCAGACCGCCGCTACAGTAGAATCAGAACAGCGAGATACTCAAGACAACACGGGGCGATCCCGCCCTACAAAACGACGAGCGGCGCGGTGGGCCACCGCGCCCTACAACAGAGAACGGCCGGCGGTCGCAGACCGCCGCTACAGTACGGAGAATGACGACACTTCCGAACATCGACAAATTTCGCAAGCGGGCGGTGGAGCTGGAGAACGAGCTCGCCAATCCGGCGGTGTACGCCGATCAGCGGCGGGCGGGGGATTTGGCGCGGGAACTCCAGCGCGTGAAGAAGCTTCTCTCCGATTACGCGGCGGCGGAAGCGGTGATCAAACAGATCGCCGACAACCAGGAATTGGCGGCATCGGGCGACGCCGAGATGGCGGAGCTGGCCAAGGGCGAGTTGGAAGATTTGCGGCGGAAGCTCGAGAAACTGAAACAGGACATACAATTTGGGCTGGTGCCGCCGGACCCGAACGATTCGAGGAACACAATTATCGAAATCCGCGCCGGGACGGGCGGGGAAGAAGCGGCGTTGTTCGCGGGGGACTTGTTTCGGATGTACAACCGGTACGCGGACGGTCAGGGGTGGAAGATTGAATTGATGGACACGAGCCCGAGCGAGCGGGGCGGGTTCAAGGAAGTGGTGTTCTCGATGCTGGGTCAGGACGTGTACAAGAAGATGCGGTACGAGAGCGGGGTGCATCGGGTGCAGCGCGTGCCCGAGACGGAGGCGCAGGGGCGGATTCACACGAGCACGGCGAGCGTGGCGGTATTGCCCGAGGCGGAGGAAGTGGACGTGCAACTCAAGCCGGAAGACCTGGAGATCACGGTGTGCCGGGCGAGCGGGCCGGGGGGGCAGGGTGTGAACACGACGGACAGCGCGGTGCAGATCCAGCACAAGCCGAGCGGGTTGATTGTGCGGTGCGCGGATGAGCGGTCGCAATTGAAGAACAAGAACAAGGCGATGCGGGTGCTGCGGTCGCGGTTGCTGGCGCACAAGCAGGAAGAGGAAGAGGCGCGGATGTCGGCGGCGCGGAAGAACCAGATCGGGAGCGCGGACCGCAGCGAGAAGATTCGGACGTACAACTTCCCGCAGAACCGCGTGACGGATCATCGGATCAACCTGACGATTCAGAATTTGCCGGCGATTTTGGAGGGCGATCTGGAGGAATTGATCGCGGCGCTGATGACGGACGATTTGAACAAGAGGCTGGCGGAGACGACAAAGTGAACCCTCACCCTGACCCTCTCCCTTAGAAAGGGCGAGGGGAAGCCGCCGGCGGCTGGCGGAGACGGTGAAGTGACGAACAGATAGTAGCCGAGTAGCCCGTAGCCAAGTAGCCGAGGGGACGGAAAGAGAATTCAGGAGTCAGAATCCAGGATTCAGGAGAACGGGGGGCAGCGGCGTAGCGCGGGGCGAATGCCGGCGTTGACACCTTGCGGCGGGAGGAGGCAAGATGTTCTCATCAAACCGACAGGGGAGGCATCCATGAGCGTTATTCGCCCAATCGCGTACGTGCTTCAAGTCGCTGTCCTACTGCTGCTTATTTTTGTGGTTCCCCTTGGCCCCAATCGGCAGTGGATCATCTTCGCGTATATTGCGGTGAGTCTTGTCGCGCTACGAGTTGTGTTTCCGCGGCGGGGTTAGTGAACCGGGAGCAAGCGGCTGGGGGGATGGTGAAGTAACGAACAGATAGTAACCGAGTAGCCCGTAGCCGAGTAGCCGAGGGGACGGCGAACGATCGCAAGCAGGGAGCTTGCGCCACCCATGTTGTAGCGTCGGCTATCTCAGCGGATGGAATTCGCTACCGGATGCGCTGGGGACGGCGCACGCTACAGCCACCGCGAATGAGATTCGCGGCTACAATACGACGCGCTCGGACAGCGCGACCTACCACGACAACGACAGGCGCTTCATAGAAGCGCCTCTACAAGGCGGGGGGATTATGCTAAGCGTTGCGTGATGTTCGTGACCTACCGAAAGACGCTTGTTGCTGCGGTTGTGATTCTCGCCGGGGCGTGTTCTCTGTTCGCCCAAGAGCCGGCGACCAAGATGTCACGGGAGGATGTGATTGCGATTCAGATCGGGCTGGATGAGGCGGGGTTTTCATGCGGGCAGATCGACGGGAAATGGGGCGGGATGACGCGGCAGGCGCTGATGGCGTGGCAATCCGCCGTCGCCGCAACGGCCATGGCGGACAAGCAGGCGAATGCGGTGAAGGCGACAGGCGAGTTTGATCCGATGACCCAGGCGAATTTTCCCGCGGGCGAAGGCAACTACACGAATTACGTGGTCACAGCAGCGGACGTGGCGAAGCTCACGCCGATCCCCGAGGATTGGAAGGCGCGGTCGCAACTCAGCAACATGTGGTACGAGACCGTGCTGCAGATGGTCGCGGAGAAATGCCACGCGTCGGAGGGATTGATCAAGACGCTGAATCCGGCGATCACGAACTGGTCGGGCGTGGCGGCGGGTCAATCGGTGACGGTGTTGAATCTGACACCGACGCGGTTGGGGTTGGCGGCGAAGGTGCAGGTGAGTCTGTCGGCGAAGACGGTCACGGCGTACGACGAGAGCGGGAAGATCATGGCGTTATTTCCCTGTTCGATTGCGGCCGACAAGGCGAAGCGTGTGCCGGGGGAACTGACCGTGGCGGCTGTGGCGGTGAATCCGAACTACACGTATGACCCCGTGAATTTTCCCGAGTTGGACGACGTTCAGCATGGATATGGAAAGCTCATTGTGCCGCCGGGGCCGAAGAATCCGGTCGGGTCGGCATGGATCGGGCTGAGTCGGGCGGGGTACGGGATTCACGGCACGCCGCATCCGGACCAGATCGGCAAGACGTTTTCGCACGGGTGTTTTCGGTTGGCCAACTGGAACGCCACGCGTCTGGCGCAGATGGTGCAGGTGGGGACACCGGTGGAAGTGGTGGAGTAGATTTGGCTGGCATCGCATCTGATCGGAGAGCAGACTGATTCACATCACCGGCGCACCGGCTATTGCGATTCTGGTTGCACGTCGGTGCGCAGCTTTTCGAAGGAACGAATTGACGTTCATCGAGACATACGTGGGAGAAAATGAGGCCGAACTCCGGACGGCTGTTGAAGAGTTCTTAAATCGGGAGTTCCACGGACAACGGCACAGGCCGAATTGGTGGCATCCGTTTACACTTGGTCCGCGTGGCGGATATGGAGGGCGGTTATTTCGAGAGTTCGAGTGTATCGCGGGGAGTGTCCATTGTATCCTGACCTTACAGGCGAAAGAGCTTAAGTGGCCAAGAGCCCTTCTTCTTGTGGGAAGGCGGGAGAAGGGGCTGCTTGTGGCCTATGGCCCTGGAAGCAAAGTATCCGGTTTGTCAGCGAAGCTCGTCGTTCAAGGCAGGGAAAGCTGGATCGAACCCTTTGAGTTGGAGTTCGTTCGGCCGGCTTGATTGACCCACGGTATTGTCTGCTACTCAAGGCGTTATCCTGCAGTACTGAGAGTCTGGTTAGTGGCTTGAGTTCAATCGCTTTGGCTGGAAAACCTGTCTATCAAAACTTGGCGCCGCATATATCGATTGCGGAGAATTATGTGGATTGGTGGTCGATTGTGTGGTAGGATGGGCGCGTGAAGATGGGGACACGAATGCCACGAATAAGACACGATAGCAAGGGACACGAGGATCACGAACTCTGGCGGACGACGTCGCGAGCGCAAGCGTCAGACACGAACGACACCGATCTGCCCGAGGCGGAGGCGTCCGCGGTTACCAAGTGCGGCTGCGAGGGGAGGGGGTGGCCGGAAAAACATAAAATGACGAAACGAACCCGAGAAACGGCATATGCCTGATTCTGACGCAATACAGTGGTGGATAACGTTTTGCGAACGTGATATTGTGGCAGAAGTGCGTCAATATGGCACAAAAACGAACCCGAGAATCGTGAAAACGAACCCGACAATAGCGGGAAGGAACCCGAGAATAGCGGGAACGAACCCGAGAAATGCCGAAACGAACCCAGATGTGTCCGCAGACTTCGAGGTTCACGGGTCGGGGATTGGAGACCTGCGCCGAACACATCTGCAAAGGAACGGGCGGGGGACGCCCGCGCCGCTATGGGAAAGGGGCTTTCGGGGGATTGGGAGTCCGTGATAGCGTGATGCTGTGACCATTCTCGAAATCATCAACAAGACGACGCCGTATTTTGAGAAGCAGGGGGTGGAGAGTCCGCGGCTGACGATCGAGTTGTTGCTGGCGCATTTGTTGAAGAAGAAGCGGTTGGAGTTGTATTTGGAATTTGAGCGGGAGCTGGACGAGAAGACGGTGGCGGAGTTGCGGGGGATGGTGAAACGGCGGGTGGGGGGCGAGCCGGTGCAGTACATCACGGGCGAGGCGGAATTTTGCGGGTTGCGGCTGATGGTGGACAAGCGGGTGCTGATCCCGCGGCCGGAGACGGAGTTGTTGGTGGAAAGAGTTGTGGAGGGATTGAAAGGCGGGAGCGAAGAGCGGGGAGCAGGGGTGAAGATCGTGGATGTGGGGACGGGGAGCGGGTGTATTGCGATTGCGCTGGCGAAGAAATTTCCCGATGCGGAAATTGTGGCGATTGATGTGAGCCCGCAGGCCTTGGAAGTGGCGCGCGGGAACGCGGCGTTGCATCAAGTTGAAAAAAACATTCGCTTTTTGGAAAGCGATTTGTTAGAGGAACTGGACAGCAGCTTCGCGGTGGATGTGATTGTTTCGAATTCGCCGTACATTGCCGATGGGGAAATCGCGATGCTGCCCAAGGAGGTTAGAGACTTTGAGCCTGTGACAGCTTTACGGGCGGGTGAGGATGGTCTCAAAGTCATCCAACGCTTGGTTACGAGTGCCAAGCGTTCTTTGTCTCCCTCCGGATGGATGGCGCTGGAGATTGGCGCCGGGCAGCGAGCGGCTGTCGAAGGATTTTTCGGCCAGGAAGGCTACGGGGTGGTCGAGGTCGTGAAGGATTTGCAGGGGCACGAGCGGGTGATTGTGGCTCGGCCCGGGAAATAGTGGGGAGTTGTGCGCGGTCGGGAGACCGGCGCACAGCGCAGAGATTTGAACCGCGAACAAGATTCGCGGCTACAAGAGACGTTGGAAATAGCTCACGCCAAGGAGGGAGCTATGGAAAAGATCATCATCAGCGGAGGAAGTCCGCTTCGGGGGACCGTGGAAGTTGGCGGCTCGAAGAACGCGGCGTTGCCGATCATCGCGGCGACATTACTCACCAGCGAACGGTGCGTCATCAGCGGCGTGCCGAATCTCAGCGACATCCAATTCATGTGCGACATTTTGAAGTGGCTGAGCGTGACGGTGACGCATCACAAGGACGAGGGCGTGGTGGAGGTACGGGCGGGGCATCCGCTGGGGGTGGCGCCGTACGAGCTGGTGCGCAAGATGCGGGCGTCGGTGTGTCTGCTCGGGCCGTTGCTGGCGCGGCTGCACAACTGCAAGGTCTCGCTGCCGGGCGGGTGCGTGATTGGCGACCGGCCAATCGATCAACATTTGAAGGGGTTGAAGCGGCTCGGGGCGGACGTGCGGGTTGAAAACGGGTACGTGCATGCGCGATGCAACGAGCTGACGGGGAACGATGTGTTCATGGGCGGGCGGTTCGGTTCCACGGTGCTGGGCACGGCGAACGTGCTGATGGCGGCGGCGCTCGCGAGCGGGACGACGTGGATTGAGGGCGCGGCGTGCGAGCCGGAGATTGAAGATTTGGCGAATTTTCTCGTGAAGATGGGCGCGAAGATCAAAGGCGTCGGCGGACACATGCTGGAGATCGAGGGCGTGAAGGAGTTGCACGGCGCGGAGCACACGGTGATACCTGATCGGATCGAGGCCGGGACGTTCATGGCGGCGGCGGCGATCACGGGTGGGGACGTGGAGATCAAGGGCGCGCGGGCGGAGCACTTGAGCGCGGTGCGCGACAAGCTGGAGGAATCGGGCGTGACGATCGAGCGCACCAACGGCACGATTCGCGTACGGGGCAATGGCGATTTGAAGCCGGTCGATGTGATTACGATGCCGTATCCCGGATTTCCGACGGACATGCAGGCGCAGATGAGCGCGGTGATGACGGTGACACCGGGGATCAGCGTGATCACGGAGAAGGTGTTCCCGAATCGGTTCATGCACATCAGCGAGATGGCGCGGCTGGGCGCGGATGTTTCGCTGGAGGGCAGCAGCGCGATTGTGAAGGGCGTGAAACGGCTGAGCGGCGCGCCGGTGATGGCGAGCGATTTGCGGGCGAGCGCGGGGCTGGTGCTGGCGGGGCTGGCCGCGGACGGCGAGACGGAAGTGAATCGGATTTATCACGTCGATCGCGGGTACGAGCGGATCGACCAGAAGCTGCGGCATTTGGGAGCGAAGATCGAACGCGTGGCGGAGTGAGCCGTGAAGAAGCTGTTGTTCCTGGCGTTGCTGGTGGGCGTCGCGTACGGCGCGTGGAAGTATTTGCAGTTGGTTCAGCAGAATGCGGCGGCCAACCAGAACCGGCTCAAGTCGCCGAGTGAGAAGGCGCTGAAGGACATGGACAAACCGTCGTCGCCGTAGCGGAATTCGGCGGACGACGAGAGATCGACTGGAGACTGAGGCGGGCTACGGCCCGCCGTTTGTTTTTGGGCAAATTTCCTTGCCCTGAACCCCAAGTGCGCTGATATTCGCGCGGCGAGCTGAGACATGTTCGACACGCTTTCAGAGAAACTGCAATCGGTATTCAAGAACCTGCGCGGGTACGGCAAGTTGACGGAGAAGAACGTGGCCGACGCGTTGCGCGAGGTGCGGCTGGCGTTGCTGGAGGCGGACGTCAACTACAAGGTCGCGAAGGATTTCATCGAGAAGACCAAGCAGCGGGCGCTGGGGCAGGAGGTGCTGAGCAGCGTCACGCCGGGGCAACAGATCATCAAGGTGGTGCATGATGAACTCGTGGCGTTGATGGGCGGGAGCGGGGAGGAAGCGGGGTGGCCATCGAAGCAGGAGTTTCCGACCGGCAATTGGATGATGGTGGGGCTGCACGGGTGCGGCAAGACGACGACGTGCGGGAAACTGGGAAAGCTGTTGGCGAAGCAAGGGCGGAAACCGTTGTTGGTGGCGTGCGACGTGCATCGGCCGGCGGCGATTGACCAACTCGAGACGCTGGGCAAGCAGGTGCAGATACCCGTATTCGCGATGCGCGGCGAGACGGACGTCCTGAAGATCTCCAAACAAGCGATGTCGTTTGCGCAGTCGCAGGACCGCAATGTGGTGATTTTCGACACGGCAGGCCGATTGCACATTGATGAGGAACTCGTGCAAGAGCTGGTGCGGATGAAAGAGGCGGTCGCGCCACAGGAGATTTTGTTGGTCGCGGATGCGGCGACGGGGCAGGAAGCGGTGAACATCGCCGAGCACTTTGACAAGGCGCTGACCATCACCGGAATCGTGCTGACGAAGCTTGACGGCGACGCGCGCGGCGGCGCGGCGTTATCGATGCGGGCGGTGACGGGCAAACCGATCAAGTTTGCGGGGGTCGGCGAGAAGCTGGATGATTTGGAGCCGTTTTACGCGGAGCGGATGGCGGGACGGATACTGGGGATGGGCGATGTGGTGGGTTTGGTGGAGAAGGCGCAAGAGACATTCGACGCCAAAAAGGCCGAGGAAATGCAGGCAAAAATCGCCGACCAGAGCCTGAATTTGGAAGATTTTCTGGCGCAACTGCAACAGCTCAAGAAGCTTGGGCCGTTGGAGAATCTACTTGGCATGTTGCCGGGAATGAGTAAAATGCCAGACCTTAGCGTTGGCGAGTCGCAACTGAAGCGCATCGAGGCGATAATCCAGTCGATGACACCGACGGAGCGTCGGTCTCCCGAGATCCTGAATGCGGGTCGGCGGACGCGTATCGCGCGTGGGAGCGGCACCAGCGTGGCGGAAGTGAATGATTTGCTGAAGCAGTTCAATGCGATGAAGAAGATGATGAAGGAAATGGGCAAGATGCAGAAAGCCATGGCGCGCAAGGGCGTCATGCCGAACATGAGATTGGGGAGGTGAGACGATGGTCAGAATTCGTTTGCGTCGAGTTGGAACCAAGAACGTTCCGGCGTATCGTATTGTAGTGGCGGACATACGGAGCCCGCGTGATGGGCGATTTATTGAGAATATCGGGACGTATGACCCGCGGAAGGCGACCGACAATTTTCGGTTGGATCTGGAGCGCGCGAAGTATTGGGTGCAAAAGGGCGCTCAACCCAGCGGGACCGTGCGCAGCATTTTGAAAAAGGCGGAACGGGCGACGAAGGCAGCCTGAGGGACTTAGCGCCGCGTTCGGTTGTTTTGGACGCTCGCGCAGCAGGCGGCAGACGACGGAGCACGACATGAAAGCGTTTATCGAATTCGTAGTGAAGGCATTGGTTGACCATCCCGACCAGGTGGATGTGAAAGAAGTGGATGGTGAACGCGTCGTCGTCTTCGAGCTGCGGCTCAACCAAACTGATGTGGGCAAGGTCATCGGCAAAAGCGGTCGAACCATTACGGCGATCCGCACGTTGTTGACCAGTGCGGCGGCCAAGCAGGGCAAGCGGGCCATGCTGGAGATTATCGAGCCCGAAGGCCGTCGTCCCGAGAGCGTAACGGCCTCCACACCATCGACGGAAGCCCCGTCGGAATAGAAGCCGCCCGCGGGGCGGGGCAGGAATGGAAATCGACGTACTGACGTTGTTTCCGCGCATCTTCGAGGGACCGCTCGAAGAAAGCATACTGAAGCGCGCACAGCAGAAGGGATTGGTCGGGGTACGCGTCCACAACCTTCGGGATTTCACCCACGACAAACACCGCGTCGTGGATGACAGGCCCTACGGCGGCGGGCCGGGCATGTTGATGAAGCCCGAACCGATCTTTGAAGCGGTGGAGAGATTTCGGCGGGAGGGGTCACGGGTGGTATTGATGACCCCGCAGGGATCGTTGCTGACCCAGGCGCAGGCGCAGGAGTTTTCGCAGGCCGGGCATCTGGTCATCATCTGCGGCCATTACGAAGGCGTGGATGAACGGGTGCGGGCAGCGCTGGTGACCGATGAGGTAAGCATCGGTGATTACGTGCTGACCAATGGGGCGCTGGCCGCGGCAGTATTCGTCGATGCCGTGGTGAGGTTGTTGCCGGGCGTGCTCGGCGACGAGAACAGCGCGAGCGATGATTCGTTTGCGAGCGGGCTGCTCGAAGGCCCGCAGTACACGCGGCCGCCGGAGTTTCGCGGGCTGACAGTGCCCGAGGTGTTGTTGAGTGGCAACCATGAGGCAATCGCCAAATGGCGGGCCGACTGGGCCCGGCAGCGGACGAAGGAACGTCGGCCGGATTTGTGGAAGCAAGAATAGGCTGTGAATTTCAGACGCGTTACGCGATAACAGGAGTTGGAACATGAATGTGATTGAGAAGCTTCAGCAGGAGCAGTTGCGCCAGGACATTGTGCCGTTCAAGGTGGGCGACACCATCAAGGTGTATTCGCGCATCAAGGAAGCGGATCGCGAGCGCGTCCAGATGTTTGCGGGGATCGTTATCAACAAACAGGGGCGCGGCATTGCCGAGACGTTCACGGTGCGGCGGATCAGCTACGGGGAAGGCGTGGAGCGCGTGTTTCCGTTGCACTCGCCGTTCATCCAGAAGATTGAAGTCGAGCGCGCCGGCAGCGTCCGCAGCGCCAAGCTGTATTACCTGCGCAAGCGCGTTGGCAAGACGGCGACCAAGGTCGCCGAGGCGTGAGAAGACTCCGCTCGTAGCTTCGCGCTTCCGCATGACGGCATCGGGGGCGAGGCGGGACGCGGGCCGTCCGCTTCTCTTCATAGATAATCTGTCGCGCCAGAGCTTGTCGAAGGCACACCGTTTGGCTAGACTTCACGGCATGGCGAAGAAAGCGACTTCTCCCGCGGCCAAAGTTGTGCGCGAGCGTCCCGACGCCGCTCCCGAACCGACCGCAGGCCCCGCGAAATCTTCCTCGCTCGTGGACACCCGCGTCATCTATTGCGGCGATAACCTCGAGCATGGGTATCGACGGCCGCATTTATCCCGTCAGCGCCGCGCCTGCCCGCGTCGGCAAGGAAATCGGCCACCTCGAATTTATGGACGTATGGTGTCCCATCGAGGTGAAACAAAAGGACAAGGTCGGCCGCCCCGATGTTGACCAGTTCGAGGCCGTCATGACTCGCGAAGATCGCACCAAGAGCTTCTTCATCGCCTTCGACTACTCCAGCGATGCCCTGACCGAGATCGACCGCTTCTTCAAGAAATCCGGCAAAGCCATCATCCCCTTCACCGTCCGCGAAATCCTCGACGAGCAAATTGCGAAGAAATTGGCGTGAACCCTTACGACTGGAACTTCAACAATGTGCCCGATTCACAACTTGAGGCGTGTTGCTGGTGGGAGTATGCGCGGGAGTCCAAGTTTATCCGGGAGACGGTTGCACGACGCCATGCGTGGATAAAGGCGGGCGGCACAAAGGAATACCCTGGCTCTGAAGAGATAGACCGGAACGACCAACGAATCACGCTGGCTACAGGCGTTCGGTCAATGGTGTTTCTTTCTGGCCCCGACCACCTTCCCAAGCCGTGGCAATCACTTGACGAACGAGAGCAAAAAACGCGCGCTGAGTACGTCATCGACGAAAAGGAGCTATTCCCAGTTACGCCTGTGAAGTTAGGGGATTACAACTTTCTAAAGCACATGTCGGAACGCTGCGAAAGTGAGGCGGCGACACAAACGCCGCAGCGTGAGAAATGGCTGGCTGACTGCCAGAGAGAGTTTGCGCCGGCTTCAGTTCCAGAGTTCATCAAACAGCAATGCGAATCGATATTGCGACAGACTGACACGAAGACCCGGGAATTCCTTGCCAGAGGCTTACTGTCTTGGCTTACACACCGCTGTAACGTGAAGGCACCACGTTTGCCCTGGCCCCCGCCGGAGCCAATCCGCCCCGGCCATTTCTACAGCTCAGGCGAAACTCTTTTACTCGAAATAGATTGGCGACACCACACTGACGACGCCATTGCCGAACACTTTCGCAAGTGGGTGCGCGTGAATCGGCCCAAGAGTGTTCCAAATCCTAAAAGGACAGGACGCACACGCACGCACGATAAGCGCACGGCGTTACGCGATCTCGGCGTTATGCGGCTGCTTAACTTTTGTACCGTGGCCGGGATGAAAGCCCGATGCCTGGACGCGGCAAAACATTTTGACGGCTGGGAAAGCAAGCATTGGAGCGCAGCACGTAAGCGCGCGTTGCGGAACTTCCGCAGCTTGTTCCCGTTCCTACCTGAAGGCGAGCTGCCCGTGCACGCCGCAACCAAAGGCGGGCGCGCGAAGCTGTAGTCAACTCTTTCCAAAATCCCCGGCTTTTCAAAAGGCCAAAAGAGAAACCCCGGCTTTTGCTGGGATTATGCCCGCAAGATATACGTGGCACTCTCGCCGCGTATGGAATCGAAAAGGAACGAATCCGTCGCCAGATTGGCCATCGAGGTTCGCCGCTTCGAAGCTTTCCCTCCCGAACAATTGGCCAGACCGCCACCAGACCGTACTCCATCCCCTCAGACCTGTTTTCAGGGTCAGTCACTGCTGTCCAAGATAATCTGATTTGGGACAGAGGGCAGTTGTTTTTCGGCCTGGTTTCATTGGTCTGAGGCTCGTCTCAGGTGGAGGTTGTCGGTTGTGCGGGCTGGATGCTGTCCAACATGAGC
>Ga0335083_10000823_pt1 | contig 44627 bp, 45 predicted proteins | sample Lox_Sample_42_FD_206716 | JGI IMG/M metagenome (GOLD analysis project Ga0335083, IMG submission 206716) | Soil microbial communities from Loxahatchee National Wildlife Refuge, Florida, United States - Lox_Sample_4.2 | ecosystem: Environmental > Terrestrial > Soil > Wetlands | place: USA...
GAAACCGCTCCCACCGGCTACGACTCGGTGAAGAGCCTGCTGCGGATCGAGCACTCCAAAGCCCTGATGCACGACGTCGCGCCGCTCGCCTTCCTGCGCGAAGCCCTGTGCCTGAACTCCCACTACCGCAAGGTGGGCTCGTGCAGCGAGCTGCCGATGAGCGGCTACGCCCACCACGCCTACACGATCGCCGCCGCCCCGAGCTACAAGACGCCCGGGGCCGACAACGTCACGGTCGGGGTGCTCTCACGTCTGTCGAGTGCGCTCAACAAAGCCGCGAACGTCCACGCGCTGCCTTCGCGGCTCCCGATCTACCTGACGGAGTTCGGCGTTCAGAGCCTCCCCAACAAGCAGCTCGGCGTGCCCGTGTCGGTCCAGGCCGAATACGACGCGATGGCCGAAAAGATCGCCTACGAAAACGGCCGCGTGGCCGCCTTCTCCCAATACCTGCTGGCGGACGACCCGATCGGAGGATCGCCCGGAGCGAGCGTCAACGGCGGCACGGTGGGCTTCCAGACCGGCGTGGAGTACGCCAGCGGCAAGCCCAAGCCGCTCTACTACGCCTGGCCCGTGCCGCTGGTGGTCGCCAAACGCCGTCACGGCTACTCGCTGTGGGGGCTGGTGCGCCCGGCGGGCAAGGCCACCACCGCGACCGTGCTCGTGCGCAGGAAGGGGTCCTCCCGGTACACGACGCTGGGCACCGTCCACACGAACTCCGCCGGTTACTGGTCGCTGAGCTCGCGCGCCAAGGGGACGCTGTGGCGGGTGCGCTGGGTGAGCCCCGAAGGCGTGCGCTACGAAGGCCCCCCGATCCACGCGCACTGACGGCGACCTGCGGTGACGGGGCCCGGCGGGCCTGCCGGGCGGTGGCAGCGGCCCGCCTAGGATGGTCTGGAGATGCCGGAGCTTCCCGAGGTCGAGGCGACGGCCCGCGTGCTCGACGGGGCGATCGCCGGTGAGCGGATCGCCTATGCGAAGGTGCCGGGGATCAACGCGCTGCGCAGCTTCGAGCCGCCGATCGAGGGGCTCGTGGGTGACCGCGTGGCAGGTGTGCGGCGGCGGGGCAAGCACCTGATCATCGACACCGAGGGTGGGCTGGCGCTGCTGATCCACCTGATGTCGGCGGGGCGTCTGCAGCTGTACGAGACGCCTGCCAGCCCCCGAGATCGCACCTCGAGGATGCTGCTGGGCCTCGAGAGCGGGCGCGAGCTGCGGCTGCGGGAGTTCGGCTCCAAGCAGGCGGCGTGGGTGAAGCTGACGGCGGCCGGCGAGCTCGAGCAGGAGGAGGCGCTTGCCTCGCTGGGCCCGGAGGCGTGGCCCGAGACGCCGCCGCTGCAGGAGCTGCTCGACGCTCCCCGGCCTCTGCACGCGCTGCTGCGCGACCAGCACGTGATCGCGGGGATCGGGCGCTCGTGGGTGGACGAGATCCTGTGGCGCTCCCAGCTCTCGCCCTACAAGCGCGGCTCGGACCTCCAGGAGGACGAGCTGGAGCGGCTGCGCGAGCAGATACGCCAGACGCTCGACGGCGCCGTCACCCACTACGAGACGGCGGTCTCGCTTCCGATCCCGGACAAACTGCCGATGCCGCTGATCGTCCACCGCCACGAGGGCGAGCCCTGCCCGCGGTGCGCCTCCACCTTGAAGTCGGTCCACTTCGAGGACTACGTGATCGCCTACTGCCCCAACTGCCAGACCGACGGGCGGGTGCTGAAGGACCGCCGTCTCTCGCGGCTCCTGCGCTGAGCGCAGCCCCGACCGGCGCTCACTCCTGCCCGGCAGTCAGCTCGCCCTCGGCGGGCACCTGCTCCAGAGATGCGACTTTCAGGCGGTTGCCGTCGGGATCGGTGATCACGCTCTGACGAGCCGAGGGGCCCACGGCCTCGACCGGACCGGGGACGATGCCGCGGGCGGCGACGCCGGCCAGAAACAGGTCCAGGTCGCTCACCAGCAACGTGTGGGGCGCCGACCCGGACGCCTCGGCGGTCGCCGCCCCGCCCTCGGCGTAGAGGCAGATCCAGCCGCTGTCGGTGAGCCTCCAGGCGGCCTCGCGGTCGTTCGGAACGAGGTCGGGCGGGCGGCCAAAGAGCCGTTCGTACCACTGTGCGGCCGCGTCGCGATCGGCGACCACGACGCCGGCGAAGAGGTGTTCGTTGGTGATGCGGGGCACGTTAGCCGTGCTGTGACTCGTCGGTCGTGACCCCGGGACCCGCCGGCTGTGTCAGCGCCCTCACTCCCTCCACCGGCAAAGGCGCGATCACGTCCATCGACGGCTCTCCCAACCCGCCTCAGGCGAGATGGCAGATCTCGATCGACGGCGGCTCCGAAGCGCAGGCCAAGGGCAACAAGGCGATCGGCGTCGGAGACATCGTGTATCTGCGGGAGATGTGAGCGGGGATACACAGGCCGAGACCGCGGGATGTAGTCGCCACGGCGATCGTGGCCCCCAGAGAGTGGGGGCCACGATGCCGTTGTTTCACTGCCGTTTCAGCTGAGCTTCACCTGCGTTTGCCGGTCAGCTGTTCCCTTCGATGTTTCCGGTGTTGCCGTGGTCGGTGTTGTTCCACGATTCGCCACCGGGGGTCCTGTAGTGGAACTGCCAGGCGTAGCTGCCCAGTCCCGACTGTCCGGGGAAGAACGCTTCGACGAATTCTTCCGTTGATTTCGAGAGGCTGGGGTCGGTGCTGCTGTACGCCGCTTCGGGGTTGAATTCGGCCCCGGTCGGGATGTGCAGCACGTACTCGCCGTAGAATTTCCCAGTCACTTCGCCGGCGATCGTGCCGGTGCATCCGGCGCTCTCGGGTTGTTTGGCTCCGGGAACGGTCGTGAACGATCCTCTCGCCAGAACGGTCACCTGGAAGCTGCCGTCGGACTGTGGATCGACGATGTACGTACGGGTGTAGGTGTCTTTGGCCCATTCGTCGCCGCATTCACCCGAATCCGGGTCGTCGGCCGAGTTGTAGGGTCCGAAGACGAGCGGCGAGCTGGTCCCAGCCGGGCCTTTTTCACCCGTGGCGCCTTTTTCACCGGTCGCGCCTTTTTCACCGGTCGCGCCTTTTTCGCCGGTGGCGCCCTGGGCGCCGAGTTCGGTGAGCGTGGCGTTTTTTGCGCACGTGCCCCCCGATTTGGGAGTGCTCAGGAACTTCCCTGCTTTGGTCGGCACACACACTTTCGTGCCGCCACCAGCCGCGAGCGCGGTGACCACGATGGTCAAGAACGCGACCGCGAGAACCACTGCTGCAACGTGCATCCAACGTGCACCGCGGAGCTTCGGCCGCGGTACCCCGATTCGATTCCTCATTGCTTTCGGCCTCCTAACCGTTAGCCCGGGCCGAGCAGAGTGTTGGCAGCCCCAAAATAAGGTGCCGGACCTGCTCGAAACCCCCTTTTTTCAAGCAAGTTGCCGTGGCAACTCGGCGGCGAGCCTATCACGGGCCCAAGCCCTGCAACGGATGCGTGGGTCGGTCCCGACTCGCGCCCCAAAGTGCTTCCCACGAAGGACGGGGTTCAAACGGGCATCTACGATTGGGTCGCAAATGATCGAACAGCGCGACCGGGTCACCGGCTGTTCACGTGGGGCGTGAGCGTGTCCGGCCACGGAGAGCCCGAGCACGACCCGGCGCCCGCTGAGCGCTCCGGCTCGTTCGCCCTTCCCCGCGACTACTTCACGCTCCCCCCGAAAGAGCGCCGCGAGGTCGTCTGGAGCCTGACGCAGGCTCGGTCGCGTTCCCGCGATTCGCTCGCCGAGACGATTCGGCACTCGCGCGACGACGGCGAGCCCGCCGTGATACCGGCTCTGACCGTGGCGCTCGAAGTCGATCCGGACAGGCTCGTGAAACGACACGCCGCATACGGGTTGTCGTACATTCCGGACCGGTCCGTGGCGCCCCCGCTGCTCGGTGCGCTGCCCCTCGCCGATCGTGCCACGAAAGGCCACGCGATCATGGGGCTCGGGCGTCTTCGCATACGCGAGGCGGTGCCCGACCTGGTACCGCTGCTGAACGATCGCTACGCGCGCATGCTGGTAGCCGACGCCCTCGTCGCGATCGGAGACGAACGTGGGCTGGCCCCGCTGAGGGAGGCTGCCGCGCACGGTCTCCCGGTGCGCCGATTCCATCTCCAGAGGCGCGTGTCGGCGCTGGAACGGGCACTCGGTCGACAACCATCCGCATAGACAAGCCGTGAAGGACAACCGATCGATTCCCAGTGCCGTCACGATTCCGGTGCTGACCGTTGCCGACGTTCGTGCGGCGGTGGCCTGGCTGGGTGACGCATTCGGCTTCGAGGAGCGGCTCAGGATCGGCGAGGGGCATCGCTCGCAGCTCGAGGTCCCCGGGGGCGGGGCCGTGATTCTCGCTGAGGTGCGACCGGACACGCGTCTGCCGACATCGGGATCCGCGGCCCACTCGGTGCTCGTGCGCGTGACGGACGCCCGGACTCACTTCGAACGCTCGCGTGAGACGGGCGCGCGCATCCTGATGGAGCCGACCGACTTCGAGTATGGCGAGCGCCAATACGCGGTCGAAGATCCGTTCGGTCACCGCTGGACGTTCTCCGAGACCCTTGCCGATGTCGATCCGACCGAGTGGCTCAAACCGTGAAGGGGACGGCGGCTAGGTCGCCGTTAGCATGCGCCCCATGGTTCGCGGCCGGCCCGTCGTCGTCGCCTGTTGCCGGAAGGCCGACGAGCCGGGATCTCGGTGTGCGTGATGGCTGACTTCGGACAGCTGGTCGATCAGCTGCATGCGGAAGCGCGGGTCGCCGACGCCAAGCGCGAGGGCGCCGCCGCGGAACGGCTACGGGAGCTGGCAGACGACGTGGGCGAGATGACCGGCGAGCAGCGTGAGTGGCTCGAACAGGCCAACGAGGATGAAGTCCGCGGCTTCGTCAGAGCCATACGTCTGCTGACCGGCGGCGCGTGATCGGGCTGGCATTCCACGTCCGAGCCTCGGTCTGGATTCGCTCGTCAGCCTCGGCGACTGGACAGCTCGTCGATGCAGACCGTGGCAGCGACGAGCAGGGCATCGTCCTGACCGGTGAGGACGTCTATGCCGTAGGTGTCGCGGACTCGGAACCAGCGCTTGGAAACCGCCGCGATCTTGTCGCCGTCGCGCGCGACCTCATACTCGTGATCCACGATGTTGCCCTTGGCGCTTAGCTCAGTGCCGTCCGAGAGCTCGATCACGTAGCGCTCCCGCAGCGGCGTGATCAGCGCCTTGTGGACCTTCGCGACTGTCTGCCCGTCGTGCTCTATCTCCATCGTGTCGCGTAGGTGGAGCTTCTTCTCCTGGATCTTGAAGAGCTCCTCTCCCGAGGGGCCTTCCAGGATGAGCGTGCGCCTGACACGCAAGGCCTTGCCATTGACCTTGAACGCGCGCTGCCCGTCTTCCCTCTCGATCCAGGAGTCGCCGCCGATCGAAAAGAGCTTCTCGCGCATCTGATACCGCGTGCCCTCCGGACCCTTCTCTCTGCGCAGAAGCCCCACGTATGCAGCTTACGCATCGCGACGGGCCGATCTTCCGATGCATCGGACCGGCCACGATCTTGACGCAGGTCCGCTCGGCGATCGTCGGGATTTCTGGCCCCACCTTCTGCATCAGCTCCCTCGTCCTGGAGTTGCTCGTGTCGGCCTCGGGCAACCGAGGTGTTGCTCCAGGCTGGACCCCTTGATCGAATCCGGAGACCGGGCCCCCGACTTCTCGCTCCCCGACCAGGATGGCCGCGAGGTGAAGCTGTCGGACTTCCGCGGGGAGCCGGTCGCCGTGTACTTCTACCCCAAGACGGACACTATCGGTCAATAAGGGAGTACGCCCGAGAGCATTCCTACTCGCGGACCCGGCAGGCGCGGCGCTTGCTTTCACGCGAAAGCAGCATCGAGGCGACCATCGGGGAGCCTGCTTGGCTCGACGAGCTCTCGGTCAAGCGCCGGCGCGATCGGCTAGGCGGCGGCCGCCTCGAGGCGTTCGAGATTTCTGATCATGCGCTTCGCCTCGTGGGCGAAGATGGGCTTTCCGATAAGCCTGAACATGGTTCCGAAGAACCTGCCGCGCGGCTCGTGTGTGAATTCGCGGATCCAGATCATCTCGATCCTGCTGCCGCTCTCGACGGGTGTGGCTCGGAGCTCCCAGCTGCTGGTTGCCGGTTGGTAGACGTTGGAGTCGGTGACAACTGCCTTTACGGAGCCGGGCTCGGACCAGTCATACCGGCAACGCTCCCAGTTGATGCCGACGCCGGCCGGTGTGCCCTCGGTGACATCGGCTGAGGTTTCGCCGAGTTTGTGGACCTCGAGATGCGGAATCGAGACGGCGGGGAAGATCTCCGCGCGTCGTGCCGAGAAGTCGTAGCCGGCCGCGAGCACCCGCTCAGGCGACAGCTGGCTTTGGATGGTGACGTGGATCGTGGACATCGCCGCTCCTCGTAGCAGTCAAGACTGCACGGCGAGATGCCGTGCGAGGAACTCGATGGTTGTCTGAACTGCGACCGCCGGGATGTAGTGGCCGTGGCCGGGAAGGATCGCCAGCTCGCCGTGGGGGAGCTGGCGGTACGCGGTGACGGCCGCCTCAACAGTGCAGAAGTCGTCGCGGTCGCCGGTGAGGATCAGCGTCGGCACTGCGATCTGTGCGAGGTCGCCGAACCCGTAGCCGGGAAGCTGGGTGCATCGGTCCCAGGACAGGCGCAAGTATTCCCGCCAGTGTCCTTCACCCTGGCCGTCGTCCTGGTCGCGCTTCATCAGCTCGAACATCGCGCGCATCTGCTCCGAGGCCTCGAACCCGCGTGCGGCGGCGTCCGGATCCGGTTTGGTCGCGTCAGGGCTGCCGCCGAGCATCTGGCGCATCATCGTGATCGTCGGGGCGTTGGGATCGAACGCGTCGAACCCGGCGTCGTTGACGATCGCTCTGACGGCACCCGGGTGGCGGATTGCGAGGACGGTTGCGGTGATCGCGCCCTCGCTGAAGCCGGCGATCAGCGGTCGCTCGAGCCCGAGTGCGACGATCAACGCCGCGACGTCATCGGCGAGCAGGTCGAAGCTGATCGAGCCGTCGGTATGCACGGTCCGGCCGCAGCCACGTGTGTCTGGCGCGATCACCCGGAAGTGTTCGGCGAGCGTGTCCATGTGACTGGCATACGCGACCGGCACGCCGGTCCAGATGGGGTTGGTAGAGACGAGGCCGCCGTGCAGCAGCACGAGCGGCTCGCCCTCGCCCTGATCGAGGTAGTGGACGTCGATGCCGTTGGCGTGAACGCGTTGCACCTCTGGCGTCGTCGTGCTCATGGTGTCCTCCAAGCTCGGTGTCACGAATGCATGCAGGCTCGCAACCAAGCGGCCGGACGTCATCGGGTATTCGCCCGATCTTCTGGACCCGCCGGATGAGGACGCCTATGAGGCGTCCGGTGCCGGGCCGGTGCGCATCAGCCCGTGCCGCATCGCGAACACGCTGGCCTGTGCGCGGTTGGACGCGTCGATCTTGCGGTAGATGTGCTCGACGTGGCTGCCTGCCGTCTTCGGCGAGATCACGAGCTCGGCCGCGATCTGCTTGTTCGACAGCCCGCGCGCCAAGAGCCTGAGCACCTCGACCTCGCGTGTAGTCAGGCCCGCGGGCCACTCGCGGCGGCGGCCGATGTGATGCCCCGCGGCGCCCAGCACGCTGTCGACAGCGTCGCTGTCGAGCCGCCCGGCCGTGACCTCGCGACGCAACTCGGTGGCGGCGTCCTTGGCGCTGCGGGCCGGGCGGTGCGGGCGGGGCTCGCAGAGTGCTTGATACACGTCCGCTGCAGCCAGCAGCCGCGCGGTCATCTCGATCTCATCGCCCGTAAGGCCGCGGGGATACCCGGAACCATCAAGCCGCTCATGGTGCTGGACGGCGATCCTGCCAAGGCCCTCGAGCGAGGGCACGAAGGCAAGCATTCGCTCGCTCAGATACGGATGCGTTCGCACCCGCTCCACATCGGACTGCGTCAGCGGTCCAGGCTTGTCCCAGACGGTGTTCGGAACCCCAAGCCGACCGAGGTCGTAGACGCATGCGGCTTCCCTCAGCTCAGCTGCGTCGCTGTTCGGGAGACCGATACCCGTTGCGGCCTCAGTGACGAGCTCTTTGACTGCGTGGACATGACCCATGATGCTCGGCGACTTCAGCTCGGCGAACTCGCCGATCGCCTCGAGCGCGAGGTCGAGCTCCGCCCCGGCGACCTCCCGCGCCAGCGCCGGCTCGGCTGCGATCACCGCCTCCCAGCTCGGCGCCTCATCGAGCTCGGACAACACCATCGGCGCCTGCTCGCAGAACGCATCGACAAGGTCCGGGTCGAACTGGGTGCCGCTGCGGTCGCGGGCCACCATGATCGCCGCCTCGCTGCCGCCGGTGCGCCCGAACACCTCAACTACGTCAGCGAGGTTGATCAGCCGCGAGCTGATGTCGATCTCCTCACCCTTCATGCCATAGGCGCCCTTGCCGTCCCAGCGCTCATACGTCTGTCGAAGGCTCTTACGCACGTCCTCCCCGAGCCCGAGACGCTCAACGAGCTCATCGGTCGCGCGGTAGTGGTTCTCCGCCAACGCCTGCATCGCTCGCAGCCCGTCGCCCATGAACGCCATGCCCACGCGAGTGCGTGTCGCCAGCGGCCGCTCTGGCCCACCGACATGCTTGAGCATGAACGAGAGAGCCGGGCCGACCCTGCCCATGTCGTAGAAGTAGTGCGCGTCGCGCTTCAGGGTGGTGTCGTCCCCGAACCACTTCGCCTGCTCGTAGGCGTCGGTGTGGCACCCCACCCAGGCGAGCAGCCCCGAGTAATAGACAACCCCGCGCTCAGACTCCGCGAGACCCAACCGCTCGCCCATGCGGAGCGCGATCAAGCATGCGCGGATCATGTGCTCCATCGGCTGCCCGAGCCCCAAATCGGTGCCCAGCGACAGCAATGCGACAAGCTCCGCCAGACGAACCCTTTCCCGGCCTACCGATGACATGACGTGAGAGCCTAAGGCGACGACGCCTCCCTGGTGTCGCCCCCGAGCGGCACAGGCGCCGCCGGCGGCAGGGCTGCAACACGTACCGGCGGAGGGTCTCGCAGGCAAAAGGCGACGCTGACGTGCGAGTACGAGCACCGCGAAGCGCGTTGCTCCCTTGCGCGACAAGCAGAAGCACGCGGCGCGCGACGTTCTGAGGCGCTTGAGCGGGTAGGTTGGGGCAATGATCGAACCCGGCGACACGGCCCCCGACTTCGCCCTCCCCGACCAGGATGGCCGCGAGGTGAAGCTGTCGGACTTCCGCGGCGAGCCGGTCGTCGTGTACTTCTATCCGAAGGCGGAAACGCCGGGTTGCACCACCCAGGCCTGCGGCGTTCGTGACCACCGCCGCGACTACGAGAAGGTCGGCGCGGTGGTGCTGGGGATCTCACCCGATGCCCCCTCGAAGCTCAGGAGCTTCGCCGACAACCAGTCGCTCGACTTCACCCTGCTTTCCGACGAGGACCACGCGGTCGCCGACGCGTACGGCGTGTGGGTGCAGAAGTCGATGTACGGCAAAACGTACTTCGGCAACGAGCGCACTACGTTCGTCATCGACCCGGAAGGACGGGTCGCGAGCGTGCTGCGCAAGGTCAAACCCGCCGAGCACGACGAGCTGGTGCTCGAGGCCCTGGCCGAGGCCGCCCCCCCGACCGTTTGACCGGTGACCCTGCGGGTCGCCTCTAGGGCCTGGCGCCGTCGCTCAACCGTCGCCGCTACGGGCCGGCGCGATCGCTCAGCTACCGCCCCGGGTCGCGAGCGCCTCGAAGTTCTCGTACAGGCGCGGTTCCCCGAGGCGCTTACGCAGGCGTTCGGCCGCCGGCCCCACACGCGCCCAGATCCCCTCCACCCACAGCCAGTCCCGGACCAGCTCGTCGCTGAGCAGGCCGTGCTTGACGAGCGTCGCAACGGACTCGCCGAACATCAACATCGTGCGCACCGGCCGGTCGGCCATCGCGTCGGCGATGTCCGGGTCGAACGAGTCGTCGAACAGCGATGGCAGCATTTCCTCGATCTCCAACGCCGTTCCCCAGCGCGCGAGCTGGATCAGCAGGCGGGCGTCCTCGGGGGTGGGAGCGGTCATCCACCCTCCGTTCTAGCGCGGCGGCCGCGCGGGCCGCGCGGGGGGCATTGCGGGAGTCGCCCCTCTCAGTTGAGGTGGCCGTTGCGGCGGGTGGCTTCGACCGTTTCCCGCAGTGTCTCCAAAGCGTCGTGGCGGGGGCGCCAGCGCAGCTCGCGGCGGGCCTTTGCGGTGCTCATGATCACGGGCTCGCGGAATGCCGAGATCCACTGTGCCTGGGCGGGCAGGAAGCCCAGCCTCGAGACCATTCCGGCGGCAGCGTCGAGCGCCAGCTCGGGCACCGGCACGGAGTACCAGCCGAGCTCATCGGCGAGCTGCTTGACCCGCAGCTCCCCGGACCCGGCGAGGTTGTAGACGCCCGGCTTGCCCCGCCCGAGCACCGCCGCGCGCATGGCGCTGGCGACGTCGTCGTGGTGGACCAGCTGGAAGGGGACGCCCGGGTCCGGCAGCACGGGCCTCAGCATCGGGACGCTGTCGAGCAGGCTCATCACCGGTCCCGGGAGGTGCTCGGAGATCTGCGTGTAGGGCATGCTGTCGATCAGCAGCGGCGCTTTGGGCCCCCCCACGATGCAGGGCCGGAACACGTAAGCGCGCGTCTTGCCGGCTCCGAGCATCACCGACAGCAGCTGCTCGACCTCGGCCTTCTGGGCGGAGTAGTAGTGCTCCTTGGTGCCCCGCACCGGAACGTCCTCCGTGAGCGGCTGGGGGTTGTCCTGGTGGAAGCCGTAGGCGGCCACCGAGGAGGCGTACACGAGCCGTCTCACTCCGGCGCGGGTGCACGCCTCGAACACGTTGCGCGACCCGTCGAGGTTCACGCGGCGGGTCTGGCGCGCGCCGCCCATGATCATGAACGCGAGGTGCACGACCACGTCGGCGTCCCGCACCAGCTCCATCACCGCGCGCCGGTTGAGCACGTCGCCGCGGCGGTAGCGGACCTTGTTCCATCCCTTGCTGCGGGGGTTGAACGGCCGCCTGGCCATTCCGAGGATCTGCTTCACCTCGCGGGCGCGCTCGAGCGAGGCCACAACCGCCTGGCCGATCTCCCCGGTCGGCCCCGTGACGGCCACCGTCAGTTCTCTCTCCGGGGCGCGAGCCGGCATCGCACGCGTTCTACCGCATCGGCGCATGTGATGTGTTGCACGCGGCCCCGAACGACTGGCCCACACGGCTCGAAACGACTGGGGCGCGCGGCCCCAAGCGACTGGGGCGCGCGGCCCGAACGGCTCTGCGAGCGGGGGGTGCGCGTGGAGGGTGCGAGCGGCGGTCTACTGCAGCCCGGCGCGGGCCTCGCGTACGAGCGTGACCGCCTCCGGGAACACGCGCGCGATGAAGGCCCGGATCTGGTCGGCCTGCGCCTCGGCGTCGCCCTGCAGGTTCACGCGCGAGATCGCCGCCACGGTCATCTGCACGGCCAGCCCGATCGCGTTGTCGGCCCAGGCCAGGCGCTGGTTGCCCTGCATCTGTTCGGCGAACTCGGCGAGCCTTCGCTGCAGCTCATCCGGGTCGCCGAAGATGTCACCGAACCCAGCACCCTCCATGCCCCGCATCATAGACTGCGCTGCGCCATGCCCAACGCAGGCGACATACGCCGCCAGGTAGAAGCGGAGTCGAGCCGCCGAGGGCGGCTCGCGGTGCCCGCCTTCGCGGGCGGCTTCCTGTACCTGCTGAGCGCGATCATTATCTCGACGACCCTGCGGGGGGCCCCCACGGTGGGGCTCATCCAGGGCCTCACCCCCTCGTTGGAAGGCGATCCCAACCCGGCCGTCAGCCCCCGTACGCCGGAGGTCAAATTCATCAGCCATCACGCCTTCGCGCTGATCGCGGGTGGGGCGCTGGCCGCGATCGCTGTGGGGATTCTCACGCTGGTGCTGCTGTTGCTGGCCGACGCCACCATCTTCCGCCGCCCCGAGAGCTTCTCTCCGATGAGGCCCCTGATCCTCGGCGGCGGCATCGGGGTGGCCGTCGTGACCTTCGCCCACCAGGTCGTGAGCGCGCTCGAGACGCACAAATTCGCGGTCGGCTCCGACCACTCCAACACGGCCGTCGAACACGCCCTCACCACCGGCACGGCCACCGCACTGGTGGACTACCTGGCGCTGATCGCCGGGCTGGTGCTCGCCGTCGGCATGATCGGGCTGATGATCAACGCGCTGCGGGTGGGCCTGCTGGTGCGCTGGATGGCGTTCCTGGGGATGTTCACGGGGATCCTGATCGTGCTCCCCATAGGGGGCGCCGAGCTGCAGGTGGTGCCCGCCTTCTGGCTGGTGATGATGGGCGTCCTGTACGCGGGCAAATGGCCCAACGGAGAGCCGCCGGCGTGGGCCGCCGGGGAAGCCCGTCCGTGGCCCTCGCGGGCACCGGCCCAGCGCGGGCGCGCGGGCGAACCGGCCACGGCCGCCGCCGGTGCCAACGGCGGCTCCGGCACCGACCCCGCCCCTGCGCCCGCCCCCGCCGGCGCGGGCGGCTCCTCGCGCAAGCGCCGGCGCAAGCGCGGACCTGGGCCCCGGCGATGAGCGAGACGAACAAGCTCACCGGCGAGGAGCTCGAGCACGAGCTCGTCCGCCTGCTGGACGTCGAGACGTTCCCCCCGCCGCCCTCGTTCCGCGAGCGCGCACTGCTGAACGACCCGGCGGTATACGAGCAGGCCGAGGCCGATCCCCAGGCGTGGTGGTCTTCGCTGGCCCGGGAGCTGGACTGGGCGGAGCCCTTCACGACCGTGCTCGACGACGCCGACCCTCCCTTCTACAAGTGGTTCACCGGGGGCACCCTGAACGCGTCGCACAACTGCCTGGACCGGCACGTGGAGGCGGGCCTCGGCGACCGCGTCGCCTTCCACTGGCTCGGGGAGGACGGCAGCGAGCGCACGATCACCTACGCCGAGCTGCTGGCCGACGTGCAGCGCCTGGCGAACGCGCTCAAGGACCTCGGCGTGCAGCCCGGCGACGTCGTCGGCATCTACCTGCCGATGATCCCGGAGGTGGTCGTCTCGATGCTGGCATGCGCCCGCATCGGGGCGCCCCACAACGTCGTCTTCGGCGGCTTCGCGGCCGAGGCCGTCCGCGAGCGCATGGAGTTCTCCAGTGCGAAGGTGCTGATCACCGTCGACGGCGCCGCCCGCAAGGGGCGCACGGCGGCCGTCAAGGACAGGGTCGACGAGGTCATGGGCGACCTCAACACGCTCGAGCGGATCATCGTCGTGCAGAGCAAGGGGACCGCGTGCTCGATGCAGGAGGGCCGCGACGTGTTCTACGGCGACATCATGGCCGCCGCCTCACCGGACTGCCCAGCCGAGCCGATGGACGCCGAGCACCCCCTGTTCGTGCTCTACACCTCCGGCTCCACCGCCAAGCCCAAGGGGATCCTGCACACCACCGGCGGCTACCTCACGGGCGTCTCGGCCACCCACCGGCTCGTGTTCGACCTGCGCCCCGAGCGCGACGTGTACTGGTGTGCGGCCGACGTCGGCTGGGTCACCGGCCACTCCTACATCGTCTACGGCCCGCTCTGCAACGGCGCCACCTCGGTCATGTGGGAGGGGGCGCCGGACTATCCCAACCGCGGCATCTGGTGGGAGATCGTCGAGCGCTACGGCGTCACGATCCTGTACTGCGCCCCCACCGCCATCCGCGCGGCGATCAAGTGGGGCGCCGAGTGGCCCAACGCCCGCGACCTCACGTCGCTGCGGCTGCTCGGATCGGTGGGCGAGCCGATCAACCCGAAGGCATGGCTCTGGTACCACAAGGTGATCGGTGGGGAACGCTGTCCGATCGTCGACACGTGGTGGCAGACCGAGACGGGCGCGATCATGATCACGCCGCTGCCGGGCATCACCGCCACCAAGCCCGGCTCGGCCACCAATCCCTTCCCCGGCGTGTTCGCCGCCGTGCTCGACGAGTCCACCGGCGAGCCGATCGAGGACGGGCAGGGACTGCTCGTGCTGACCCGACCGTGGCCGTCGATGCTGCGCACCCTGTACCGCGAAGAGGAGCGCTTCGTGGACACCTACTTCAGGCGCTTCGGCCGCGAGAACTACCTCGTGGGCGACGCCGCCAGGCGCGACCGCGACGGCTACCTGTGGGTGATCGGGCGGATCGACGACGTTGTCAACGTCTCCGGGCACCGCCTCTCCACGGCGGAAGTCGAGTCTGCGATCGTGGCCCACGAGGAGGTCGCCGAGGCGGCCGTGATCGGACAGCACGACGAGGACACCGGCCAGGCGATCGTGGCCTTCGTCACCCTCCAGGGGGACCTCGAGGGCGACGACGGCACGGTCGATGGGATCCGCGAGACGGTCGCCGATCGGATCGGCAAGTTCGCGCGCCCCAAGCGCGTGATCTGGACCGACGACCTCCCGAAGACGCGCTCGGGAAAGATCATGCGGCGGCTGCTGCGCGACATCGCCGACGGCCGCGCGCTGGGCGACGTCACCACCCTCCGGGACCCTGCCGTGATGGAGCGCCTGGAGGAGCAGGTCAAAGTCCTGCAGGCAGAGGAGGACTGAAGGCCGGTTCCGTCCGGAGCGGCACGCGCGCCGGCAGCGCGGGCGCTCACACCTTGCGGTGCTCGGGCGTCCAGGAGCCGTCGTCGGAGCGGCTGAAGTCCTGGAACAACCCGGGCGCCTCGGCGATCATCACGCGCGCGACCTCGTCGAACACGAGGCGCATCTCCTCCTCGGCCCCCGCCGCCGTTCGCATCTCGATCACGTGGCGCAACGTGCGCGCGTTGGCCGTCCACAGGATGTCGGTGCTCAGGCCGGTGGGGGCCAGTCGCCGCAATGCCGAGGTGACCTCCTTCTTGACGTGGAAGGGGATCCCCTCGGCGTCGATGCCAAGTTCCTCTGCCGCCTCGCGCTGGAACTCCTCGAGCTGCTCGACGATCGACACCACCCGCTCGCGCACCGGCTCGAGCGCCGGCGGCACGCGGAAGCCGATGTCGGTCAGGCGCACGTAGCGCAGGCTCTCCTGGCTGAAGGCCGACCCGGCGCGGTGGCGCACGAGCTCGTGCGTGAAGGTGCGGCTGACGTTGCGCAGCGCAAACGAGTAGTTGGCGTGCTCGAGCACGCTGCCATGCGCGGAGCTGAGGATGTTGGCGAAGTACTCCCGCTGGTCGGTGCGCACCTTCGTGACGTTCGGATTCAGCCCCGGCTCCCAGCTGCGGTAGCACGCCCGTCCGCCGAACTCCACGAGCAGCTCACCAGGGTTGGGAGCACCCGCTGTCTCCTCGATCCGGCGCCCCAGCCACGACTCTCCGCCGACCTCGCGCAGGTACCCCTCGATCGCCTCGAGGTCCAGCGAAGGCCTCGCGATAAGGAACACCAGGGGGCGGGTCTCGTGCATCGGGGGCGGCGGATCCTACATCTGCCCCCGGTCGCTTCCGGAAGGTGTCAGGGCGGCCCGCCGGACGCCTCACGCGGGCCCTCGACGAACGCCCGAAGGCCGCACCCCGCGACCCTCTCACCGCGGGATGGACGACGTTTCTAACCGCTGAGCGCGGGCTCGGTGCAGGGCGGAGTCGTGGCGTTGCGGGCCCGGGGCGGGCGCCGGGGCTGGTTGCGCATGAGGCCGAACGCCCCCAGTGCGAGCAGGCCGGCCGCGGCCGCGATCAGCACGACTTTGTCCAGTGGGTAGGCGCTGTGCGCGCGCCCGGGCACCGTTTTGAGGGCGGTGTCGTCGCCGGCTTTGAAGATGCTTTCGAGGCCGGCGTGGTCGATCCCCAGCAGGTGCGGGGCGAGCGCCGCGAACAGCGCCCATGCGAGCAGCACGAGCACGCCCCAGCCGGCGCCGGCGGCCGTCAGCTTCACGCGCCGTGTGCCGGCGGTGGCGAGCACCAGCCCGGCGGTGGCCGGCAGCAGGAACACCCAGATGCTGCTCCAGCCCCTGTCGAGCCCGTAGGCGGTGGCGATCGTGGGTTGCAGCAGCCCCTGGTCGAGAAGACGCCCCCAGATCACGGTCTCGGGCTCGTACCCCACCAACGGGTGGGTGACGGTGGCGATCACCGTCAAGGCGATCGAGGCCCCGGCGAGCGTCAGGGTGGGCCCGGGGAAGCGCTTCAGCGCCAGCCCCAGCGGGCAGGCCAGGAAGGGGATCATGGTGGTCAGGAAGCGCGGCCCCATGAAGCCCCCGCCGAAGGGCAGGTAGTAACCGGAGTTGTAGGTCAGGTAGCAGAGGCAGATCCCTGCGATCGTGAGCGCCTCGGCGCGCCGCCCACGCCGGTAGAGCATCACCGTCCCGACCGCGCCCATGATCAGCACCGGGGAGATCGTCAGCAGCCCGCGGGAGTCGAACAGCAGCGTTGACAGGACCCGCAGGCTGGGCGCGCCGATCCCGAAGAAGCCCGTCTTCTGTTTTTCGACGTTCGCGTAGGCGAGGTGCGTCCAGGAGTGGAAGGCATAGTGGTTGTAGAGCAGCAGAGGGATGATGCCGACGACGCCGCCGAGGACGTAGGCGCCGGCACGGCGAGCCACACCTCCTACCGAGAGGCTGTCGCGACGGCTGAGCAGGAACAGGCCGAGCACCACGGCCACGAGGAAGAGCGGGTACTCCGACGTCACGGAGTAGCCCATCGCCAGGCCCGCGAGGCCCAGCAGCAACAGGCTCGGCGGTCCGTCGCGCTCGCGCAGCATGAGCCAGAACGCGGCGAAGCCGAGGAAGGCGGTGAAGACGTGGCTGAAGAGCAACGTCGAGAGTGGCAGCACCAGCGTCCCCAGCCCGACGACCACGGCCGTGGCGGCTCCGTAGCCGGGCTCGAAGCGGTTGGCCACCGAGAACACCAGCAACAGCAGCAGCATCCCCGGCAGGACGTTGGCCCACAGGCCGATCAGATAGATCATCTCGTCGCCCGGGTGATTGGGCGGGGCGACGTGCGCGCGCGTCCAGCTTTCGGCATGCACCAGGTTGAGCGCGTCGTAGAACGGCAGCGCGAACAGGGCCAGACCGGGAGCACGGGCCGAGTAGAACGTGCCGCTGTACTTGGGGTATTCGACCTTGTCACCCGTGTTCGACTGGTAGGGGGTGATGGTCGTCTTTTCCTGGTTGAGCGCCCGGATCAGGTCGTAGTGGGAGGTCTGGTTCCAGGAGAAGCTCTGGATCAGGGTGGCGAAGGCAACACCCACGCACACGATCGCCGCCAGCCCCAGCCGCCGCCGTTTGCGCCGCGCCGCGAGCCGGGCTTCCCGGCCGCGCTCGGATTCGAAGGGCGCCCCCGGCTGGTCCGACTCCCCCGGGGCGGGCGCCCCCGGGCCCTCAGTCGGTTCCATGCAGGGCCTTGGGCCCGGGTCCGATCTCGTAGATCACGACCGAGCCCACCTGACGGCGGGTGATGCCGAGGCCGGCGATCGGCTTGGCGGCGGCGGCCACCGGGTCGGGGGGCTCGGGGATCTCGTGGCCGCGCTCGGGCGGCAGGCCGTTGGGGATGACCGTGTGCAGGACCACGGTCTTGATGCCGTACCAGCGCAGCTTCTCCACGCTCGCCTTGTCGGGGAAGCCCAACATGCCCCCCCGCAGGTCGTCCACGGCGGGGATGTCGAAGGTGCTGTTGCCGATCGGGATCTTCGGGAAGCCGTCGGTCGAGTAGTACTGCCACAGGCGGTCGAGCACGCCGTTGGTGGGCAGGTCCAGGACCGGCCCGGCGAGACGCGTCTCGGCGGCCGCCGGCTGGGGCACGACGGGGTGAGCCATGCGCCCGGCACCTTCGCCGAGGATTCCGATCAGCAACACCACCCCCACCGCCGCGGGCGCGGCCACGAGCACGCCCGACCTGCCGGCCGGGCGGCTCTTCCACCAGCGGGAGAGCGCCCCGAGCAGCAGCTGCACTCCCGCCCCGGCGAGCATCGCGTAGAACAGCGTGGCGGTGGTGAACACGCGGCCGGGCACGCGGACCCCGTTCCATCCCGGTGCGAAGTCGTACATCAGCCTGTAGGGGTAGCCGGGGCGATTGAGGCCCATCCCGAGCGCCAGGATCGAGCACACCGCCACCCCCAGCGCGAGCCCGAGTCGCAGGCGCGGGGTGAACGTGCTGCAGAACAGCCCCACGATCGCGAGCGCGAGGATCAGCCCCCCGGGGAAGAACACGTCCTCGTTCTTGGAGTGCACCTTGTCGCGCATGCCAACGGTCACGGACCCCCACACGCGATTCGGGGCGGGCGCGGCGAGCAGCGCGGGGAGCTTGGAGGAGTAGTTCTTGACTTCTTTGATCGTGCGCTTTGCGGTCGGGTATTTGTGGGACACCTCCACGTAGGGACGCGACTGGTAGGCAGCCACCACGCCGAGCAGCGCGATCCCGGCGAGCGTCACGCCCAACAGGCGACGGGGTATCAGCGGCGTGCTCGGCGCCACCTCGCCGCGGCGCTCGCTCCTGGCCCGCTCCCGCCGGCGCCGGCGGGCCCACACGACCACGAAGATCAGCGCCAGCACGGCGAGCAGGTAGCAGTACTGCAGCCCGAGCGTGAAGCCAAGGCTCACCTGCCAGGCCGACACCACCCAACCGCCGAGGACCAGCGCGCGCGAGTCGCGCCGGTAGCCCCGCAGCAGCAGGAACAGGGCCAGCGCTATCCCCCCTGAGGAGATCACGTGCAGGTGCCCCGCCTCGGTGATGCGGTAGGGGGCGTACGCGAAGGCGAGCCCGGCGGCGGCGGCCGCGATGCGACGCAGGCCGAGCTCCCGTCCGAGCAGGTAGGCGCCGAAGAAGCTCAGCGACCACGCGAACAGGAACAGCAGGTTGTAGCGGACGAGCGCGGCTCCGGTTCCCGTCCCGATCCACGACACCGGGCCGTACCCGAGCAGCGAGTCCGAGAAGGCCAGGCTCAGCGGGTGGGGGTAGAAGGCGTTGGAGTCGAAGATGTGCAGCGGGTCGTGGAACAGCGCGTGGCCCACCCACGCGACCTGCCAGGCGGTGCGGACCGGATCGCCCAGGTCGGGGGCGATCCGGCTCGACAGGTGCAGCACCAGCGGCCACGTCGTCAGCAGTGCCAGCGCCACGCCGGCGAGCGCGGCCAGCGCCAGCTCGCGGCCGGGGAGATCCGGCGATGGCGCCCAGCGAGGGCCCCGTGAGCGGTTGCTCGCGGGGGCATGGGGCGGCAGCGTGCCGTTGCCGGTCTCGGACGGGAGGGCCGGGACTTCGGCGCTCCGCGGGGAGGTACTGGGGGGGCTGGGCACACCGGCGCTGAACGTGGGCTTGTCTTCAGCCGCGCGGATCGCCGCAGCATACGCAACACTCCTGCCACCTTGAAGCAGACCGAGGGAGGGCGCGGGCGATGAAGGTGCTGGTGGTGGGGGCGGGGGGAGTGGGTGCGGCGTTCGCCGCGATCGCCCAGCGCAGGGCCGTCTTCTCGCAGGTCGTGATGGCCGACATCTCGCTCGAGCGCGCCGCCGCGGCCGCCGAGCCGCTCGCCGAGCCCGACCGCTTCACCGCCGAGCGGGTGGACGCCTCCGACCAGGCCGACGTCGCCGCACTGATCCGGCGGGTGGCCCCCGACGCCGTGCTGAACGCCACCGATCCCCGCTTCAACGAGCAGATCTTCGAAGCGGCGTTCGAGACACGCGTCACATACCTGGACATGGCGATGACGCTGTCGCACCCCCACGCGGAGCGCCCCTACGAGCTCCCCGGCCGCCTGCTGGGGGAGACGCATCTCGACCAGGACGAGCGCTGGAAACAGGCGGGCCTGCTGGCGCTGGTGGGCATCGGCGTCGAGCCGGGGCTGTCGGACCTGTTCGCCCGCCACGCCGCCGACGAGCTGTTCGAGAGCATCGGCGAAGTGGGGGTCCGGGACGGCGCCGACCTGCGCGTGGAGGGCTACGAGTTCGCTCCCACCTTCTCGATCTGGACGACGATCGAGGAGTGCCTCAACCCGCCCTTGATCTGGGAGCGCGGCCGCGGCTTCTACACCACCGCGCCCTTCTCGGAGCCGGAGGTGTTCCACTTCCCCGAGGGCATCGGACCGGTCGAATGCGTCAACGTCGAGCACGAGGAGGTCGTGCTCATCCCGCGCTGGGTGGAGTGCGAGCGGGTGACCTTCAAGTACGGGCTCGGCAGCGAGTTCATCGAGGTGCTCCGCACGCTGCACATGCTCGGGCTGGACTCCACGGAGCTCGTGGAGGTGCGGGGCGTCGAGGTCTCCCCGCGCGACGTGGTGGCGGCGGTGCTGCCCGACCCCGCCACGCTCGGGGACCGCATGACCGGGCGCACCTGCGCCGGCACGTGGGTGCGGGGCACCGGCCGTGACGGCTCCCCCCGCTCGACCTACCTGTACCACGTGGTCGACAACGACTACACGATGCGCGAGTACGGCAGCCAGGCCGTCGTGTGGCAGACGGCGATCAACCCGGTGGTCGCGCTCGAGCTGCTCGACCGCGGCGAGTGGAAGGGCACGGGCGTGCTCGGCCCCGAGGCGTTTCCGGCGGCTCCGTTCCTGGCGCTGCTGGCGGAGATGGGCTCGCCGACCGGCGTGATGGAGCTCGACCCGGCCGCCTGACGCGGGAGCCGCCGGGAGGCTGGCCTCAGCCGGTGGCCGTGGGCGGCTTGTCGCCGGGGTCCTCCGGCGGCCTCCCGGGCGAGGCTCCGCCGTCCCCGGGCGAGGCTCCGCCGTCCGCGGGCGAGGTTCCGTCGTCGGCCTCGGGGGTCAGCCAGTGCTCCCCGGAGGTGACGTGTTCGGAGCCCATCAGGTGCAGGGGGGCATGCTCGACCGGGGCGTCGAGCAGGCCCGGCGGCGCCGTTTCGGCCTTGCGGGAGAAGAACGGCTTGAAGTAGAGGCGCGACACGAGCGCGAGCACGAGGCCGACGACCATGCCGATGCCGCCGAACCACAGCGGCAGGGTGAGGCCGAGGAAGATTTTCCCTTCGGAGTTTTCGGCGTGGCCGTAGTAGGTGATCGCCTTGATGCCGATCCCGAACATGATCACGCACCCGAGCATGGGCAGCAGGCCGACGAAGATGAACTTGCGGACGCTGTCGAAGATTTCGCGCCGGTAGTAGATCAGCGACGCGAAGCCCGTGGAGCCGTAGTAGAAGCACACCGGGATCCCGAGCGCGACGACCGCGAGTTCGAGCACGGTTTCCGAGATCAGGATCAACGGCACCGCGACGGCGACCGAGATGATCCCGAATCCCCACGTCGACACCGTCGGGGTGAGGAAGCGCGGGTGCACTTTGCCGATCAGCGAGGGGAGCGCACCCCACTTCGCCATCGACAGCGTCGTGCGCGCGGTCGGCAGGACCGTGGTCTGCGTCGAGGCGGCCGCCGAGGTGAGCACAGCCACGATCAGGAAGCGGACCCCCACCGAGCCGAGCACGCCCTGGCCCAGCGCGTGCAGCACGTCGCTGGCGTTTTCTTCGCTCGAGATGTAGGAGGTGCCGTGGTAGGACTGGGCGCCCGCCGACACCAGCAGGTAGATCACCACCAGCAGCAGGGTCGAGACGACCGCCGCGCGGCCGGGGCCCTCGTTGGCGTCTTCGGACTCCTCGTTGACGGCCACGCCCGAATCCCATCCCCAATAGATGAAGATGCCCAGCAGCATCGCGACCACGAGGTCGCCGAAGTTCATCGCGAACGGGTTGAACCAGTCGGCCTGCGGCTTGATCGAGTGCGCGGCCGCGTTGCCCGAGTACACGTCGACCAGGGCGACGATCGCGAAGATCATCAGCATCACGAACTCGAAGCCGAGCAGCAGCTGCTGGAGGCGCGCCGACAGCTCGATGCCGCGGTGGCAGACCCACGTCATCACCCAGATCCACACGATGCAGCCGACGAGGGCCACCCAGGTGTGGGTTTCGCCGTAGTGCCATTCGAACAGCAGGTAGGTGTAGGTCGACGCGATGTAGCCGAGTGAGGCCATCACCAGCAGGTCGGCGAGGAAGATCGCCCAGCCGTTGATCCACCCGAACGTCGGTCCGAAGGCGCGCGTCGTCCACGCGAACGTGGTGCCCGAGTCGGGGTCGGCCTTGTTCAGGTACCGGTAGCCGAGCGAGATCAGCAGCATCGGCACGAACGACGCCAGCAGCACCGCGGGCGCGTGCACCCCCACACCCTTGTCGGCCACGATGTAGCCGAGCGTGGCCGCGAGCGAGTACGCGGGCGCGGTCGAGGCGACCCCGATGACGATGTTCGAGACGTAGCCGATGGCGTTGGTCTTGAGACCCTTGTTCTCGATCTTCCCCGTCGCGGGTGCTCCGTATACGGTGGCGCTCTCGACTGCCATCGGACGCTCCTCTCCCGGCCGCCCCGAGGCGGCGTGGCGTTTGTCATAAAGGCTACGAGCCAGCCCGGCGCCTGTACAAGTGGCGCAATCCCCAAAACGTGGACCACTCGCTGTCCATCCTGTACAAGTCGCTCCCCGAGTCTTGACCTCCCTCGTCGTTGTCCGGAGTCCTCGAGGGGGATATCGTTGTTCAAGGTGTCTAGCGAGAGCGTTCCGTTGGCGGGGAGGTAGAGACGAGATGGAAAGCCAAACTGCGGTCAACCCGGCGAGCCCCACGGACACACACGAGGGCTCCACCGCCGTGCCCGGCGCGCCCGGTCCGAGCGGAGTCCCCGACGCCGGGGCGCCCGACCGCCTGCAGCGCCTGGCGCGGCGCAACCTGTGGATGCACTTCACGCGCATGGGCTCCTACGACGAGCACCACGCGATCCCCGTGATCGCGCGAGGAGAGGGCTGCTACGTCTACGACGAGCACGGCAAGCGCTACCTCGACGCGCTCTCGGCGCTGTACTGCGTGAACGTCGGCTACGGCCGCGAGGAGCTGGTGCGGGCCGCCGCCGAGCAGATGGCAGAGCTGCCGTTCTTCACCAACTGGAGCTACGCCCACCCGCCCTCGATCGAACTGGCCGCCCGCGTGGCCGGCCTCGCGCCCGGCAACCTCAACCGCGTGTTCTTCACCTCTGGCGGATCGGAGGCCGTCGAGTCGGCGTGGAAGCTCGCCAAGGCCTACCACGGCGTGCGCGGGGACGACACCCGCCACAAGCTGATCTCGCGCAAGCTCGCCTACCACGGCACCTCGATGGGCGCGCTCGCGGCCACCGGGCTGACTCCCCTGCGGACGCCGTTCGAACCGCTCACCCCCGGGGGCATCCACGTGCCCAACACGAACTCCTACCGCTGGCCGGAGGGGCGCGAGCAGCTGTGGGCCGCCGACGCGATCGAGGAGGCGATCGTGTTCGAGGGCCCCGAAACGGTCGCTGCCGTGATCCTCGAGCCGGTGCAGAACGGGGGCGGCTGCTTCGTCCCTCAGGACGGCTACTTCCAGCGCGTGCGCGAGATCTGCGACCGCCACGGCGTGCTGCTGATCTCCGACGAGGTGATCTGCTCGTGGGGGCGGCTGGGGCACTGGTTCGGCTGCGAGCGCTACGGCTACCAGCCGGACATGATCACCACCGCCAAGGGGCTCAGCTCGGCGTACGCGCCCCTCGGCGCGGTGATCGCCGGCGACCACATCGCCGAGCCGTTCCTGCGCGACGGGCGCACCGCCTTCAGCCACGGCTTCACCTTCGGCGGCCACCCGGTCGCGTGTGCGGTGGGTCTGGCCAACATCGGGATCCTCGAGCGGGAGCGGCTGAACGAGAACGTGCTCGAGAACGAGCAGGCGCTGCGCGCGATGCTCGAGTCGCTCGCCGACCTGCCGATCGTGGGACAGGTCCGCGGTGCCGGCTACTTCCAGGCGATCGAGCTCGTCAGGGACAAGGACACGAAGGCCCGCTTCCACTCCCAGCAGGCCGAGCAGCTGCTGCGCGGCTTCCTCGCCCCCGAGATCTACAAGCGCGGGCTGATCTGCCGCACCGACGATCGCGGCGACCCGATCGTGCAGCTTTCCCCGCCGCTGGTCGCCGGTCCCGAGCAGTTCGAGGAGATCGAGTCGGTGCTGCGGCCGGTGCTGACCGCGGCCTCGGAGATGGTGCAAGGGTGGAGCTCACCGTCGAAGGCCTGATCGGCGAGCTCGGCCTGAAGCTCGTCTGCGGTCAACAGCACGGTGACGCGCACGTGCGCTGGGTCCACGCGACCGAGCTGGCCGACCCCACCCCCTGGCTGAAAGGCGGCGAGCTGCTGCTCAGCACGGGGCTTGCGCTGACCGACGCCGCCGCCCAGCGCAAGCTGATCGAGCGGCTCGCCCAGAAGCAGATCGCGGGCCTCGGCTTCGGCACGGGCTTCACCCACAAGCGCATCCCGGCGGCGCTCGTGAAGGCGGCCCGCACGCACGAGTTCCCGCTGTTCGAGGTCCCCTACGAGCTGCCCTTCATCGCGATCACCGAGCGTGCCTTCGCGCGCCTGCTCGAGGAACGCTACGAGCTGCTGCAGCGAAACGTCGCCGGCGACGTGCTCGCCGAGGCGCTGACCGGGCACCTGTATCCCGAGGACGTGCAGGCGCGGCTGCGGCCCTTCGGCATCGGCGGCCAGGTGGCCGTGCTCGCCTTCCGCCCGCCGGACCCGGCGCTGGCGGCGGCGAGCGTGGAACGGATCCTCGAGCGCGAGGGCGTGCCGAGCCTGGTGGCGGTCCGCACCGGGCTGGTGTGCGCGGTCGTGGACGCCACCCCGGGTGGGGGCCCGGCACTCTCGCCGATGGAGCTGGCGCGCACGATCCGCGCCGAGCTGGTGGCGCGCTTCGGCGAGGTCGGCGCCGCAGCGAGCCGGGTCGGCTCCACCCAGGGCCTGCGCATGAGCTTCCACGAGGCCCGCTGCGCGCTGGAGGCGGTCCGCCTGCGAAACGGCGATGCTCCGGAGGTGGCCGGCTACGAGGACCTTGGCGCCTTCCAGCTCTTGCTGTCGCTGCAGGACGACGACGCGCTCAGCTCCTACTGCCGCAGCGTGCTCGGCCCGCTGGAAGAGGGCGAGGGCGACTACGGCGAAGAACTGGCCCGCTCCCTGGACCTGTTCATCGAGCACAACGGCCACTGGGAGAAGGCCGCCAGCGCGCTGTACTGCCACCGCCACACGCTCCGCTACCGGATCCGCAGGATCGAACAGCTCACCGGCCGCGATCTCTCGAACGCGCGCGACCGGATCGAGTTCTGGCTGGCCCTGCGCGGGCGGGAGCTGGCGCGGTGAGGATCGGGGTCCCCACCGAGATCAAGACGGACGAGTACCGCGTCGCGATCACGCCGGCGGGCGTGCGCGAGCTCACCACGCGCGGGCACGAGGTGCTCGTGCAGGGCGGGGCGGGGGAGGGCAGCGCGATGGGCGACGAGCAGTTCATCGCCCAGGGCGCCGAGGTGGTGCCAGACGCGCAGAGCGTCTTCGACCAGGCCGAGCTGGTGCTGAAGGTGAAGGAGCCCCAGCCGCAGGAGGTGGAGATGCTGCGCCACGAGCAGACGCTGTTCACCTTCCTGCACCTGGCGGCCGAGCCCGAGCTCGCGCGGGGGCTGATGCGCTCCGGCGCCACCTGCATCGCGTATGAGACCGTCACCGACAGCCGAGGCCAGCTCCCGCTGCTGGCCCCGATGAGCGAGGTGGCCGGCAAGATCGCCACGCAGGCGGGCGCGTTCATGCTCGAGCGCCCCCTCGGCGGCCGCGGCATCCTGCTCGGCGGCGTCCCGGGCGTGGCAGCCGCCACCGTGCTCGTGATCGGCGGCGGCGTGGTGGGCATGAACGCGGCCTTCATCGCGATCGGGATGGAAGCCGACGTGTTCGTGTTCGACCGCTCGATCGACCGCCTGCGCGAACTCGACGTGGCCTTCGCCGGGCGCGCCTCGACCGTGTACTCCTCGGCGCTGGCGATCGAAGAGATGCTGCCCGCAGCCGACCTCGTGATCGGCGCCGTGCTGGTCCAGGGAGCCCGCGCGCCGCACGTCATCAGCCGCCGCCAGTTGGCGCTGATGAAGCGCCACGCGGTGCTCGTGGACGTGTCGATCGACCAGGGAGGCTGCTTCGAGACCTCGCGACCGACGACCCACTCGGACCCCACCTACGAGGTCGACGGCGTCACCCACTACTGCGTCACGAACATGCCTGGCGCGGTGCCCATCACCTCCACCCATGCGCTCACGAACGCGACCCTCCCCTATGTCATCGAGCTGGCCGAGGCGGGGGTCGACGCGGCGCTGCAGCAGAACCCGGGCCTGCGCATGGGCTTGAATGTCCGCGCCGGCGAGATCACCTACCCGGCCGTCGCCGAGGCGCTCGAGCTCAGCGGCGCCCGCGCCTAGCGACCCCACCGGAGACACCCGCACACCCGACACACCCGAAAACCCCGACACCGAGAGGCGACCACAATGGCGAGCACCGCACAGACCCTCAGCAACTTCGTCGACGGCGAGCCGCTGCCCGCCGAGGGGGACACCGAAGCCGTGCTCAACCCGGCCACGGGCGAGGAGCTCGCACGCGCCCCGGTGTCCAGCGCCGAGGACGTCGACCGTGCGGTCGGCGCCGCGCGGCGGGCCTTCGACGGGTGGGCGGCGACGACCCCCGCGCAACGCGCCGAGGCACTGCTCGCGCTGGCCGAGGCAATCGACGAGCACGCCGACGAGCTCGCCCGCCTGGAGGCCCTGAACGCGGGCAAGCCGATCGAGGCGGTCAAGGGCGACGAGCTGCCGGTGATGGCCGACAACCTGCGCTTCTTCGCCGGCGCCGCCCGCACCCTGGAGGGCCGTGCCGCGGGCGAGTACATGGAGGGCTACACCTCCTTCACCCGCCGCGAAGCCGTCGGCGTGATCGGTCAGATCACACCGTGGAACTACCCCCTGATGATGGCGATCTGGAAGATCGGCCCCGCGCTCGCGGCCGGCAACACGGTCGTGCTGAAGCCCGCCGAGACGACCCCGATCACGACCGTGCGGATGGCCGAGCTGGCCGCCGACATATTCCCCAAGGGCGTGCTCAACGTGCTCACCGGGCCCGGCCGTCCGACGGGGCAGGCGCTGCTCGAGCACCCGGACGTGGACATGGTCTCGCTGACCGGGTCGGTGGACACCGGCAAGCACGTCGCCCGCACCGCGGCGGACACGCTCAAGCGCGTGCACCTCGAGCTCGGCGGCAAGGCCCCGGTCGTGGTGTTCGATGACGTCAGCCTCGAGAGCGCGCTCGAGACGATCGCGGGCACGGGTTATTACAACGCCGGCCAGGACTGCACGGCGGCCACCCGCGTGCTCGCCTCCGAGGGCGTCTACGACGACGTCGTCTCCGGGCTCGCCGAGCAGGCACGCGGCCTGGTGATCGGCGACACGCTCTCCCCGCAGACGACCCTCGGGCCGGTCAACTCCGAGCGCCAGCGCGAGCGGGTCGAGGGCTTCCTCGAGCGCCGTCCCGACCACGCCGAGGTGGTGACCGGCGGCACCGAGCCCGACCGCCCGGGCTTCTTCCTCGAGCCCACGGTGGTGGCGGGCCTGCAGCAGGACGACGAGATGATCCAGCGCGAGATCTTCGGGCCCGTGATCACCGTGCAGCGCTTCAGCGACGAGGACGAGGCGATCGCCTGGGCCAACGCCACCCGCTACGGACTGGCCTCCTCGGTGTGGACCCGTGACGTCGGCCGTGCGCTGCGCGTCTCGAAAGCGCTGCGCTTCGGGTGCGTGTGGATCAACGACCACATCCCGCTCGTCTCCGAGATGCCCCACGGCGGCTTCAAGGAGTCCGGCTACGGCAAGGATCTCAGCGTGTACTCGCTGGAGGACTACACGGTCGTCAAGCACGTGATGGCAAGCCTCGCGTGAGCGACGCCGAAGAGGAGCTTCTCGCGGAGCGGGGGATCGGGCGCGTGCTCGCGCCCAACCCCAGCCCGCTGACCCTCGCCGGCACCAACTCGTGGGTCGTGGGGCGCTCGCCCGCCTGGGTCGTCGATCCGGGCCCCGCCGACGAGCAGCACCTCGCGCGGCTGCGCGCCGCGATCGAGGACCGCGGCGGGCTCGGCGGGGTCGCTCTGACGCACGGCCACGCCGACCACAGCGAAGCGGCGGGCGCGCTCGCCGCCGCCTACGGGGCGCCGCTGGGGGCCGGCGCCGGCGAGGCCGACGTGAGGCTCGCCGACGGCGAGCGCTTCGGCCCGTTCGAGGCCGTGCACACGCCCGGGCACGCGCTCGACCACTTCGCGCTGCTGGCCAGCGACGCGTGCTTCAGCGGCGACGCCGTGCTTGGCGAGGGGAGCGTCTTCATCACTCCCCACGACGGCTCGCTGGCCGGCTACCTGGCGGGCCTCGAGCGCCTCGATGTGCGTTCGGACTTCACGATCATCTGTCCCGGGCACGGACCCACGGTGCCCGACGGCCACGCCAAGCTGCGCGAGTACATCGAGCACCGCCTCGAGCGCGAGCGGGCGCTGGTGGGCGCGCTCGACGGCGGCCTGCGCTCGACCGGCGAGCTGCTCGACGCGGCGTGGGCGGACGCGCCGGCGGCGCTGCGGATCGCGGCCGCCGTCACGCTTGCCGCCCATCTGGACAAGCTCGAGGAAGAAGGGCGCCTGCCGGAGGGCGTCGAGCGGCCCGACATGGAACGCCTGCGGCTCGGGACGGTGCAGTGGTGAGCAAGCGGGCCGCCGGCGGGCGCGCCGGCGCGCGACGCACGGCGATCCCGGCACCCCTCAGAGAAACCGCCTACGACTCGCCGTTTCCGCCGATCGCCGACCTCGGCTTCCTGTCGGACTGCCACACGGCCGCACTGGTCACCTCCGACGGCTCGATCGAGTGGATGTGCGTGCCCCACTTCGACTCGCCGTCGCTGTTCGGCGCGCTGCTGGACCGCGGCGCCGGCAGCTGGAGGGTCGGCCCCTACGGCGTGTACGTGCCCGCTGGGCGACGCTACATGCCGGGCACGAACATGATCGAGACGACCTGGTCCACGCCCCAGGGGTGGGTGCGTGTGGTGGACGCCCTCACGGTCGGCCTGTGGCACGACAACAAGCGCGGCTCCAGCCACACGCGCCCGCCCACCGACTACGACGCCGACCACCTGCTGGTGCGCATGATCGAGTGTCTTCAGGGCCAGGTGCAGATGGAGGTCGTGTGCGAGCCGATGCTCGACTACGGCGAACGCGAAGCCACCTGGGAGGAGGTCACGGGCGGCCCGCCCGGCCTCAGCGTGCTCGACGCCTCCAACGGCGACGGGAACGGCGAGGAGGCGATCGGGGTGCGGCTGTTCAGCGACATCCGCATGGGCATCGAGGGCAACCGCTCGCACGGGCGCCACACGATGGTCCCGGGCGAGCGCCGCTACTGCGCGCTGTCGTGGACCGAGGATCGCCAAGGCCCCGAAACCGTCGAGCAGGCCAAACTGCGCCTCGACACCACGGCCCAGTTCTGGCGCAACTGGCTGGCGGAAGGGAACTACCCCGAACACCCGTGGCGCCCGGCGCTGCAGCGCTCGGCGCTGGCGTTGAAGGGGCTCACGTTCATGCCCACCGGGGCTCTGCTGGCGGCGGCCACCACGTCCCTGCCCGAGACCCCGGGAGGGGAACGCAACTGGGACTACCGCTACTGCTGGATGCGCGATGCGACGTTCGCGCTGTGGGGGCTGCACGCGCTGGGCCTCGACTGGGAGGCCGACGACTTCGTGGAGTACGTCGCCGACATGCACCGCCGCGAGGACGGCGCGCTGCAGATCATGTACGGGATCAAGGGACAGACCGACCTCACGGAGTCCACCCTCGACCACCTCGGCGGCTACCAGGGAGCGCGCCCGGTGAGGATCGGCAACGGCGCCTTCAAGCAGCGCCAGAACGACGTGTACGGCGCGGTCCTCGACTCGGTGTACCTGCACGCCAAGCAGCGCGACCACATCCCCGAGCGGCTGTGGCCGGTGCTGACCGACCAGGTCCGCTGCGCGGCCGCCGCCTGGCGCGAGCCCGACCAGGGCATCTGGGAGGCGCGCGGCAAGCCCCACCACTACATCTCCTCGAAGTTGATGTGCTGGGTCGCGATGGACCGCGGCGCCCGCCTGGCGGAACGGCGCGGCGACGCCGACGCGGCGCGGAGCTGGCAGGCGGAGGCCGACACGATCCGCGAGGAGGTGTTGGACAAGGGGGTCTCCGAGCGCGGCGTGTTCCGCCAGCACTACGACACCGACGCCCTCGACGCCTCCACGCTGCTGGTACCCCTGTTCCGCTTCCTGCCCGCCGAAGACGAGCGCGTGCGGGCGACCGTGACGGCGATCGGCGAGGAACTGACCGAGGGGGGACTGGTGCTGCGCTACCGCCCCGAGGAGACCGACGACGGCCTGCACGGCGAGGAGGGCACCTTCCTGATCTGCTCCTTCTGGATGGTCTCGGCGCTGTCGGAAATCGGCGAGCGCCGCGAGGCCGAACGGCTGTGCGAGCGACTGCTCGCCTTCGCCTCCCCCCTCGGCCTTTACGCCGAGGAGCTGGAGGCATCCTCCGGGCGCCACCTCGGCAACTACCCCCAGGCCTTCACCCACCTCGCGCTCATCAACGCGGTCACCCACGTGATCGAAGGCCAGAGCGTGTAGCTGCGAAACGCTATTTGTCGCGATGAGTCGGCGTGTGCCTGGCGTATGCCATCAGCACGAACGCCAGCATGAGCGCGGCGATCGAGATGAACACCACGGCGAAGACCCAGGACATGTTCAGGATTTCAGACATCGTCTACCTCCTTCTGAGGCGCACCTTAGGTGTCGCGTTGCGGTGCGAACAGCGGGTAAAGAAGCAGGCCCGAGCGGCGAACTACGGGCTTAGAGACCGGCAGCTCTACGCGCTCGTGTGAGCCGGCGTTCCATGACGCTTGCCATCAGAGGACGCGTGGTGAGGGAGCTGCTTCCGGGGTCCTGGCCCAGCCGAGGGCATTGACCAGCGGGGCCCCTCGCGGGTATGGTCCTATCTGGCCAGTTGACGCTGCGGAGAGAGGGGCGAACGGTGCGTAGAAGCCTGATCGCGATGGCGATCATCGTTCTGGCGGCGCTTGGGGCCGCCGCGGGTGCCTCAGCGAAGACGGCGAAGCCGGTCCTGACGCTGTCCGAAGAACTCGGGGGAGGGCTCTTCCGGCCGCTGGAACCCGGCGATCCCTATTTCGCCCACGCCGAAGCGGGGAACGAAGATGCGACGATCAGGATCGGCACTCGTCGCGAAGCGTTCTTCTACGGTTGTCACAGCTACGGCCATACCACTTACTTCGGAAAACTCGAGAGCAACGGCCAGCAGAAGGACAAGATCCTCCTTGAAGGAGTCACGGGAGCGCTGAACGGAGAAACCACCTGTGAATCCGTGGGCGTCCACCCCGCGCCTGATTGGGGGGAAGTGACGATCACGGTGTCAGGCTTTCCATGGGAAGTCACCCTCGGCCCGTGGCCCAGCGCGGAAGGAACGAAGGCAGGGCGCGCCGCCGGCACGTTGATAGCCACCGTCCACAGCTCTGTGCTCGGCTCGTGCGTGTATAGCGGTAAGTTCGGCAAGGTCAAACCGGTTTGGGCCCGCGGGCAACACGTGGACGAACCCCCACCGCAGGACTGGTGGGTCGAAGCGGAAAACCTGATGCTCACGCAGGGGACCTGCCCCAAGCGCGCAAGCCTGCACCTCGGTGTGATGCAAAGCCTGGGACCCGGCGAAACGCCGATCCACCTGAGCGTGGGTTAGCTAGACGCTTATCTGGCTCGCCCGAGCGCCTGCCGCAGCGCCCGAGCGCCCGGCCCGGTCTAGTAGTCAGGGTCGCCCGGCAGCACGATCCGAGCGACCTCGCCCTCGAGCAGCACGCGGGGCTCCACCGGCAGCACCTCACGCCCGCGGGCGTACGCGAGCAGCTCGTCGACCGAGGCGAACTCGCGCAGCTGCTCCAGGTGCTTGATCGTGGGGAACACGAGCACGATCTCGCCGGCCTGTGAGGACTCCAGCGCGCCCGCGGGGGTGAACCAGCCAACGTCAACGCACTCCTCGCCGTCGACACGAGGCTCCTGGCCCTCGGGCAGCACCGCCAGGAAGAAGTGGGTGTCGAAGCGGATCTCCACCACGGCGGGGGTGATCCAGCGTGAGAACCTGACGAGCTCCGAGGGGTCCTCGATCTCGATGCTCGCCTCCTCGTGGAGCTCACGCACGGCCGCCGCGCGGTGGGCGTCCTCGCCGGAGCCCTCGACCTCGTCCACGGCGCCGCCCGGGAACACCCACACGCCGCCCATGAACCTCGCCTTCGGGGTGCGCCGCACGAGCAGCACCTCGAGCTCATCGGCGCCGCCCCGCAGCAGGATCACGCTGGCGGCCTGGCGTGGGCGGGCGGGCGGGCCGGTGTTGATCCTCGTGCCGGGCTCCACCCCGGGCGGAGCCGACGGCCCGGGGCCGCCGCCGGCGCCGCCGGCGGGCCCGCCGGCCGGCTGTCTGTCGGTGTCGTCGCCCGAACGCATCGGGTGAGGCTACCTGCCGGTAGGCTTTGGCGGTCACGCACCACCAAGGAGAGCTCCTTCAATGAGCACCACCACCGAGACCATGCAGCGCTGGATCTGCGAGTCCTGCGGATTCATCTACGACCCGGAGGAAGGCGATCCCGACGGCGGGATCCCGCCGGGGACCCCTTTCGAGGAGATCCCCGACACCTGGTTCTGCCCGGTCTGCGGAGCGCGCAAGCGCGAATTCACGCTCTACGAGGACTAGGGCGCTGAGCGCCACGCCGGGAGCGCCGAGCGCCGAGCGGGCGTCGGAGCCATCGCTCGGAAGCGACTGGCCGGCGCTGCTGGAGCTGGACGCCCGCAGCGTGTGGCACCCCTACGGGGCGCTGCCCGCCGCCGTCCCCTCCGTGCCCGTCGTAGGGGCCGATGGCGTGCGCCTGCAGCTCGCCGACGGACGCGAGGTGATCGACGCGATGGCGTCGTGGTGGTGCGCGATCCACGGTTACCGGCACCCCGCGCTGGACGAGGCGATCGTCGCGCAGCTGCAGAGGATGGCCCACGTGATGTTCGGCGGGCTCACCCACGAGGGGGCGGTGCGTCTGTGCGAGCGCCTTTGCGAGCTGACCCCGGAGGGCCTCGAGCGCGTGTTCCTCGCCGACTCCGGGTCGGTCTCGGTGGAGGTGGCGATCAAGCTGTGCCTCCAATACCAGCGGGCGTGCGGGAGGCCGGGACGCACGCGTCTGCTGACCGTGCGCGGCGGCTACCACGGCGACACCGCCGGGGCGATGGCGCTGTGCGACCCGGTCGGGGGGATGCACTCGCTGTTCACCGGGCTGCTCGCGAGCCACGTGTTCGCCGCGCGCCCGCCCGACGGCTTCGACGCGGGTCTCGATGAGGCGTGGGCCGCCGGCGTGAGCGAGCTTGTCGAGCGCCACACGCAGGAGCTCGCCGGCATCGTGGTGGAGCCCGTCGTGCAGGGCGCGGGCGGGATGCGCTTTCACTCACCGGCGTGCGTGGCGCACCTGCGCGCGCTGTGCGACGAGCACGGTCTGCTGCTCGTGCTCGACGAGATCGCCACCGGCTTCGGGCGCACCGGCACCCTGTTCGCGAGCGAGCACGCGGGCGTCTCGCCCGACGTGATGTGTGTCGGCAAGGCGCTCACCGGCGGGTACATGACGATGGCCGCCGCGCTGTGCACGGCCGCGGTCGCCGCCGCCGTCTGTGGGGGCGAGGGGGGCGGGCTGATGCACGGCCCCACGTTCATGGCCAACCCGCTCGCATGCGCGGTGTCGCTGGCGTCGCTGGAGCTGCTCGCGGACGGCCGCTGGCGCGGGCAGGTGGCAGGCATCGAACGCACGCTGCGCGCCGGCCTCGAGCCTGCCCGCGAGCTGCCCGGGGTCAGTGACGTGCGGGTGCTGGGGGCGATCGGGGTGATCGAGCTCGACCATCCCGTGGACGTGGCCGCGGCCACCGCCGCCGCGCTCGAGCTGGGAGTGTGGCTGCGCCCCTTCCGCGAGCTGGTCTACGCGATGCCGCCGTACGTGACGGGCGAGGTGGACCAGGCACGGATCGCGCAGGCGCTGCTGGCTGCCGCCCGCGCTGGGTGAGCGCCCCGCCGCCTCACAGCCACGACCGCCACGGCAGCGCATCGCCCGCCGCCGCCAGGGCGGCCGGCTCGGGGCCCGACAGCAACGGCAGCGTGAACACGTCCACCGCTCCCAGCGCGGCGATCGTGTCTCGGTTCGAGATCTCCAGCGCCGAGGGCTCGGCCGGCCATCCGCCGAGCAGCACCCCCGCGACCCCGAGCCGCGCCTCGCGGGCGGCTTTCAGCGTGAGCAGCGTGTGGTTGATCGTGCCCAGGCCGGGCCTCGCAACCACCACCAGCGGCAGTCCGAGGGCAACCGCCAGGTCGCATACCGAGAACGCATCGCTGAACGGGACGAGCAGCCCGCCGACACCCTCCACGAGCAGCGTGTGCCCATCGCCGAGCGCGCGCGCCCGCGCGATCAGCGCCCGCGGGTCGATCTGCTCTCCCTCCAGCGCGGCCGCGAGGTGCGGGGAGGCAGCCGCTCCGAAACGCAGCGGGGCGACCTCCTCGGGGCTCGTACCGGCGGCGAGCGCGAGCAGCTCGTGGTCGGCCGGCCACGGAGGCTCCGGAGCCTCGTCCATCCCCGTCAGCACCGGCTTGTACGCGCGCGCGTTCTGGCCGGCGGCGTGCATCGACGCGAGCAGGCAGGCGCTCGCGACGCTCTTGCCGACGCCCGTGTCGGTGCCGGTGACGAACAGCCCGCGCACGGGGCGGCGCCCCGGCTAGGCCGCGCGCTCGAAGTCGAACGGCGCCGGCGAGCCCGTCGGCGAGCCCGAGGGGGCCGGTTGCGAGGCCGCCGGGGAGGCCGAGGCCGCCCGGGAGCGCGAGGCCGCCCGGGAGTGCGAGGCCGCCGGGGCCTCCCAGGGCGCGAGCTCCGCCCGCTCCTCGTGCAGAGGGCCCATGCGGGCGGGATCGAGGCCCAGAGCGCGTGCGCAGTCCCCCAGCGTGCGGGCGGCGGCGCGGAGCTCCTCGGTGCCGTGCGTCGCCATCACCGCCAGGCGCAGCCGCGCGGTGCCGGCGGGGACGGTGGGCGGGCGGATCGCCTGGGCGAACACGCCGCGCTCGAGAGCCGCCTGGCAGAGCGCCATCGCGTTGCGCTCCTCGCCCACGACCAGCGGCACGATCTGGACCTCCCCGGCGGGGACGGGGAAGCCCTCGAGCTCGAGCTCGTCGCGCAGCGCCGCCGCGTTCTCGCGCAGGCGGCGCACCCGCTGGGGCTCGCGTTCGAGCAGCTCGAGCGCGGCGAGCGCGCCCGCCAGCGCGGGCGGGCCGGGGGCCGTGGAGAAGATCAGCGAGCGGGCGGTGTTGATCATCAGCCGCACCACGTCGGCGTCTGCGCATGCGTATGCGCCGTAGGAGCCGAGCGCCTTGCCGAGCGTCCCGATACGGACATCGACCTCGTCCTCCAACCCAGCCTCTGCGACGGCGCCGCGGCCGCCCGGGCCCAGGCTCCCGAGCGCGTGGGCCTCGTCGACCAGCACGCGTGCGCCGAAGCGCTGTGCCAGCTCCACGATCCCCTCCAGCGGGGCCACGTCACCGTCCATCGAGAACAGCGAGTCGGTCACGATCAGGTACCCCGCGCCGGCGTCGCGGCGAGGGGGATGACGCTGCAGGGAGCGTTCGAGGTGGTCGAGGTCGCGGTGGCGGTACACGTGCACGTCGGCATGCGCGAGCCGGCAGGCGTCGATGATCGAGGCATGGTTGAGCTCGTCGGAGAAGATCCGCCCGCCGCGCCCCGCGAGCGCGCCGATCGCGCCCAGGTTGGCGAGGTAGCCGGAGCCGAACAGGACGCAGGAGTCGCTCGCCTCGAACGCGGCCAGGCGCTCCTCCAGGCGCCCGTGGATCGTCATCGTCCCCGACACCAGCCGCGAGGCGCCCGCGCCCACGCCCCAGCGCATGGCGGCGTCGGCGGCCGCGCTGCGCACGTCGGGGTGGTCGGCCAGTCCGAGGTAGTTGTTGGAGCAGAGCAGCAGCACCGGCCGCCCTTCGAGCAGCACGGTCGGCCCCTGGGGTCCGCTGATCAGCCGCAGACGGCGCCCGAGCCCGAGGCGCTCGAGCTCCTCCAGGCGCTGGCGGATCTCGCTCAAGGGGCTCCCTGGCGTGCCACCGGGGCGCGGTTGGGCGAGCCGTCGGGTCGCGGCGGGACGTCCCCGCGCTTGGCCCGGAAGCGGAGCTGTGTGGAGGGGTCCCACAGGCGCACCGCCAGCGTCGCCTCGCCGGGCTCGGGCTCCCGGGCGGGGCCGTCCCCGAGCAGCTCCTCGACCACGTCGGGGGTCTCGCCGGACATCCACCCGCTGCGGTTGTCGGGGCGTGGGTTCTCGGCGTTGTCGGGCTGGGGGGCGACGTTCAGCCCGAGCTCGGTGAACATCTCGCGGTCGCTCTCGGGTGTGTTGCCGAGCGTCGTGAGGAAGTTGCCCATCATCACGCCGTTGAGCCCGGCCCTCACCGCCAGCGCCTGCAGCTCGCCGAGGTTCTCCACGCGCCCCCCGCAGAGGCGGAAAAGGGCATCGGGGAGCACCAGGCGGAAGATCGCGATCCACTTCACGGCCTCCCACGGGTCCATGAACTCGCGGTCGCCGAACTTCGTCCCGGGACGCGGGTTGAGCATGTTGATGGGGACGCTCGTGGGGTTGATCGAGGCCAGCTCGAAGGCCATCTCCACGCGCTGCTCGCGACTCTCTCCGAGGTTCAGGATCCCGCCCACGCACGTCTCCAGGCCGGCGTCGCGGACGGCGGAGATCGTGCGCATGCGTCCCTCGTAGCGGACCGTCGTGGTGACCTCGTCGTAGTAGCTGCGCGCGGTCTCGACGTTGTGGTGCACGCGCTGGATGCCCGCCTCGCTGAGCTGGCGGGCGCGCTCGGCCGAGATGTGGCCGACCGAGGCGCAGCGCTTGAGGTTGGTGTGGCGGGCCACCAGCCGCACGCCCTCCAGGTACTTGGTGAAGTCCCGCTTGGACAGTCCCTGGCCCTGGGTGACCATGCAGAAGCGATGGGCGCCGGCCGCCTCGGCCGCACGCGCGTGTTCGAGCACCTGCTCGGGCTCCATCATCGCGTGCATCGGCGTCTCCGCGTCGGCGAAGCGCGACTGCGCGCAGAAGCCACAGTCCTCGGCGCAGCCGCCGGACTTGGCGTTCACCAGCGAGCACATGTCGGTGGAGTCGGCGAAGCGCTCCACGCGAGCCCGCCACGCCCGCTCGACGATGGCTTCGATCTCGGCGTGGTCCTCGACCTCGCCGAGGCGCCTGGCCTCCTCGCGCGTGATCAGCGGCGCCATGGCGTCAACGGTATGGGGCGGCGCGGACGCCTGGCCGGCGCCGGACGCCTGAGCGGCGCGGCACGCCTGAGCGGCGCGGCACGCCCGAGCGGCGCGCTTCGCCCGAGCGGCGCGCTCCGGCTAGCGGCCCTGCCAGCGCGGCGGGCGGCGCTCGGCGAAGGCGCGAACCCCCTCGCGCATGTCCTCCGAGGAGAACGAGGCGCGGCGCAGCTCGATGAGGAACTGTTCGAGCTCGGGATCGAGCTGGGAGCCGGCGCTCAGAAGCTCTCCGATCACGCGCTTGTTGCCCCGCTGGGAGAGGGGCGCGTTGGCGGCCATCTCCCCGGCGAGATCGAGGGACGTCTCCTCGAGCTTCGCCTCCGGGCACACGCGGTTGACGAGCCCCCACGCGAGCGCGGTGTCGGCCTCGATGTTGCGCCCGAGCAGGAACAGCTCCTTCGTGCGGGGCGCCCCGATCGCGTCGATGAAGCGGCGCAGGCCGGTGTGCGAGTAGACGAGCCCGAGCTTCGCCGGGGGCATCCCGAGTTTCACGCCCTCGGCGGCGACGCGCAGGTCGCACGCGAGCGCCAGCTCGAGCCCCCCGCCGATCGTGTGTCCGGGCAGGGCCGCCAGCGTGGGCATCGGGAACGCGTCGAGCGCGTCGATCGCCTCGGTGAAGGGGCGCGCGACGAGGCTCTCCGCATGCTCCTCGAACTCCTCGTCGGGGATCTCGCCGATGTCATAGCCGGCCGAGAACATCCCGTCGGCGCCTGTCACGACCAGGCACCTGGTCGCGTCCTGCTCGCCGGCGAGCCGCTCCAGCGTGTCGGTGACGGCGTCGAGGATCGGGTGGTCCAGCGCGTTGCGCTTGGCCGGGTTGCGGATCGTCAGGCGGGTGACGCCCGCCACGGGCTCATCGAGCAGCAGCTTCCCGCCGGCGAGCTCCTGTGGGGTGGAGGCGTTCGACAAGCCCTACTCGAGTACCACGAGCGTGTCGCCCTCGCTGACGGCCTGGCCCTCCTCGCAGCAGATTTCGGTGACCGTGCCGGAGTCCTCGGCCTCGACGGGCATCTCCATCTTCATCGACTCGAGGATCGCGACCGTGTCTCCCTCCGCGATCTCGTCGCCGACGGCGCACTCGATTTTCCATACCGTGCCGGTGATATGAGCCTCAACCTGGGGCATCGCTCCTCCGCGAACAACGACGAGAGTGGGAGCGCAACAATAGACACCCGCCCCGATGCCGGCAGCGGCTCCCCGGGCACAGAGCGCACAGCGGGGGCAGAGGCCTCGCGCGCGCGCGCGACGCGCGCGAAGGTAATCGTGGCGGCGCGCAACGAGGGCGCGGCGATTGCGGCCACGCTCGCGTCGCTGCGCCTCGCGCTCCCCGAAGCGGAGCTGTGGGTGGCCGACGACGCCAGCGGCGACGACACCGCCGTGCTCGCGCGTGCGGCCGGGGCGCGGGTGGTGTCCGGGGCCCGCCACGCCGGCAAGGGTGCCGCGATGAGCGCCGCCGCCCGTGTCGCACTCGCCGCCGGCACGGATCGCGCGCGGCCCACGGCCGCCGACCGGGCGCCGGCCGGCGCCGACCGGGCGCCGGCCAGCGCCGACCGGGCGCGGGGCGACGCCGCCGACGAGCTCTTCCTGCTGTGCGACGGCGACCTCGGCGACTGCGCCGGTGAGCTGGCCGCGCTCCTGCAGGCGGTCAGCGACGGCCAGGCGGAGCTGGCGATCGCCGCGTTGCGCGAGCGAGTCGGCGGCGGCTTCGGCATCGCGCTCGGCTTTGCGCGGTGGGCCATCCGGCGCAGCAGCGGCATCGAGCTGGAGGCGCCGCTGAGCGGCCAGCGGGCCCTTCGTGGAGAGCTGCTCGCGAAGCTGCTGCCGTTCGCCGGCGGCTACGGGATGGAGCTGGGGATCACGATCGACGCGGTCCGCGCGGGTGCGCGGGTGAGCGAGCTCGAGCTGCCGTTGGCGCATCGCGCGAGCGGGCGCACGCCGGCGGGCTTCGCCCATCGCGCCCGGCAGCTGGTGGACCTGGTGCGCGCCTACGCTTCCCGCGCGCGCTGGGGCGCGTAACCTTGCCGCCTCACGGAGGTACTGCGAACAGGATGACCGAGCCGAGCAACCTCGCGCCGATGCGCGAGCAGGTGTACCGCGACCCACGGCCGAAGGAGTACTTCGACCGCTTCCACGAGCACGTCCGCAGCAGCGACCCGAGCTGGGTGTACGAGGCGGTGCGGGTGCCGGTGTCGCTGTACGCGTACACGTTCCTGCGCGCGCGGGCGATCTCGGTCGAGAACGTCCCGGGCTCGGGCGCGGTGATCCTCGCGCCGAACCACTTCTCCTTCATGGATCACTTCCTGATGGGCTGCTACATGCGCCGCAAGATCCACTTCATGGCCAAGTCGCAGATGTTCAAGCCCCCCCTCCAGTGGGTCTTCTACCGCGGAGGCTCCTTCCCCGTACGGCGGGGCGCACGCGACGAGGAGACGTTCACGACGGCCGAGACGCTCCTGGCGCGCGGGGGCGCGGTGGCGATGTACTGCGAAGGCGGGCGCTCGCGCACCGGCAAGCTCGCCGACCAGGCAAAGCCCGGGATCGGGCGCCTGGCGCTGGAGAGCGGAGCGCCGGTGGTGCCGATCGCGATCCACGGCTCCCAGCGGGTGCGCAACTGGCGCCGGCTGCAGTTCCCGAAGGTGACGATCCAGTTCGGCGAGCCGATGCGCTGGGATGTGCTGGAAGGGTCCACGCGCGAGCAGCAGCAGACCGTGGCGGACGAAATCCAGACCGAGATCAAGCGCATGTACTCGGGCCTGGAGACCTACGGGCGCAAGGGCATCCTGCGTCGCATCCGCGAGCAGGCCGGGCGCACCACGCCCACCACGGCTCCGACCTCGGCACCCTGACAGCGGGCTGGCGACGTGGTGGATGCTCGCCTGGACGTCGGCGCCGTGCTGCGCCGCGTGTTCGACATCTACGTCGAGCAGGCGTCCGTGCTGATGCCCGCCGCGGCGGCCGTGTTCGTCCTCACGGGGATCATCGCCGGCCTGTTGATCGCCGCCAGTCCGGGGCTCGCGGTGCTGGCGGTCGCGATCGACCTCGTGGCCGTGACCCTGTTCACGGGGATGGTCGTGAGCCTCGTGGCCGACGTCCAGGACGGGCGCCGCGACGCGACCGCCGGTCAGCTGCTGCGTGCGGCCACCCCGGTGCTCGGCCAGCTGATCCTCGTGGGGGTGGTGGCCGCGCTCGGGATCATGGCCGGGTTCATCCTGCTGGTGGTCCCGGGCCTGATCCTGCTGACGCTGTGGTCGGTGGCGGCGCCGGTGGTCGTGATCGAGAACCCGGGCGTGTTCCCGGCCCTGCGCCGCAGCCGACTGCTGGTGCGGGGGAACGGGCTGCAGGTGTTCGCGGTGATCCTGATCCTGGTCGTGCTCGTGGGCGCCGCGGGGAACATCGTGGACGCGCTCGCCGCTTCGGCGGGGACCGGCGCGGGGATCGTCGCGCGGGTGGTCGTGGGCGTGCTGACCGCGCCGCTGGCCGCGCTGGCGGCAGCCGTCCTGTACTTCGAACTACGGGCCCGCGCGGCGGCGCAGGACGCACCGACGGCCGGATGAGCGCCTTCTCAGCGGCCCAGCTGCTGCGCCCCGGTGTCCTCGAGGGCGTCACGATCATGCTCGCCCGCTCGCAGACCTCGACGCTGGGCGACGCGCTGGGGGAGGGCGTCGCGCCGCTGTCGGCGTCGCTGCGCGAGTGCCCGCTGCCGGCCGACGAGGAGGCGTTCGCGCTGCGTCTGCGCGAGGAGGGCGCTCCGGACCTGCTCGTGGTCGACGCGGCCGGCGTGTCGGGCTCCAGCGACGCGCCGGGGCGGGAGGAGATGTCGAGCACGCTGCAGGTGACGTGGGAGGTGACGAGGACCGTCGCCGGCGCTCTCATCGAGCAGCAGCGTCCGGGGCGGATCGCGCTGGTGGCGCCCGCGGCGGACGCGGGTCTGCCGGATCAGCAGTCCTTTGCGCGTGCGACGCGGGCGGGCCTGGAGAACCTCGCCCGCACGACCTCGATCGAGTGGGCGCGCTACGGCATCACGCCGGTGGCGATCATGCCCGGACCGGACACGCCGAAGGAGTCGCTGGCGGCGCTGTGCGCCTACCTCGCCTCGCCCGCCGGGTCCTACTTCTCGGGCTGCGTGCTGGCGCTGGACGGCCTCGCCGCGGCGGATCCCGCCGGCGAGCCCGCCTGAGGCCGGCGACCCCGGCGGGCGCTCGGGCCCGCCTGAGGCCCGCGGCGCTCGCTCAGCCCGTCATCCCCCCGAACACCCCGCCGGTGACGTGGAGGGTCTGGCCGTGGACGTAGTTGGACCACGGGGAGCAGAGGAAGAAGACGCCCCCGGCTGCCTCCGCAGGGGTGGCGGGTCGTCCGAGGGGGATCATCATGGCGGCCATCTGGCGCATCTGCTCGGGGATCCCGAGCTGGATCGTCTGGCCGTCCATCTCCATCGTGTTCTCGTCGACCTTGGCCTGCGTGAGGCGTGTGTCGATGAAGCCGAAGGCGACGGCGTTGACGTTCACCTTGAACTGGCCCCACTCCTTGGCGACGGTTTTGGTGAGGCCCACCACGCCCGCCTTGCCGGAGGAGTAGTTGGCCTGGCCGGCGTTGCCCATGGTGCCGGAGGTGGAGGAGATGTTGACGATCTTGCGGAACACCTCCTTGCCTTCCTCACGCTCTTTCTTGGCCGGCTCGCGCAGGTGGGGAGCGGCGGCGCGGATCACGCGGAAGGGGACGATGGTGTGGATGTCGAGCATTGCCTGGAAGGCCTCGTCGGACATCTTGTGGACGGGGGCGTCAAGGGTGTAGCCGGCGTTGTTGACGATGATGTCGATCTTCCCGAAGGAGTCGATCGCCTTCTGGACCAACTCGTCGGCGGCACCGGGCTTCGTCAGATCGCCGGAGAACACGGCCGTCTCGCCCTGTATCTCGGAGGCCGCCTGCTCGGCGACGTCGCCATCGAGGTCATTGATGAGGATCTGGGCGCCCTGTTCGGAGAGCAGCTCCGCGGTCGCGCGACCGATCCCGCGCGCCGAGCCGGTGACGATCGCAGACTTCCCGTCGAGTACTCCCATTGCTCCTCGCTTGTGGTGGTGGGTCGGGGAGCGGAAGTTATATCTGCTCGCCGGTTGCTAGCCGACGACCACGCCGAAGTCCTGCGTGTAGATCGCGCCGGCGGCGCCCGCAGCGAAGCTGGGGGGGAGATGGGGGGAGACGCCCATGCCGCTGTCGCGGAAGCTGCGGTCGAGGATGTTCGCGCGGTGGGGCGGGGAGGCCATCCAACCGGCCACGATCGCGGCCGGGGTCGCGTCGGTGTAGCTGCCCCAGGCGATGTTCTCGCCGACGATGTAGCCAGGGGTCGAGCGCGACAGGTAGCCGCTTTCGCGGATGCGGGACAGGGGGGTGCTGCCGCCCGGTGAGACGTGTTCGAAGTACCCGTGCACGGCCATGCTCGTGGAGTGCCCCTGGGCCGCGGCTGCGAGCGCGGCGTCTTCGCGCAGCGGCTGCTCGCCGGCGCGGGTACGTTCGCGGTTGACCAGGCAGAGGGTGGCTTCGCGCACGAGCGGGAGGTTGGCTTCGTCGGGGATCAGCGTCGTGCCCTGGCAGCCGGACCCGGTGGCGGGCGGGGGCGCGGAGGGGAGCTGCGAGACGTGCCGGCGGGGCGCGCTGCTGTCGTGGCGGTGCCCGTTGCCGTGCCGGTGACGGCCGCGGTGACCGGGGGCGCGCCGGGAGCGCCGCGAGCACGCGTGCGCGCGGCCGGCCCCGTGGGCGTGGGCGCGGGCACCGCGGGTGACGCCGGCGCCGTGGCGGAGCACGCGGCCGTGGGCGCGGGTGCGGGCGCACGCGCGATGGGTGCGGGCCTTGCCGGCGCGGGCCTTGCCGGCGCGGGCCCTGTGTGCGTCGGTCCGGGTGTGGGTCCCGGCGTGGGTTTCGGCCAGCGCCGAGGCCGGGACGAGCACGCACAGCAGGCCGGCCAGCAGGGCGGCGGCCCTCAGCTGTCGCGAGGTCAGCACGCGCCACGTATCGGCGGCCGCGCGAGCACCTTGAGCGATGCGGACGTTTGTTCAGGTTCGGCGGCTCGAACGGGCGGCGGGGCGACGAGGGGACCGTTTGCGCGCTTGCGCGGGGGCGCCGCTCGGCCCCGCGCATTCCCGCGCCGGCGCTCTACAGAGCCAGCGCGCGGCCGAGGATTTCGCGCATGATCTCGTCGGTGCCGCCGCCGATGGGGCCGAGGCGGGCGTCGCGGGCGGCGCGCTCGACCCAGTACTCGCGCATGTAGCCGGCGCCGCCGTGGATCTGCAGGCAGGCATCCATCAGGTCGAACGAGGCCCGCTGCGTGGCGAGCTTGGCCATCGTGACCTCCTTCAGGGGCTCCTCGCCGGCGACGAATCGCCGCAGCGCGTCGTAGGTGACACAGCGGCACGTGTACACGGTGGTGGCGAGGTCGGCGAGCCGGTGGCGGATCGCCTGGTGCTCGGACAGGGGCTTGCCGAAGGTGCGCCGCTCGCGCGCGAAGGCGGCCGTGCGCTCCCACGCGAGGGCCATCCCGCCGACCGCTCCCAGCGCCATCGCCAGGCGCTCCCACTGGAAGTTGGCCATGATCAGCTTGAAGCCCTCGTTTAGCTCTCCGAGCAGGTTCTCCTCCGGCACGAACACGTCCTCGAAGGCGATTGTGGCCGTGTCCGAGGCGTGCCACCCGAGCTTCTTCAGGGCCGATGAGGTGACCCCCTCGCCGCGGTCCACGATCAGGAACGAGATCCCGTGGTGGCCGCCCTCCCGCGTCGTCTTCACGGCCGTCACGATGAAGTCCGCACGCACCCCGTTGGTGATGTAGGTCTTCTCGCCGTTGACGAGGAAGCCGCCGTCCACCCGCTCGGCCCGCGTGGACAGCCCGGCGACGTCGGACCCCGCCCCGGGCTCTGTGATTCCGAGCGCGCCGACCACCTCACCGGCGATCGAGGGCACGAGGTAGCGCTGCTTCTGCTCTTCGGTGCCGAACTTCCAGATCGGCGGGGTGGCGATGTTGATGTGGGCGCCGATGCCGGCCGCGGTGCCGCCCGAGCCGGCGTGGGCCATCTCCTCGCACAGCACCGCCTCGTGCAGGTAGTCGCCCCCCTGGCCCCCGTACTCCTCCGGGTACTTCAGCCCCAGCAGCCCCTGGGCGGCCATCCGGGGGAACACGTCGTTGGGGAACCACCGTTCCTCCTCCCACTGCTGGGCGTGGGGGGCGAGCTCGCGCTGGATGAACCCGCGCGCGGATTCGCGCAGCTGCTCGTGCTCGTCGGTGAAGGGAGGGTGCGGAGGGCTCACGTCAGCTCACGCCTTCGTGGTGCTGTTCCACTAGGCGCATGCGCCGAGTGGCGACCGGGCGCCAGCCCCCGGTCGTGCGCGCCCACCTGGGGGGCCGGCTGCATTACCAAAAAGCCCCGCTG
>Ga0335083_10000824_pt1 | contig 44613 bp, 37 predicted proteins | sample Lox_Sample_42_FD_206716 | JGI IMG/M metagenome (GOLD analysis project Ga0335083, IMG submission 206716) | Soil microbial communities from Loxahatchee National Wildlife Refuge, Florida, United States - Lox_Sample_4.2 | ecosystem: Environmental > Terrestrial > Soil > Wetlands | place: USA...
TCCGGGCGCCGCGGCAAGGTGACGCTCAAGTCCTCCCAAACCACGCGGCTGGATTCCGGACTCGGCGGTTGCCAGCATGGATGCCGAGATGATGATGTGGCGTTACGCGGAATCAATTCCAGCCCCACAGCTACGGCGATCTCACCGAAATGCTCCCGTTGAAGTTGGATCGTAGGGCCGCTGTAGCAAATCGCATCGAGCCAGCATTCGTCATTCTCACTGCCGAGTTTCCACTGCACTTTCCAGGGTCCAAATGTGCCCGGGAGAGTATGGATGACTGCCGACCATGCGCCGGCGTTCAGGCCATAGAGCCCCTGGCCGAGATCTTCGGTCTGTACACCGCGACCGCTGATCTCGTAGCGTAATCGCAGATCATTCACCGAAAAACCGTCGGGACCCGGCTGATCGAAATACGGATGGCGGTCGCCGCGGTCGGTGAGTAGGTTCATCGCGGAAAGAACGCGATTGGCACACTGGGCACTGCGGATAAGCGCAGACGCGAAATCAGCGCCATCGTGGAGGAACCGTAGTTTGAGCAGGATTGCCGGATCCTCCTCCGTACGCCAGTAGGCAAGGACGGGACGCCGTTGGTAGAAGAAATCCTCTCGGTTAACCGATCCCAGGCAGAGATCGCGCGTGAGCCACGTCGTCCCCCGGACGGAGAATTGGTCGTCCGCGTGGCGGAGAAACCGGTGAACACGCTCAACGGGTTGCGCGATCGGCTCGCGAAAGGACGACACGAACTCCGGCGGACATGGCAGCGGGCGAACTGTCAGGTTGGCTCGGGCCATCCACGCTTCTTCGGCACCGCCCCGGGCTGCTGAAATGGGCACCCCGGTGCGCACGCTGAGAATATCGGCGGTCGCGGCAGTCAGCCGGTCCGCATAGGTTCGCGCCTGGGGTCCGGCCCATTGGCCGGTGACCGGGTGGAAGTGCTCGCTAATGGCCTGCCACGCCAGACGATGCAGGCGCGTGGCGGATTCACGAACCTCATGATCGCGGACGATCGACAGAATGCGTTCGCATTCGTTCACCACGACAATGGTATACGTGGGGCTATTGTATTCGTTGAAGCCACCATGAAACTCCGTATGCCCGACACACGACTGCAGACGTCGGCGACCGTAGTCGAGCAGCCATGGCTGATCAAGAATCTCGCCGGCGGCCGCGCAGACACCGCCACCCATCACGGCAATGTTCGTGTAGGCGGGACCCATGTTTCGGCGAAAGATGGCGGCAGCAGCATGTCCCAGCGCCTCCCGAAGCCTGGCAACGGTTTCCTTGGGAAGAAGGCCAGCGCTCTCCACGAGCAACTCACAGATTCGCCCACCGCAGAAGTCAGCCCAATTCCAGTCCGGCGGGGCCATTTTCTCGAGAGGCTCCTCAAACAGCCACGGCCAGATGCCGTAGGTCGGGCGCACGGGATCTTGGTCCTGTAACAGCAGCAATCTTCCGATGATGGCACGGGCACGTTCCGGATCGACCGGCGCGCGCCGACGCAAAAGCAGCACGGCATACTCAAAGTTCTGAAGAACGGGATGAACCCATGTTCCGGTTGGTGTCTGCGTGTGATAGCCCGGACTGACATACTTCATGCCCACCAATTGCACGTCCCGATCGAAGCGCCGGTCACAATCTTGCAGATATTCTTCCAGGTTCACGTTTGGGTGGCGGCAACTGGTTGCAAGTTCGCTTTCGATTTCAAACCGGCGATTGAACGGTGACCACGGTGGTTACAAGCCATCTGTCATTCGGAGATAGTGACAACACAATAGTACGTTGTCCCCACCGCCGCCGTCCACTCGCGAATCGGCCCGGCGTCTTTCTGGGCAAATCGCAGCGCCAAAGTGTCATTTTCCTTTCGCATCCGGCGCCGTTGCCGGGGCTGCAGGGACTGAATTGGGCTCGAATTTCACAGCGTCGATACCGAGGACGCCCTGATTCAAGTGGTCGTGATAGAAGAAGATCGTTGCCTTCTTGGTGCCATGCAATTGAGCAGCCGAAACGGGAAACTCGTAGCGTTTCCATTCTTGTGTGCCTCCGACTCTGACCAAATCACCCCCATCATTACCGGCACTGAGCCAGCCGTGCCCTTCGATGCCGAAACGCACATAGCCATCGCCCTCCGGCATGTTCACTGTTTTAAGCGCGAAACTGAGAAGATAGTCTTGGCTGGTATCCGCGATTTTGATTGCCTGCGCCATGTACCGGCCCCCGGCGTTCCCTGGTTCGGTCATCTTGAACGACGCGCGGCCCTCGTACTGATCCTGGGTATCAATAAATCCAGGAGCAGGTTTGCCAAGCCATTGTTCGTACAACCAGCCTCCAACGCCATTTTCAAATCCGCCATTCGTGACAAGGTTGGTGGGGGGAGCACTCTCGCCCACAATCCTCACCATCCCCGTGCAAAGAATGGCGACAAGACCGAGCCCCATGGTCAAAAGAAAACTCCCTCGCGGCGATTGAAATAGATGCGCCATAACGTTGAACCGTCTGTTCCAGTTTATTGCCAATCCGAGTACACCAGGTCTTGCCTCGCCCTTGGTTGCCATAAAACAGCCTCTTTCACATTCATATCTGCGGGTCGGTTATCCAACTGCTGCGCGATTCAAGCCCGATCGGTTTTTCCGCCCGGTCACCTTTTGCCCGTTCAGCGCACAGATGCTGGCGCCTTCGCGCAATGTCGTCTCGAACTGAACGCTGATCGGTACCGCCTGCGGGTCGGCCAGTCGCCGCTCGATCAACTCCGGAATGACCCGTCCGATGATCTCCATCGGCATCTCAACGCTGGTGATGGACGGTGCGACGGTTCTCATGTCTTCCGAGCCGCCATAGCTGAGCAGGCTGACATCACCGGGGACGTCCAAGCATCGCTCCCTCAACAGCTTGATCAGCGACAAGGCGATGGGATCGCAGGAGCACACGATCGCGGTGGGGCGCGGCCGCATTCCCCGGATCAAGTCGAGGCCGCGTTCCACAGTGCTGTCCAGATCCTGGGTTCGCCAGTCCCGCTCGACCAGGACGAGCCGCTGCTGCTCTTTGGAAAGTTGACAATACACAATGTTGGCCCAGGCGGCGTGACGCGCGCCATGGACCGTGAACGCTTGCCGGTCCGACACGCTGGTTTCGTCCAGGGCCGTGAAGATGACCTGATAAGGCGAGTGGCGGTCCAGGATTCCGAGCCACGCGATGTGGTTGTGGCCGCGTTGCCGAAGGTAATCGAGCACCATTGCGGCCGAGCGATGTTCATTCGAGTACACACTGTCCACGCCAACCTGGTGATCGAATTCAACGCCGTAAACGACGGCGGTTATTTTGAGCAGCCTCTCGACCCATTTTTGCGGCAGGGGCTGGCGCAGGACCACGCCATGGCACCGGCTTCGCTCGCATTCCAACAACAAGCCGTCAATCCCTTCAAAGTGCTGTTCGACAAGCCGGCCGTTGGAAAGTCTGATGCGGGTTTGCATCGCGCGGGTCATGCGATCAAGCCACCAAGCGCCGCCGTCCGCGCCAATGCGTCGCGCTATGGTGGGCAGAAGGATTCGAAGGTTATGATCTCCCTTTCCGCCCCGTACCGATGGCGGGAACATCACACCGCTGATTGGTTGATATCCCAGCCTCTGCGCGGCGTCGCGTACGCGCCGCCGTGTTTCGGGGTTGATCCGGCTGACACCGCGCAATGCACGCGACACCGTCATGGTGCTCAGACCGACTTCATCCGCGATATGCTGGAGTGTCACGCTCATGTGATGGATCACATCAGGTAGCCGCTAAAGTGGTGTTAGAATAACATCACCGTTGTGCTATTGTCAATTTGAATGCTGCGATTCTGTCGCGACCCGGTATGCGCAGGGCACGTTCGCCGCCAACTTCACGATCCGGTGTCTGGTGGGGATGCTCTACTCTGTGTTCGAGGCGGAACGACTTTTGCCATTGACGTTGTCACCCGCTTGTGTGTTACTTTAACACACTACGGTCGATCTCTGACGGGTATTCGATCCGGAGGACAACACTCGGCCACATTGTCAAAGAAATTGGGCTGAATCACATGATCGTTTCTCTGTGATTCGGTAGTGGGGAGCGACGGTCAATTCGGCGCGAGGTTGTAGCGAAGGTAAAGGGACGGCGAGGTGAACGCGACCAGCGCAGAGGGTAGAGGACGATACGGTATTGGCAAGGGGACCTATTGAAAAGACCAACGTCAATCATGTCCATGGTTCTGCTGGTGTGCAGCCTGGCAACCTCTCTCGCGTACAAGGCCGTGGGCGCCTCCGCACCCGCAGCGACACGGTCTGACGTGCCGACCTGGTACGTGTCGCCGCACGGCAATGACCGCAATGACGGCTCGGAAGCACATCCGTTTGCTACACTCGACCGCGCCTGTCGAGCCAGTCGGAAGGCAACGGCGCCGTCTCGGCGGATCATCATGCGGGGTGGGGAGTATTTCGCCGTCAGTGTGGCACTGGGCGAAACGGACTCGGGTTTGACCATAGAGGCTGCATCGGGCGAGAAACCGGTGCTCTACGGCGGTGTGGCTTTGAGCCGATGGCAGAAAGATGGCGATCGATTCTATGCCGCCGCACTGCCCCCAAGCGGAGCTTTTGCAACCGGCCCCCGAATGTTAGAGGTTGACGGGCACCTTTGTCCGCGGGCGCGCTGGCCCGAAGATGGAACGCTGCCGCATCTGAGTCATTTTACCGGCAACTGGCGCGGCGCCACGGAAGGACGGTGGGATCGCCAACCGACGGAAGAAGAGCTCACCACGATCAAATACCGTGGGGAAGATCTGGGCTCCTGGTTGGAACTGACGAACGCCGAGGTGACAGTCTATCATCGCTGGGATGAATCGTGTGTTGGTGTCGCCAGCATCGACACCAATCAGCATCTCCTGCGATTTACGTCGCGATTGGCCTATCCCGCCGGAGCCTTTGATGTCTACAAATACGTGGTGTGGAATATTCCCCAAGGGATGCGGCGGCCCGGTCAATGGTATCACGACAGGATTCATGGACGGATCGTTTACTGGCCGCTACCAGGGCAGGACATGAGGAAAGTCAGGGCCGTCGTCCCAACGGCCGAGGCCCTGATCCGTCTCGAAGGCAGCGCCAGCGCGCCGATTCGAAATGTGACGTTGCGCGGATTGACCATTCACGTCACGACGGTGCCGTTAAAGGCCGGGGGCTGGGCCGCCGACAGCTACGACGGGGCGGTCTCGTTGCGGCAAGCCGAGGGCTGCGTGCTGGATCGTTTAGAGGTTTCGCGCGTTTGTGGTCAGGCGATCTACGCGCACGAGCAGGTCTCAAACCTGCACGTCGAGAATTGCCGCATCGGCCCGTGCGGGGCGGGGGGGATTTACGTTGGGGACGGCGACTGGCGCCATCCCAACTCCCAGCAACGCGTTTACAATAACCGCGTGCACGAGATCGGGCTGTTTTATCCGAGCGCGATCGGGATCATGGCCGATGGCGATCAAAACGTCGTCAGCCATAACGAAGTGCATGGGTGCAGTTACACGGGAATCTCGAGCGGTGGGGCGCAGAACCTCATCGAGGACAACCTCATCTACGACTGCATGCGAACGCTGCAGGATGGGGCCGCGATTTATCTACCCGCAGGAGACAGGTGCATCCTGCGCGGCAATCTCGCGCGTGACATCAGCGATCACGATGATGCCTGCTCCTTCTATTTGGACGAAACCAGCCACGATTGTCTGGTGGAAAAAAACGTCTCGGTGGACGTCAAACTGGCCAGCCTCAATCATCTGGCTTGCAATAATACGCTGCGCAACAACGTATTCATCACGACCAAGGGCGACCTGGAAGTCAACTTCCCGCGTTCAATCGATTATACGCTGGAGAGAAACATTCTCTGGGCGGGTGGCGACATCAAATTCACGGGCATCGAGGGCGTCAAGACGTGGCAACACAATCTGCTCTACAGTGCCGGCGACAGGATCACGGGGATCGCCTTGGACATGTACCGCCCGGCCGGCGAAGTCAATGGCGTCGTCGGTGATACGGTGGTGGCTGAGCCGCAGTTCCGGGATTTCGAGGCGACGGACGGCAAATTTCAGCCGGATTCGCCCGCGGCCCGGCTGGGAATCGAGCCGGTGGATGTCAGCGGCGCCGGCTGCGTGAATTGATTGAAGGATTCCGTGTCACTGCGAGTTTAAAACTGTATCCAAGGGATTCTATGTCTGCCAAAGAAACGATGACTGTCGGGTTCGACAATCGCGCGGTCACCATTCACGGGCAACGCACGCTGTTAATTGCCGGGGAGATACATTACGCGCGCTCACCGCGGGCGATGTGGCCGGCGCTGCTGGATCGCAGTGTCGAATGCGGGCTGAATTGCATCGCCGCATATGTCTTCTGGAATGTCCACGAGCCGGAGCGGGACGTTTACGATTTTTCCGGTGAACGTGATCTGCGGTATTTCCTCCGCCTGTGCGCGGAGCGGGGACTTCACGTGATCCTGCGCTGTGGGCCGTATTGTTGTGCGGAGTGGAACTACGGTGGCTATCCGCCGTACTTGCGTGACGAGCGCGGCGTTGTAATCCGCACATGGAACAAGCCCTACATGACGCGCGCGCAGAAATACTACCGTCGGCTGATGACCGAGGTGCGTCCGTACTTTGCCTCGCGAGGCGGTCCAATCATTCTGGTGCAGGTCGAGAACGAATATTCCCTCGTCGCCAAGCGGTACGGCAAAGACGGCCAGCGCTATCTCGCCTGGATGGTCGATCTGGCCAAACGGCTCGGGGTGGATGTGCCGACCATTACTTGTGAAGGCGGCGCGCCGGGCGCTATCGAGTGCATGAACGGTTTTGGACCCGACGGCGATCGCATCGCCAAACACCGAAAGCGGTTTCCGAATGCGCCGCTGATTTGGACCGAGCTCTGGCCCGCGTGGTACGACACGTGGGGCTATCCGCATCATCGGCGGGATTCACGAACCATCGCATTCTGGATTTTGCATTTCATCGGCCATGGCGGTTCGGGCTGGAATTACTACATGTGGCATGGGGGCACGAATTTTGGTCGCACCGCGATGTATTTGCAGACCACCAGCTATGAATTCGACGCCCCGCTGGATGAACCGGGGCGTCCATCTCTCAAGGGTGTTTATCTGAAAGAACTGCACCAGGTTCTCCACGAACATGCCCGAATGCTGCTCGAGGGCAAGCGGACCATGAAGACCACCAGGTCCGGGAAATTCCAGGTGACATGGCAGCATCAGGACCGCACGCTCACGCTAATCGCCGATCCGAAGCGACGGCAGGCGTGGCTTATGGACAGCGGTGGAAGAATGGTCTTCGACACCGAGCGGACATTCCAGAATGTCCGGCTCAAGACACGATTTCCTGTTTGGAAAACTCTGTCGCCGTTTCAAGCCTGGCAGAGCCGGCTCGAGCCGTTCCCCGGTCGCCGTACCAAGGCCGTGCGCTCGCGCCAGCCGATGGAACAATTGAAGCTGACCCACGATCAGAGCGATTATTGTTGGTACAGCACGATAATCGATGTGGAACACAACGGGGCGCAGAAGCTCGAAATCCCCGGTGGCGGCGATTTCTTCCATGTATATATGGACGAAGAGTTGGTCGCGGAGTCGCGCCCGCCCTTGGAAGAAGCCCGCGGCTCCATCCTGCCCGTGACAGGGCCGGCAAAAGCGGCGCAGCCAGCCACGCACGGTTTTCACCATGAATTCACGTTCCATGCTGCGCGCGGGAAACATCGCTTGGACATTCTCGCCGTGGCTTTGGGTTTGATCAAAGGCGATTGGCAGATTGACGCCCCAATGAACGAGGAACGTAAGGGCATATGGACCCCCGTCCGCCTGAACGGCCGCGAGTGCCAGAATTGGGAAATGCAGCCGATGCTGGTTGGCGAATTGCGTCAGTTCCCCAAACACGACGGATCAGCATCGTGGCGGCGGCGACTCGATCCAGCGCGTCCGTGCACGTGGTACAGCGCGCGGCTGCGCCTCTCCACATCGGTACTCAAAGCAGATGCCGATTTCCGTCTCGACGCCACCAGCCTGGGCAAAGGCATGCTTTTTATCAACGGACACGCGCTCGGGCGCTACTGGCAGGTCAAAGGAAATGGCACTGTGCCGGAATGGCTCGTATGGCAGGAACAAGGCTTGAGCATTGATCCCGCCAATCAGCTGTCCCAACGGTATTATCACCTCCCGAAGACATGGCTGAAAGCAGAGAATCGACTAGTGATCTTCGAAGAGCAGCGTCGACTGCCCACGAGAATTCGTCTTCAAATCCGACGACAGCCCGCGCCGCCACTGTAAAGGGCACCTTGTCCAGCCCGGTCGTCACACCGCCTTGAAGGTTGGCGCGAGTGAGACGCCGGGCGGCTGGTGAAACTGCAATTCGTAGAGATGCGAGTAGAGGCCGCGCAGGGACAGCAATTCGGAGTGCGTGCCATGTTCGGCAATCTCGCCGTTCTGGAGGACGATAATGCGGTCCGCCTTGAGGATGGTCGAGAGACGGTGGGCGATCATGAACGTGGTGCGGTCGCGGATCAGGCGTTCCATCGCATCTTGAATGAGGCGCTCGGATTCGGTGTCGAGCGCGGACGTGGCTTCGTCGAAGATGAGGATACGCGGATTCTTCAGGATGGCGCGGGCAATGGCGATGCGCTGGCGCTGGCCACCGGAGATTTTTACACCGCGTTCGCCGACAATGGTGTAATAGCCGCGCGGAAGCTGCGTGATGAAATCGTGGGCATTGGCGGCTTTCGCGGCCTCGACGATGGTTTCGCGAGTAGCATCGGGTCGGCCGTAATTGATGTTCTCAAACAACGAGCCGCTGAAAAGAACGGATTCCTGCATGACCACGCCCATCTGGCGACGGAGCGATTTGACGGTGACGTTACGGATATCGATGCCGTCAACGAGGATTGACCCCTGGTCCACATCGTAGAAACGGCAGAGCAGATTCACCAGCGTGGATTTGCCCGAACCACTGGGTCCCACCAGCGCCACCATCTGGCCGGGCTCAACAACCAGATTGATGTCCTTGAGAACGCGGCGGCCGGCCTCATAACTGAACTGGACGTTGCGTAATTCGACGCGGCCCTGCAGTGGCGGAAGATCGACAGCATCAGGTCGTTCCAATGGAAAGCTCCGCGTATCCACGACCTCGTAGATTTTCTCCAGCGAAGTGATGGCGCGTTGGACGATGGCATTGACATCGTTGAGGCGTACGATCGGAGAAAAGAGAAAACCGATGTAGGTCATGAACGCGACGAGATTGCCGATCGTGAGCCGGTCGTGAATGACGAGCCAGCCGCCGCAAGTGAGTACGATCAGGAGGCCGAGCGAGGAGATCATATCGGCGATCACCCACAGTCGCGCGTTGGCGAGCGTGAGCTGATTGAAATTGTGATAATCGTTTTCGATACCGCGGTCGAAGCGGGCACTCTCACGTTCCTCCATGCTGAACGATTTGACGAGCCGGGCGCTGGAGACCCGTTCGTGCAGGAAGCCCACCACGCGGTCCCAATTCCGCCGGTGGCGGCGGCTGAACTTGCGCAGGCGGGTGCGGGAGAGGCGGTAATTGAAGATGAACAACGGGAGCACGAGCAACGTAAGCACGGCGAGTTGCCAGTTGATGTAGAACAAGACGCCGATCACCGCCAGCAGAGACACGGAGTCGGAAATCAGGTTGACCAGCACGTTGGTCACGAGATTGAAGAGCGCCCCGGTATCTTCGGCGACGCGGGCGACGATCTTGCCGGTATGGATGCTCTCGTAATACTTGAGCGAGAGAGTTTGCAGGTGAGCGAACACGTCTTTGCGCAGGTCGCACGTGATCCGCATGCCCACCCGCTGGAGCAGATAGCGGTTCAGGTACGAGAGCACGCCGCGCGCGAGGAAGAACGCGAGGAACAACACCATGAGGAACTCCTGTTCGGGCCAATTGTGGTGCGGCAACGCGTCGTCGAGCATGTACTTCACGATCAACGGATACGGCAATGTCAGGGCGGTAACAGCCAGGATCAGCAGGACGGCAATCGTCAACTGCTGCCCGTATCCGCGCAAGTAGCCTAAGAAACGTCGTAGTTCTTTCATGGGGAGCAGAATTCCGCAACAGAAGTCATTTCACAAACCGGTGGTACGATACACAGACGACATTTGTCATCCCATCCAAATTTTCATTTCCGGGTAACAACAGAACCGTTACATTACAAGCTTGTCGTTCCACACCACGGCGTGCCAGCCAGAGGTGATAGGTTTCGTGCGGCTCCAGCCAGCGTTCCGGGCTGATATCGAGGTTCATGGGAACGGAAGCAGAATGTTGATGATTTGACTTTGCCAAGTTTCAACCTGGTTTTTCCGTGATCACATTTTTCGGAACATTGTACTCGCATTTTGGTTGGAGCCAATGTTAAAATAACACACGCGAACGACGGATTTTTATGGCCGAAACCGAAGCTTCCATCAGTGACAAATCCAAGGTCTATCGGGTTGGTACCCTGACATACACTTGGCGCTCGCTGGCGATCCTGTTCATCTGGCTGCTGTGGGGCGACTTTTGTTACATCTTGATGGAGAACGTCGTGCCGACGGTGATGCCGGTGAAATTCACCGCCTTGGGAGCACCGAACACCGTCGTCGGCTTGATCATGATCACGATTCCGATGATCATCAACACCGTTCTCAATCCGATCATCAGCTTCAAGAGCGACCGGTTCCGCAGCCGGTGGGGTCGACGAATTCCCTTTATCGTGATGACGCTGCCGTTTCTGGTGATGTCTCTCGCAGGCCTGGGCTTTAGCGAGCGGATTGCGTCCTGGCTCCAGGTTCATTTCACGACATGGCTCGGGCGGTTTTCGCCCAACACCGTGGCCTTGGTGGTGATCGGCACGATGATGGTCTTGTTCAGCTTCTTCAATACCTTCGTCAACGCAGTCTTTTGGTACCTGTTCAACGATGTTGTCCCTGAGCATCTGTTGGCGCGGTTCATGTCGTGGTTCCGTGTGGTCAGCACCGGAGCGACCTCGCTCTACAGCTTTTTCATTTTTAAATACGCCGACAGGCATTCGTCTGAAATCATGACGGGGGCCGCCCTACTCTATCTGGTGGGATTCAGTTTGATGTGCTTCAACGTGAAGGAAGGGAAATATCCCCCACCGGACGAGTACGTTGGCGGAGAGGTGGGGGTCGTCGCCGCCGCGAAGACGTTCAGCAAGGAATGTCTCGGTCTCGCCCACTATTGGTACATGTTTTTGATTGGACTCTGTATGGCGGCGACCTATGTCGTCACGCCATTCTATCTTTTTTACTATCAAGCAATCGGCTTGAACCTGGAGATGATTGGGAAGGTATATGCTGCCGGCGGCATCGCCACGGGACTTGCCATTCTCGTTTCGGGATGGCTCGCCGACCGTTACCATCCGATTCGAGTCGTGATTGCCGGTATCTTGATGAACATCTTCATCGTTGGACCGGCTGGCTTGGTTTTCCTATTCTGGAAGCCGTCGCCCTCGATGGCGTTCTACGTGATGCTGGCCCAGACAATTGCCCTCAGCGCCCCTGCAAACGCGCTGATGGGGATACTCGATCCCCCGCTGTTCATGCGCATCTTCCCGCGCGACCGGTATGGACAATTCTGTTCCGCGAACGCCATGTTGCGTTCGGGATCTGCGATTGTTTCCGGACTGTTAATTGGAGTCTTTTTCGACACTCTCAAGGCCTGCTGTGGACCGCGGACCGCCTATTGTTGTTTGCCAATCTGGCTCACTCTGTTTTATTCACTGATGATGATCTTCATGTACAAGTTGTATCGGAGCTGGAAACGCTATGGTGGTGATGAATCGTACGTTCCACCGTTGCCACAAACCACCTCCTCACTGACGAATGTGGCCGTGCTCGTGCCTGCAACTGAAGCTGAGCCTGGGGTGTGAGGACACGGCTGCCGTTCTGGGGGAAAGTTTATGAAGCCCTACGAGATCATGAGGCATATCCGGGCTTTGAGTCTGCCTGTAGCGCCGGACGAGAAGCCGTTTGACGATTCCGGCATGAACCGTCACGTAAGTTATGGCGATCCCGAGAAGGAAGTCAGAACTGTCGCTGTCGCCATGGAAAGCACGCCCCGAGCCTTGAGGGAGGCGCATCGGCTGGGCTGCGAGCTCTTTATCGCGCACCACCAGACGTTCGGCTACGGATCCGATTCGCCGTTTGAGGACTGTAAGAGCGATCCATTCTCGGCCTTGAAGAAAGCTGTGCTTGACGAATCGGGGATGACGCTTCTGCGCGTGCACGAGTCCTGGGATCTGGTGCCTGAGATCGGAGTCTTCGATACCTGGATACGCTTGCTGGGATTTGAGCACTGCCCGTGGGAGCCGTGTCAGCCCGTGCCGAAATGGGAACCCTGGATCCGGCGAGCCGTGTTCATGAAGAAGCTCACAATACCACCGGTACGATTCGGCGAGCTGTCACATCATATCGCCGAAGTGGTGGCGCCTTACGGGCAAAACGGGGTGCTGGTGACGGGGGACGCTGACACGAGGGTGCGCACGTTGGGCGTGGGTGTCGGCGGTATTACGGATGTCCGTTCGTATTATGATTCGGGCTGCGACGCGGGAATTATCACGAGTCTTTCGGAGAATTACTGGGCTGACACTGTCGGCTTTCCACTCATTTACGTGGACCACATCGTTTCCGAACTGCAGGGATTGAAGAATTTAGCTGACTACCTGACCGCGACGCTGCCCGAGATCACGGTGCATTACATCGATAACGGATGCCTATTCAAGGTGGTGACCGCAGCGGACGACGGCCGGTCAAAGCCGAGTGCAATGGCTCAAGCGTAACGGCCGTGGTCACGCCAGGCTTGGATCATGGCCCGGTAGTTTTCCACCGGCACCTCCGGCTGAACGGCGTTGGAGGCGCCCAATACGAAGCTGCCTCCGGTCTTGCATGTCGTCAGCAATTTGCGTGTCGCCTCATACACCTGCTCTGGCTGTCCGCGCAGCAGCAGCCCGCAATCGATATTCCCGCTCAAGCACAAGCGATTGCCGACGATTTCTCGCGCCCGCTGCATGTCCATCCCGGCGACTGGATCGATGGCCTGGAGGGCATCAACGTTGGTGTCGGCGATAGCATTGAGATACGGGGTCAGCTGCCCATCGCTGTGCAAAATGCTGAACATCCCCAATTCCGCGACGGCTTCGCCCCAGCGATTCAGATTGGGCAGAATCCAGCGCTCCATCTGCTCGCGATTGAAGAACGGGCCCGAGTTGTCGGCGATATCGGACGGCGAAACCAATGCCTCCGCGCCGCAATCGCGGAAGTGTTTGGCAAGTTCCAGGGCATACCGCAGATAGTCTTCGGCCATTTTGTCCACGCTCTGCGGATCTTCGTAAATCCGCAGGCAAAACTCTTCGTTATAATTCGCCGCAATAATGGCGCTCGTAATTCCGACCAGCACCAAATCCCCTCCCGCCACTTGCTTGAGAATCTGCATCTGACGGAAGCGCGCGTCGCCGGGCAGGACGTAATATGCCAATTGCCCCGGTGCCTGCTCCCAATAGGCGTTGGGGCAGGTGAGAGCGGCGAAATTCAACTCGTCGGACACGGAGAGCATGATTTCCGCGTTGGCATGCATGGCCCGTTCCTGGTCGGCGGGCGTAAGGGATTCAAATTCGTGGCCAAGCACGACATGGTTACCGGAAACGGCGTCCCACGCATGAAATTCGAGTTCCCAAATCGGCACGGCGTGCGCCGGCTGGCGATGTTGCAGTGCCGCGATCAGGTCCTGCCTTCGGCTCTCCCGCTGCGGTGGTTGCATCGGAGAAACGTTCACATCTTGCTCCACTCGTCATACACGGCTTCGTAGTTTTCCTCGCGGTGGCCCTTGCCCCAGAAGCATTGCCCGACGATGCCCGTGCGCTTGCTCTTGAAGAAAGCCCGTGCGACCCGGCGGACGGCTTCGCGCACTTCCGCCGGCGTGCCGTAAGTGAGCAGGCGCTGCCGGTCGATTTCGCCCCAGAAGCAAATCTTGCCGGCGAAATTCTCTGCCAGCTCCTCGATCGACATGCAGAAGATTTGGGCATTGATGGCATTGACGCCGATCTCGATCAAATCCGGCAGGATTTCGCGGATGGAGCCATCCGAATGCATCAGCACGTACTTGCCATGCGCATGAGCCAGATCGCAATAATCCTTGTACAGTGGCTTGAAGAAGCCGCGCCACAGGGTCGGCGAGATCAGGAGGGCATTCTGCGAGCCCCAATCATCCACCACCTGCACCGCATCCACGTCCGTACGGACCCACAGTTCCATCTGCTTGAGGAAGTAGTCGTGGACCATGTCCCGGAGTTGGTAAATCTCCGGTTCGGGGTAGGCCAGATCCATGTAAAGTTGTTCGGTGCCACGCAGGTGCTGCATCCGCTCGAACGGATTGGGCATCGTCTCCCACATTGGAATCACAAATCTGTTTGTGGCGGCGCAGAACGGATTGACTGCTGTGAGGTCGGCCCCGTCCAAAATCTCCCACGGCGGCTGAAACGACTTCAGCGCCGACCAATCCTGCTGCAACGGAGATTCACGGACCTCACCGCAGACGCTGTCTTCGGCCGCTTCCCAGACGCAGCCCCAGATGTCCATGGAACGACCGCGACGATTGCCCTCTCCCCAACTGCGGCCGGACGGATAGCGGTATGGCGGCAAGGCGACATCGCTTGGATACCGCCGTTCCAGTTCTCCGCCGAAGAAATTCTCGATGGGAATCCGATCGACCTCTTCGAATCGCAGTGCGTTGGTGACCCGCTCACGTGATGTCATAACGTTGTTATCTCGATGTGGGAATTATCCCGCGCCTGCCAATTGGCTTAGCTGGCAGGCAACTATTTGGAACCAGAAGACGCTTATGTGTGTCCGACCAGACTAACTGTCGTATTCGCTGTGTCAATGCGATTCACCGAAAAGCGGCTGTTTCATGAGTCACGGCATCGGATGCACCTTGCCGCTGCGCACATCCCGCGGCGCGCCATGATAGCGTTGACGGAACAAGCGGGAAAAATAGTACGGGTCGTCGTAGCCACAGGCGGCGGCGACTTCCTTCACGCTCAGCGTTCCTTCGGCCAACAGCCGGTGCGCTTTGGCCAGCCGACGGCGCAACAGGTATTCGAAGGGGGTTGTGTGAAACTGCCGGCGAAAAAGTCGATGAAAGTACTCGGGACTGAGTCCGACTGCACGGGCAATCTCGGCCAGGGGCGGCGGCGTTGTGACATGATCGTCCATGAAGCGGATGGCGGGTCGGAGGCGGGCGCTGCTGGGTTGGGTAGCCGGCATCTGTTCCAGCAGCCGGGCAACAATTTCCAGCACCAGTGCCTGCACCTGGCATGTGCCTGCTGGCGTGGCCGCATGGAAGAACACCCCGAGGGCACTGGTCACCGGTTGCCAGCGTGTGGCGAGTTCGGCAGGCGAACACCAGACGTCATTGAGCGCGGCCAGTGAGGCGTCCAAAAGCGGCGATAAAGGCATAAAATGGAGCCAATTCACCACCAACCTGCGGTCGGTCCCAAAGTCCAATCGATGATGCGGCGGAATTAAATACAGCCGACCGGGCCGCAGCCTCATCATCCGTCCGTCCACCGCCACCCAGCCGGCGCCGCTGGCGGGGGCGTACAGTTTGGCCACCTCGCTCCATTCGTGATTGCCGTGCCAGTTGGCTCGCGTGCAAAGGGAATGCCCGCCCTGAATCAGGATCAAAGTCGTATCCATTCGTGTCAAGATTCTACAGTTTTTTGCCGCCTTGATCCATGGGCAAAAGCACCGCGGCGGATTATGGTGATGGCATGGAAATCGATCTTTCGTTCCAACCGGTGGCGACCGCGCAACCGCGGCATCTGACACAGGGACAAATCAGCTTCTACAACGAAAATGGCTACCTCAAGCCTTTCACCGTGTACGACCCCCCGCACGCGGAGCGCAACCGTGCCTATTTCGATTATCTGCTGGCGGAACTGCGTGCCCGCAATGACGGCCGGGACAGTTACGCGATCAACGGTTATCACGGACGCTGCAAAGGCATTTACGAAATGGCCACGCATCCTGCGATCCTGGATCTCGTCGAGGACATCGTCGGCCCGAATATTATCGCGTGGGCGACGCATTTTTTCTGCAAGTTGCCCGGCGATCCCAAGCACGTTCACTGGCATCAGGACGCCTCCTATTGGCCGCTGACGCCGGCACGGACCGTCACTGCGTGGCTGGCCATCGATGATGCGAATATCGAGAATGCTTGTATGCATTTTCTGCCGGGCACGCACCGCCGCGGCCAGCTGGAATACAGGCGTCCCGATACTCCCGGTGTCCTGTGGCAGGAGATCACTGATATTGAGCGATACGGCAACCCCGTGGCAGACGAACTCAAGGCGGGCCAAATCAGCCTTCATGCCGACATGTTGGCCCATGGATCTGCCCCGAACCTATCCGGGCGCCGTCGGTGCGGCCTGACCATTCGTTATTGCCCGCCAGAAGTACAGCCCATTGGTCCGGGTTGGGGTGGGAATGCCATTCTTTGTCGCGGCCGTTGCGACAACGCCCGGTGGAATTTCCCGGCCAAGCCTCTCGGCGAAGATCTCTCCGGATCGAGGCCAAAAGCTATTGGTGGCAACTAAGCTGTTGGTGTCGTGTCGGATACATCGAAAGTGTGATTTGTAATTTCCTTTGGAATCTGCGCGGCCGGTTTCCGCCAACCGGCCGTGCCTGGAAGAGGGAGCGGGGTCGAGCGTGGTGGTGATCGAAACGGATGACACCCTGTTCGCGATAAAGAGGGATCAATTAGTTATTGACATTACCACAGCCTCCTTGTTAATCTAACGCACACTAAAGGCTTCTTCGACGAGGGAAACAGGTGACTGCCAAGCTTCAGTACATTGCGCGCGGGATGAATTTGGATCCGTTGATCACATCCCACGCTGCGCATCAAATCACCCGCAACCCCGAACCCGTTCCATACACACAGCAGGTATGGTGTGCTGACCGGGCTTCGATGAACGAGGCAATCAACGCGACTGTCCGCTGTGGGCAGGGCGGTCGATCTGGAGAAACAGCCCGAGAGTGTTCATCCACGCGTGGATGAATTGCACGAAAAGACAATGAAAGGGTAGCGGCGATGAGAACGAGACCAAGCAAATGGATGTTAGTGGCGTTGCTCGCGGGTGGACTTGCCACCAGTGGATGGGCGGGAGTATTTGCCCCTTATACATCAACCACACCGGGCGCGACGGATGCGCACTTCACTGTCGGCAACCAGGGGATCAGCGCCAACGGAACGGAGAGCTGGTTGGCGAACACGGACAACATTTCCAACACCTCTTGGGGCAACGGGACCGCAGGGTTCGCCGTGCTTCAGGTTGGAAACCTGGGCGGCAATCCGGCGACGGCCAACAGCTTTACAGAATCCACGGACGCCAAAGTCACAAGTTACAACGACTACGCACCGTACGGAAGCTATTCCTTTGGGCTGGGCGCTTTGGGCAATGACTCCCTGGCATTTGATATTTTCAACGGGGACACCTGGTACGCGGGCCAATTCAGCGCCAGTGGCAACAGTCTGGAGATTGACGGTGAGTTTGGCAACAATTACTCGACCAAACTTGTGAGCGCACCGTTCGCCGGGACTTTCACGCCGAACACTTCGTACCATCTGACGCTGGCCGGCAATTACGATGCCAGCGGCGACCTGACACTGGCCTTTACGGTGTCCGATGGGGTGCCAGCAGATACAACCACGGTGAGCGACTCGATTGCCGCGGCGAGCGTGCTGCAGGGCAGCAACTTTGGGTATCTCGATCAGGCATGGGTCCAGGCCAGCGGCTCGGTGCAATACAACAACTACGACCTCGAAGTTGTCCCCGAGCCGACGACGTTGGCGCTGGTCGGTATCGGTTTGGTATTGGGATTGGTCGCGCGGCGGCGCCGTTCCTAGAATGCAGATGATGAATTCAGCCCTTGCGACCAGCAAGGCGGGGTCGCAAGGACGCAACGAGTAAGCGGGTAATCGAGAACAAGCAGCAGCAAGAAGGGAGAAGACGGAGATGAGGAAGGAACTACGGAGGTTTCAAGTGTATTCGATCGCGGCCTTTCTGGCGGTGATGGGATGGGCAGCGACAGGGTTTTCGGCCGCCGTGACGGCGCCCTACAGCCAGAACTTCGACAGCGGCACGGCACCGAATTGGGCGGCAGGACAGCAGACGGCTACGGGCGGCGGTTATACCAATACGTGGTCAGTGCCAGTGACTGCCGGCAACGGTGTTTACCAGGACTACGTCTACGGTGGGCCCAGCGACACCGAGTATGCGTATTCCGCCCTGTCGGTCAGTAACCTGGGTGGAGCCCCGGCGACAGCCAGCAGCTTTTCTGAATCGACGAGCTTTGAGGTTGCGGGAACGAATGTCGCGGCCAGCGCTTTCAGCATGAATGCCGGTTTGGCAGCCCTGGGCAGCGCGAATACGTTTGGCCGATACACTTCCTCCTTGTACTACATGGGGCAGATCGAGGTCGGACAAGGATCTGGCAACGCCACGCCCGCTGGCACGATGTGGCTGCAGAGCTTCCCGACGAGCGGCAGCGGTGGCGTGAATCTGACCACTACTTCCGTGTTCAACGCGGCGATCGCCCTGAATACGCCGTACACGATGACGCTCTCGGGCACCTATGACGCAAGCGGCGATCTGACCTTGTTGTTCAGCGTATCCAATGGCGCGACAACGACATCGATCTCCGACCAGATCGCAGCAGCTTCCGTGTTGACCGGTGATTACTTCGGCTACCGGGATTCCGCGGCGAACGGCGGTGGCACGCTTCAGTTTGACAACTATGCTCTCTCCGTTGTTCCCGAGCCCTCCACCTTGGCGCTGGTCGGCCTGGCTGGAGGCTTGATTGCGCTGATCAGTCGCAAGCGCAAAGCATCGTAAATCGCAGTAACAATCCAACACCATCGGCGAAGCCGGCGGAAAGTGGATGAGACCAGGCGTTCGGTGACCCAGACGAAGTGAAGCATGGAGCATGGTGGATTTGAGGGTGCCGAACGCCTGATGCGTTATGCGGGGACGGGTGCGAGGACGGTGGATGGTGGCGAGGAGTGGTCCGTGCATTCTGTGGTGCTAGAAAGGTGCGTTGGTGTGCGGTGAGGCGGGCCGTCACCGGTGGAAAAAAGCAGTGTGAACCATATTTTTGCATTGACATTATCACAAGTAGATTGTTAATCTAACGCACATTCAAGGCGGTATCGACGAGGAACATCGTGAGCTTCACGCTCCACCAAATCACGCAGAGGAGGACCTTGGGACAGGCAAACGTCTCGCGAAGCTTGCGCGGAATCAACTCCAACAACGATCCAGAAATGAATTCATACGAATCCCGGTCGGCAGCGCGGCGGCTGGTGAAATGAACCCAGAGATGATTTGACTGCCTGCCAAGGCCAGGCGGTCGGATCGGAAGAAATCAGGCCCAGAATTTCATCCAGTGATGGATGACGAATAAGAGGCGAGAGGGAGATAGAGCGAAAGGATAAGCAGGCGATGAATACACGAAAACAACGGTTTATGACCCGTCTCAGCGGATGGGTGGTGGTGACGCTGCTCGCAGGCGGGCTGACGGCCGCAAGTGCGTTGGCCGCAGTCACGGCCCCGTACTCGAATAACTTCAACAGCGGGCCATCCTCGGCCAGTGATTTTGTAAACACCATACAAACGTACGGCACGGGCACCTGGTCGGTGCAGACTGTGGGCGGGACCAACGGGGTGTACGAGGACGACCTCACCATCGGTGATGGATACGACAACTACGAAACCGGGGTCGATAACGCGGCACTTCAGGTTAGCAATTTGATGGGGGGGACAAACTGGATCGAAGCCGTGGATGTGACGGTCGTAAACCAGAATGTATTTCAACTGGCCAACGGCCTCGTCGCGTTGGGAAATCAGGAGGCATTCGATCGGTCGTACCCGGGCACGGCGTATTACGTGGCCTCGTTTGAGAGCGGAGGCTATTTCAATCCCGGGCTGATGACGATTACCTACGTCAACGGCAATGACCCCAACACGCAAAACGGGACCACTCTCATATCCACCAATTTCCCGGCCAAACCGACGACGAATACGACGTATCACCTGACGTTCAGCGGCAGCTATGATGCCAATGCGAACTTGACATTGACCTTTACCGTATCCGATGGCGTCCACTCGGCAGCACTCACCGCGCCATCGATCGCGCCCACCTCGATCGTGTCTACCGTGAGCGAGTATCTGACGGGCCCCTACTTCGGAGCGCAGGATTATGTGGCCAACGACACAGCAACTGAGAACGCTTCAGTTCAATATGACAACTACAACCTGGCTTCCGTGGTGATCCAGGGGATTCCGGTGCCATCCACGGCGGGGAAGGCGGTGGCTATCAGTTGGTTTGGCAGTAACAACGTACCCTATTACGTGCAGTCGACGCCGCAGCTCAAGGGCTCGAACACTGTTTGGAGCGTTTTGAGCGGATCATCCTTTACGGGGGTTGGCAGCACGAATACGGCATATGATTTGATCGGGAACGCCACCCAGAAGTTCTACCAGGTCATTGGGATGCACTAACGAAACGGGGCAATGACAATTCGATGAAAATTCGGCGAGAGGGACACAGAGCGAAAGGAACGCAGGCAATGAAAACAACACAACAACGATTTATCACCCGTCTGAGCGGATGGGTCGTGGTGGCTTTGCTCGCAAGCGGGTTGGCGGCCACCAGCGGATTCGGCGGAGTCTTTACCCCCTATACGCAAACCTGGGACAGCGGTTTGGACGGCAACTTCGCGCCCGGTTTCGGAGGCTACGATACGGGTAGCCATCTGTGGACGTGGGGACAGGTGGGCACCAATGGCGTGTATGTCGAGACCAGCGTCGAGAACGACAACGCGGCCTGGTACGGTTTCAATAATAACTGTTCGGCCATTCAGGTATACAACCTGGGGGGCGCACCGCTCGGCGCGACGAACTTTATCGAGAGCGTGACGGTGACTTGCACGAATGACAATCCGTCCGGCTGGCAGCACACCGTCGGCCTCGGCGCATTGTCTCCTGTCCAGCAGTTGTTTTACTACAACGGCCAAACCTGGATCCGGGGCTATTTTAATATTGGCGGCGACAACGCCAGCCCCTATACCAACGGGTTGGTTGGGATCGCCTTTGAAGCCAATAATTACGGGTCCAATATGGTCTTCGCGCCGTTTCCGGTGCTACCGACCACGAACGTAACCTATACGATGACGCTGACGGGCAATTACGATGGCGTTGGCAACCTGACGATGTCGTTCACGGTCACGGATGGCACGAACACGACCAAGGTCACAGCGCAGCCGCTGCCCGCGTCGATCGTGCCCACGGGCAACCAATTTGGGCTTTACGATTATTACTGGGACGGTAACGCCCCTGGTTTGATTGTTGATCTGTGGGACAACTACAGCATCACGACGCCACCGACGGTGCCGTATGGTCAGCCGGCGAGCATTGCTCTGGCCAACGGGATCAGTTGGTTTGCCAGCAACGCCGTGAACTATCAGGTGCAATCGGCGACCAGTACGAATGGTCCCTGGAGCAACCTGGGCGGGACCATATTCGGAAATGGCACGACCAACACGGTGTTCGACACGGGGGGGCAAAAGGTCTACCGCGTTGTCCAGTAAGGGCGCCGGGAACAAGGGCGAAGACACTTGGGGCGGCGCAGTCGGGATGGAAGAGGTTAATCAAAAACACAAGATAAGCCTCGTTCACGACTCGGTGAATACATCGACGGCTGCGCCCCTCAACCACCGGGTAAAGTTCGAGTAGTATACTCCTTCGGTGCCGACCCGGATCCTCCGTCCGCCGCTCTGTCGGGTTGCCGATCTCGTACCCTTGTGCTAAAGGAACTCCCAAGGCTTTCAAATGCTCATCGAGAATAATGCCATCGTTCTGTTTCAGGGCGACAGTGTCACGGATAGTGGCCGTAACTACGATAACGACGAACAGCTCGGGACAGGTTATGCAGCCCTGGCGGCGGCATGGTTCTCGGCTCTTCATCCCGAGAAACGCGTGCGCTTTTTGAATCGAGGCATCAATGGCAACCGCGTGAAAGATTTGCGAGCGCGCTGGCAAAAGGATTGTTTGAACCTGAAGCCAACCTGGGTCTCGATTCTCATCGGGATCAACAACACCTGGCGCCGGTACGACTCCAACGATCCGACGTCGACCGACGCTTTTGAATCGGACTACCGGGACATTCTTCAACAGACGAAACGATTGGGGGCACGGTTGATTCTGTGTGAGCCGTTTGTCCTGCCGGTGCCGGCAGACCGCAAGACCTGGAGGGTGGATCTGGATCCAAAGCTCGATGTCGTGCGGCGCCTGGCCCGGGAGTTTCAGGCAATTCGCCTGCCGTTCGATGGGATTTTCGCCAGGGCCATGGCCCGTCGGGAACCGGAGTTCTGGGCCGCTGACGGTGTTCATCCTTCGGCGGCCGGCCACGCCTTGATGGCACAAACATGGTTGGAAGCAGTCGGGGGTTAGCCGCGAATGAAAACCGAGTTTATCGTTGACGCAGTCGTTGCTTTTTTGTTAAACTAACATCCACTACGGGGTGAATTTTCGACCGAGGTAAAGTGCTATGAGCGTCACCCTCCAACATATTGCGCAAGAAGTCGGTCTGAGCACGATGACGGTGTCTCGTGCGCTGCGGGGTGTCAGCCGGATCAACCCTGAAACACGCCGGCGCGTTCGCGAAGCCGCACAGAGGATGGGCTATCAGCCGATTAGCGGTGTGATGTTCGCGCCATCCGTGCGGGGAGGCAAAGGGGATCACAGTCTTCGCATCTTGTTGCCCACCGTCACGCGGCGCATTGGCGCGGACGGAGGGTCTTGGTGGCTGGACCGCATGGCCAGCGCGATGCTGGCCCGCGTCCGTCTGTCCAACGGTCGGCTTGTCGAGCAACACTTTGAAGATATCGAGGGGTTGTTGCTGGAGTGCGAGCGGAGCCGATATCATGGCGTCGTGCTGCGGCAGCCGCTGCCCCACTCGTGGGTCGAGCGGCTCCTCAAGATGACCGCGGTTGCGTACGCGGTGGAATTTGATCACCAGCTTGGCGTGGATAGCGTGTACTCCAACGAGCATCGCTCCGCCGCGATGGTGCTCGATTACCTCACGCAACGTGGCCACACGCACATTACGTGGTTCGGAATCTTGGATCGTTATTCGCCCTATCAGGTGATCTTCGATGCTCTGGATGAGACGCGCATGTCGGATCGGCAGGCATTCACGGTGCATGGTGCCCGGCACGCCGCCTGGGCCAACATCGTGTACTGCCAGCTCGCCCGCGACCAACAGCGGCTGGTATTGGTTGATCGCGACTGGCGAACCCAGGACTTGGACAGCACGGTGGCGCGGGGCCTCGACCAGATTCTCGCCATGCGTCCCCGACCCAGTGCGATTGTGTGCTCGTGCGACCCCATCGCCCTGTCGTTGGTCAAATTATTGGCCGACCGAAAATTGGATGTCCCCGGCGATATCAGTCTGTTGAGCTACGGTGGCTCGGAGGAAGTCAGGGCCGTAACACCTCCCATCACGAGTATTGAGATGCCCATGGAGACCATTGGACGGGTGATTCCCGAGCTGATCGAACGGCGGCTGGCCGACCCGCAAGCCGTGCCCATCAGCGTTCAGTTCGAGACGACGCTGCGCGAAGGAGGCAGCGTCTCGACGACTGGCAGGCGAAAGATGATCCTTCGAAAGAAGTGATTCTCCTCGACCGGCATCAGCCTGTCCATACGTACCAAGGTGATTGAGAGCAGCGGGGAATCACACATGTAATCACGCTCCCTCCTGCGACGGCGGGTTGCCCGTAATCGAACGAGATGACCGTGGCGGTTGGCGTGGCCACTGGAGTCATTTCGACTATTGCAGGTCATCGCAGGTCATAACCCCTGATACATCGGCGACGAGAAACTGGGCCAACCGTGAGCCGGGGAATTGGCCGTTTCGGCGACCAGGCACTCGAAGAACACGCAAACTGAAAACGAAAGAGGATTCAATCATTATGATGCAGGATTGGTTTGGCGACGCAAAGCTGGGCATTTTCATTCATTGGGGAATCTACTCCAAGGGGGACACGAGCGAGTCGTGGGCATTTTACAATGGCGAGATCTCCTACGAGGATTACATGGCACAGGCCAAATCCCTGACCGCATCGCGCTACGATCCAGACGGCTGGGCCGGGTTGTTCGCGGCGGCCGGGGCGAAGTACGCCGTGATGTCCGCCAAGCATCACGACGGGTTCGCCATGTGGGATACAAAGCTCAGCAAGCTCAACGCGAAGGAGGGTGCCCCCGCCGGTCGTGACCTGATCGGCCCGTACTGCGATGCCCTGCGCAAACACGGCATTCATGTGGGCTTGTATTTCTCACAGTTGGACTGGTCGCATCCCGATTACGCGAGCATCCTGCCCAAAGGCCCACAGCCGCACGATCACGCCAAAAAACATGCGAACCGCTTCGGATACCCGCAGGGGCCCGAAGACCCGGCCGCTTGGGAACGGTTCCTGAAGTTCCACCGTGGCCAGTTGCAGGAGCTGTGCACCCGCTACAAGCCCGAGCTGCTGTGGTTCGACGGCGATTGGGAACGCGACCCCGAGCAATGGCGATTTAAAGAGTTGCGCGACCAGCTTCACTCCTGGGTGCCCAATGTCATTCTCAACAGCCGCATGGGTGGTTACGGCGATTATGGCACACCAGAGCAGGCGATTCCGATTTCCCAACCCAAAGGACCCTGGGAATTCTGCGTCACGATCAACGATTCGTGGGGCTATCAGAAGAAGGATCGCAACTACAAATCCGCGCGGCAATGCATCCGGATGTTGGCCGAGTGCGCCGGCATGGGCGGCAACCTTCTGCTCGATATCGGCCCCAAGAGCGACGGCAGCCTGCAGCCCAAGCAGGCGGATGTCCTCCGCAAGCTCGGTCGCTGGACAACCAAGCACGCTGAGGCGCTCTACGGCACTGTGGCCGGCCTGCCCCACGGGCATTTTTACGGCGCATCGACGCTCAACAAGTCGCGGAATACGTTGTACCTGATTTGCTTCGATCGGCCTTATGATGCCGTCGCGGTGAAGGGCGTTCGGAACGATGTTCTTCGCGCCAGCATTGTCGGCGGTCCGGAAGTGAAACACCGCAAGCTTGGCGGCGCGCCCTGGGCCCATATGCCCGGCGTCCTGTGGATCGATGTTCCCCGCAACGTGATTGATCCCGACGCCACCGTGATCAAGGTCGAATTGAGCGGGCCGCTCGATCTGTATAGCGGCAGCGGCGATGCCGTCACCTTCAACGTCTAAAAGGCGAATCCCAGACCCATGAGGACGAAAGCAGCCACCTCTAAGCGAAAGCGCGCTCTGCAGATCGACTCGGACACGAAGAAACGACCGAAGATTCTCGAGCGGCTGAACGACTGGCAGTACGTCGAGCGGTCGATTCATCGGCTCATGGCCGCCTGGGGCCGGCATATCGCCGAATGGGATGATAAGAGTGCGCTGCACCGGCACGTCTGGGACCAGGCCGAATGCGTTCGTCGATTGCGCGAACGGATTGCTCAGTTTCCCGGCGGCCGAACGGACCCACCGGTTTCCAGGCAACTCGAGAACCTGGCGAACGTCGTGTTGCTGGCGCCGTCGCTTGAAGACGCTCTCGATGGCACCTATCAGATCCTCGAGACATCGCTGGTGCGCACGTTCTTACAGCACGTCCAACAGGCGCACCCGGTCCATGATGCGCCGACCATTCAGATGCTGCACGAGATTCTCAGCATCAAGGAGCAACATCGCCTTTGGTTGCGCGACCGACGACGGCGTCATCCCCACACCACCGACGCGAAATACCGCGCCGCGATCGAGCAACAACTGGCGGCCTGCGGTTACCTCGACAAGGCAATTCCCGTGGGCGACGAGATTGCGCATCTGGCCGGCGTGAGCACTTGTTTTCGTTTACCGGCGCTGAATGCGCGTTTGCCGGAGCAACATCCGCGCTTCGACTTCATGCCGTACCTGAAAGCGGATTTCGCCAGGAGCATCGAAGCCCGGCGACTGTTCTGGTGCTACGGGTACATGCTGGAAAAGAACCTGCCCGACGAACAATTGCGCTGGATCTATGACGGACATTTCATGCCGTGGGAATTTCATTACGACATTTCGCGCCATCTCTGGGATGAATCGCGACACGGCGACTCGGGGTACTCCCGCCTCCTCGATTTTGGGATCCGCATCGAGGAAATCGGTTTTCCGCCATATGCCGCCCCGGAAACCGAGCTGAAGCAGAAGAAACTGCGCGCCAACGCGTATGCGGCCAGCGTGCCAGCAACCTGTGGCGACGCCAAACCTCTTGATCCCAAAAGCCTCTACGAAGCGGTGTTCTTCATCGGGCTGGTGGCCGAGACCGGCCATTTTCAGGTCAAAGAAGAGGCGTACCAGGACTTTCGCGATGGTGGCGATCTCGAGTCCGCCGAGATGATGCTGTTCGACATTATCGACGAGACGGCGCACGTGCAATATGCCCATCGCTGGCTGCCGGCGCTGGCGGAACACGCGGGCATCGACAACACCGGCTATCGCGAACGCGCTGCTGCGGTTCGCCGCCGGGCGCAGGAAGAGTCCGATCGAGAACGCGCTGCGCTGGCAACCTTGGATCGTTCCCCCGGCAATCCGAATTACAACTTCTATCAGAATCTGCTGGCTCGCATGCGCCGACATCAACCCCTCGGCAACGCCGGGTCTTGTCCATCGCGCTCGACGCTGCCCATGTGATCCCCTGGCCGGGCAACACCACTTCGCGCATGAAAAACCTCGGCTTATCACTGTTGGGAAATGACTACAGCGGCGCGCGTGTGCCCGTGATGGAACATATCTGGGGATTATCGCGACAAGCCATCCGCCATTTCACCGGGATCGATCCCATGATCGAACGCCACCGGATCAACGAGGCGTTTCGGAGCATCGCCGAGGTGTTTGAAGTAGACTTGTTGTGGGGCGGAGGTCTCCCCGATGAGCGCGCCGAAGTGTTCAACTGGGACGACGGCCAGAAGGTCAAGCGCAACAGGGACGGCCAGACCGTTGTGCAGTGGGGCATGTTGTCAGCCGCGCATCAGGAAGATGGGCGACATTTTGTGCATGTGCCGAAGCCGTCGTCCGTGGACGAAGCTCTGGCATTTCAGCCCTTGCTGTATTTTCCAAAGACAGTCGATCAATACCGAGAAGAGTTTGCGCGCTCGTATGCCGAGATGCTCGCCAGCACCGGCGACACCTGTTACCCGATTCCCCATCATTACACCACCTGCTTCCACTGGCCTTTGGCCATTTTCGGGTTCGAGCTGCTTTGCGAAGCGGGGATGGAGGAAGATCGCTTTGCGGATCTGATCGCACGGTTTGTGGAGGTCAGCACGCGCGTTACCACGGCCTGGTCCCAGGTGCCCAACCTGAAAGCCTTCATTCTCCATGACGATCTGACGATGACGGGCGGCCCGATCTTCGCCCCCGATTGGTATCGGCGCCATATCTTCGTGCATTATCCCGCGATCTGCGCGCCCCTGCGCCAACAGGGGATCCCGATCATTTTTACCAGTGACGGCAATTGTTCCGAGTTCGTGGATGATATCTTCGCCGCGGGCGCCGATGGATTGAACTTCGAATATCTGGTCGGTTTGGAGCGTCTGGTCCGCGCTTACCCGGACAAGATTCTGATTGGGAACATCAACAGCGCCACGATCGCCAATGGCCCGATCGACGCGATCGAACGCGAAGTCCGGCAGTGCCTGGAGATTGGCAGCTGCGGGCGGCGGTTTGTGGTCAACGTCGGTGGGGGCCTGACCCACAATGCGCCGATCGAACATCTGGAAGCATACCTGGCTTCGAGAAAGCAACTCTGTCGTACTGTTCGGCAGCGGTCCAGCTGACACGGCGAAACTTCCCGCAGAATCAGTGTCGGTCCGGGTTCTTCACTGTTTCGATCACGCGTTCGTCGGCGGTCACACGGAATGTCTCACCGGGCTTCAGCACGAGAAACCGGTGATCGTCCCACGGTCCGCTGAGCAGCGCTTTCAGTAACGCGGGGTCGCCACATTGATGATCGCATTGCCAGCCCAGCCATTGCGCGCAATGCCGCGTGTACGCGAGTTCTTTCTCAACCTCACCGCAACCCAGGTCGACGAATGCCGCGTTGTTATAGGTTTGGAACCAGTGCTGCTCGCTCTCCATGAGAAAGTCGGCGTTGTCCTCGCCATACTTCTCGACGTACTCCCGCCGCAGCGTCTCGTAGCGCTCCTGGCCGGGCATAAGAGAATGCTGGTTCCAGCCCGGACTGTACCAGTACGTGCCGGGATGCTGCTTCACGTATTCAGCATAGCGTTCCTTGCTGCCGAGCAAGAGCGTGATGCAATCATGGGCGCGAGCGATGACGAGCAGGCAGCGCTGTGTCGTCACGCCTTCCGTGCCACGACTGCATAAGCCGTAGCCGAGAACGATCGTTTCGGCATCGGTCTGGGCTTCGACACGGTCGATCGCGGTCTGCAGCTTCTCGCGGAGTTTGCCCGGTTCATTGTGCAGGCCCTGCTCGAGCACCTCAATGCGGGTAATGTGGTCCAGTCCGCGCGCGAAATGGGCAATTTCGGTTTGCAACACGGCACAGGTAACGACGGCAACCTTGGGCGAAACGATCATGACCGTTGTAACGCGGCGTGCATCGCCTGAATATGTTGCGGTGTTGAACCACAACAACCACCCACGACTGCCACACCTTGCGATTTCATTCGGGTGGCGAACTCCGCCATCGCTTCGAACGGCATGGCGTAAACCGCTTTGCCGTCGACAACCTGGGGCAGACCCGCATTCGGTTTGGCGAGCAGGAGCGCGCTCGGCCTGGCGGCTTTCATGGCACGGATGATGTTCTCCACCACGTCGCTACCAACGCTGCAATTCGCGCCGACGACCAGTGCGCCCGCATCGCACAGTTGTGCCACGGCTTGCTCGGGCGTGACGCCCATCAGGGTACGGCCACTTTGATCGAACGTCATGCTGGCCAGCACCGGCAGTTCGGTGGCGCGAGCACCCGCAATCGCCAGAACCGCTTCGTTCGCATCCGCGAACGTTTCGCATACCAGGGCATCCACGCCAGCCGCCGCAAGCAGGCTGGCGTGTTCGGCGAAGGACTCGCGGGCCGCGTCCGGGCTGAACTCGCCGTAAGGTTCGAGGATTTCGCCGGTCGGACCAATCGACCCCAGCAAAAACACCGGCTGGCCGCTGGCGGAGATCGCCTCGCGGGCCAGCCGCACCGCAGCGCGATTGACAGGTTCGAATTTGTGTTCGAGGCCGCAGCGTTTCAAGCTGACACGACTTCCGCCAAACGTATTGGTGCAGATCAGGTCGGACCCGGCGGCGATGTATCGGGCGCCAACATCGCGAACCGCAGACGGGTTTTCGATGTTCCAGCGCTCCGGAGCCGCACCGATTGGCAAACCGGCGCGTTGCAGCATTGTGCCGGTCGCCCCGTCCGCGAGGAGAGGCACCTGATGTTCCAGTGCGTCGAGAAACGTCATGGTTTGCCCCGATAAACCCTGCCGCAGGCCCATTGATACTGAGGAATCACAGCACTCGATTCTCTGCCATGACCTGGCGGTACCAGTAGGCGCTGAGCTTGGGAGTGCGCCGTTGTGTCTTGAAGTCTGTGTAGACGAGGCCAAATCGGCGGTCGTAACCATCTGCCCATTCGAAATTGTCCAGGAAGGACCACAGGAAGTACGCCCGCACGGGAACGCCATCCCTGATCGCGCGATGCAGCTCTACCAGACACGTCCGGATGTATTCCCGTCGGTGGAGATCGAGGACTTCGCCATTGACTGGCGGCGGGTCGTCATAGCCGGCTCCATTCTCGGTGATGTAGATTGATTTTACGCCATAGACCTCCGCGGCCAGCCGGGTTCCCCAATACATCGCCTGGGGCACAAGGTCCAACCATGTCGAATCGGCACGCGGATAATGGGGCGGAAGCGGCAGATACTTCCCGTCGCGGACAAAGCCGCCGCAATAAATGTTCATCCCGAGGAAATCGATGGGCGCTGCGATCAGATCGAAATCGCCCCTGGCCACTCTTGGCGCCGCCTTCTGGCGCAAATAGGACGGCAGGTATCGACCACGAAGGATCGGATCGAGAACGCGGATATTATCCTGCACAAACAGCCGTCGTGCCGTGGCAATATCGCGCTTGGTCTCCGTTACCGGCACCGGAATAGATGGGTTATCAGCGAAGCCAACGCGCGCGCCACGTCCTCCATGTTCACGCACAGCGCGAACGCCCTGACCATGGGCCAGCAGCGCGTGATGATAGGTTTGATTGACCACCGCTTCACCTTCATCGGTTCCCGGCGCTTTGCCGCCACCACCATACCCGTGGCGCGTAAAGCACAGGATTTCATTCACCGTCATCCAATTTTTGACGCGATCGCCGTAGGACTTCACAATCGTGTCAGCATAGGTCGCAAACGCGTCGGGCACATTGCGTGCGCGCCAGCCGCCGGCATCTTCGAGTGCCTGGGGCAAATCCCAATGGAACATTGTCGCCCACGGCGTGATTCCGCGCGCCAGCATGGCATCAAACAATCGGTGATAAAAATCCAGTCCCTTCTGATTCACAGGACCGCGCCCCTGTGGGAAGATGCGCGGCCAGGCGATGGAGAGCCGGTAATTCTTCACGCCAAACCTCGCCATGAGCGCGAAGTCGTCCCGGTATCGGTGATAGTGGTCGCACCCGACATCGAGAGAGTCGCCATTGTGAATCTTGCCGGGCCGGAGCGCGAACGCATCCCATACCGACATTCCCTTGCCATCTTCCAATGCGGCGCCCTCGATCTGGGGCGCCGATGCGGCCACGCCCCAGACGAAATTGCGGGGAAAACTCAGTTTCATTTTAAAATTCGCCTCCCAACGAAACCTGTGCGCTGGGAGGCCCTTACAGTCAGACGACGGCTGAAAATTCGCATGTCCAACCATCTTCTCGGCTCTCAGCCGACAGGTCAAGACCTCGCTTGGTTGCGCCAGGTGGTTAAGATCCTCCAAGAATTTGACAAGATCATTTATGGACGTCGGGACTGTGAAATGTCTATTCTCGCCATGATGCTGCACGATTCTGCTTCCACGGAAGTTCTGGCTCCGGCCGAACCGATCGTCCTCAGTGATTCTGACAAGCGCATTTTGCGCAAGCTCGCCGAGGAACTGGCCGTCATTGCCGCGTTGCCCGTCCACAAGGAGAAAGCGGAATTGTGGCGGCGCCTCAACGACCGGCAATCGGTTCGTCCGATGGTCTGGATCAACGAGGTCCCGTGGCATGAAATGGACGTCAACGGCGAGCTTACATTACAGGCCGAACATCCATTCGCGCGCGAGCAGGAAGGCAGTCTGCGCCGGGCGCTTTACCAATGGCGGCACTTTCCGGGCGACATGATCATCAGCGATTTCCTGGCCTGTCCGCTGGTGGTTCACAGCACGGGTTTTGGCATTACGGATGACGTGGATATCGTCCGCACGGACGCGGCCAACGACATTGTCTCGCGGCATTTCTACAGACAGATCCACGATTTCCCCGATCTGGAGAAAATCAAGATGCCGGTGGTGACCCACCATAGGCGCGCCACCGAGGTCCGCGACCGCACGATGTGCGATTTGTACGGTGACATTCTGCCGGTGCGAAAAGTGGGACAAAGCCACATTTGGTTTACGCCATGGGATTATCTGATCCGCTGGTGGGGAATCGAGGACGCGATGATCGATATGATCGACCGGCCCGATCTCGTCCATGCGGCCGTGGAACGAATGGTGGACGCGTGGATGACAGAACTTGACCAGTTTGTCGCGCTCAATGCCCTGACGCTCGACGGCAACAACACGCGGATCGGGTCCGGTGGCTATGGCTACGTCTCGGAGTTGCCCGGCAGTGATTTCGATCCAGACTACGTGAAGCCGCACAACATGTGGGGATGTTCCAACGCACAGATTTTTTCCGAGGTGTCGCCCGAGATGCAGTGGGAATTTGCGATTCAGCACGACCTCCGCTGGCAGCAACGCTGGGGGTTGAATTACTACGGCTGTTGCGAACCGCTCGACGGCAAGGCCGACGTGCTGAGGAGAATCCCCAACCTGCGCAAGGTGTCCGTCACACCATGGTGCAAGACCGAGCGCGCGGTCGAGACGATTGGCCCGCACTGGGTCATGAGCCGCAAACCGAATCCCGCGATCCTCGCCGAGGATGATTGGAGTCCGAAGCGGGCCCGGCACGATCTGCGCGATTTCCTCGAGAAAGCCCGTGGCTGTCACGTCGAACTGATCATGAAGGATATCTCGACGGTTCGTCATCAGCCGCAACGCCTTTGGGAGTGGGCGCAGATTGCCAGCGAGGAGGCCGAAGCCTTCATGAAGAAATGAGCCGGGAATCAAGCCGCCGTCGGCAAAGAGAGAGCCGCCAGTAGTTGCAGATTGTGCCTGCGAGATCGCCCAAGGGCGCTTTGCTGGTTTTCATTCGTTGCGAAAGACCTTTGCAACGAATCTGCATCGGACAGGAGCGCCAAGCCGAACAGCAATGGCATTATTGCGACACTCTGATAGGCGTTTGACTGACCAAATCTACACGGACAAGAACCTGCTTCGCACGTCGTCAGCACCCACCGACAAGTCCACTGGGAATGGGTTTTCTTCGATTTGATCGCGATCTGTGATCGCGACACATTTTTGTCACGGGCTGAAAACCAAAAGTCGCCCTTCTTCGACTTCCCGTGACGGCAGACCACGATTCAGAAATTGCTTCGTCATGGGCTGCACCGGCTCACGCAAACACGGTGTCGCGAAGAGATACGTGCTTCGGGCTTGCCTGCCGCTGCTACAGTCGAAAAGCCAACTCTCAACTTCTTCGAGGCGGCGAATCTCTAGTGGGCGTATTTCGAAGGGTAGCTTCTTTTCTTTGTCGGCGGCCGGTTGGCTGCCTGCTTGAATCGCCTTTTTCGGATCTTCCTTCACCGCGCGTTTCATTCGCCTCCGCCTTTCCAAGCTAAACCTGCAAAACTCCTGTTCGTCAGTTCGATTCCGACACCCGCCTCCATCTCGAGCCTTTTCCATGATTGGCGAGCGCGGGCCTGTTCAGGCCTCGTTTTGAACGATCTGGTCCAACAACTGGCGTTTTCGGATGAGTTTGATCGATCCGTTTTTCAGGATCATGACCTCGGGAGCTTCCGGGAACGAATTGTAATTCTTCGCCGCCATGCTCGAGCAATAGGCGCCGGCGCCGCCGATCACCACGAGGTCACCGATTCGTGTCTCGGGCAGCAACCGCGGTCCCAGCGCTTCCGGTCTCCCGGGAGCGGGGGTGAGCACGTCGCCACTTTCGCAGCAGTGGCCGACGATAACGTACTCTCGCCGGGGGCGTCTTCCTTTGGCAGCAGGCACGACCTCAATGGGATGTTGCGCACCGTACATGCTGGGGCGGAGGATCTCGGTCATGCCGGCGTCCAGCTTGAGAAACGAATACCCGCGACGTCCGGTATCCACGACATCGACAACGGTCGTGATCAGCGCGCCCGCACTGGCCACGAGATAGGAGCCGGGCTCGACTTCCAGACGCAGTCGGCGCCCGTGTCTTTTCGCAAACGACCGAAACGCTTTGAGGACGCGACAGCCGATTTTCTGCAGGTCGGTCGTTTCCTCGCCGCTGACTCGGCCGATCTTGTATCCTCCGCCGAGATTCAGCACGGTCACATCCGGAAGACGCGTGCAGGTCTGCAACGACATCAGGGCCACCCGTTCCCACACTTTCGGATCGCTTCCCGAGCCAATGTGCGTGTGCAGACGAGTAAATCGGAGTCCGTACTTGTGGCCCGCTGCCACCGCCTCGGGCAAATGCGCATGCCAGATGCCGAAACTGGCCGAGGGCCCGCCGACATTCGTCCGGTTGCTATGCCCCGAGCCAAGACCTGGATTGATCCGGATCGACAGTGGGCGGCCTGGAAACCGCGCGCCAAAGACGTGGATTTGCGCGACCGAGCAGGCATTAAACAAAACGCCCCGTCCAATCAGCGCCGGCAGGTTTGCGGGGAGTTCTTGCGCGGTGAGCTGAATCCTTTCGGGAGAAACACCAGCCCGGAGCGCGCGCTCGACCTCATAACCGCTGCTGGCATCAATGTGCAGGCCGGCATCGGTGAAAACTTTGAGCACGGCGCTCGTCGGGCAAGCCTTCATGGCGTAGCGCGCCGTCAAGCCGAAAGCGTTGGGGAAACCGAGCACGAGACGAGCCTGTCTCTGCAATGTCTGTTGATCGTACACGAAAGCGGGCGTGCCAAACTCCTGACGGATTGTAAGCGCCCGCTTGTCGGTAAGAAATGGGACCGGTTTCATGCTCGTCTTTGACCTCGCACGTCTGCCATTCCTTGTGAGGGCCGGCAGGGCTGACGACCGGGAACTGAGCCACGCCGGGCGGGGGAAGTCAATCGCGAAGGGGATCTGTCCGGGCGGGGCTGGAACACACATTTGCCTTGCGCGGCGTGGTGGGTGATTTCATCATAGGCACGTTATGTCCTATCGAGCATGGTTTCAGTGTATCAACGATCAGTGCCACGCCACGTACCCGCTGAACGAGGTGATTTACCGGTGCCGGACGTGCGGCTCGCTGTTGGAAGTGGCGCACGACATGCAGGCCCTGGCGCGACGCGATGCCAGGGCCTGGATGAAGCTGTTCGAAGAGCGCTACAAGTCCAACCAATGGCCCTACGGCTCTGGCGTCTGGGGCAAGAAAGAATGGATCCTGCCGCAGATTGCCGACGACAACATCGTGTCGTTGTACGAAGGCGGGACCAATCTGTTCTGGGCGGAGCGTTTCGGCAAGATCATTGGCGTGGACGATCTGTGGGTGAAGCTTTGCGGTAACACGCACAGCGGCTCGTTCAAGGACCTCGGCATGACGGTCCTGGTGTCCCAGGTCAAACAAATGATCAGCGAAGGCGCACCGATCCAGGCAGTCGCCTGCGCGTCGACGGGCGACACCTCGGCGGCGCTGGCGGTCTACTGCGCGGGCGCGGGGATTCAGGCGATTGTGCTCTTGCCGAAGGGCAAGATTTCCATCGCGCAACTCGTGCAGCCGATCGCGAACGGCGCGCTGGTGTTGTCGTTGGATACGGATTTCGACGGCTGCATGAAGGTCGTCCAGGAGATCACCAAGGACGAGACGATTTACCTGGCGAACTCGATGAACTCACTGCGGATCGAGGGACAGAAGACGGTGGGGATCGAGATCGTCCAGCAATTCGACTGGGAAGTCCCGGACGTGATCGTTATTCCCGGCGGCAATCTCGGCAACGTCTCGGCGCTGGGGAGCGGGTTGCTGATGATGCGCGATCTGGGATTGATCAATAAACTGCCGCGGATTGTGGTCGCGCAGGCCGAGCGAGCGAATCCGCTGTATCGGTCGTACCTGAAACATTTTGAGAGCTTCGAGCCGGTGCAGGCGCAGAAGACACTGGCGAGCGCGATTCAGATCGGCAACCCGGTCAGCTACGCAAAGGCGGTGCGGACGTTGCGGCAGTTCAGCGGGATCGTCGAACAGGCGACCGAGCAGGAACTGGCGGATGCGGCGGCGCTGGGGGATCGGACAGGCATGTTCAACTGCCCCCATACCGGCGTGGCGCTGGCGGTGTTGATAAAATTGCTGAAGGCCGGGAAGATCGACAGATCGGAGCGCGTGGTCGTGATCTCGACCGCGCACGGCCTGAAGTTCGCCGATTTCAAGGTGCGCTATCATGAGAACAAACTGGAGTTTCCCGCACAATACGCCAATCAGCCCGTCGAGCTGCCCCCGCGCGTGGATGCCGTGAAAAAAGCGCTCGCGCAGGCATTGCAGAAGAGGAACAAGACTGATGTCTAAGAAGATTTCCCGGCCGAAGCAATACAAACCGGCCACGCTCGCCGTGCATGGATTGGGCCGCGAGCCCAAGGCGCATTTCTCCGTCACCACGCCCATCGTCCAGACCTCGAACTATTACTTCGACTCGACCGCCGACGTGCGGGAGTTCATGAAGGCCAAGAGTGAGGGGCGAGTGGTTCGCGAACACGAGTACGGTCGTTACGGCAACCCGACCCAACAGGAATGTGAACGCAAGCTGGCCGCCATTGAAGGTGCGGAGCGCGCCCTGCTGTTCTCCACCGGCATGAGCGCGGTCGTGATGACCCTGCTGGCCTACATGCGGCGCGACGTGCACATTATTTTTACCAAGGATTGCTATCGGCAAACCCGCGATTTCGCCACGAACGTCCTGGCCGGGTTCGGCATGCAGGTTTCGATTGTTGAGCCGACCGCCGCGGAAATCGCGAAGGCGATCCGGCCCAATACGACGATTATTTTCACCGAGTCGCCGACCAACCCGTACCTGCGTGTGATCGACATCCCGGCGGTCGTCAAGGTCGCCCGTAAACATCGGATCAAAACCATCATCGACGCCACCCTGGCCACACCCTACAACATTCAGCCGCTGGCGTTGGGCGTGGACATTGTCATTCACTCGGCCACGAAGTATCTCGGTGGTCACAACGATCTGCTGGCCGGCGTGGTTCTTGGCAAGACCACGATGCTCGATGATGTGTACAAGATGCAGCGCATGATCGGAGCGACGCCGGATCCGTTCACGTGCTTTCTCCTCGAACGCGGCCTGAAAACCTTCGCGATGCGAATGGAACATCACAATGGTGCCGGTCTCGCCATTGCCCGCATGCTGGAGTCGCACCCGAAGATTGAGAGGGTCTGGTATCCAGGATTGAAATCGCATCCCGACCACAAGATCGCCAGGAAGCAGATGCGCGGCTTCGGCAGTGTGATCACCTTCCTCGTCAAGGGCGGCGAGAAAGAGACACTGAAGTTTATTGATTCCCTCGATTTGTTCCTCATCACGCCCAGTCTCGGCGGGAGCGAAAGCCTGATCACCCAGATGGCGACCATGTCGTTCTTCGACTACCCGGAAACCTACCGGCGCTCCATCGGTATGGTTGATAATCTCGTCCGTATCGCTCTCGGTCTCGAAGATACGGACGACCTCATCGCGGATCTCAAGCAGGCTCTCGCGAGGATCTGAACTGATCGGAGGGGCGGGCCAATGTCGTTCGAAGATGTGTTTTTTGTCTATAAATATCTTCTGCCATCGTGTGGAAGTGCTTGATTTTCAGGCAAACTCTGGTAGCCTCAACCGATAGTTTCCCCGTTTGTGTATTCCATGGCGCTGTTTTGGTTTGATGGAACACACAGTCCTATTTCGTGTTCGGTACAGCGAAACCGACCAAATGGGCACGTTCTACAATTCACGTGCCCTTGAGTGGTTTGAGTGTGGCCGAACGGAGCTGCTTCGCTCTGCGGGATTGCCCTATGCCGAGATGGAACGGCGCGGCGCGTTCCTGCCGGTGGTCGAATCCCATGTGGAATATCGAGGGCGCGCTCGATACGATGATTTGTTGAAGATGACGAGCAAAGGGTCGCTCGTCGGCAGGGTCCGTGTGCGGGTTGACGTGGATATTGTCCAGTCGGAAGGCGGCGCACCGGTGGCTCGCGGCTACACCATCCACGCTGTCACAGACTCGTCCGGCAAACCCATCCGCCCGCCGCCGTGGATGACCTCATTGTTTCCCAACAACTCACCCCGATAAAACTCATGAACCCACTTCTCTACGCCGGTCTTGTCGTCCTGTACGTGGCAATCATGTTGGCCGTTGGTTACTGGTGCATGAAGCGCACGAGGAATGTCGGCGATTTCTTTCTCGGCGGGCGAACACTGGGACCCTGGATGAGCGCGTTTGCATACGGCACGACGTACTTCTCCGCGGTCCTTTTCATCGGGTACGCGGGGCGTCTTGGTTGGGGCTTTGGCATTCATACGATGTGGATCGTGCTCGGGAACACGTTTATCGGAACGTTTCTGGCCTGGCTGGTGTTGGCCGGGCGCACACGGGAGATGACGGTGCGGCTCAACGCGCTGACGATGCCAGAGTTTCTCCGTGCGCGATACCAGGGCATGCCGTTGCAAGTAATCTCGGCGCTGGTTGTATTTGTGTTCCTCGTACCGTACTCGGCGTCGGTGTACATGGGTCTGAGCTACCTGTTCCAAAAGACGCTTGGGCTGCAGTACAACCAGGCGCTGTTCTTTCTCGCGGGGCTCACGGGCGTGTATTTGGTGATGGGCGGTTATTTCGCGGTGGCGATCAGCGATTTCATTCGCGGGATCGTGGAATTCTTCGGTGTACTGCTCATGGTGGTCTTGCTGGCGAGCATGAAGGGCGGCCTGGGCGCATCGTTCGTGGCGCTGCTCGATCCGAAATACGCGCCGGGCCTGACTGTGCCGCCGCCGCCGGGCGGGCCTGCTTTCCCCGGCTGGGTGACACTGGTGTCGCTGGTGTTGATCACCAGTTTCGGACCATGGGCGTTGCCGCAGATGGTCCAGAAATTCTACTCGATTCGCAGCCAGGCAGACGTGAAACGCGCCATGACCATCGCCACGATCTTCGCGTTGTTCATGTCGTTCGGCGCGTATTACAGCGGTGCGCTGACGCACTTGTTCTTCACCGCGCCCAAGACCGATCTTGCCCCGATCGTTGACGCCGCGACCAAGAAGCCGAACCTCGATTTGCTGATGCCCTTTTTCATTGTGACCTACGTACCGAAATGGCTGGTGCTGGTCATCCTGCTGATGGTGTTCTCGGCATCGATGTCGAGCCTCTCATCGCTGGTGCTCGTGAGCAGCTCGGCCATTGCCATTGACATCTACGGCGTTTATCGCCATCGCGACCAGAAGCAGAAGGAAACCATGCGTCTGATGCGCGTGCTCTGCGCCGTGTTCGTGATTCTGTCGCTGCTCATTGCGATGAGCCGGGTGGACGTCATTGTGAATTTGATGGTGATCGCCTGGGGCGCTCTGAGCGGCGCATTTCTGGCGCCGTACCTGTATGGCCTTTTCTGGCGGCGAGCCACCAGGGCCGGTGCCTACATCAGCATGATTACCGGGGTCGGCACCGCCGTGGGTTTGTTCTTCTACTGGGGCAAACCCTACATCCCCGTGGCCGGTGCGATTTCCATGTTTCTGCCGCTGCTGGTCATGCCGATTGTCAGCGTCCTCACGCCGGCACCCGACGCGGCGCATCTGGCGAAATGTTTCCCCAATGTCACAGGAAGTGTTCCACCAACCCAGAACCTGCAGGCGGAGTTAGGACCAACGAGAGGATAGACCCACGATGAGAACCAAGACACGTCCATTAGCAATAGTGCTGCTGGTATCAGCGCTCGTCGCGACCACCGTACCGGCTCAACTGGTGGTCACGTCACAGGTAGCCAGCGCTTCCAGTGCGACCCCATCATCGATCTGGAGCTTCGATGAATTCGCCAAACATATGAAGAACCCCGACGTGTCACTCAGTTGGGGAGGCGATTTCCGGGTCCGCAACGAGTATTTCAACAACGCCATGAGCCTGAGCTCGGATCCCGCCGTAAGCCCGCTGTTTGGTCCCAACCACGAGCAGGAGTACCTGCGCTTCCGTGGGCGGGTTTGGGCCAGCCTCTACCCGAGCAACAACGTGACCCTGAACCTCCGTCTGGCTGCGGAGCCGCGAGAGTTTTTGAAGCCCGCATTTTCGGACACGTTCTTCGGCAGCACGGGCATGCAATGGCGCTACGGGATCGTCGACAACCTTAACGTGCAATGGAAGAAACCGTTCGACTTGCCCGCGACCCTGACGGTTGGCCGCCAGGACATTTTCCTCGGTGACGGCTGGCTGGTTGGAGATGGCACGCCCGAGGACGGCTCGTTTACCTATTTTCTGGATTCTGTCCGGTTGACCTACGTTCTTCAGGAGCTGCACACCACGATCGATGCGATCGGCATTCTGCAATACGCGCGGCCGGATGAGTGGATGCCCACCATCGGATCTTCCGGAAGCGTTCCTGGCCAACCCGCCGGGCTGCTGTTGACCGACCAAAACGAAAAGGGTGCCATCCTGTGGGTTGCCAACAAAAGCGTGCCGGCAGCCAACGTCGACGGTTACTTCCTGTACAAACATGACAGTATCTACCTGAGCACCCTGGCTCCCTATGGCGACAATGGTGATATCTACACAATCGGCGGACGCCTCTCGGGATTGCCCCAGGACCACTGGAAGTATGCAGCCGAGGGCGCGTATCAGCTCGGTCGAAAGCAGGACCCGATACTCAATCAGGACGGCGAAAATGCCCAACTCCCTTCTGGGGCGCAGACCACGGGATTCCGCGACATCGACGCATTTGGTTTGAAGGGCAAGTTAACGTATCTCTTCAAGGATGAGTGGAATGATCAACTCAGCCTCTCGGCCGAATACCTTTCCGGGGACGATCCGAACACGAAAAAGGACGAAATGTTTGACGTGTTGTGGGGCCGCTGGCCGCAGTGGAGCGAAATGTACAATATCTACAGCTATGTTCCCGAGACGCGCGTGGGACAGACGGCTGATCTCATCCGTTTTGGCCCGACTTGGGGCGTGACGCCCGTCAAGAAGATGGACTTTAGCCTCAGCTACTACGCGTTGTTTGCGGGCGAGGACACGCCTACAAGGGCTCTGCCGTTCGCGCAGCCGGCCTTCAGCGACAGCGGTGACTTTCGCGGTCATTACCTTCAAGCGATCCTCAAATACAAGTTCAACGACTACGTGAGCGCCCACCTGTGGAGCGAATTCCTCTGGGAAGGCGACTATTACACGAAGCAACAGATGATGGACTTCTTGCGGGCGGAAGTGATGTTCACTTTCTAGAATAAACCGATCATGTTTTGGGATCAACAGACCGAGGCCATCAAACGGAACGAACTGGAGGCGCTTCAACTGAAGCGTCTCCAGGCGGTCGTGCGCCGTGTCGCTCGAAAAGTGCCATTCTATCAGAGGAAACTGGCTGATACCGGCACCCGGCCCGTCGATATCCGGTCTCTGGCCGACGTGCGGCGGCTGCCGTTCACGACGAATGCGGACCTGCGCGAAGCGTATCCTACGGGACTGCTCGCCGTTTCGCTCGACGATACACTGCGACTCCACACCTCCAGCGGGACAACGGGCAAACCCAAGGCGCTCTTTTTCTCCCGCAAGGACGTGGCCAACGCCGCGGAATTGATGGCGCGCTGCCTGGTGATGGCCGGCATCACGAGGCGCGACGTTCTGCAAAACATGATGACGTACGGTCTGTTCACGGGCGCACTCGTGATGCATTATGGCGCGGAAAAGGTCGGTTGCCTCGTCATCCCCGCCGGCCCGGGCAACACCGAGAAGCAACTGCTGTTGATGCAGGATTTCCGCACGACCGCTATTCATGTGACACCAAGCTACGCGCTTTATCTTGCCGACTTCCTGGAGAAGAGGGGTGTGGACCCGCAGCGGGACCTGGCCTTGCGCAGAGCGTTCGTTGGGGCGGAGGCGCACACGGAGGAGACACGGCGCAAGATTGAACAGGCGTTGGGGGTTGATGTGTACAACTGCTACGGCCTCTCGGAGATGAACGGCCCCGGCGTCGCGTTCGAGTGTGAACACAAGTGCGGCATGCACCTGTGGGAGGACAATTACCTGCTGGAGATCGTGGATCCGAAAACGGGCGAGCCACTGACGGACGGGCAACCCGGCGAGATGGTCCTGACCACGTTGTGCCGCGAAGCCATGCCGTTATTGCGGTACCGCACCCGTGATATCACCTCGATCATTCCCGGGGCATGCGCGTGTGGCCGGACGCACCGTCGGCTGAATCGAATCACGGGTCGGGCCGATGACATGTTGATCGTGCGCGGTGTGAACATCTATCCGCAACAAATCGAGCGCGTGCTCATGGCCCTGCCGGGCGTGGGGCGGAATTACCAGATCGTGCTGGATGGCCTCGACGAAATGACCGTCAATGTGGAGCTGGCCGAAGCGCGGTTCGACGGTCACGTCGAGCATTTGACACGACTCCAGGCGGAGGTCGCGGACCGATTGCGTGCAGAGATCCTGACGAAGCCCAGGGTGCATTTGGTGCCGCCAGGCACGCTGCCGGTCAGTGAAGGGAAGGCCAAACGCGTCATTGACAACCGGTCACTGTAGAAGAGGACAACGATCATGAACCCTGTCAAGTTGATCGCCGTGTTTGCCGAAAACCAACTGGGCCAGATGGCGCGTATCACGAGGTTGCTGGCGGACGCAGGCGTGAACATCCGCTGGGTCACCATCGCCACCAACGACGAGTTGGGTGTCATCAAGTTCCTCGTCGACAAGTGTGACGTGGCGTACCAAAGGCTCAAGGAGAAGGGACTGACGGTCTCGCGTGTGGAAGTGTTGGCCATCGAAGTCGAAGACAAGCCCGGCGGCCTTTACGCGGTCGCCGATTGCCTCGCGCGGAACAAGATCAACGTCGAGAACTCCTCTGGTTTCGTTTCCAACAACCGTGCCGTCCTGCTCATCGAGGTCCAGGACATCACCGGCGCGCGCCAGATTCTGGTCAAGCAACCGTTGCGGCTGCTGTCACAGGAGGAGATATTGACGCTGTAGCCAGCGCGGCGGTACTGTTGATTTCTTACACGGCCAGAACTCTGGTTACAATTGGGAGCATGAAGTTGCGTATGGGCGATTCAAAACGGGAATTATTAAGCGGCGACGAAGCGGTGGCACTGGCGGCCTTTCATGCGGGCGTGGCCTTGGGCACGGGTTACCCCGGCACACCGTCCACGGAGATCCTCGAGACTTTTTCCGAGCTGGGGGGGCACGCGCAATGGGCTCCCAACGAGAAGGTCGCCCTCGAAGTTGCGTTGGGCGCGGCGTTCGCCGGGGCGCGCGCGATTGCCACCATGAAACACGTCGGGCTGAACGTCGCGGCCGACCCGTTGTTTACGGCAGCGTACACCGGCGTGAGCGGGGCGCTGATCGTGGTGTCGGCGGACGATCCCGGCATGGGCTCCAGCCAGAACGAGCAGGACAACCGGCATTACGCCGTGGCAGCCGGGGTGCCGATGTTGGAACCGTCCGACTCACAAGAGGCCTACGATTTCGCGTTGCGGGCGGTGGAGATATCCGAACGGTGGAAGATTCCGGTCCTGCTGCGATTGACCACGCGCGTTTGTCACAGTCGGACTATCGTGCGTTCCGGCGCGGCAAATCCGCCGTCCCAATCGCCGAATTTCGTACGGGATATCAAGGGACGCGTCATGATCCCCGCGTATGCGCGTCCGGCGGGGCGCCGGCTGCGGCAGAAACTGGCCGAAATTCAGGCATGGAACGAGAACTGTCCGCTGAATCGGGTCATTGCGGGAGACGATTCATTCGGCATCATCACGTCGGGCATATCATACATGCATGTGCGCGAGGCTGCCCCGGAAGCGAGCGTGCTGAAATTGGGGTTTACGTATCCGTTGCCGACGGAGAAAATCCGCGCGTTCGCCGATGGAGTGAAGCACTGCCTCGTGATTGAAGAAGGCGATCCCTGGCTGGCCGAATCGATCCGCGCCGCGGGCATAAAGGTCGAAAGCAAACCGGCGATGTATCGTTTTGGTGAATTGAGCGTGCCACGCATCAAGCGGATTCTGGCAAACGACACCACGCCGGAGCCTGCGCCCGTTCCCGGAAAGCCGCCGCAACTCTGTCCCGGTTGTTCGCATCGCTATGTCTTCGAAGCGCTGCATGATGCCGACTGCATTGTCGCGGGCGACATCGGTTGTTACACCCTGGGGGTATTGCCTCCGTTCGAGGCCATGGACAGTTGTGTATGTATGGGAGCGAGTATCGGCGTCGGGCTGGGACTGCGCCACGTGCTGCCGCCCGAACAGGCGCGGCGCGTCGTCAGCGTGATTGGCGACAGCACGTTTGTTCATAGCGGCATTACGGGGCTGGTCGAGATGGCCTACAATCCGCCGCCCACCGGCCACGTGGTTCTGATCCTCGACAACAGCACCACGGCGATGACGGGTCATCAGGAGCATCCGGGCACCGGACGGACACTGGCCCACGAACCGACCGGAAAAATCCTGTTTGAAGATCTGGTGCGCGGGCTGGGGATTTCACGGGTTCATCTGGTCGATCCATCCGCTGATCCGGAACGGCTGGCCAAGCTGTTGACTGAGAGCCTCAATAGCGAGGAGTTGGTCGTGATCATCGCGCGCCGCCCGTGCTTGCTGATTGCGGGAAAGATCAAAGAATACGACCGCGCCGCGACACAGGTGTGCACCGAGATTCAGGCGGACTAATATGAAAGACGATGTTACCAATGTAATTGTCGCCGGACTGGGTGGACAGGGCGTCCTGAAAGCGTCTGGTATTGTCGCCGACGCGGCGTTTCGCGCCGGCCTCGACGTCAAACAGAGCGAGCTCCATGGTATGAGCCAGCGCGGCGGGTCGGTCAGCAGCGACGTGCGTTTCGGTAGTGAGGTGTTCAGCCCGATGGTTCCGACGGGCCAGGCCGACTTCTTGGTGGTGGTCGCGCCGGATCAGATCGAAGTGAATCGCCATCAGTTAAAACCGGGCGGTATCCTGATCACGACGGAGGCTGTCCCCGCCGA
>Ga0335083_10000826_pt1 | contig 44586 bp, 32 predicted proteins | sample Lox_Sample_42_FD_206716 | JGI IMG/M metagenome (GOLD analysis project Ga0335083, IMG submission 206716) | Soil microbial communities from Loxahatchee National Wildlife Refuge, Florida, United States - Lox_Sample_4.2 | ecosystem: Environmental > Terrestrial > Soil > Wetlands | place: USA...
GGCACTTCTTGAAGCGCGTGGCCACGTCGATTGTCGAAGTGCGCGACGGCCGGGTGGTGAACTACCGCGGCGATTACGAGGCTTATCTTTACTCCATCAATCAAGAAATCGACGCGGCGGAATCGCAGCAAAAGGGCGGCCAGCCCTCCGCTAGCGGCTTAACGGCCAAACCTGCACGCGGCAAACCATCCGCTAGCGGTTTAGCACACAAAGCGAACAAACCGCCCGAACATCCGGACCGTCCTCCCCATCGCAACGACCGCCAACAGCGCAAAGAAATAGCCGTCCTGGAAAAAACCATTTCCCGCTTGGAAGCGCAAAAGAAATCCGTCCACGATCAGCTCATGACCGCCACCGACCCCGCCGAGGCCCTACGCCTGCATCACGAATTCACCACCGTGAGCGGCGAGCTAGAAACAGCCGAACAACGCTGGCTCCAACTGCAAGAAAAATAAAACTGCTGGCACATGGCGCACGAAGCCGACGATGGTTTCGCCGGCATAGAGCTTGCGCAGCGGGCATGCCATGCCCGGCTTTATGAGCGGTCGCCGCCGGCTCCCCACTGCCCGACCCACTGGGTTTTTCTACAATGCCAATATGGGCCCCACTTCAACCACTTCGCCGGCCGCCACCAATCATTCAGCCCCGTCCCAGAACGCGGCGAATAAATCGACTATCGAAGCCCTTGCCACCCCCGTGCAGTTTCTGAAAGGCGTTGGACCCGATCGGGCGAAACTGATGGAGCGAATTGGCCTGCGCACGGCGGCCGACGTGTTGTTCAACTTTCCGCGCGATTATCAAGACCTGAGCGATGTACGAACCATCGACGCCCTGGAAGAAGACAAACTGCAAAGCGTCCGCGGCACGGTCGAGGAAATCGATTTGCGAAACAAGGGCACGGGCCGTTCTATTTTAGGCGTGCTGGTGCGGCAGGAATCGCGCTACCTGCGGGCCTTGTGGTTCAACATGCCGTTCATGGCCGACAAATTTCGCCAAGGGCAAGAAGTGTTGCTTTCCGGCAAGCCGCGGCTGAAAGGGGGCCGCTGGGAAATGAGCCATCCCCGCGTGCAGTGGATCGACACGGGGGAAGCCGATGCAACATCGCAAGCCCAGGGGTTGCAACCCCTGGGCTTGGGCCCAATGCGCGGCGAAATTTTGCCGGTTTATTCGCTGACCGAAGGGCTCAAGCAAAGCGGGCTACGGTACATCACGCAGCAGGCCCTGGATGCCTATGTCGAACTGCTGGAGGAAGCGTTCCCGCAACCGTTTCTCACGGCCCAGCAATTGCTGCCCATCCACACGGCGCTACGTGAAATTCATTTTCCCACCAATAAGGACGTGCTTCAGCAGGCGCGCCGCCGATTCATCTACCAGGAAATGTTCGTGCTGCAATTGGCGATGGCGCTAAAGCGAAATGTGCAAGAAACTCGTCGTCAAGCGCCACCACTGGAAACCAGCGCCAAAATCGACGCTCGCATCACACGGCTGTTTCCCTTTGAGTTGACCGCCCAGCAGCGGAAAGCGATTGACGAAATTGCCGCCGACATGGGCCGCCGCACGCCGATGAACCGCCTGCTGCAAGGCGACGTCGGCTGCGGCAAAACCGTGGTGGCCGTGTATGCCATGCTGTTGGCCGTGGCGCATCGTTGTCAGGCCGCTTTGATGGCCCCGACTGAAGTGCTGGCCCGCCAACATTTGCGGACGCTGCAAAAACTGCTGGCCGGCAGCCAGGTGCGCATGGCCCTGCTCAGCGGCAGCCTCTCGGCGAAGGAGCGCGAAGAAACTTTGCGAAAGCTGGCGGCGGGCGAAATCGATTTGGTCATCGGCACGCAGGCCATCGTGTATGGCGACGCGCAGTTCAAGCAGTTGGGCTTGGTCGTGATCGACGAGCAACATCGCTTCGGCGTACGACAACGGGCCACATTGAAGCAGGCCGGCGCCGATCCGCACTATTTGGTGATGACCGCCACCCCCATTCCCCGCACCGTGGCCATGACGCTGTTTGGCGATTTAGACGTGTCGATCATTTCCGAAAGTCCGCCCGGCCGGCAACCGGTGCACACGTATTTGGCCGAAGGGGAAAACCGCGAAAAGTGGTGGGATTTTTTCCGGCGTCATTTGCACGACGGCCGGCAGGGTTACGTGATTGTGCCGCTGGTCGAGGAATCGGCGCATGTCGACACCGCCAATTTGCAGGCCACCTTCGAGGAGTTGGCCCACGGCGAGTTGGAAGCGTTTCGCCTGGGTTTGGTGCACGGCCGCATGACCGCCGAAGAAAAAGACGCCGCCTTGAACGACTTCGCCGCCGGTCGCACTCAGGTGCTGGTGGCCACTTCGGTCGTCGAAGTCGGCATCGACGTCCCCAACGCCACGCTGATGACCATTTTGGGCGCCGACCGCTTCGGGCTCGCTCAGCTCCATCAAATGCGCGGCCGTGTTTGCCGCGGCAAATTCCCCGGCAATTGCTGCGTGTTCGCCGGCGAGCGCAGCGACGATCCAGTCCAGCCGACTGACGAAGCCCAACAGCGCCTGCAAGCCTTCGTCGACACGACCGACGGATTCAAACTGGCCGAAATCGATTTCCAGTTGCGCGGCGCCGGCGATTTAATCGGCACCCGCCAACATGGCCTCTCGCCGTTTTATCTGGCCGACCTGGTGCGCGATTCGGCCGTGGTAACCGAAGCCCGCGAAGATGCCCGGCGGTTGATCGCCGCCGATCCCGGCCTCGCGCAACCAGAGCATACTCGGCTGCGTCAGTTGGTTCTGTTCCGCTACGGCGCGGCACTCGATTTGGGCGACGTGGGTTAAGGCCGAGCGCCGCTTAGTTAGCTTTTTAGTTATCTTTGGCCGCCGAAACTTTAAACGGCGCTAAATCGTAATTGGCGATGAACTTCTCCAGCGCTGGACAAGGCCGCCGCGCTTCCTCATCAACAAGCAGTGCATTGCGAAATCGGCCCAGCGCCAAATAGAGTTGATAATCGGCCGGAATGGGCACGCCCAAATCGCCGAAGTTACTATGACCGGAGAAGAATTTTGTTGCCGCAGGCGAGGGCGGAATCGATCGGACCCAACTCGCATCGCTAATTTGAGAAGTTCCCAATTGGCCGAGCAATTTGCGTTGTTCCGGGCTAATCAGTTCAATGCGGCCCATCATCACGCGCGTAATTTCCGCTGGCTGTGAAAGTGTCAGAGGCAAATAATGCTGGGTCCAACCTTTCGGCACGATGAAGAACAGTCGCCAGCCGCCGCTACGAAAGTACGAGTATTCCCACGTTTTCAGCATTGCCGTGGCTTCTTCGTCGAACAGCCCTTCGGCCACCAGCGCCATGTGCATTTCCTGTTGCAAACGGGCCAAATTTTCCGGTGCGAAGTCGGCCGGCGAAAAATCACCGGGAACGGTCACCTCCGGTTTATTGCCAATGCCCGTAACTTTAATCGGATCCAGCTTTCGAAATGCTGCTGCTCCGCTATCGTTGATTTTCACCAGCCACAGATAGCGGATCACCGGCGGCGTGTTCGCCTCCAACAACTCCCCAAACCGTGGTTGCAACTTCAAAGTGCCGCGCTGAGCATCGGAACTGACTGCGAGCTGCGATTCGATGTGCCCCACGCCGCGATAAAACAAATACCGCTCGCTTTCGCCGTCGCTGGTGGTCACATTGGCGGCCGGCACATTCCGGGGCGTTAGCCACACCGCTTCATCAGTTTCCGGGCCGATGCCGGTTGTGCCCACTTGCAAATGGTTCCACTCCAAACAACTACGAGTGTCATGGGTGAGGACGGTCTTTTCCAAATCGACCAACATTTTCGGCTGCGGCGTGTCGGTCTGAGCCGCCGGATAGAACTGCGTCAGCCAGCCGCCTTGAAATTCCACCTTCACGTCGACATCCAGCGGCCCTGTCTGCGATTTTGGGGGATAGAAATACATCACTGGCGTTTCCAGCCGTATAGTCACGTACGGATATTGCGCCGGAGCGCCTTGCATCAATTGCCGTGAAAAGTCTTGATACTGCGGAACCAGCGCATACGACTGCATCACCTGATGCACAAACGGCGGCGCCGGCTCGTCATCGACATTGATGCCACCCAGCGACCGGCCCGTTTCGTCTTCCAGCGACGTGAAAGTGCCCCATTCGTGAACCACAAGCTTGTCGCTAAAATTTTGCGACCCAGTATCGGCTGCCTGTGCGTAGTGCCGCGCACAGGCAAACCAAAAGAACGCCGAGCCTACCACAAATATCTTCGCATACTGTGGATAACGGCTCATGGCAAAGCCCTTTCCAAATGTGTCCTGGCGTTGGTGTTTTTATCCAACCGATTCTATCAAATCGCTGCAGGGCGCAGTGTCACGGCTGTGTAACAAAGAAAATGCGCGCCGCTCCCTCCTTGCAGCCCTACCGCGCCGCCAGAATTTGCTCGCCGGCGGTCCAGGCGTTTCCGTTGCGCTCCACACGGTGGTACAGCGTGTCGCGCTCCACCGGTTCGCGGCCGGCTTCCACAATCATCCGGCGAATTTGCTCGACCGACAGCACTTCCGGCGTGACGGCGCCGGCATCGTGATAAATCAATTCGTGCCGCACGGTGCCATCCAAATCGTCGGCCCCGTATGCCAGCGCCGTTTGTGCTGTGCCCAGGCCGAGCATAATCCAGTAGGCCTTGATGTGATCGAAATTGTCGAGCATCAACCGGCTCACGGCCATCGTCCGCAAATCCATCAAGGCCGATGGTTTTTTGATGTGCGACAGCTTCGTGTTTTCCGGATGAAACGCCAGCGGAATGAACGTTTGAAATCCGCCGGTTTCGTCCTGCAGTTCTCGCAGCCGCAGCAAATGATCGACCCGGTGATACGCGTTCTCCAAATGCCCGTATAGCATTGTGGCATTGCTGCGCAGGCCTAACTCGTGGGACGTGCGATGAATTTCCAGCCAATTGTGGGCGTCGGCCTTGTGTTCGCAAATGCGGTCGCGCACTTCGGGATGAAAAATTTCCGCCCCGCCGCCGGGCAGGCTGCCCAAGCCCGCATCTTTCAGTTCTTGCAGCACCTGGTGGACACTGCGGTTGGTGAGATGCGTAAACCAATTGATTTCTACCGCCGTCCACGCCTTCAAATGCAGCGCCGGATAATGGTCGTGCAGCATTCGGACCAAATTCAAATACCACTCGAAGTCCATCTGATGGTGCAGCCCGCCCACGATGTGCATTTCGGTGCAGCCGGCGTCGATCGCTTCTTGGCCGCGGGACAAAATCTGCTCGTCGCTCATCCGATAGCCTTTGGCTTCGCGCAAATCGGACCGAAACGCGCAAAAAATGCAGCGGTACACGCATACATTCGTCGGATTCAAATGCACATTGATGTTGTAATACGCATAGTTGCCGTTCTTCCGTTCGCGCACCAGGTTGGCCAGCTCGCCGACTTCGTTCAATGGCGTCTCGGGCGAATACAGAATCAGGCCGTCTTCCAGCGACAGGCGTTGGCCCGCCTCCACTTTGGCGCAGATTTTTTTAAAGCTTGGTTGTTCCATGATTAATGCGATAAAATTTGATCGCGAGAAATCTCTGCCCTATTAGACTCAACGTAGAAGACGTCTAGGAAAAGGCAGATTATCGAAGCAAAGAAAGAGAAAAGCCACCAAATTAGAGGTATTACTCCAGTAGACCGGTTATTGGTGAGATCCACTACAGTAGCCATTCCCATCGTGGCTAGCCAACAAAGTTGCACCGTCGCTGATAGACCCCAAATCGCTATTCGTATTCCAATTTTTGGAAACGTGAAAAGCCGAACGATATAACCCAGGGTTACCAGATAGCCTGGTGCAAATACCAAGAACGCTATTCCGTTTGCAAATACAAAAGCGGAACACAGTATTCCCCAGCCACAACCCCCAAGCGCCAATATGCCAGCAACAATTTTGATGAATAATTTCATAAATGAATTAAGGTACTTACACCCACATTGCGGCCGCACCGACAATCAGCAATCCCACGCTGACCACGGCGTTCACGTTGAAAAACGCCATATTCACGCGGGCTAAATCGTCGGGCGTCACCAGTCGATGTTCGTAAACCAGCAGCACGGCGATGGCCGCCACGCCGACCCACCATAGCCAGCCTATCAAAGGATAAACCAGCGGCAGCGCCAAGAGAAGGACCACCATCAGCAAGTGACAGGTAGCCGCCATGTCCAAGGCCCGTTTAACGCCCCACCGCGCGGGAATGCTGTGCAGATTTTGAGCACGGTCGAACTCGACATCTTGGCAAGCGTAAATGATATCGAACCCCGCCACCCACATTTTCACCGCCCCTCCCAGCACAATCACCGGCAACAAATCCCAAAAGTTTGCCATTACATTTTCACCACGAATGGCAATCCAAGCCATGATCGGCGCCAGCCCCAGCGCGCCGCCCAGCCAAAAGTGCGCCAGCATGGTGAACCGCTTGGTGTAACTGTAGCCGAGCAAAAACAGCAACATCGGCACGGCCAGATACAGCGGCAACCGATTCGGCAGAAACAACAGCGTGCTAGCGATGAATGCCGCCGAGCTCACCGCCGCAAATGCCGCCACGCTGCCGACACTTAACACGCCGCTCGGTAAATGCCGCTGCGCCGTGCGCGGGTTGAGGGCGTCAATTTTCCGATCGGCCAGCCGGTTGAACGCCATCGCCGCGCTGCGCCCCGCCACCATGCACAAAATCACGCCGAGAATTCGCATCCACGGCCAGATAAACTCTGGCCGGCAAGCTGCCGGAAATTCGTGAAGGAGCGGTCGCAAATCGGCGAGCTTTAATTCGTCGGGTAGAATGATGTGAACCGGAGTTGCATAAGTGGCAATTGCCTCTCGTTTAATTGCCGCTTCCGCCCCCAACAGCCGGCAAGCCAACAATGTTGCCAGCAGCGCAAACGGCAGCGCAAACAGCGTGTGGCTGAAGCGGATCATCTCCAAAATATGACGAATGCGAGTCAACATCGGGAAAGCAATTAGCGACTAGCAACTAGCGATTAGCTAAGCGAAGTAGCCAGCCTTCTGCCGGCTAGCTGCTAGTTGCTAATCGCTTCTAAACGCCCCAGCGCCTAGTCAACCGGTGCTCGACTCCCAACTGGTCGCAAATGCGCGCGACCACAAAATCGACCAGGTCGTCCACGGATTTTGGCCCCTGATAAAATCCAGGACTGGCGGGCAACACCACCGCGCCGGCTTCGGCAGCCTTGCGCAGGTTGTCGATCTGCGGCAGCGACAGTGGCATCTCGCGAGGCATTAAAATCAATTTCCGCCGTTCTTTCAAATGCACTTCGGCCGCGCGATGAATTAAATTGCTCCCCATGGCATGGGCAACCGCCGCTAGCGTGCTGCCTGAGCAAGGGCAAATTACCATGCCGTCGGTGAGAAACGAGCCGCTGGCAATCGGCGCCATGAGATCTTGAAAGTGGCAATAATGAATTTGCCTTTGATACCGATCAATCGTCGCCGCCTCCAATCGCTTGCGGTTTAGCAACTCCTCCGCCGAAAACCGCGCCAAATCGACCTTAATTCCCAACTCGGTTTCCAGCACCAATTGCGCCGCCGGGCTGATCGTCAAAAACACATCTCGCCCCGCCGCCACGAGCACTTCCAACAGCCGCACGCCATAAACAACTCCGCTAGCGCCCGTGATGGCCAAAACCAGAGGTTGCATATTTATTTCGTCCCCACATACAGCGTCGCAATGCCGCCGGTCAAAGACCAAAATTCTACACGGTGCAAGCCCGCCGTTTGCATGCGCGCGGACAAAGCTTCGCCATCGGGAAACTCGCCGACGCTTTCCGGCAAGTAATTGTAGGCCCGCGAGGGACTACGGGATACAGCCTGTCCCACCCTCGGCAGCACGCGCCGAAAAAACCAGCGATAGAGTCCCCGCACCGGCTGCAGCCGCGGCATCGAAAATTCCAGCACAGCCACGCGCCCCCCCGGCTGGCACACGCGCACCATTTCGCGCAAGCCCAAATCGGTGTTCGTGATGTTTCGCAGCCCGAACGCCACGCAGACAATTTGAAATTGATCGTCCGGAAATGGCAACCGTTGGGCATCGGCTTCGATGAAAGCCAGTCTGCCGTCATAACCTGCGCGGCTGGCTTTATCGCGCCCGATCGTTAGCATTTCGTGGCAGAAATCGGTCCCAATAATGCTGCCCGTCAGCGGCATCCGGTGAGCATAGGCCAGGGCTAAATCGCCGGTGCCGGTGCATAAATCAAGCACTGGCGCGGTTCCTTGCAGCGGCACACGGCGGACGGTTTGCCGCCGCCAGTGCCGATCGACTCCAAACGACAGCAAATGATTGAGGAAATCGTAACGCAGAGCGATTTCCGCAAACATCCGCCGCACGCGAGTTTCTGATTTATCTACCGCCATATTCGCAGTTTGTCTGCCTGAGACGTGCCCACCGTCAGTTTACGCAGTATGATTTATAGAGTGTAAGCCGATTGCAGATCGACAGTCAGGGGCCGTTTTTCACCCACAGCGAAAATCGTATCATTCGTTTTTCTCCTGCCTGATCATCGTCTGCCCGCTCTTTAACGACCCATGTATAGCACGTTGTCGGTTCATTTTCTGCCGTCGCTCACAACTCCCGAGGAATTGGCCGCCGGTGTGGTCGTGGTGATCGACGTGCTGCGGGCGAGCACAACCATTACCGCCGCTTTGGCCGCGGGGGCGCGGGAAGTGATCGCTTGTGCGGAAGTCGAACAGGCACGAGATCGGGCCGCGGAGTTGGGCCGACGCCGCCCAGCGACGGAGAAAATTCTGGTTGCCGCCGCTGCGGAAACGATAGGATCTACAACCAGCGCGATGCCTGCAATGCGTGCGGCAAAGCCTGAACCGTTATTGGGCGGGGAACGGGGCGGTCTGCCGATCGACGGCTTTGACCTGGGCAATTCCCCGTGCGAATATACCCCGCAAGTGGTCGCCGGCCGGTCGATCGTCTTTACGACGACCAATGGCACCAAGGCGCTCATGGCTTGCAGCGCTTCGCAGCAAGTGCTGATTGGCTCATTTTTGAATTTTTCGGCGGTGTCGCGCAAGTTGACCGGCGAGTGGCCGATTCATTTGTTGTGCGCCGGCACCCGCGGTCGCGTCACACGGGAAGATGTGTTATTTGCAGGGGCGCTGGTCGAGAGGTTGGCCGGCAGAATTGTCGAAGAAGGGGCCATGAACGACGAGGCCCGCATGGCCCGCGACGTGTGGCGCCATGCCATGGGGAACATTCGTCTGCCGGGCCGTCGCGCGAACCAGCGACTGGCCGAAGTGCTCAAGGATACGCAAGGGGGTAGTAATTTAATCGGAGTCGGCTTATCTCGGGATATTGTTGATGCCTCCGAGATCGATCTTTACGATTTTGTCCCCGTGTTCGACGCAGCCCATTGGCGCATTGTCAGGCCGTCGTCATGACGATATGCTGCCATGACGTGCTAAGCCGCAAACGGCGTGGTTTCTGAACTCTGAACCCCGGCCTCTCCAATGGATATGGACAAACTGGTCTCGCTGTGTAAACGGCGGGGCTTTATTTTTCAAAGTAGCGAAATCTACGGCGGCCTCAACGGCTTTTGGGATTACGGCCCGCTCGGCGTCGAGCTCAAACGCAACGTCAAGGAAGCCTGGTGGCGCGACATGGTCACCGGCCACGACGATATCGCCGCTCCCCCCGGCGCTCCAGAAGCGTTCGAAATGGTTGGCCTCGATTGCTCCATCATCATGCATCCGCAGGTGTGGAAATGCTCCGGCCATTTCGATTTGTTCGTCGACAAAATGGTCGATTGCCGCACGGAAGGCTGCAAAGGCCGGTTCCGAGTCGATCATATTCCGACCAGCCAGTGTCCGCTGAAACCAAGCAAACATCCCGGCGAGTTTGAAAAGTGCCAACTCACCCCGCCGCGCGATTTCAATCTGATGTTCAAAACCATCATCGGCGCGCTCGGCGGTGAGGAAGACGCCGCTTATTTGCGGCCCGAGACCGCTCAAGGCATGTTCGTCAACTTCAAAAATGTGGTCGACAGCAGCCGCGTGAAAGTGCCGTTTGGCATTGCCCAAATGGGCAAAAGCTTTCGCAACGAAATCACGCCCCGCAACTTCACCTTCCGCAGCCGCGAATTCGAGCAAATGGAGATGGAGTTTTTCTGCCATCCCAGCCAATCGCAGCAGTGGTACACCTACTGGCGCGACCGCCGCATGAAGTGGTACACCAACCTCGGCTTGTCCAGCAATCGCCTGCAACTCCGCGAGCATGGCCAGGACGAACTCAGTCACTATTCCTGCGGCACGTCGGACATCGAATATGCGTTTCCGTTTCTCGGCCCCGGCGAATACGGCGAACTGGAAGGCATTGCCCACCGCGGCGATTTCGATTTGCGCAGCCACATGGAAGGCAAGCTCGATCCCAAAACGCGCCCGCTGGAACTGGAAAAAGGCCCCGACGGCAAGCCACGCCACCGTGGCAGCGGCAAAGATTTAACCTACTTCGACGACATGAAGAAGGAGCGCTACACTCCCCACGTCATCGAACCCGCCGCTGGCGCCGATCGCGCCACGTTGGCCTTCTTGTGCGAAGCGTATCACGAAGATCAAGCGCCCGACGAAAAGGGCGAAATGCAAACCCGCGTGGTGCTCAAATTTCATCCCCGCATCGCCCCGCTGAAAGCCGCCGTCTTCCCGCTGGTGAAAAAAGACGGCATGCCGGAAATGGCCCAGGAAATCTATCGGGCGCTCAAGCAGCAAATGAACGTTTATTACGACGAGAAAGGGGCCATCGGCCGCCGCTACCGCCGCCAGGACGAAGCCGGCACGCCGTTTTGCATCACCGTCGACGGCCAATCGCTGCAAGATAAAACCGTCACCCTCCGCGACCGCGATTCGCTCCAGCAATCGCGCATTAAGGCCGACGACATCGTTGACGAAATCCGCAAACGCATCGAAAAATGACCAATGACCATCCCGGCGCGCCGGGACCAATGACCAATGCATGTTGATCCCTGATTGTCTTCATTGGTCATTGGTGCTTGGGAATTGGTCATTCTGCTGCTCCGTACCCTCCGTGGCTCCGTGGTGATTAATCGGCATGCTTCCTGCGCTCAGCCAAGTCTGTTCGCTACCTTCGCCGTTTGAAAAAGACGTCGAAGATTACGCCGCCGGCCATTGCGGAGCGATCGAAATCTGGCTCACGAAGCTGGAAACTTATCTGCAATCGCACCGTGTCGACGATGCACGGCGGTTGCTGGAAAATAATAACGTGTCCGCACCGGTGGCCAGTTTCCAAGGCGGACTGCTCATTTCGCAAGGCGATGCCCGGCGAGAACACTGGAATCACTTCGAGCGCCGCCTGGAACTGTGCCGCACTCTGGGAATTGGCACAGTAATTATCGCCGGCGACGTGCTCGGCCCGCTCGACGAACAAGCTTTCGGCCGCCTGCAAGCGTCGCTAACTCAGGCGGCCGCCAAAGCCGGCGAGCACGGCCTGCGGCTCGCGCTGGAATTTCAGGCGAAAGCCACGTATCCCAACAATTTGCAATCTGCCGCCGCGCTCGTCGAAACCATTGCCAGCCCGCACCTGGGCCTCTGCCTTGATGCGTTTCATTTTTTCACAGGCCCGAGCAAAGAGTCCGATTTGGCGTATCTCACCGCCGACAAACTATTCCACGTGCAATTGTGCGATTTGGTGTGGCAGGCGCGCGAATTTGCCGCCGACGGCGACCGCATTCTTCCCGGCGATGGCGATTTTCCGCTCTTCACCATTGTGGAGCGGCTACATGAAATCGACTACCGTGGCTGTGTTTCGGTCGAGCTGATGAACCCGGCCATCTGGCAAATCCCCGCGCGGCAATTCGGCGAGGTGGCCGTGACCGCCATTCGCAAAGTGCTGGGATTGGCCAGCATGAGTTAAGCGCGTTGTAAAGCCGCCGATGGCATCGGCGGGAACCGCCAATTGACACCGCCTCGACCAATCAATTTAATCTGCCTTCATGGGCAGAACCCTAGGTTACCATTACGTGAAATCCGGCTACGGTCTGTGGCTGCCGGGTGATTCCAGAGGCCATTGGTCGGAAGCATGGGATGAACAGATCGGATTCATCGAACCGCATATGCTTCACGGCGGTGATCCAGTGCGCGAGCGCATGGCGCGGGAACGAATGAAGCAGCCGCCCGTGCGATTGGACACAGCAATGATCGCGGCGGTCGAAAAAGCAATTTCCGCCTGCGCAGCGTCATCGCCTTGGAAAATTGTCGCTGCCTCGATCGAGTCAACCCATCTTCATCTGCTGCTGACATATTCGGGGATGGATATCGAGAGAACGGCAAAGTGGCTCGCCCAGCAGATGACCAAAGAAGTGCATGCCCAAACCAAGCACGAAGGGCCAGTGTTCTGTAAGAACTATTGGTGCAGCTACATGTTCGATGAATCACATTGGCGGAACACCATTCGCTACATCGAACGACACAATGAACGGCGGGGAGAAGTGAGCCGGCCGTATCCGTTTCTTTACGGCGGCGATTGAATGGGGAATCGATGGTAGCGCACCGCCGATAACATCGGCGGCTTTACATCGGATGACATCCCGCTATCGCCGGCTATCAACGCGGCAAGATTTACATCATCGCAACTGTGACAGTTTGTCGGCAAATAGATCGAGCCGCCCCTTCAAATTGGAGAGCAGCGGATACGGGGCGGCGTCTTCTGCCGAGTGGGCATAAAACGATTGCCCGGGCGTCGCTTGTGGAGTGCGCAGCAGTGCGGCGGCGTGATTGATTTCGTGCAGTTGCCGATCGACGTTTTCCAGCGTTTCCGCCGTGCGGCGGTTGGCGTGCCACAAAAGATTTAGCCGCAACACCAATCCCAACACCAGCCCGAATTGGCCCGCCAGCGTCAGCGACATCCCAATGCCCCACAGGTCGCCGCGGCGACCCACGAACGACCACGCCAACATGGCGCCGCCGCCGGCCAAGGCCATTAGTCCCAGCGACATCAGGCACCATGCCAAAAGCGAACCTCGACGACGAGATTTGCCGGCGTGGTTGCCGGCAGAACTTGGCACGTGGGTACTCGAAAGCGTTGCCGGCCGAAGCACAATGGGAGCTGCTGAATGCACAGAATGAGAATGTGCCGCTTCCGGCTTCAGAGACAAACCTAAGCGTTTTTTCAAGCTTCGCAATTGTTCGTCCAACAGCCAATCGTCTTGTTCGAAAGCCGGCAGGGCACGGTGTAGTTGAACGGTCATTGCGGCGGGGATTGCTGCAGCAACGTTTGAAGATGCGTTCCGCCGAATTTCCCAGTTGGGCATTTCTACAGCGGCGGATTCGGGAGAAGAGGGATACACGTTGCGCTTCAGGAAACGGCCGCATTGGGCACAACGGGCCGTATCACCGGCGGCAATGGCAGGCACATCTTGTTGGCAATTCTGGCACCACATAACCGGCGAGGATCCTGAGGATTGACGAAACACAGACCCGGCCCCCCTCCGGGCAGCAATACATTTCCGCGCGTAGGGAAAATAGCCACACATCTGTAGCCATCGACAGGGGCTATAGCAGACTGTAAGGGTTCCGGCGACTTTCCCGTGATGGAAGCAATACCAAGAAAGAAATGGCGGACTGCCGCCATTTGGGCAAGCATGCTAGCTAAAGATGCCAGCCTTGATTCCATGCTGCTATTTCAAGGCAGCCCGTACGGCGTCGAGCACTTTCGTCTGCGCTTGTTCAAACGGCCCTTTCACAAATGCTCCGGCGGCCGCTTTGTGTCCGCCGCCGCCGAATTGCTCGGCCAGCTTGCTGCAATCGACTGCGCAACGACTGCGGAAACTGACTTTGGCGTCGCCGTTGGGTTGTTCCACCAGAATCACTGCCATCTGCGTGCCGCCCACGTTCAAAGTCATGTTAATGATGTCTTCCGTATCCGATGGAATCGCCCCCGTGGCTTTAAAATCGTCCTGCCGCACGGCGGTGTGAATGAACCGCCCTTCGATTTCCGTTTTGGCACACGCCAAAATACGGCCGGTCAAATTCAGCCGCGCCAAACTTTCCTGTTCGTACAGCGAGTTGTAAATGCCGCTGGGCTTGGCCCCGGCATCAATCAGCGCGCCGCCCGCGCGGAATGTATCGCCGCGTGTGGAACCAAAGCGGAACCAGCCGGTATCGGTGGCGATGGCCGCAAACAGCGGCGTGGCAATTTCCGGCGTGAGCCGCACCCCTAAATGCTGGGCCGCCTCCAACACCAGCCGCCCCGTTGCTTCCGCCTCCACGTTTTTAAACTCCTCGGCGCCCAGGTCATCCGCGCTAACGTGATGATCGAGCACGATTTTTTTCGCCTTGGTCGCCCGCACCACATCGGCCATGGGGCCCAGTTGCGCCCAAGCGCTGGTGTCCAATATCATCAAAAGCTGAACATCTTCCAAATCTGCCTGCCGCACTTCCACGTTAATGGTTTGAATGCGGCGATGCGGATCGATGAAGCGATAGTTTGGCGGAGTGGCTTGGCCGTTGACAATCCGAACCTGTTTGCCCAGCGCATCGAGAATGCCAGCCATGCCCAGTTCGCTCCCCAGTGCGTCGCAATCGGGCCGAATGTGGCTGACCAGTAAAAATCGCTGATGGGCCTTGATGACTTCCACAAATCTTGGCCAGTTAATGCTCATGCGGTTCACTCGGTATGGGTGCGGCTGATTCCTATCAGGGCTGCTCATGGGCGAATTGTTGGAATGCTTTTTCGGCCGCAGCCACGTCCCGGGCCAGTTGGGTCTTCAAGGCATCGACATCGGCAAATTGCACAATGTCGCGGAGACGTGCCAGGAAGTCAACCTCCAGCGGCTGGCTATAAAGCGAATCGTGAAAGCCGATCAAATGCACTTCCACCTTCAAGGTTTGCTCGCCGAACGTCGGATTGGAACCCACGTTGATGGCCGCCGGCCATGTCGCGCCTTCGGCTGTGCACCGGCCGGCATACACGCCTACGCCCGGCAGCAGCGTATCGACGGCATCCACATTCGCCGTGGGGAAACCGATTTTTGCCCCGCGCGCCGCACCATGTCGAACCATTCCACGAATCCGATACGGGTGCGTCAACATTTGATTGGCTTGGTCAATCTGTCCAGCGGCAATGCACTGCCGCACGCGAGAACTCGAAACCGGCGCCCCAGCAAGCATCAAGGGTTCCACCACTTCCAGCGCAGTGCCCTGTGCCGCGCATAATTGCCGCAGCACTTCGATATTGCCTGCCCGATGGTGGCCGAAAAAAAAGTTCGTCCCCTCGACCATGGCGCGGGCCTGGAGCGTATTGCCTACGATTTTTTTAAAAAACTGTTCGGGCGAAAGTTGTAAAAGTGCGTCGTCGGTGGGATAGGCGATGGTAGTGTCGACCCCCAGCTCGGCCAGCAGCTCCGCTTTGCGGTCGGTCCAAGTGAGCGGTGGCGGTGCGTGCTGCGGGCGCAACAAGCGCACAGGATGCGGATCGAACGTGAACACCACCGCGGGGCCACCACACTGCCGGGCCTGAATTAAAAGCCGCTCCACGATTCGCGCATGCCCCCGGTGCACACCGTCAAAATTGCCAATGGCCACGGCCCCGCCTCGGACTGCAGCGGGCAAATCGGCAAGATCACGCAACAGCTTCATGCGAGGAATATAATTAATTTGGAAATACGGATCACGAATCAAAAATTATCGGCGGTTTTGCCTCTGGGTTCAACTCGCGTCGTCGAACCACGGCCTTTTTGTTATCCTAGAATATAGTGGGGTGGTAACTACCTTCTCTCACTGCAAATCAGCCACACATGGACGATAAGCAAATTTTCCTGTCGACCGAATTAGCTCACCGGCTGGCGGCGATCGACATCGGCTCCAACAGCGTGCGGCTCATGGTGGCGGAACCGCTGCGCGGCGGCAATTACCGAATTTTGGACGAAGAGCGCGAGCCCACCCGGTTGGGCCGCACCCTCAGTTCCACGGGCACACTCGATGCACAGGCCGTGGAGCTTACCCTGGCAGCCTTGCGGCGGTTCAAACAAATTGCCGCCGGTTATCAAGTGGCGGAGCTGAGGACCATTGCCACGTGTGCCGTGCGCGAGGCTGTGAACGGGCCTGAGTATTGCCGCCGCGTGAAAGACGAAGTGGGCATCGACGTGGAAGTCATCAGCTCCGATCTGGAAGCTCACCTGGCGTTTTACAGCGTTCAGCGGGCTTTTGACCTCAGCGGCAAAAATGTGGTCGTGGCCGACATTGGCGGCGGCAGCACCGAGATTGTGCTGGCCAGCGGCAATGTCATTGAATCGATCGTCAGCACCTCGTTGGGGGCGGTGCGGCTCACCGAAATTTACGGCAACGGGCCGGGCATGGCCGGCGAAGATTACCAGCGGATGATCGATGCCATCGACCGTACCCTGAAGAAGCAGGCCCAGCGCGAATTCTTTCCCCCTCACCTCCTGATTGGCTCCGGCGGCACCTTCACCAGCATGGCCGAAATGATGATGGCCTCGCGCAAGCAGGTCGGTTTGCCGACGCGTGGCTATTTGCTCTCGCGGGCTGAAGTCAGCCACATGCTCGATCGCCTCCGCAAAATGCCGTTAAAAACCCGGCGGCAAGTCCCGGGGTTGGCGCCCGATCGGGCCGACATCATCGTGGCGGGCATTGCGGTGGTCGATCGGTTGATGCGGCACTTCAAAGTCAACTTGCTGCAAGTTCACAGCCGCGGGGTGCGCGACGGTTTGTTGCTGACGATGATCGACAACACTCTGGGCGCTCCCAGCGCAAATCCGGCGGATCGAGAAGCTGCCATTAATCGCTTCGCTGCCGCTTGCACCGGTGAGTACGAATTGGCGCATGGCCGCCAGGTGGCGCGCTTGGCCGGCCGGATTTTTGAACAAATCGCCGAGCAATTCCGCCTAAACCCGGACGATCGCCCGCTGTTGGAAGCGGCTGCCCGCTTGCAGGACGTGGGCTACTTGATCAATTACGATCAACATCACAAGCACAGTTATCATTTGATTTTGAACAGCCGGCTGGCCGGTTTCCGCCCGCGAGAGTTGGAGCTAATCGCCAACATTGCCCGGTATCACCGCGGCGCGCGTCCCAAGCAAAAGCACGCCAATTTCCGTCAGCTTCCCTCCGAAGATCAGCGCCGCGTGGAACAATTGGCCGCGATCCTGCGTCTAGCCGGCGGATTAGATCGCAGCCATAGCCAACAAGTGAAAGACGTAACGCTAGGGCGGACTGACAAGCACGCCGAGAAAAAATTGGAACTCCTGGTGCACTCCGAATTCAATCCGGAAGTCGATTTGTGGGGCGCCCGCCGGCGCACCAAATTATTTAAGCGGGTATTCGGAACGAAGCTCGGCGTGGAGTGGGCTGGCGAGCAAAAATCGAATGATTCTTCATTGGCCGATTTGAAATCCGACCACTTTCAAGTCCAGGGGTTGCAACCCCTGGACTTGCCTTCCCAAACCGGAAAAACTTCCAACGGTGCGGCTCACAGCAACGGCGCTAATGGCGCTTCGAATGGCACAAAGCAAACCAACGGCCGCTCGCCAAAATCTGCTCGCAAATCGCGCGAGCTGGAACGCTAAATCATTCGCGCTTGGCATCAGAGTCGCTTGAGAAGCTTATCGTATTCAGCGTGCGAGCCGATCCAATGCCACGTGATCGCATCGCCTTCCAGCAGCCCGATTGCACGCCCTCCCAACCCAACTCGCACGGAATATAGTTGCTGCTGACCGTGGATTCGTTTGAAGTGCAAACCAGGATGGGCCGGGTTCTGCCGCCAAATTTGCTAGCTTTTTCGCGCTTGTTCTTTTACTGCATCCGGCAGCTTTGAGAAGAGAGCGACGAATCCTTCCGTAACTCGGGACTTCATAGCTCATCGAAGCCCACATCTCGCACACGGCCAGAGCGAATTTCTTTCCTGGCCTCTTCCGCCAATTTTGCCAGTGCATCCGGGGAGCGAGAGAAACTTTCTTGCCAGCGTTGTTCGTCGGCAATCTCTTGGAGAATCAATGCGGCAAGCGCATCCTGATCGTCAGGAGGCAGCTTTGCCATGGCGTCGATTGCTTCTTGAAGTAATGTTGTCATCGCTAAACCTCCCAGCCATTATAGCCCGTCGGCGCACAGTTTGGAAACGAAAACGCACTGCCAGGGTGAACCCCAATCCACAGCACGCTTATGCTGCTTTCGGTTGTTCAATCCCCGCTTGCGATTCCTCCGCATGGCGCACAAACGTGTCGGCCTGGGCAAAGGCAATTTCCAATCCCGCGGCGTGAAACGAATGGTCGATCGCCATGTTCATTTGATGCCGCACGGGCAACAGTGCATCCACGTTGCCGACGAACACTCGTAGCTCAAAGTCCAGCGACTTCTCGCCGAACCCCATGAATACGGCTTTCGGCGGCGGGGTTTTCAGCACTTCCGGGGTTTTGGCGGCTACTTCCAACAGCAGCCGCTGCGCTTGCTCGGTATCGGAACCATAGGCAATGCCCACGCGCACCACCAGCCGAATGACGGAGTCCGTTAACGTCCAATTCACCAGTCGGCCGCTGACCAAGTCTTTATTGGGCAGGATCAATTCCTTGCGATCGGCATCGACAATGGTCGTGGCCCGCATCCGAATGCGCGACACAACGCCGGTGACATCGCCCACCGTCACGGTATCGCCGATGCGGACCGGCCGCTCCACCAGCACAATCAAGCCGGAAACGAAATTCGCGAAAATCTCCTGCAGCCCGAAGCCCAGCCCGAACGACATCGCCGCAATCAGCCATTGCAGCTTGCCCCAGCCGATGCCGATGGCGGCGCCGGCAAAAGCAATCCCGATCACAACGGTCAAATACCGCGTCACCGCCACCAGGGCGTAACGCACGCCATGGTCGAGCCCTAAGCGATCCAGCACGGTAATCTCCAAAAGGCTCGGCAAATTGCTGGCCGCCACAACGGTCAGCGCCGCCACAACAGCCGCTTCGAGCAAATTAGCCAATGTGATGGGGACGGGATGATTGGCATCGACGCCCACATCAGGCCACAGCGTCACCTGATTGAAAAATTGCAGCGCCGGGAACATATCGAACCACACCAAACACAAGCCCACGGCCAATGCCAGAGTCGCCAAATTGTGAAGCAGCCGGAGTGTTTGGGCGTCGACTTTTTCCTGATCGATGATCGACGCGGGAGAGGCCAAGGCAGCAAATCCGTGCGCAGACGTCGAAACAACTCCGGCGCCGCCCACGGCGGGACCAATGACTCGTCTGGTCGAATTTGCCGAATGGATCGTGCGGGCCGCTGCTTTCATCGCCAACCGACGATATAGGCCAGTCAGCCAAATGGAAGCTAAAGCATGCACAACGACTAATCCCAGGACCAACCAAACCGTCGATTGCAGACGACACGCTAAACGCAACGCCGTGTAGTAATAACCCACGGTTGCCAAAACCGCCAAAGTTAGCGGGAGCGTCAGCAAAACCAAAAAAGTCGGCAACGACAGTCGGTGGGTCCAAGTGTCCGATCTCAATGCCATCAACCGGTGGAGCGATCCCAGCGGTGGCTTTAACGATATATACACAAATCCGGCCACCACCAACTGTCCGGCGATAAACACCAGCCGTCCCAGCGAATCTTTCCAGCCGTCGTTGGATTGCGCTTGGAACATCGCCACGATTAAAATCGCCGGTGTACCGGCCATGGCGAACCACGTTAACTGTCGACGCAGAGCAAGCAACAAGTGGCCGGGCCAACCGAAGTGTGCTTGCGCCAATCCGTCATGCCGGCAAATTTGCCTGACCAGCAAGATCGGCAACACAACGACAGCGCTGATTTGCAGCGCCGTTCCCAAGGCTTCTGGAAATTCGCCGTGCGCCGCAGTTCCTCCGACAAGTAGCCAGCCCACAAACCAAGCCATTGCCGGCCAGACCGCGGCAATCAGCAGTGTCGCCGCCGCCGTTTGGCAGGCGCGGCGCAGCGCCGGATGCCCTGTCGAATGATTGTCCGTCGCCGCGGCGTGTGACCAATTGCAAATGGCCGTTCGCAGCCGGCGCTGAGCCATCACCCACGGCACTAACAGCGCAATCGCCAACAAGCTCCAGGCAATATTGCTCCGTGCCCCATCGATCAATTCCTCGGCCGCGGACCACCAATTCCCCGGTCCCGCCAACCAGCCGGCCGCACCAAGGATTTTGCCGCCGTCGGCCGGCGACAGGGGATGCGTGCTCCGAATCCACAGCACTCGCTGGTCAATGTAATCGCGAAAACCGTCGGCTTTGGTCAACAGCTCGCGCTGCTTGGTATCCACGTCGACCAGGGCGCTGAAGTACGAGTTGTCGTCGTCGATCAACGCCTGCAGGTACTTTCGCTTGGTTTCCATCAATCGACGCAAATCTTCCGGCTTGGCCGCGCTGTCTTTCGACAGGCTGTTGCACAACTCTCGCACGCGGGAATCGAGATTGCTTAAATCGTCCAACTCCTCCTGAAATTCAAACAACTCTAGTTGCACGCGAGTAATTTCCTCTTGCCGCTGGCGCACGGCGCGGCGATCGGCTTCGACCAGCGCCAACTCGCTGCGCTGCTTCAACAGCATTTGACCAATCGCTTCGGTCAAACCCGTGACCCCAACTTTGTCGTTGGCTTGCTTGAATTGATCGTTGACCTTCTCCAGCTGCGCGACAACCGCTTCTCGCTGGCTGGCCACTTGTTCAATCGCTTTAGTCAGTTGCTGCCGCCTGTCGGTCAATCCACTGTTTTCATCCGCCAATTTACGAATCGCAGGCACGGCCGTGGCCGCTGCCCAATGCGCTTCGGACGCCTGCTGATTGGCCTCCGCTTCGCGGCGAGAATTCACCGCATCACGCCAGGACGCCACACGTTTTTCCAGTTCCTCGACCGAACGAGAAGCTGCTTCGCGCTGTAGGCTAAGCAGTTCAGTCGCCGTGGCATCGTAGGTTTGAAGTTCTTTTTCCGAAAGTGCGATTTCCGATTCCAGCGACAGTCGCCGAGCGTGCCGGGCGATATGCCGCGCTTGCATGACAGCCTTTGAATCGCCGGTTGCCGCGGAATCGTCGCTTGCGGTGGCAGAGTTGGATTGTCCCAACTCGTCAAGTTTAACGCGCGCAGCCGCGATGGCTTGCGGAATTTCCAATCGCCGTGCGGCCCGCTGCTGCTCCTCCTGCTCTAGCTTATCGCTGGTCTTATGAGCAGCTTCCAACGTTTGCTCGGCCGTGCCAAGCATCTCCTCCCACCGATCCGTGGCGGCTCCGGCCGGCAAGGGTGTCGCAGCGCTGGCTTGTTCAGTCGGCTTGGCGGCGATTTCGCGCTTGCAAATTTCCAATTGATAGGGCGCGGCAAGCCGCTGTTTTTCCAATTCCGTCGTGCGAGAGCTTTGCTTGTCGACCTGCGTCAAATCATCCAATGCCTGCCGGTACAGTTCCAGTAATGTAGCACGATCGGGTTGGTCCGCGTCGGTCGCGGCTTCCAGGTCTTTGATTCGCGCGGCAATTGTATCAACGGAAATGCTGCCGCCGGTTGATTTGGGATCGCCGGACTTAGCATCGGCTAAGTTGGCATCGCCAGATTTCCCGCTCGCAGGTTTTGCATCGGCTGAATTCGCGCCGGTTCCCGCATTGTCGCCCGCAGGCGGGTTTGGTCTTGTGGCGTTAGCAACTGCATTACCTGCAGCCGGGCGTTGAGCATTGCCGGAATCAGAAGATGCCGTCCCGCTCCGATGCGCAGCCATTGCCGCTCTGTGGCACACGGCTAATAAAACCACCGCGTAAATCAGCCCGTGCCCAAATCGCTTCGGATGATTTCTGAATCCGTTATTGGATGCAGTGAGCGAAATCGCATACATGACATCGGTTCTCCGCTGATCCTGTCCTCAGATTATTGCGACGCGCTGCCGAGTCGGGCCACGTCTTGTCAGTCGGCTAAATCCCAGGGGGCGAAAGGTAGCGGTTTTGCCGGAAGGCGTCGATGTCGGTTCGCTCCGCCCAATATCCCCCGCGAGGGCTCCTAACGTGAAAAAATCAGCCCAGGAAAATGCCATTTTGACGCTCAAAACAACGCCAAATGTTCTATATTTCGTTGCACGACGCCGCACACCGCACACGGTGGCTCGGATCGTGGTCAGACCGTCTTGACGTAACCCGTTGGCGTGTTTTAACGTGTGCGGATTCACAAAGCGACAAATTGACTAAACTCTTTAAATTTCGGGGTTGTTCACGATGAATCGAAAGCCGCTCCCGCTACCGGTGTTGGTATTGTTCGCCGTAGGTTTGCTATCTGCCGCCATGTGGTTGGCGAGCGGTGGTTCCGCACACGCCCAGCCTGGAGGGGGACCTCCAGCGCCGGATACCGTGGGCGGCGCGCCGGCCGAAACCGCCGGGGGCATTCAGTTGTGGGAACCCCTAACCAGCAGCAAATACAGCGGCATTGAAAAGTTTCTGCTGTTGCTAAACGTCGCCGTGGCTTTGGCCGGTTTGGGTTACGCCTTCATGTTGGTCGGCCAGGTGAAAAATGCCGATCAAGGCACACCGCGCATGCAGGAAATTGCCCATGCGGTGCGCGAAGGGGCCGACGCCTATTTGTTCCGCCAGTTTCGCGTGGTCGGTTTATTGATCGTCGTCATTACCGTGGCGCTGTATTTCGGCGCCAAATCGACCGGCGCACCAGCGGAAATATCGTGGGGTCGGGCCATTGCGTTTTTGGTCGGGTCAACATTCTCCGCCACTGTCGGTTTCGTCGGAATGCGGTTAGCTACGGTAGGCAACTTGCGCGTTGCGGCTGCCGCGCAAAATAGCTTTGGCAGCGCTTTGCAACTGGGTTACCGCACCGGCACCATCACCGGCATGTTGACCGATGGCCTCGGCCTGCTGGGCGGTTCGATTATCTTTCTGGCCTACGGCGAGCACGCTTACGAGGCGCTGCTGGGCTTCGGATTCGGCGGCACGCTGTTGGCATTATTCATGCGAGTCGGCGGCGGCATTTATACGAAAGCCGCTGACGTGGGGGCCGACCTGGTCGGTAAGCTCGAAGCCGGCATTCCGGAAGACGATCCGCGAAACGCCGCCACCATCGCCGACAACGTGGGCGACAACGTCGGCGATTGCGCCGGTATGGCCGCCGATATTTTCGAAAGTTACGAAGTCACCATCGTGGCCGCCATGATTTTGGGGATCGCCAGCTTCGGACATAAAGGCGTAATTTTCCCGTTGTTGGTCCGGGCCATCGGCGTCATCGCCAGCATCATCAGCACCTACAGCGTGAAGGCCGGCGACAAGGGCACCGCCGGCGAAGCCATGAAAAGCGTCAATAAAGGCTTCATCATCGGCTCGGCGCTCAGCATCCTCGGCTTCATGGTTTTGGGACTTGGCTATTTGCATTTCTCTCCTGAGTATTTGCAAACGTACACGCAGGCGGTTCCAGGATTCCCCGGCGCGACGGCCGACAACGTGACGGCTGGCTTACCGGTGTGGGCCACATTCGGTATCAATGGGCTCGACATGCGGCCCGCCTGGACCTGCCTGATCGGCATCATCCTCGCCGTCTTGTTGAATAAGTGCACCGAGTATTACACCGGCACGGAATATTCACCGGTGAAAAGCCTGGCCAAAGCCTGCCAAACCGGCCACGCCACGAACATCATCCAAGGCTTCGCCGTCGGATACGAAAGCACGGTGGCCGCGGTGCTGATTATTGCCGCCGCGATCATGGCCAGCGTGTTCGTTTACGCGGGCACCACGCCCACGTTCGTCGCCTTCGGCGTGGCGATGTGCGGCATCGGCATGCTCACGCTCACTGGCAACACCATTTCCATGGACGTCTTCGGCCCGGTGGCCGACAACGCCAACGGCATCGGCGAAATGGGCTATGACAAAGCCGCCATGGGCGAAGCGCGCTATAAGGAAGCCCGGCAAACGCTGGCCGATCTGGACGCCGTGGGCAACACCACCAAGGCCATTACCAAGGGCATCGCTATCGGTTCGGCCGTGATTGCCGCAGTGTCGTTGTTTAGCAGCTTTATCGTCACGATTGGATCGGGCGGCAAAGGCGAGAACGAAGCCATTTCCCAGGAAGCTTATAACGGTGTGGCCGCCATGCTCACGGTTTCCAACCCCACGCTGTTCATCGGTCTTTTAATTGGTGGGGCCGTGCCGTTCTTATTCAGCTCGATGACCATTCGCGCCGTCGGCCGTGCGGCCTTTTTAATTGTCAAAGAGTGCCGCATCCAGTTCCGTGATAAAGAAATCTGGGAAGGAAAGAAGAAACCCAACTACGGCCGCGTCGTAGACATCTGCACCGGCGAGGCGCAAAAAGAACTCATCGGTCCGGGAATGCTCGCGCTCTTCGTGCCGATTATTGTCGGCTTCACGTTGGGCACTATCGGTTTAGCGGGCTTCCTGGCGGGCATTATTGTCTCCGGTCAATTGCTGGCCGTATTCATGGCCAACGCCGGCGGCGCCTGGGATAACGCTAAGAAAACCATCGAAGACGAACCCCGCGATCTGGAGAAGAACACCGGCAAAGGCAGCGAAAAGCATAAGGCCGCCATCACCGGTGATACCGTGGGCGATCCGCTGAAAGACACCGCTGGGCCGGCCATCAACCCGCTCATTAAAGTCATGAACATGGTCAGCCTGCTCATCATCGGCCTGATTTTGCCCTACGACAAAAAGGCCATCGACTTACTGTCCAAGTTCAGCGTCACGGTTCAGGAAAAGCCGCTCGACACGTTCTTTTGGGTCGCCATCGTGGTCAGCGCGGTAGCGCTGGTCTGGGCCGTCTGGCAATCGAAGCGAGATACGCCTGAAATGGCCAGCAGTTAATCAGAGCGATTAGCAGTTAGCAATTAGCAATTGGCCAGCAGGAAGCAGCTAGTCGCCCATTGCGCTTGCCCGGACTAATTGCTAACGGCTTTTAAAATACTGCACCGCCCGTTCGTGTTTATGGGCCGCAGCCAGGCTGGTAAACGTCCCCAGGTTGCGACGCCGGCCGGTTTTCGGATTCTGCTTACGCGAATATAGCCGATATTTCCCAGTGCTAAGTTTGCGAATCATCGCTTTGGACTCCTGTGTCCCCGTCAAGCCCTGCCGTAAAAAAGTGCAACTCGCGGACCATTTTGCCGAAGAAAAGGTAAGCTTTTTGCTTGCAATTTTACGGCAGTTTGGTTTACAATTGCCTCATCAGTTTGGGGGTTTTGTCGAAAACTCTTCTGCCGCCTTGTTGTGGGGTATGCGCAGGGGGGATTGTGTTCAAGCCGGTAGATGCGAAATCGCTTTCTGCCGAAGCGCCTGGTCTGCGCTGCTTGAGCCGGCGGACCTTTTCTAGTCCATGCAAGCGGGGGTTGTTTCAGGGGAAGAGCTTACCGGAGGTAGATCATGTTCGGTTCACTGCGCGCTAGGAACGATCAACAAGAAGCCCTGCGCCCCTGGGCTCCTGCCCACCGCCTGCTGCCTGCCGCCAGCCACCGGCCGCGCTGGGCCTTCACGCTGGTGGAGTTGCTGGTGGTGATCGCCATTATCGGCATTCTAATCGCCCTGCTCTTGCCCGCCGTGCAGGCCGCCCGTGAAGCTGCCCGCCGCACGCAGTGCATGAACAATCTCAAGCAACTCGGCCTGGGGTGTTTGAGTTATGAAAGCGCCAAAAAAACGCTTCCGCCAGGGCACATTCAGAATTCAGGCGCGAATAACCAATGCAACAGAGGCGGTGGGCTCTATGAAAACTGGGCCTTGGACATTCTTCCCTATATCGAGGAAAAGCAGACGTGGAGCTTGTATCATTTCGACAAGACGAATGACGACGCTTCGAATGCTTTGGCCGAGCAAACATTGCTCCCGTCAATGGCTTGCCCCAGCGACCCGAACCCGCCGCAACTCGCCTACCCCGATATCTACATTGACACTCCTCAACGCGTGTATGCCAGCAGCTCGTACAAAGGCGTAGGCGGCCGTGCTTGGGGCAATGCTCCTTCCGATGGCGCCTATTGGGATACCTATCAGGCAGGCGCTGGTGAGTTAAGTCTGGCAGATAAGGGTCCGCTTCCCCAGATCATGCCAATTTCTAATTGTCCGATGGCGGCCTTCTCAAGCGCGCCGGTAAAGCTGAAAAACATCACAGACGGCGCCTCCAAATCATTGTTGGTTGGCGAATACACTACCGTCACCCAACCCACTGGCGGGCCGCCGCCGACAAGTCGCTCGGCATTCTGGGCGAGTAGCATTTATGGCAATGACGTGGGCAACATTGCATTACCGTATGCCTGCAAGGGCAATATGAACTCTGCCACCTGTACCAGTGCTATTGCCAGCACTAGCATGTTGATCGCGCTCGACCCGGACTACGACAAATGCATTGCCGTGCTTAGTACTGGCGGATCAGCTTGCAAGCGATCCTTTGCCGGCGTCCATAGCGGCGGGGGGGCCATTAATTTCGTCTTGTGCGATGGTTCCACCCGCGCTTTTACCATCACGATGGATCTGCGAATTCTCGCTTCCTTTGCCACCATCAGTGGAGCCGAAAGTTGGGAACTCCCCTGACGATCATCCGGCCGCTTAAAACACATGGCAGACTTGTCGCGCCAAAATTGCACGTCGACCGGTGATTTCCGCTGGGGCTCCTCGCCTTTCGCTGCTTACCCCTCAACCTTTACCCGCTGCTTGCCGCCCGCCGCTCACCGCCGGCCGCGCCTCGCCTTCACGCTGGTGGAGTTGCTAGTGGTGATCGCCATTATCGGCATTCTAATCGCCCTGCTCTTGCCCGCCGTGCAAGCCGCCCGTGAAGCGGCCCGCCGCACGCAGTGCATGAACAATCTGAAGCAACTTGGCCTGGGTTGTTTGACGTACGAAAGCACCAAAAAAACGCTGCCCCCAGGACATGTTAATAACTCCAGCGCAAGTAATGCCTGTAACAGAGCTGGCGGCCTATTTGATAATTGGGCCTTGGACATTCTTCCCTATATCGAGGAAAAGCAGACGTGGAGCTTGTATCATTTCGACAAGACGAATGACGACGCTTCGAACGCTATGGCCGAGCAAACATTGCTCCCATCCATGAGCTGTCCCAGCGATCCCAATCCGCCGCAACTTTCCTACCCTGAAGTTTATATCGACGCACCTCAACGTACCTATGCGACCAGTTCGTATAAAGGTGTCGCTGGTCGCGCCTGGGGAGATGCGCCTTCCGACGTTGCCTATTGGAGTACCTACCAATCTCTGGCAGGAGACCTGCGAACTCAAGACAAAGGTGCTCTACCGCAAATCATGCCCGTCTCTAACTGTCCAATTGCACTTCTGTCACACGCTCCCGTTAAAATCCATGATATTACCGACGGAACATCCAAGTCGCTGCTGATCGGTGAGTACACGACAGTCACCCAGCCAAGCGGCAATCCGCCGGTCAGCCGCGCCGCTTTTTGGGCAGATAGTCTGTACGGCAATGACTTAGGCAATATTTCCTTGCCCGTCGCCTGCAAAACCAATATGAACACTTGCAATGCCTCGGCCATGCAAGACTCTCTGGACCCCGACTATAATCAGTGCTTCGCCGTCCACGGGACATCGGGATCGCCATGCAAATATTCCTTCGCTGGCGTCCACGGTGGCGGCGGCGCTATTAATTTTGTCCTGTGCGATGGTGCGACGCGGGCCTTGACCATCACTACGGATATGAAAATCCTGGCCTCCTTTGCCACCATTGCTGGAGCCGAAAGTTGGGAACTTCCCTGACGATCATCCGGCCGCTTAAAACACATGGAAAACTTGCCGCGCCAAAATTGCACGTCGCTGCCCGATCTCCGCTGGCATTTCTCCCCCTTCCTCCCTCGCCCCACGTCCCTCGCCCTTCGGAACGTGCCCGCCGCTCGCCGCCGGCAGCGCTGGGCCTTCACGCTGGTGGAGTTGCTGGTTGTGATCGCCATCATCGGCATTTTAATCGCCCTGCTGCTCCCCGCCGTCCAAGCCGCCCGCGAAGCCGCCCGCCGCACGCAGTGCAGCGACAATTTGAAGAACCTGGGCCTGGGCTGCTTGAACTACGCATCCGCCAAAAAAACCTTGCCGCCGGGCAAAGTCATCGCCAGCACCACGACCGGCGGCGCCACTACCGCGTGCGGCCAAACCAACCCTTACGCGAATTGGGCGTTGAATATATTGCCATTCATTGAAGAAACAACCTTATACAGGCAATACCGGTTCGATCTTTCAAACCTCGACCCGACGAACGAGCCGGTGCGCAAAGCGATTTTGCCCGTCCAGTCTTGTCCTAGTGACCCTAATCCCCCATCGCTGCAGCTACCGCAAACTCAGCAAGAGTACAGCTTAAATATACCGATTGCCACCAGTTCTTACCGCGGAGTTGCTGGCCGTGGATTTTTTGCCGCAACCGATCCTGCAGAAGCTTATTTCGACAGTTACAAGGCTGGATCAGGGGGGGAAACGATGCGCGCCCTCGATAAAGGACCGCTCCCCGCCATTATTGTTGCGCCACCCACGGGTGCAACGCCCAATTGCGAAATGTCGATCCTTAGTCATAGCCCGGTCAAAATTACTCAAATTACCGATGGCACTTCCAAAACGCTTCTGATTGGTGAGTACACCACTATTACACAGCCGGAGCCGGTGACAACCGGCGGCGCCATCGTAAGCCGGTCCGCATTTTGGGCCAGCAGTGTGTTTGGAAACAGTTTGGGCAGCGTCACGCTACCCGCAGCGGCAACCGACACTTCGGCCACGGGCTGCCGAGGCAACCCTTTAGGCTGCAATGCCAATGCCACTTCCATCACGCTGGATCCGGATTACGACAAGTGCGCCAATGGCACCTATGCCACTTTTCCCCAACCCTGTTACCGCACTTTTGCCGGCGTGCACGGGGGCAACGGAGCCATTAACTTCGTCCTGTGCGACGGCTCCGTGCGCGTGTTTTTGGCCACCATGGACATCCGCATTCTCTCCTGCCTGGCCACCATTTCTGGCGGCGAAAGCGCTGAACTGCCGTAGCTGGCCTTAGTTTTTGTCGAAAATTGGGCCGCGCTTTTGCTATGCTGCGAATCTCGAAAGCGCCCCGCTGAATTCACAGCGACATGGGCGCGCGTGAATTCTGATCGTTGCTTGAATTTTGCGACAGTGATGCACCGCACCGCCGATTTTTGCAAAATCCGCTGGAAATCCCAACCCGGATGCAGACGAGCTTACAATCACCACTACCCCCAGCAATTGCCCTGTCGCGCACGAAAAACCCCCGGTCGCCATCGACCGGGGGTTGGGCGTGCCCTCTCAATGCTGCACATCAACGCTGCAAATCATTCGAAGCCAATCATTGCTGCTGCACGTCCAGGGTTTGATAAAACTTAGCCGGATGTTGCTGCGGATCATACTTGGCAATTACGCCCGCCTGCTCGAATTCCGCCCGCATTTTCACCGGCCGCCCATAGCCGTTGTCGCTGACCGATTCCGGCGCGAACGGATGAAACGACAAAATGGCGTCGCTCCCGCGAATGTGTCCGTACCAATCGCGCCCGGGATTGAAATCGGAAACCGGCCGCGCCGCCGACTCGTGACAGCGCATGCAACTGGCGGAATCGACCTGCACAAACCCGGCCTCGTAATTGGTCGGCACAATATTGAAACCGGCCGCCGTGGTTGGAGCATAGGTTTTCACACCGCTAGGCGATTGCTGCCACACTTCGCCCGACACCGAACGAAAGACCGTGCCGGAGAGCAATTGGCCGACCAGCTTGTCGTCGCTCAACGGTGGCAACGAATCGACGCCAGCGGTTTGCCGGAACACGTGCATCGCCGGTTGCTTATCCGCCAGCAAGAGCACTTTCATTTCCAGCGGTTGCTCCAGATGATCGATGGCTGCCGCCAGCTTCGGCTGGTTTTGCCAATCGGGCCGCAGCGCTTTGATTCGCTGCGCCAAATCGGCCGCCGTGGGGAACGGCCGGAACACGTCGACATCCCACGATCCGTACTGCCGAGTGCGCGTGCGCAGTTCAAAGGTGTAGGCATATCCGTCCGGACCGGTCATCGTCAGCGCTTCGCCCACCACGGCCCCGACCGGAAACGTCCAGGCGTAGCCGTCGGTGGTGTCGCCTCGCAAGCGCTTGCGAAACCAAACCACGGGCCGCGGCCGATCGTTGGAATCGCGCGGCAACCATACAAAGCGGAAAGCTTCCACGCCGCTGGTCCGTTGGGTTCCCGCCGGGCTACCCCAGGGGAATTCACGATTGCCATTCCCGTACGGCTCCGAGCCATTGGCCGAAATGTTGTAGTACGCCGAATGAATGCCCTGCAAGCTGCCGCTCCATTCCTGATAGGCGCGGGGCATTTCTTGCTCGGTATACAAAATCAAACGTGGGTCTTTGAGAATCTTCTGCAAACTGGGGTCATCAACCCGCGGCAGCAGCTTACGAAGCCGCTGTTCCTTTTCGGCCGACATCAGCCGAACCGTGCCGGCTGGCGTGGCCGTGGCTGACATTGCCGAAGGATTGGCTGCAGCAGCCTCGGCAGGGTGTGCGACACTCGCCGCGATTTCAGCCTTCGGGGCTGCTTTCTCGGCCCCTTGTCCCGAAGTGCCCAAGGCCACAAGCGCAATCAACAAACTCTGCATCGTTACGTCTCCTTACAACAAACAACGATCTGCCGACCGCGGCAGCCTAACGTGGCCGCTCCGCAGCGCGGTCAGCGACAAACGCTCGATGGATCAGCCGCTGCGTGCTGTCACTCGGGACTCGCTAGAAGCGGCGGTAAAAGGTGGGATGCAAACAGGCGGGAACGGGCAGCCGGAAAACTCTTCGCAAACTACCCGTTTGGTTGCAGAGAGGCTAGCAAGCAGAAAAACGGTCCTCAATCCCCCCACATAAAAAATGAAATCACTGTCTTACGCTGTCACATCAGAATCACCTAACGCATCACATTACCTAAGCAGCCTTTTATTTCACAATTACGAGAACATAAGAAGGACTGTCAACCTAGGCAACGCGCAACGTATTTGAATAGGTAACTCACAATGAATGCGAAAAGCCAATTCAATACCGTCGAAATAAGAAAAGAATTTTTTTGCCATTCATTGGGCGGAGTAAAAATCCGAAATTTAGGAGGTTTTGCGAATACTTCGGCTTCGAGGATAGAGCAGCTCGCTGGCCCGGCCATTGGCTCACTCTTCCCAATCCAGCGTTCGCTCCACCGCTTGCCGCCAAGTTGCCTGTCGACTGGCCCGTTCGTCGGGCGACATGTTCGAATGAAACTTACGATCGAGCGCCCAATTGCCTACAACATCGTCCAGGTTTTCCCAGAATCCGACCGCCAACCCGGCCAAGTACGCTGCACCCAACGCAGTGGTTTCGGCCACCACCGGCCGCACCACAGGTACTTCGAGCAAGTCGGCCTGAAATTGCATCAAACCGTTGTTCACGCTCGCCCCGCCATCAACTTTAAGTTGTGCGAGCTTGGTGCCGGAATCTTGCTCCATGGCGTGCAGCACTTCGGCGGTTTGGAAAGCCATCGACTCCAATGCCGCCCGAGCAATGTGGCCGGTCGTGGTTCCCCGCGTGAGTCCAAAAATCGCCCCGCGCGCATGCGGATTCCAATGCGGCGCGCCCAGACCGACAAAGGCCGGCACAAACACCACGCCGCCGGCATCCGGCACGCTGGCGGACAGCGTTTCTATTTCAGAACTCGATTGGATGATTTTCAGCCCGTCGCGCAGCCATTGGACCACCGCGCCGGCGACAAACACCGAACCTTCCAAGCAATATGTGGTTTGGCCGGCGATTTGCCATCCCACCGTCGTGAGCAGTTTGTTCCTGGAACTCACCGGTCGTGGGCCTACGTTCAGCAGCATGAAGCAACCGGTTCCATACGTGTTTTTGGCGCTGCCTTTCTCGAAGCAAGCCTGGCCGAAGGTGGCCGCTTGCTGATCGCCGGCGCAACCGCTGATGGGAATGGGTGCGCCAAACAGCTCGGGCAACGTTTCGCCATAAACTTCACTGCTGGATCGCACTTCCGGCAAGATGGCGCGTGGCACGCCGAGCAACTTCAGCAGTTCGTCATCCCAAGAAAGCGTGTGAAGATCGAACAGCATAGTACGGCTGGCATTGGTCACATCGGTGATATGTCGGCGACCACCGGTTAATCGCCAGATTAAAAACGAATCGACCGTGCCAAACAGCACTTCGCCACGCTCAGCCCGTCCGCGCAAGCCCGGAACCGTATCAAGCAGATATTTGATTTTCGTTCCGGAAAAATAGGCATCGATGACCAGGCCAGTTTTTTGCTGCACCAACGGTTCCGCTCCGTCGGCTTTCAAGCGATCGCAAATCGGCACGCTGATGCGGCTTTGCCAAACGATGGCATTGGCCACCGGGCGACCGGTATCGCGCTCCCACAAAATTGTCGTTTCACGCTGATTGGTAACGCCCAGTGCGGCCACTTCGGCGGCCGTGCATTGGGCCTGCTGCAACACATTCCGCGCCACGGCAAGTTGCGAATTCCAGATCGCTTCTGGATCGTGTTCAACCACGCCCGGCGCCGGCAAGATCTGCGGAAATTCTTGCTGCGACACCGCCACCGGACGGCCATTGTGGCCGAACAAAATGGCACGGCTTGAAGTCGTGCCTTGATCGAGAGCCAAGATGTATTTGTTTGTCGCCGCTTTGCTCATGGCAGCACCCGTTTGCCAAAATGTGTGGCCAGCCGCTCGACAACCGCATCCACCGCGGCGGTTTTATCAGTACTGCTCAACCGACAGGCCTCGATCAGCAAATCGGCTAATTGATTCAAGCACCCCCGTGTTAACTGTGGATGATAAAGCAGCATCAACCGCCGTTCAATTAAATCGTCCAGCTTGGTGACCCATTCCTCTTGAATCACTTGGCGCACCACGGCCAGCGGTATCACCATGTTTGCCAAGCGATCGCTCGAAGCCGCCGCACCCATGGCAGATGCGTTGTCATTGCCAGCAGCGGGGACTGCTGAACCGGCGGCACGCACGGCAAAGAACGGTTCGCGCTCGGTAAGTGGCCGCTGGCTGGAATCGGCCTTTCGTGGCAGCCCCAGGCGCTTGAGAATCTCGCCGGCGGCTTCCTCGGCCAGCGACCGGCACGTGGTGAGCTTGCCGCCGATGATTGAATACGAGGGCACTTCGCAATTTTGGTTAGGTTCCATCCAGTGCCGGCGAGAAATCGCTCCTGGCGTGGCGGCATCCGAATACGGCAACGGCCGCACGCCGGCGTAGTGCAAATCGATGTCGGCAGGCGTCAATTGCAGGTCGGGAAACACTTCGTTGACCGCCGCCACCAGATACTCCAGCTCGGGCTGCGTCGCCACGGCGGTCGACGGGTCGCCAGCGAATGGTTCATCGGTCGTGCCAACCAACGTGCCATTCATAAACGGCAAATCGAACGGAAGAATGAAAATCGGCCGGCCATCGCCCGCCTCGGTATACACGGCCCGACCGCCAAGCAGTTTTTGCAAGCGCGAATTGCTGGTGACGAAGTGGCTTCCCTTCGTGCCGCCCATCAGTCGCTTCGACGGCACATGCAAAGATTGCAACGTTTGATCGACCCAGGCGCCCGTGGCATTCACGATGACCGAAGGTTGCAACTCCGCCACGACTTGCTGTGTGCCCACACGGCGGATGGTGACGCTGCGGCCGGCCAGTTCCGCCTCGTGATAAGTCAGCACCCGGAACTCGGTCCCCTCTGCCGCCGCAATTTCTCGGGCATCGTTCAGCAGCGCCAGCGTGAACCGCTCCGGAAAGACAACTTGCGCATCGGAGAACGAGCAAACCCAGCGGTAGGTGTGCTGATCGACCGGCACCACGGCGGCGTCGCTGGCCCGGTGCGATTCGTGCTTGGGCAGCGAAGGATCGCGGGCGTAATTGTCGTACAACCACAGGCCGAACCGCACGGTCCACAGCCCGCGATGCAGCACCCGGCCGGCATGGGGACGATCTTTCAAACGCAGGAACCGCCGCGCCGCCGACATCAATCCGCCAAATCGATTTTGCACCGGAATGAACAGCCGCAGCGGCCGCACGAATTGCGGGGCCAAGCGCAACAGCCGGGTCCGTTCGCCCAGCGATTCGCGCACCAGGGCGAAATCGCCGTATTCCAAATAGCGCAGGCCGCCGTGAATCAGCCGCGAGCTGTACGACGTGGCCCCGGCGGCAACATCTTGAATGTCGACCAGCACCACGCCCAGGCCGTTCAGCGTCAACTCGCGCGCCAAGGCCGCGCCGTTGATGCCTGCACCGAGAATGAGAACCGTGTGTGGCATAAAATCAAATTCGACCGCCGAGCATGGAAAATAATTTAGTACTTTGCCTCTCGTGCAAAACTCCGGCCAGAAAAATCCAATTTCCCGGGCTTCGCCGTGGTTGGGCCACCGAATTTTGCGCGTGCGGCGCGAAAAACTCGATTTTTCGTGCAAAACTCCCTCGTTTTGTGCGGCCCATTCTTGTGGGCGTTCGGCAAAAATCGGGCAACGTGAACATCGTCGTGTGCAAAATGGGGGTGAGTTTACTCTCACAGGTGTGGAATTTTCTCGCGCAAAAGGCAGCGGGCCCTAGCGAAACGCAAGTGCCACTACCTATCGGCACGTGAGAACCACCATAGCAAAAACCGTGGCTCAATTTCTACAGACGTGTGTTATGATGGCTATCGAACCTCGCTACAAACTGTTGGCGGCGTGGGCTCCGATTTCCGCCGATTTGGCTCTCGCCAGATATTTGACGGTGGCGCTGTGATGTCAATTTGCGGCGATTCAGGGATCGCCAATTCCTTGTGTTAGCCGCTTTCAGGGGGTATGATCTCGGGCGGAACAATTCGGCAGAGGCTCAACTTTCTCGTCTCGGAGCCTCTGCACAATGAGTAAAACCACATCCCCATCTCTGTTCGGAGCACTGGCCGCACTCATGATGAGTGGAATCCTGTCGCCGGCTGCCACCGCCCATGCCGTGACCTTGTCACCTGGAGACCTCATCGTTGCGATTCAAAGTGCGGCTTCTGGCTATGGCGAAATTGTCAAGGTGAATCCAACAAACGGTCAACAAACATTGATCGCAACGGATACCACCTATGCAAAAATGAGCACACCGTATGATGCGGTACTAGGGTCGAACGGAATGATCGATGTGACCGATGGCACGACCAAGCACATTCTCTCAGTGAATCCTTCGACCGGAATCGTCTCGATCGTGACAACCTTCCCATCCCAAAGTTTATTTGGCGATTTGGTAATTAATGCACAGGGAATGTTACTGGTGGCAGATGAGGGCCTTCATGCGGTCTATCAGGTTGACCCGAATAATGGGTCGAGTAGCTTGGTCGCTAGTGGTCAGGGGCTTTCGGAGCCGTGGGGGATTGCGCTGGATCATGCAGGCAATATTTTAGTGTCCGACTTATCTGCGAACGCCGTCTTTAAGATCGATGCCACAAATGGATCAGTGTCAACGCTTTCGTCTGGCAACCTACTGGCTACGCCTCGTGGGTTGGCTGTCGACAGCATGGGCAATGTCGACGTTGTCGATCAGGATAATCGACTCGTTCAGTTGAATCCGATCAATGGCTCGCAGACTCTGTTGTCATCGGGTGGTTTTTTGGCCGATGCCTTGGGATTAGCGATTGAGGCCAACGGGACTATCCTCGTGGCCGAAAGCAGTTCCGCGGTCAATCCGACCGGTGCCATCTTGGCAATCGATCCCACGAATGGGCATCAAAGTATACTATCTTCAGGTGGACGTTTTCTTAATGAAGCTGGCATCAGCGTCATTCCCGAACCCTCCACGCTGCTACTCCTAACCACTGGCGCGATCGGCTTGCTGTGGGCGCGGCGGCGGTTTGCATAGGGATCTCTGCCTACGAGCGCAGATTATTTGGAAGCCGTGATTTGTTCGCGCAGCCAGGCGGGGCGGTTGGTGGTGAGGCGGGTGATGCCCAGGTCGATCAGGCGGCGGGCTAGCGGCGGGTCGTCGACGGTCCAGACGCACAGGCCCAAGCCGGCGGCTTTGATGCGCTTCACGAGTGGTGCGTCGATGGGGCCGGAGGCCATTAAATCGAGGCCGTTCAGACCCGCGCGCTGGGCAACGCCGATGATGTCGTGAATCGAGGGTTGCCACTGGCCTGTTTCGGCGCGCTTGAACTCCACAACCCAGTACGCGGAACACTGCGGGATGGCTGTTTTGATTTCAGCGATGACCGGCAGTTGCAGGCAGATGGGCACCATTTGGTCGGGCGCTAAGCCGCAAGCGGAGATGACGCGGGCCAGCTCGGGAATGATTTCCGGGCCACATTTGATCTCCACGTAATACCGTTTGCCCGCTGGGACGGTCGCCAGCAAATCGGACAGTGTGGGAATTCGCTGGCCGGCGAATTGCGGGCCTTTCCAAGTGCCGAAGTCGTACGCTTGCAGTTCTTCCAGCGAACAATCCGCCACGCGCACATTGACGCCGGCGGTGCGGTTGAGCGTGGTATCGTGCAGGCAAACGATGTGGCCATCGCGGGTCAGCCGAAAATCGCCTTCGACGGCATCGGCCCCTTCTTGCCAGGCAAGGTCAACCGCGGCGCGCGTATTTTCCGGCGCTAAGAAGGAAGAGCCGCGGTGGGCGATGATTTCGAGAGGGTCCATCCGTTGCGTGGAAGCAGGATTCAGGATTCAGAGATCCGAACAAATTGATAAGAAGCCCGGACTAAGCCGCAAGCGGATCGTTGCCGGGCTATAATCCAAATGGGCTATTTTCGTTTTCCCAGCAGCTTTTGTAAGTAGACGACGTTTGACCGGACGCCTTCCATGGACGGGTTGATTTTCAAAGCGTGTCGGAAAGTATCGAGTGCTGACTGGTGGTCGCCCAATTGCATGTGGCACTGCCCCAAGCCGGCGGCGGCGCCGAAATGGAACGGGTTCAAATCCAACGTTTGCCGGCAATCGGCAATCGACTCCAGCACGCGCTGGACAGCAAAATTGGCAATGGCCCGTTGATTCCACGATTCGGCCAGTCGGGGATTATCTTCGATCAGGCGCGTGGCGGCGTTGCGCGCGGCATCGTGTTTTTCCGCGGCATTCAGCCCGATGATTCGCGCCAATTCCTGCTGCTGATTCCAAGAGCCATCGCGGCACCAAATGGCCCGAATGGCGGATTCGGCCAGCATTCTGACGCCTCGGTCATGGTCGACCAGCGCGTGCCCTAGCACGGTGTTGGAGGAAAAATCGGAGATCGCTCCCAAGGCCAGAACCGACCCCCGCCGGACCCAGCGCGACGGATGCAATACCAGCCGTTCCAGGGTAGCGGTGTGATAGCGTTCCGCCACACGATGGATAAAGGCCGCTTGATCGCGGTCGGCCAGAAATTGTTCGTACAGTTCGGACAGAATCGGTCGGCGGATGGTTGGATCGCCCATACTGCACCTTCCGGAAAAGACCGCGGAAACCGAAAATCCATCGCCCTAGATTCCAGTGTAATTACAGACCGTTGGCAATTAAACTGGCAAACAGAGAAAACCCAAAAACGTTTTGAATTTGCCAGTGGTTTTCCAGGTGCAATAATCAGTACTTCTACATTGTGGGAGAACGAGGGTGTTCGGTTCCTGTGAATAATCAGAATGTTGTCATGATTCGGCGACTGCCAGGGCGGTGTGCGATTTTGGCGCTGGGTTGCTTGCTAATCGGTGAGCGAGGAATGCTATCGGCCGACCGGGCCGCTGCTGCGGAGGTCGTATGGCTGACCGATGGGGCGCTCCAGCAGGCGCTGGCACAAAATGTGGGCATTACCTGGTCGAATATCACGGTTCGCCAGGCGTTGGCCAGCCTATCGAAAACTCAAAAGCTGGCGGTGATGCTCGACCGGCGGGTCGATCCGGATCAGAAAATCGAGCTGGCGTTCGATAATGTGCCGTTGCAGGAGGCGCTGGAACGAATTGCATCGCGGCTGCAAATTGGCGTGACTGGATTAGGGCCCGTGGCCTATTTCGGGCCGAAATCGATCACAGATCGTCTGCGCACGGTGGCTGCGTTGCGCAGTGACGAAGCGGGACGCTTGCCGACGGCCACTCGTTTGCGTTGGACACAGGCCAAGCCTTGGAAGTGGGACAAGCTTTCGGCTCCGCGCGATTTGCTCGCCGATTTAGGCCGTGAAAGTGGCGTGAAAATAGAGGGGCTCGATCAAATTCCGGCCGATCTTTGGGCCGCTGCCGATTTGCCACCGCTGACTTTACCGGAGCGACTGACGTTGGTCTTGGCTCAATTTGATCTGACTTACGAGCTAGTTGCCGACGGAAACTCGCTACGATTAGTGCCCATGCCGGAAAAACCTGTCATTGATCGCAGTTATGCGGTTTCGGGAGCGCCGCAGGATGTAGCAGCCCAATTGCGGCAAATCAAATTGTTGGCCGCGGCCCAAATCGACGTCGCCGGCGGCAAGCTGATTGTGCGCGGTCGGCAGGAAGACCAGGACGTGGTCAACGATGTTTTGGCCGGGCATACGGCGCATCGCACCAGCGTGACCGAAGGCCGCAAAGTTTACACGTTGCGGGTGGAATTACCCGTCGGCAAGTTGCTGGACGCTCTGGAGAAACAAATGGGAGTAGAAATTCAACTCGATCGCGCGGCCATTTCGGCGGAGGGAATATCGTTGGAGACGAAAGTCCAAGTGAACGTGAAAGAAGTTTCGGCCGAGGAACTGTTGCAGGCGGTGCTCGATCCGGCCGGCCTGAAATACGTGCAGCACGATAACACGTTCGAGATCAAGCCGAAGTGAGCCAGTGGCCCGGTGGGAAAAGCGGATCTGCACCTGTTGGTGCTCAGTTTAACTTGGAACTGCCGAGTGGCAGAGGCGCAGAAAAGGTTTAAGCAGTCGACGTGCTGGCGCCTCATCTGTTCCGCAGTGATTCCAGCGCGCTTGCCTGCTTCTCTGTTTCTCTGCGCCTCTGCTTCTCGGCGGTTCTATCAGCCTGGGATGATTAACCAGTGCCGGTTAATTGTTTTTGGATGTCGGGATTAATCTTGATGGCGGCTGCTTCGTCTTTTTCGGCCTGCTGCTGGTCGCCCAATCGTCGATGGGCAACACTGCGGTTCAAATACGCTTCGGCGTAATTCGGATTCAGGCGAATGGCTTGGGTATAGGAATCAACCGCTTCTCGCAAATTTTCGGACCGGACTTGGGCAATGCCGCGCTTGAAGTAATTTGCGGCATCGTGCGGATCCAAACGAATGGCCTGATCGAAGCAATAGGTCGCTTTTTTGGGTTCATCCAACATGAGATAAGTCAGACCTAGATTGACGAATGCCGGGAGGTAATGGTCGTCGTGCTCGAGAGAAACCGCGTAGGAATTTGCGGCCGCGAGCCATTTTCCCTGGCGGGCATCAGCCAGGCCCTTCCAGAAATCGGGTCGGGGATCCTCATCTTTGGCGAACACGGCGGCTTGATCGAAATCTTGCCAGGCGATTCCATATTCGCCTTTATAGAACCAGACGATGCCGCGGCGCAAATAGTTTTCGGTCTGGGCATCCAGGTCGTCGACGGTCAAGTCTATGGCCGAGGTAAAAGCGTCGATGGCGTCGTCGAAACGATTCAACATGCGGTAGGCCACGCCTTTGTAGAAATAGGCGGCACCTTCGGCCGGATCGAGCTTTAACGCTTCGTCAAAGTGTTGCAACGCTTCGTCGTACTTTTCCTTTTGCAGCAAGGCGATGCCTGCCTTCACGGCTTGTTGCGCCGGAGTGTAGGTCTCCTCGCTCGGCTGTTCGGCCGACGGGGTGGAAGGAGTTGCGGGATGTTGCTCCGGCGTTGAGGGTGTGGAAGGCGTTGACGGTGTCGATGGTGTCGCGGAGCTGGGCTGTTCTGGCTGTGGTTCGCTTGGAGTCGGGGTTTCAAACGGATTGGGGCCGGGCATGCGACCCTGCGCTTCGGGCTTGGTGGGTGGGGTAGTCGATGGCGTCGACGGAGTGCCTAAGGGGCCTTGCAATGGCGCTGGTTGTGTGAGCGAAGATCGGCCAGCGCCTTCCTCGCCTTTGGCCGATGGAGTTGACGCCGATGGAGCAGTATTTCCTCCAAACGGATTGGGTGGACCCTGCGAAGGAGTCTGTGATTCGGGCTTGGCTGGTTCGGTTTGTGCGGGAGCGCCCAAGGGGCCTTGTAACGGAGCGGGTTGCGCTAGCGAAGAACGGCCCGTATCTGGCGTACCTTGGCTCGACGGAGTTGCGGGCGACGGAGTTGGTGTTTCATCAAATGGATTGGGCGGCCCGGGAAGTGATTTTGTGCCCGTATCCGCCGGTGCAGATTTGGGAACCGACGGCTGCTCATTGGCCGGCGCCAAACTGGAAGGCTGATCGGCGGGCGCTGCTGTGGCAACGGATGAAAGCCCGATCACGCCTGTCAAAAAAGCTCCGCACAGCGTAGTCGCAATGACAAAAGACCGATGCCGCCAATTGCGTTTCATTAATAATCCCCGTCGCCGTATCGAACAAGACATGCCGCCGAGCTCTCCTTCGCTGCAGCGATTGAAAAAAGAAAAGTGGGCATTTCCTACGCCCAAACCAATGTGGCAGGTAGCCACGAGACACTGCGGACATGACTCCAGTATAATCAGCGCCGCCATTTGTGGCGAACGACCTGAACGCGCAGAGAAAGTTTTCCGGTGTTACAAACGCTATAACCGGAACGCTGTGGGCCTCTATGAAACAGCTGGGTTTCGGAAGGACGAAAGCCAAGCCTACGAGTACTCAGCAGGCGCGCGATTTTGCCATCGGAATGAAACGGGCTGCTTGGTCATTCAGATCAGAGTTTAGCTCAGTCAGCCCAGAAATCAGCAGCCCTTGTAGGAATCAACGGAGCGTAGTCGTTAGATTTGGGTTTTCAGCCTGGAGCACTTCTGCAGCGTAGCGGTTTGGATTCTGGCTAAACATTTGGCGCGAGGCGTCGCTGGAGAAGAGATAAATCCGATGTTGATATTCCACACCCAAGGCGCGTTTGCCGCTGACCTCTTGGCCATAGTCCATAGCCATTACGACGTCTTGACCGGAGATCGCGGGACTGTAACGATCCGGGTCGGCGAGAAACTTTCGTTGTTCTTCCGGCCCGGCAAACAAGTACGTGCGGCCGCGGTGGATTACGCCCCAACGGCGATCGCCAACTTGCCAGCGCTGTTGTTCCACCAGCGTGATGGGACAGTAGCCGTCCAAAGCCAGGGGAGGCGCCGCAGGGTTGGGCGCTGCCGCAGCACCGGCGGCGAAGCCGGGTTGCGATGCCGGCGGCGAGTATGTCGGCGGCGCATACGCCGGTGGTGCATAGGCCGGTGGTGCATAGGCCGGTTGAGCGTACGCTGGAGATGCATATGCCGGTTGCGCGACAGCCGCTGGTGTGGATACCGGCGTTGTCGCCGCTGCCGGAGGACTATTGGGCGAGGAAATGGCGGCGTTAGTTCCCGAAGAAGCCGCCGAAAACCGCTGGTAATACTCGGCGTATCGGCTGTCGGAATAAGCGGGCACGGCTGGTGCGGCTGTACTCGATGCATTCGCAGGCGGAGCGCCCCAAGCGACGTTCGGCGCCACATTCGCGGGATTGTTCGCTGTCATGGCCCCAGTTGGCGTAGGTGAAGCTGCTGCATAAGGGGATGGGACACTGGAAGCGGTCGCCGTCCAACCGGTTGCCGCTGGCGCAGAAGTACCCATTGAGGTAGCAGTGGTCGCGGCGCTGGGAGCCGTGGCAGCGTATGCCGCGGCTGGCGTGGCGGCGACCGAGCCTGCACCGCTGGCTGCGACGGCCAATTGTTGCAAATATGCTTCGGGAGTTGGCGGGCTGACCATGCGGCCGACGATTTGCCCACTGGGCATGATGATCAGGTCGGTTGGCAAGCAAGTTATCCCGTATTGCTTGGTAGTGGTGGGCCAATCGTCAGCGTTCACCTTCACCGGTACAAAGCGGGCCTGAATATCCTTTTGCACTTGCGGCAGCGCAAAAACGTTCTTTTCCAGTTGCTTGCACGCAATGCATGACGGTGACCAAAAATGCACCAACACTAAGCGATTGGTCTGAGCGGCAATTTGCTTGGCTTGTTCCAAATTCGTTTGCCAGAGCAAACTACTCGATGCAGCGCCATGCGCCATACCGGACCAAGTCAGCCAGCCCAGAATCACAGTTGCCAGCGCGGCGAAATGCCTTCCACGCTCACGGAGCATGATTGAATTCCCCCCTGAAACAAAACTCGCTTATATTAACGACCAGACTCTTAGGCACTCGAACGTAGCGATAGCGTGCCCCTGTCTGGTTATCGGATGCGAGATCAGCCACGGTTATATGAAAATTGCCGGCGGGGAGGAGATTGCCGATTTTCCGCTGAAAATGGGCAAAAAATGGTAAAACAAGCTAGTCCGACAAGGCTGAGGCAAAATTATCTAAATTCTCCACACTGGCTTGATCCACCGCTTGACATAGGCCGAACAATGAATATGATTGAGCGCAGTTAGAGTATCTGCCTATTTGCATAGGCGCAGCCGGCCGTAAAGATGATTCTCGCGGCCGCTTCCCGTGACCAGGCATTCGGCGCGGGAAATACAAGCTTCTTCGATCTGTCCGCTGCTTTGCCGCTGTCACGTTGAGTGCTAGCATAAACCTTCGTGGGAAGGGCGCTCACCCACAGCGAACTGTTTTTGGCCAGTTTTTGGCCGGAGGCCTGCAGAGCGGTTATCCGAGGGTTCGTACTGAGTTGGGCACATTGTGTTGGGCATGCACTAGGCCCTGAGCAAAATGCTCTTGATGCACGGCTAGGCAGCGCGATTCTGCGAAGCGCAGGGCGATTCTGCGAAGCGCACTGTCCAGGCCGTAAACCGTTTTACGTTATCTGCAATTTTGTTGTCTTTAGTCCCACGACAGATTGAGGATGAATCGTCTGTCGTGGCGGATTTTGGCTGATGAAGCCGAGTATCCACAGTCTTTGTGTGTTGGAAACTCCAACTCCTGCGCCGGGAGCGGCGATTCGTGAGGTCTCCTTTCAGGTGAGCTATGGGAAAGAAGCGTAACAAGGGTGGTCGTGGCCGTGGCCGAGGTTTCTACGGCAGTGGCGGTGGTGGTCGTGGTGGCCATATGAATGGGCGCTCGGGGGGCTATGCGGGCGGTTTCCGCCGCTACGGCAACGATCCAGGTCCTCGCGCTCCAATGCCTGAAGTCGAATTCCCCGAAGGCTCCGATACCACTCCTCCGGAACCTGGCTCCGGCGTGTTGGAACTGCATCCCAATGGTTACGGCTTTTTGCGCAGCATCGCCAATAACCTGTCGCGGGAACGGACCGATCCGTTTGTGCCAGGCACAATGATCGAAAAATTTCGCCTCCGCGAAGGAGTGCTGGTGAATGGCATGGTGCAACACAGCCGCCGCCAGCAGGGTCCGCGGCTGAAAGAAGTTTTGGATGTCGACGGACTGAAGCCGGAAGACTATCCCAATGTTAAAGACTTTGACCAATTGACGCCCATCAATCCGGAAAGTTGGTTGCAATTGGAAACCGGCCAACAACCCATCACCACGCGGGTCATGGATTTGCTGACGCCCATTGGCAAGGGCCAGCGGGCCCTGATTGTCGCTCCGCCGCGGACCGGTAAAACCATTCTGCTGCAGCAAATCAGCCAGGCCATTTCGCAAAACTATCCCGATATGCATTTGGTGATGCTGCTGATTGACGAGCGGCCCGAAGAAGTGACCGACATGCGCCGCAGCGTCCGGGGCGATGTGATTGCCAGCAGTCTCGATCGCGATGTGGAAAGTCACGTTCGCTTGGCACAAATCGCGGTGGAGCGGTGCAAGCGGCTGGCCGAAATGGGCAAAGACGTGTTTCTGCTCATGGATTCCATCACCCGCATGGCTCGGGCGTTCAACAAAGTTACCCGCGGCGACCGAACTGCCACGGGCGGATTGGATATTCGAGCTCTTGACATTCCCAAAAAGCTGTTTGCGACCGCACGGCTGTTTGAAGAGGGCGGCTCGCTCACCATTGCAGCTACCGCACTGATCGATACCGGCAGTCGCATGGACGAAGCCATCTTTCAGGAATTCAAAGGCACCGGCAACATGGAATTGGTGCTCGACCGCAAGCTGGCCGACCGCCGCGTGTGGCCGGCCCTAGATATTTCTCAATCGGGCACGCGCCGAGAGGAAAAGCTGCTCGATGCGGAAACTTTGCATGCGGTGACCATGTTGCGGCGCACGTTGGCCAACATGCATCATGTCGATGCCATGGAGCAGCTCACGACAAAGTTGGCCAAGTTCAAAACCAACCGCGAGTTCATTAGCCTGATTGCCGGCGCTAAAGCGGGCGTGGATTGAAGCAGGCCGGCCATGTCTCTTTCAAAGCCACCTTGCTTGCCAGAAACACTAAGCGGCTCGGGCAATCGATAGCGTGCATTCAGACCGGCAAGGCCCGGTATCTTAGGCCCAGGATTGTTCGGCGATTTCATATCGCTTTGATCACCCTCCGTGCGATGGATTGTCGCGAGTTGTAATTCGTGTGCCGACCAATCGATAGCCACGCTCTGTTGTCAATCGGCGCATTAAAACCAGCCGGGGATCGGCGCTTCAAAACCGGCCAGCGAAGAGATGTGTTGATGATGATGGATTTGTTTGGATTTGGCAA
>Ga0335083_10000827_pt1 | contig 44543 bp, 31 predicted proteins | sample Lox_Sample_42_FD_206716 | JGI IMG/M metagenome (GOLD analysis project Ga0335083, IMG submission 206716) | Soil microbial communities from Loxahatchee National Wildlife Refuge, Florida, United States - Lox_Sample_4.2 | ecosystem: Environmental > Terrestrial > Soil > Wetlands | place: USA...
CGAGCTTCGCCGATCCCGCCAACTACAAGGCCTATCTCCAGGAAATGGCCGCGCAGGCGCGCATCACGCCGCGCTACTGGATGGGCTGGGAGGTCGAGGACCCGATCCTCACCTGGTACCTCTTCCGCACGCTCATGCCGGCGCCGCTGCAGGAGCAGTTCAAGGACTACTGGACGGCCTGGCTGCAGCCCGACCTCGCGACCGACCAGTTCGTCCATCCGCAGAGCAGGGAGGCGATCGACTACTGGAAGCGCACGCACGACTGGCGCGGCCGCGCCTCGTTCTTCCGTGACGGCTACAACTTCGCGGTCAGCACGCAGAACTTCAATCACACCGCGGCGATGGGCGCGCTGCTGGGCGGCAACATGATCGGCTCGGCCAACGCCATGGCGGATGGACGGCACGGGCTGGAATCGCTGCTGCTGCGCTTCTGGGGCTTCCTCGACGGCACGACGCAGGAGATCCTCGACCACTACTATCTCTCGATCTCGCTCTCCGGCCAGAAGATGTTCGCCGACTTCGCCCCTCTGGCCGTCGACCGGCTGATGGGCCGCATCCTGGTCGATCGAACCATGGAGATGCTGATCACGCTCTACCATTCGCGGCTGCGCCGGTTCGTGTCCTCGTCGAACCGCGCGCGGCTGTCGGGCGTGCTGGTCGAGCAGGACGGCATCTACGGCGCCCTGCACACGATCTCGAAGGACGGTGCGGTCAAGTATCTCGACATGAAGGCCGAGCAGCGCCTCCGCGGCCTGAACGTCTGGGGCTACGACTTCCCGCCGGGGCGCGTCGCCATGCAGAGCATCCATTCGCCCTGGGCGCCGAGCTGGATGTCGGGGCTGGTCGACGACAAGCCCGTGCCGTTCGAGGAGACCTCGGCCGAGACGACGCGCGGCACCTTCAAGCCGCCCCTGTGGCGGCGCAGCTGGCTCGGCCGCTGGCACGGCCTCGCCAGCACCGACATCCGCGGCGGCACGATCGATCTCCTCGCGCAATGGACGCGCCATGCGCGGAAGTCGACCAAGATGGAGGATCTGGGCTCGCTCACCGTGCGCTACGTCATCAACGAGCCGGACATGGCCTCGACCTACGACGGCACGGCGCGGGTCGGCGGCATGGTGCTGACCTACCAGAGCCGCGACCGCGCCATCGTCTTCACCAAGCCGCAGACCAACCGCGACCGCATCATCGAGGGCCTCGGCAAGGCCCCGGGCATCGCCAAGCTCTCGACGGTGATCGCGCTCTGGGGCTTCGCCGAGGGCAAGGACGGCGCGCCTCCCTGGGACATCTATATCGACGACCGCAGGATCGAGCGCTTCCCGCAGCGCTTCACCGGCAAGCAGCGCCTCTTCATCCATGACGGGGTGAGCTACCTCGCGATCCTGCCGCTGCCGACCACCGATCTCGGCCGCGACGTCGAGCTCGAGATCGGGCCCGGCGGCGGCGGCAAGGCCTTCCCGACCAACGAGCCGCTGGCGCCGGCGCTGATCGTCTCGCAATACAACATGAAGCGGCCGGAGCCCGTGCCGCTCGACCAGCTCGAGCTGGGGCCGATCACCAGCCGCACCTATGGCGGCTTCGTGCTGGAGATGGGCGATGTCGAGCAGCATGGCAGCTTCGAGGCCTTCGTGAAGCACATCCAGGCGACGACGCTCACCGCCACCTGGCGCGAGGACCGCAACCAGATGGACGTTTCCTACAAGACCGGCGACGACCTGATGGAGGTGGGCTTCACCAGCGACTTCACCCAGCCCAGCGAATGGCACTTCGCCGTCGACCCCGGCCAGCAGGAGAAGGCGATCCCCTATCGCAAGCTGAACGGCCAATGGCCCTACCTGACGGGCGGGCTGGAGCGCGACACGACCTGGGCGCAGCAGGGCACGTCGGGACGCCTCGAGAAGAACGGCGCGGTGCTGACCGGCGATCCCGGCCGCAAGGCCTATCTGCTGAGCGATCCCCTGAGCGGCGGCGTGGTCGCCTACAATCCGTTGCCCGATCCGCAATCCTTCACGCTCACGACCAAGGACGGCATGACCCTGAAGGCCGACGGCAAGGTGGGCCTGCTGCGCGCCGAATACCGGCCGTGGGCGCAGGAGATCGACATCACCCATGCGCTGAAGCCCGACCAATCGGCCAACGACTTCGCCCGGAGCTTCACGATCACGGGCCTGAAGGACGCGCCCAAGGTCACGGTGAACGACAAGCCGGTGATGGCGCTCGCCGTCGCCAACGGCTTCCAGTTCCCCCTCTCATGATCCTCTCGCGCGCCCGCTTCCTCCAGCTCGCCGGCACGGCGATGCTCGGCGGCCCTGCGATGGCGGAGACAGGAGCTCCCATGAACAAGCGCAAGATCCAATCGACGGGCGAGATGCTGCCGGTGATCGGCCTCGGCACCTGGCGCGGTTTCGATGTCGGCACGGCGACGGCCGATCGCGCGCCGCTCGCCGACGTACTGGCGGCGCTGTTCGAGGCGGGCGGCTCGGTGATCGACAGCTCGCCCATGTATGGCCGCGCCGAAGGCGTGACCGGCGATCTGCTGAGCGAGGCCGGCACGCGCGACAAGGCCTTCATCGCCACCAAGGTCTGGACCAGCGGACGCGAGCCGGGCATCGCGCAGATGGAGCGCTCCTTCAAGCTGCTCCGCACCGACAAGATCGACCTGATGCAGATCCACAATCTGCTCGACTGGGAGACGCACCTGCCGACCCTGCAGGCGTGGAAGAAGGAAGGCCGCATCCGGCTGCTGGGCGTCACGCACTACACGCCGGGCGCCCATGCCTCGCTCGAGGCGGTGCTGGCCCGCGGCGGCTTCGACTTCGTGCAGGTCGACTATTCGCTCGACGACCGCAGCGCCGAGACCCGCCTGCTGCCCTTCGCGCGCGACAAGGGCATCGCCGTGCTGATCAACCTGCCCTTCGGCGGCGGCGGGCTGCTGGGTCGCCTCGGCCGCCGCAAGCTGCCAGACTGGGCGGCCGAGATCGGCTGCACGAGCTGGGCGCAGCTCCTGCTCAAGTTCGTGCTGGCGAACCCGGCCGTCACCTGCGCCATCCCCGGCACCAGCAACCCCGCCCACATGCGCGACAACCTGCAGGCCGGGCTGGGCGCCTATCCCGATGCCGCGCTGCTGAAGCGCCTGGTGGCGGAGGTGGGCGGCTAGGGCGCCGGGAGTCTCACGCGCCGCCAGGGGAAGTCTCACGGGTGTGAGACCGATCCGATGCCGATGGGACAAGGCTTTTAGCCATGAGTCTCAGAGTCTCACCCCACCCCCTCCGCTAACCCGTTGATTGGCAACGAAACCTCAAAATGAAAAACCCCGGCGTCGCCGCCGGGGTTCTTCTTTGGATCGAGGAGCCGTCCCTACTGGAACAGCGCCATGGCGGCGGTGAGCGTCTTGTACACGCCCCAGAGGAGCGGGAGGCCAACGAAGCCCCAGGCCAGCACGAGCTGGATCGGTGAAGTGCCGTTGTTCATGTCGTTCCTCCCCTTAGCCGCGTGCGCCGGCGAGAACGGCGTCGGCCTTCATGTGATAGCGGTCATGGACGGCCCGGATGCAGGCATTGGCGATGAAGCCGATCACCAGCAGTCCCGCCATGATGTACATGGTCGTGTTGTAGGCCTGCGCCTTGGGCACGCCGTGGTCGATCTGGTACTGGCGGATGTAGTTCACCAGCACCGGCCCCAGCACGCCCGCCGTCGACCAGGCGGTCAGCAGCCAGCCGTGGATGGCGCCGACATAGCGCGTGCCGAACATGTCCTTCAGGTAGGCCGGCACGGTGGCGAAGCCGCCGCCGTACATGCTCAGGATCACCAGGAAGCAGAGCACGAACAGCGTGACGCTGCCGATCGAGCCCGTCTGCGGCACCAGGATGTAGAGCACCGTGCCGATCGCGAAGAAGCAGAAGTAGGTGTTCTTGCGTCCGATCAGGTCCGAGGTCGAGGCCCAGAAGAAGCGGCCCAGCATGTTGAACAGGCTGATCAGGCCCACGAAGCCCGCCGCCGCGGCGACCGAGACCTTGCCGGGGAACATCTCCTGGCTCATCGCCGAGGCCTGGCCCAGCACGCCGATGCCGGCGGTGACGTTGAAGCAGAGCACGATCCAGATCAGCCAGAATTGCGGCGTCTTGAGCGCGTCGTAGACGTAGACGTCGTTCTGGGTGATCAGCTTCTGCGGCACGGCGGGCGGCACGTAGCCGTCCGGCCTCCAGTTGGGGGCGGGCACGCGCACGATCGCGGCACCCACCATCATGAACACGAAGTAGATGCAGCCCAGCACGATGAAGGACTCGGCGACGCCGACATGGGTCGGGGTCGAGAACTGCTTCATCAGGAAGACCGAGAGCGGCGAGGCGATGAAGGCCGCGCCGCCGAAGCCCATGATGGCCATGCCGGTGGCCATGCCCGGCCGGTCGGGGAACCATTTGATCAGGGTCGAGACCGGCGAGATGTAGCCGATGCCGAGCCCGATGCCGCCGAACACGCCGTAGCCGAGATAGACGATCCAGAGCTGATGGGCATAGACGCCCACCGCCGAGATCAAGAAGCCCACGGCCCAGCACACACCGGCCGTGAACATCGCCTTGCGCGGCCCGCCTTCCTCGACCCAGCGGCCGAACAGGGCGGCCGAGATCCCGAGGATCGCGATGGCGATGGAGAAGATCCAGCCCAGCTCCGTCAGCTTCCAGTCGCCCGGAACGGAGTCCTTGATGCCGATCAGCTTGGTCATCGGCAGGTTGAACACGCTGAAGGCGTAGGCCTGGCCGATGCAGAGGTGGATGCACAGCGCCGCCGGCGGGACCATCCAGCGATTGAATCCCGGCTTGGCGACCGTTCGTTCACGATCGAGAAAGCTCATTGGCGTTTGTCTCCCAGTGACTTTGTTGGTTACTTACTTGACGTCTTTTTGCCGAGAAAATGTAACACACTCCGAAACCGATCGGCAGGTCGGTCTCGGCACATCAGATCAACTGATTGTAAGGCAGGAAGCCCACCTCCGTGCCCGTTTCGAGCCGCGTCATGTCCTCGGGCAGCTCGACCAGGCCGTCGGTCTCGGTGAGCGAGGTCAGCATGCCGGCCCCTTCCTTGCGGTAACGCGTGGCCCTGGCGAGACCCGCCGCCGGACGATCGAGCGAGACACGGACATATTCGCGCCGCCCCTGCCTCTTCTTGTAGGCGAAGTCGCTCAACACAGCGAAGCGCTGTGCAATGTGCGGCGTGGTGGCGCAGAGCGCCTCGATCATCGGCCGCGCCACCAGCGCGAAGGTGAGCAGCGCCGCCACGGGATTGCCCGGCAGGCCCGCAAGAGGCGTGGCGCCCACCTGGCCCATCGCCACCGGCCGGCCGGGCTTGATCGCCAGCCGCCAGAAATAGAGCGAGCCGTGATTGGCGATGGCCGTGCGGACGTGATCCTCCTCGCCCGTCGAGACGCCGCCCGAGGTGATGATGAGATCGCTCTCGGCCGCCGCCTTCTGCAGCGCCTCGCTGAGACTCGCCGGATCGTCGCGCACGATGCCGCGATCGGAGACCTCGACGCCCAGCCCCTCGAGCAGTCCTGCCAGGATGTAGCGATTGGCATCGTGGATCTGGCCGCGCTGCAGCGCCTCGCCCGGCTCGCGCACCTCGTCGCCCGTCGAGAACAGGGCGACCGAGAGCTTGCGCCGCACCGGCAGCTCGGCGAAGCCCAGCGCCGCCAGCAGACCGAGGTCGGCCGCCTGCAGCCGCCGTCCCGCCGTCAGGGCCGTCGAGCCGAGCGGCACATCCTCGCCCGCCTGCCGCGTATTGGCGCCGCGCTTGATGCCGGGGCGGATGGTGACGTTGTCGCCCTCGCGCTCGCAATCCTCCTGCATGATCACGACATCGGCACCCTTGGGCAGCATGGCGCCCGTGAAGATGCGCGCGGCCTCGCCCCGAGAAAGCGCTGCCGACGGATCGTGGCCCGCGGCGATGCGGTCGACGCAGCGCAGCGTCGTCGTGCGATCGGAATGGAGATCGTCGAAACGCACGGCATAGCCGTCGACGGCGGAATTGTCGTAGCCCGGCACGTTGATCGGGGCGGCGATGTCCTGCGCGAGCGTGCGGCCGAGCGCGCGGCGCAACGGCACGGTCTCGATGCCCGCCACGGGCTGCACCCGCTCGAAGATCATCTCGCGCGCCGCCTCGACGCCCAACAAGGCGCCGCCGAAGGCGAAGCAGTCGTCAGAGAGCTGGGCCATATCCAAGCTCATGCGGACCGCGAGCCTCCGGCGCGCTCAAGATCATGAGCGAGCCGGAGGCTCGCGGTCCGGAAGACAAGGTCATTCCGCGGCCACCGCGACCTCGCGGGCCGGCTCGACCATGGCGGCGCAGAACTTGAACTCGGGGATCTTGCCGAACGGGTCGAGCGCCGGGTTGGTCAGCAGGTTGGCCGCGGCCTCGGCGTAGCAGAAGGGGATGAACACCATGCCGTCGGGCACGTCGGTGTCGGCGCGCACCTTGAGCTCGATGGCGCCGCGGCGCGTGGAGACCCGGATCATGTCGCCGCGCTCGACGCCCAGCCGCTCCAGCTCGCGCGGCGCCATGAAGGCCATCGCCTCGGGCTCGAGCTCGTCCAGCACCGCCGAGCGCCGCGTCATGGCGCCGGTGTGCCAATGCTCCAGCACGCGGCCGGTCGAGAGCACGAACGGATACTGGGCGTCGGGGATCTCGTCGGGCGGCCGCACATTCGCGGGCACGATCTTTCCGCGGCCGCTCTTGGTCGGGTAACCCGCCGCGAACAGGATCTCGTTGCCGGGCTTGTCCGTCGCGTCGGCGGGATAGGTCACCGCGCCCTCGTTCACCAGCCGCTCCCAGCTGATGTTGTTGAGCGACGGCATGGTGCCGGCCATCTCGGTATAGACCTCGCCCACATCCTTGTAGGTCCAGCCGCAGCCCAGGCGATTGGCGAGATCAATCAGGATGTCGAGATCGAGCCGCGCCTGGCCGGGCAGCGGCAGCGCCGTGCGGCCGAGCTGCACGCGGCGGTCGGTGTTGGTGAAGGTGCCGGTCTTCTCGGGGAACACCGAGGCCGGCAGCACGACGTCGGCATGCCACGCCGTCTCGGTGAGGAAGATGTCCTGCACCACCAGATGCTTCAGCTTGGCCAGCGCCTGGCGGGCGTGATGCACGTCGGGATCGGACATCGCTGGGTTCTCGCCCATGATGTACATGCCCTCGATCGTGCCGGCGTGGATCGCGGTCATGATCTCGACCACGGTGAGGCCGCGCTTGGGATCGAGCGAGGTGCCCCAGATCTTCTCGAACTGATCGTGCGCCGGCGATTCGACGGGGCGGTAATCCGTGTAGAACATCGGGATCAGGCCCGCGTCCGACGCGCCCTGCACGTTGTTCTGGCCCCGCAGCGGATGCAGCCCCGTGCCCGGCCGCGCCACCTGGCCGGTGGTGAGGGCCAAGGCGATCAGGCAGCGCGCATTGTCGGTGCCGTGCACGTGCTGGGAGATGCCCATGCCCCAGAAGATGATCGACGACTTGGAGCGCGCGTACGTGCGCGCCACTTCCTTGATCGTCTCGGCCGGCACGCCGCACACCGGCTCCATCGCCTCGGGCGAGAAGCCGTCGATGTTCTTCGCGAGCTCGGGGAAGCCCTCGGTGAATCCCGCGATGTACTGCTTGTCGGTCAGGTCTTCCTTGATGATCGTGTGCAGCATGGCGTTGAGCAACGCCACGTCGCTGCCGGGCTTGAACTTGAGATGGATCTTGGCGTGGCGCGTCAGCCCCTGGCCGCGCGGATCGGCGACGATCAGGTTGGCGCCGCGCTTGGCGGCGTTCTTGATGAAGGTCGCGGCCACCGGATGGTTGGCCGTCGGGTTGGCGCCGATCACGATGATCGTCTCGGCATCCAGCGCCGCCGAGAAGGGCGCCGTCACCGCGCCCGAGCCGATGCCTTCGAAGAGCGCCGCGACCGACGAGGCGTGGCAGAGCCGCGTGCAGTGATCGACATTGTTGGTGCCGAAGCCGGTGCGCACCAGCTTCTGGAAGAGATAGGCCTCCTCGTTGGAGCCCTTGGCCGAGCCGAAGCCCGCCAGGCCCGCGCCGCCCTTGCGCTCGCGGATCTCGATCAGCCCCTCGGCCGCGCGCGCCATCGCCTCTTCCCAGGTGGCCTCGCGGAAATGCGTGAAGGGATTTCTGGGATCGATCTCCATGTCGGCGTCCTTCGGCACGCCGTCCCGCCGGATCAGCGGCACGGTCAGACGCTCGGGATGATGCGCATAGTCGTAGCCGAAGCGGCCCTTGACGCAGAGCCGCTCGTGGTTCGCCGGGCCGTCCTTGCCGGTCACGTGGAGGATCTTGTCGTCCTTGATGTGATAGGTGAGCTGGCAGCCGACGCCGCAGAACGGGCAGAGACTGTCGACCGTGCGGTCGGCGTAGCCCGTGCGTTCCTGCTTGTCGTTGAGCAGGGCCGCGGGCATCAGCGCGCCGGTCGGGCAGGCCTGCACGCACTCGCCGCAGGCCACGCACGAGCTCTCGCCCATCGGATCGTTGAAGTCGAACACGATCTTCTCGTGATGGCCGCGGAAGGCCATGCCGATCACGTCGTTGACCTGCACTTCGCGGCAGGCGCGGACGCAGAGATTGCAGTTGATGCAGGCGTCGAGATTCACCGCCATCGCGGGATGGCTGATGTCCAGCGCCGGCCGCTCGTCGCGGTCGAAGCGGCTTTCGGTGACTCCGACCTTGTCCGCCCAGTGCCAGAACTTCGAATCGGGATCGTGGCTCGTCGCGCGCTCGGGCTGGTCGGCAACGAGCAGCTCGAAGACCATCTTGCGCGAGGCTTCGGCGCGCGCCGTGGCGACGCCGACCTTCATGCCCGGCGTCGGCTTGCGCAGGCAGGAGGCCGCCAGCACCCTCTCGCCCTCGATCTCGACCATGCAGGCGCGGCAATTGCCGTCCGGACGATACGAGGGGGCGGGCGAGTAGCAGAGATGCGGGATGTCGACTTCGTGGCGCTGGGCGACCTGCCAGATGGTCTCGCCTTCGTTGGCCTCGACCTCGGTGCCGTCGATGGTGAACTTGATCTTGTTCATTTGACGATCCCCACATCGGAGGGAAAGTGTTTCATGACCGAGGTCACCGAGTTGGGCGCGGCCTGCCCCAGGCCGCAGATCGAGGCGTCGCGCATCGCCGTCGAAAGCTCGTTCAGCAGCGCCTCGTTCCAGCCCTTGGCCGACATCAGCTTCACGGCTTTCTCCGTGCCGACGCGACACGGCGTGCACTGGCCGCAGCTCTCGTCCATGAAGAAGCGCATCAGGTTGAGCGCCGCGTCCTTGATCGAATCCTTGTCCGACAGGATCACCACGGCGGCCGAGCCGATGAACGAGCCATGTTGCTCCAAGGTCCCGAAGTCGAGCGGTATGTCGCCCATGGCCTCCGGGAGGATGCCGCTCGACGGCCCGCCCGGCACGTAAGCCTTGAACGTATGGCCGGGCAGCATGCCGCCGCAGAACTCATCGATCAGCTCGCGCACCGTGACGCCCGCGGGCGCGATCTTCACGCCGGGATTGGCGACTCGTCCCGACACCGAATAAACGTGCAGGCCCTTGCGGCCGTTGCGGCCTTGATTCGTCCACCATTCCGGGCCGCGCTCGACCAGATCGCGGATCCAGTACAGCGTCTCGACATTGTTGATCAGGGTCGGCCGGCCGAAGATGCCGACCTGGAAGGGCAGCGGCGGCTTGTGGCGCGGCAGGCCGCGCTTGCCCTCGATGCTCTCGATCATCGCCGACTCTTCGCCGCAGATGTAGGCGCCGGCGCCGCGCCGCAGACGCACGCGCACGCCCTCCAGCAGACCCGCCTTTTTGAGCTTGGCGATTTCCCGAATCAGGATCTCGCGCACCTCGGGATATTCGTCGCGCAGGTAGAAGTAGATGTCTGGCGCCTCGACCAGATACGCGCCCATCAGCATGCCTTCGAGCACGCGATGCGGATCGGTCTCGAGGAAGTGGCGATCCTTGAACGTGCCGGGCTCGCCCTCGTCGGCGTTGACGGCCATCAGGCGCGGGCCCTTCTCGCCCAGCACCGACTTCCATTTGCGCGCCGTCGGGAAACCCGCGCCGCCGCAGCCGCGCAGGCCGGCCTTGTCGACGATGTCGACCAGCTGCTCGCGCGTGAGCTCGCCCTTACGCAGGCGCTCCAAGCTCTTGTAGCCGCCGTCGGCGCGGTAGGCGTCGAGGTCCTTGTACGGGGGGATCACCGGCGCGTGGCGATGCTCGGCGATCGCCTTGTTCACGACCGCAGCGTTCGCCTCGTCGACAAAATAGTGACCGACCTCGGCCACCGGTGCCGTATGGCAATGGCCCATGCAGGGCGCGCGCAGCACGCGCACGTCGGCGCCGGTCGTGGCCTTGAGATCGGCGATCAGCTTCTCGGCGCCGGCGAGATTGCACGACAGGTTCTCGCAGACCCGGACCGTGACGGGCGGCGGCGGCGTCTCGCCTTCCTTCACCACGTCGAAATGGGCGTAGAAGGTCGCGACCTCATAGACCTCGGCCTGCGCCAGGCTCATCTCGTCGGCGAGGGCGCGCAGGTGAGCGGCGGAGATATGGCCGTACTTGTCCTGGATCAGGTGCAGGAACTCGATCAGCAGATCGCGCCGTCGCTCGACCGTGCCCAGCAGCGCCAGCACCTCGTCGTGCGCGCGCGGGAAAGTCTGGCGGCCCTTCGGCTCGGTGCGGCCGCGACGGCGGCTGGAGCCTGGATGGCGCGGCTGGTGATGCGGCGCTGGCGTTCCTTCTGGCACTAAAAGCGTCTCCCGATTTCCCGGAAACGAGCCTACGCCCGTCAGGGTGCTGCTTTCAAACGCTCCACGGCCTTGTGAACCGGCGGATCGAGCCCCACCCCGCCCTGATCAAGGTGGGCGACGATGGCGGCCCGCATGCGCGGATCCCAAAACTTGCGGATATGGGTGGCGATGGCGGTGGCCGGATCGACCTGCTTCTGCGGTCCGTAGAACCTGCCGATCTGGTTGGCCATCATGACCAGCTTGCCGTCATAGGAGGACATGCTTCACTCCGCCGCGATCTTGGCTGAGTTGGGGGCGGCGATGCGCCGGGAATGCTCGGCCTGCGCATTGTACTCGCGCTGCCACTCGCTCGGGCCGTTCGACGGTGAGACCTGCACGGCCGTGACCTTGTACTCGGGACAATTGGTCGCCCAGTCCGAGAAGTCGGTCGTGATGACGTTGGCCTGCGTGTCGGGATGGTGGAAGGTCGTATAGACCACGCCCGGCGCCACGCGATCGGTGATGGTGGCCCTGAGCGCCGTCTCGCCGGCGCGGCTCTGCAGGCGCACCCAGTCGCCCTCGCGCACGCCGCGCTGCTCGGCATCGTGCGGATGGATCTCCAGCACATCTTCCTTGTGCCAGGCGACGTTGGCGGTGCGCCGCGTCTGGGCGCCGACATTGTACTGGCTGAGGATGCGGCCGGTGGTCAGCAGCAGCGGGAAGCGCGGACCGGTCTTCTCATCGGTCGGCACGTACTCGGTGATCAGGAAGTTGCCCTTGCCGCGGACGAAGCCGCCGATGTGCATGACCGGCGTGCCGAGCGGCGCCTTCGCATTGCACGGCCACTGGACCGAGCCTTCGCGCTCCAGCAGATCGTAGGATACGCCCGCGAAGGTCGGCGTCATCCGGGCGATCTCGTCCATGATCTGCGACGGGTGATCGTAGTGCATGTCGAAGCCCATCGCCTTGGCGATGGCGATGGTGATCTCCCAGTCGCCCATGCCGGTCTTGGGCGTCATCACCTTGCGCACCCTGTTGATGCGGCGCTCGGCATTGGTGAACGTCCCGTCCTTCTCGAGGAAGGTCGCGCCCGGCAGGAAGACGTGGGCGTAGTTGGCCGTCTCGTTCAGGAACAGGTCCTGCACGACCACGCATTCCATCGACGACAAGGCCTTCACGACATGGGCGGTGTTGGGATCGGACTGCAGGATGTCCTCGCCCTGCACGTAGAGGCCCTTGAAGCGGCCTTCGATCGCCTCGTCGAACATGTTGGGGATGCGCAGGCCCGGCTCGTTGTCGAGCTTGCGGCCCCACAGCACCTCGAACGTCTCGCGCATGGCGTCGTCGGAGATGTGGCGATAGCCCGTCAGCTCGTGCGGGAACGAACCCATGTCGCAGGAACCCTGGACATTGTTCTGGCCGCGCAGCGGGTTCACGCCCACGCCCTTGCGGCCGATATTGCCGGTGACCATCGCGAGGTTGGCGATCGCCATCACCGTCGTCGTGCCCTGGCTGTGCTCGGTGACGCCGAGCCCGTAGTAGATCGCGCCGTTGCCGCCGGTCGCATAGAGGCGCGCCGCGCCGCGAATGGCCGCCGGATCGACGCCGGCCAGCAGGCCCACCGTCTCCGGGCTGTTCTGCGGCTGGGCGACGAACTCGGCCCAGGCCTCGAAGGCGTCGCGGTCGCAATGCTCGCGCACGAAGGCCTCGTTGACGAGGCCCTCGGTCACGATCGTGTGGGCGAGCGCATTCAGGATCGCGGCGTTGGTGCCGGGACGCAGCGGCAGGTGATAGTCGGCCTCGATGTGCGCCGACTTCACCAGCGACGTGCGACGCGGATCGATCACGATCAACCTGGCGCCCTGGCGCAGCCGCTTCTTCATGCGCGAGGCGAACACCGGATGGGCGTCGGGCGGATTGGCGCCGATCACCACGATCACGTCGCTCTCTTCGACCGAGTCGAAATCCTGCGTGCCGGCCGAGGTGCCGAAGGCCTGGCTGAGGCCGAAGCCGGTCGGCGAGTGGCAGACGCGGGCGCAGGTGTCGACGTTGTTGTTGCCGAAGCCGCCGCGGATCAGCTTCTGGACGACATAGACCTCTTCGTTGGTGCAGCGCGAGGAGGTGATGCCGCCGATGGCCAGACGGCCGTGCTTCTGCTGCAGGCGCTTGAACTCGGAAGCGACGCGGTCGATCGCCTCGTCCCAGCTCACTTCGCGCCAGGGCTGGTCGATGCTCTCGCGCATCATCGGCTTCAGGATGCGCTCCTTGTGGTGCGCGTAGCCCCAGGCGAAGCGGCCCTTTACGCAGGAATGGCCACGGTTCGCCTTGCCGTCCTTGTAGGGCACCATGCGCACCAGCTCCTCGCCGCGCATCTCGGCCTTGAAGCTGCAGCCGACGCCGCAATAGGCGCAGGTCGTGACCACCGAATGCTCGGGCTGGCCGATCTCGATCAGGCTCTTCTCCGACAGCGTCGCCGTCGGGCAGGCCTGCACGCAGGCGCCGCAGGACACGCACTCGGAGCTCAGGAAATCGTCGAACGAGGCGCCGGGCGACACCTTGGACTCGAAGCCGCGGCCCTGGATGGTCAGTGCGAAGGTGCCCTGTACCTCTTCGCAGGCACGCACGCAGCGCGAGCAGACGATGCACTTGCTGGGATCGTAGGTGAAGTACGGGTTGCTCTCGTCCTTCTCCTGCCTGGTGTGGTTCTCGCCGTTATAGCCATAGCGCACGTCGCGCAGGCCGACCGCGCCCGCCATGTCCTGCAGCTCGCAATCGCCGTTGGCGGCACAGGTCAGGCAATCGAGCGGATGGTCGGAGATGTAGAGCTCCATCACGCCCTTGCGGATCTTCTTCAGCCGGTCGGTCTGCGTCGAGACGACCATGCCCGGCGCGACCGGCGTCGTGCAGGAGGCAGGCGTGCCGGCACGGCCCTGGATCTCGACCAGGCAGAGGCGGCAGGAGCCGAACGCGTCGACGGAGTCGGTGGCGCAGAGCTTGGGCACCTGGATGCCGGTGTCCATCGCCGCGCGCATGATCGAGGTGCCGGCGGGCACCGTGACCTGCTGGCCATCGATCGTCAGCGTGACCCGCTCGGTCGACTTGCTGACCGGCGTGCCGTAGTCGGTCTCGTGGACGAGCGACATGATTGCCTCGCTACTCCGCCGCTTTCGGAAGCGGCCGCCTGAAGTCCTCGGGGAAATGCTTGAGCGCGCTCGACACGGGGTAGGGCGTGAAGCCGCCCAGCGCGCAGAGCGAGCCGAATTTCATGGTGTTGCAGAGGTCCTCGATCAAAGCGAGGTTGGCCTCGACCTTCTCGCCGCGGCGGATCTTGTCGATCGTCTCGACACCGCGCGTGGAGCCGATGCGGCAGGGCGTGCACTTGCCGCAGGATTCGATGGCGCAGAATTCCAGCGCGAAGCGGGCCTGGTGCAGCATGTCGACCGTGTCGTCGAACACCACGACGCCGGCATGACCGATCAGCCCGTCCCTGGCGGCAAAGGCTTCGTAGTCGAACGGCGTGTCGAACAGCGCCTTCGGGAAATAGGCGCCGAGCGGCCCGCCGACCTGCACCGCGCGCACCGGCCGGCCACTCGCCGTGCCGCCGCCGATCTCCTCGACCAGCTCGCCCAAGGTCAGGCCGAACGGCGCCTCGAACAGGCCGCCGTGCTTGATGTTGCCGGCAAGCTGGATCGGCATCGTGCCGCGCGAGCGGCCCATGCCGAGATCGGCATAGTGTTTCGCGCCGTCGGCGAGGATCGCCGGCACCGAGGTCAGCGACAGCACGTTGTTGATCACCGTGGGCTTGCCGAACAGGCCCTTGTGCGCGGGGAGCGGCGGCTTGGCCCGCACCTGGCCGCGCCTGCCCTCGATCGATTCGAGCAGCGAGGTCTCCTCGCCGCAGACATAGGCACCGGCGCCGACGCGAACCTCCAGGTCGAAGCCGTCGATCGGCCAGAGCAGGATCGCGCGTTCCATCGTCCGGATCGCGTCGGGATATTCCGAGCGGATGTAGATGTAGCCCTTGCTCGCGCCGACAGCGAAACCAGCGATCGCCATGCCTTCGATCAGCAGGAACGGATCGCCTTCCATGATCATGCGATCGGCGAAGGTGCCGGAATCGCCCTCGTCGGCGTTGCAGACGATGTACTTCCGATCGGCCCGGGTGTCGGCGACGGTCTTCCACTTGATGCCCGTGGGGAAGCCCGCGCCGCCGCGGCCGCGCAGGCCGGACCTGGTCACTTCCTCGACGGTCGCGGCCGCACCGAGGCTCTGCGCACGCTCCAGTCCGCGGCCGCCGCCATGCCGGCGATAGTCGTCGAGCGACAGCGGATCGATCACGCCGCAGCGCGCGAAGGTGATGCGCGTCTGCCGCTTCAGGAAGGGAATGTCCTCGGGCCGGCCGGCGCAGAGCGGATGGTCCGCAGCGAACTTCGCCGCGACGAGACCCGCCACATCGGCGCGCTTCACCGGACCGAAGGCGATGCGTCCGGCCGGTGTCTCGACCTCGACCATCGGCTCCAGCCAAAGCAGCCCGCGCGAGCCGTTGCGCACGATCGTGACGTCGAGGCCGGCCTTCTCGGCCTCTTCCGCGATCGCCGCGGCAACCTTGTCGGCGCCGACGGCGCGGGCCGCCGCATCGCGCGGGACGAAGATCTTCATCGGCCCACCGCCTGCGCGATGTCGTCGAGCGACTCGCCGTCGAGGCGGCCCATCACCTCGCCGTCGAGCATCGCCGAGGGCGCGGTGGCGCAAAGGCCGAGGCAATAGACCGGCTCGATCGTGAGACGGCCGTCGGGCGTGGTCTCGTGCCAGTCGAGACCGAAGTGCTTCAGCACCTTTTCGGCGAACGTCTCGCCCGCCATCGACTGGCAGGCCTCGGCGCGGCAGAGCTTCAGCACATGGCGGCCGGCCGGCTGCTCGCGGAAGTCGTGATAGAAGGAGACGACGCCATGGACCTCGGCACGGCTGAGGTTCAGCGCCTCGGCAACCAGCCGGGTCGCGTTGGGGGGCACGCAGCCGAACTCGGCCTGCAGCTCGTGCAGGATCGGCAGCAGGGCGCCGAGCCGGCCCTCGTGCCGCCGAACGATTTCCTGTGCCCGCGCCTCGTTCCATGCCGCCGGCATGTGGCTTGTCCTGCAAAATGTTGGCGTTGGCGCATGATCGGCTCGGCACCAGGCGGCCGCATTAAAGCTGTCGCATGCTGCAATAGAACAAATCTATTGAATTCGGCGGATAGCGCCAATATTCCCGATTGTACGGACTTAACTCATTGATTTAGCGAGAAATATGGCCTCCGCGACCAAGGCCGCCGCGAGCGGCGTCATGGGCTCGCGCGGCGGCACGACCAGCCCGATCTGATGGGAGGCCTCGGGCTCGACGATGGGGATCGACCGTAGGCGCTCGGTGAGGCCGAGCGTGTCGGCGATCTTCTCCGGCATGACGCTCGCCCAGCGGCCGGTGCGGACGTGGGAGAAGAGCACGATCATCGAATTGGATTCGAGCGTCGGTTCGGCGCGGCCGCCCGCGGCCTGCAGCAGCCCGTCGATGATGCGCCGGTTCTGCATGTCGGGCGTCAGCAGGCAGAGCGGGATCCTGGCGACCTCGGCCCAGGTCACGCGATCGCGGTCGCCGAGCGGCGCCTCGGCCGAGGTGAGGAGCCGGTACTGCTCGACATAGATCGGCACGGCGCGCATGCGGCCGAGCGGCTCGTTGTCGATGTAGGTGAGCCCCGCATCGACCTCGAGATTCTCCAGCATCGACAGGATCTCGATCGAGGTGCGCGAGAGGATGCTGAACTTCACGTTGGGATGCTTGGCGCGGAACGGCGTGGTCAGCGCCGAGACCATGGCGAGCGCCGTCGGAATGGCCGCGATCTTGATGTGGCCGGCCAGGCCCTTCTTCAGGGTCTGCACTTCCGCCCGCATCGCCCGAGCGTCGGCCACGATGGTGCGCGCCCAGTCGAGCACGCGTTCCCCTTCCGCCGTGAAGCCCAGGAAGCGCGACGTGCGCTGAACCAGCATCACGCCCAGCGTGTCCTCGAGCTGCTTGATGCCGGCCGAGAAGGTCGGCTGCGTCACGCCGCACGATTCGGCCGCCTTGCTGAAGTTCCGTTCGCGCGCCAGCGCCAACAAATATTCTAATTTATCGATCATAGGCCGAGCGTTAATTGTGGCTCAGCTTGCTCGACGCGCGCACCCATATTCGAGAGGGAAACGCCCAATAGCCGCACCTTCTTCTCGAGCGGCAGGATCGTGCGCACGAGTTCCACGCTCGTGCGTTCGAGCTCCTCCCGGCTCTCGACCAGGTGCGGCAACGTCCGGCTGCGCGTCACGATCTGGAAGTCGGCGTATTTGATCTTCACCGTCACGGTGCGGCCAGCGATGCCGGTGCGCTCGCAATAGCCCCAGACATCGTCGAGCACCGACTTCACGCCCTCCTCGATCTCGGCGGGGCGGCCGAGGTCCTGCATGAAGGTCGTCTCGGAGCCGACGGACTTGCGCGGCCGGTCGGGCACGACGCGGCGCTCGTCCTGGCCGCGGGCGATGGCGAAGTAGTAGCCACCGGACTTGCCGAAATACTGCTGCAGGAATTCCAGCGTCTGCGCCTTGAGATCGGCACCGGTATGGATGCCGAGCCGCTTCATCTTGGCCTCGGTCGCGGGGCCGATGCCGTGGAACTTGCCGACAGGCAGCGTCTCGACGAAGGCCGGACCCTTCTCGGGCGGGATCACGAACTGGCCGTTGGGTTTGCGATGGTCCGAGGCGAGCTTGGCCAGGAACTTGTTGTAGGAGATGCCTGCAGAGGCCGTGAGCCCGGTCTGCTCAAGGATGCGGGCGCGGATCTCCTTCGCGATCTCGGAGGCGAGCGGCATGTTCTTGAGATTGGTCGTGACGTCGAGATAGGCCTCGTCGAGCGACAGCGGTTCCACGAGCGGCGTGTACTCGAGGAAGATCGCGCGGATCTGGCGCGACACCTCCTTGTAGACGTCGAAGCGCGGCTTCACGAACAGCAGCTCCGGGCAGAGCCGCTTGGCCGTCGTGGATGGCATGGCCGAGCGCACGCCGAAGGTGCGGGCCTCGTAGGAGGCGGCCATGACCACGCCACGCTCGCGGCTGCCGCCCACGGCGAGCGGCTTGCCGCGCAAGGAGGGATCGTCGCGCTGCTCCACGGACGCATAGAAGGCATCCATGTCGAGATGGATGATCTTGCGGATTTCCGCCTCGGCCATGGCCCGAATATGCTATTTCCCGGCCATGGTCGCATCGACGAACGACGAGATTCGCATTCTCACCCCCTCCGGCATGCTGGGCTACGGCTTCCCGGTGGACCATGTCCGCAAGGGGCTGGAGCAGAAGCCGCACGCCATCACCATCGATGCGGGGTCGACCGATTCAGGCCCCCAGAAGCTCGGCCTGGGCGAGATGACCTGCAGCCGCGAGGCCTATGTGAAGGACATCGAGGCCCTCCTGGAGCTGCAGCGCGAGGCTCGGGTGCCGCTGCTGATCTCCTCGGCCGGCGGCGACGGCAGCGACCTGCATGTCGATGTCTTCCGCGACATCATCGCCGAGGTCTCGCACAAGCGCGGCTGGCACTTTCGCCTGGCCAGGATCTACGCCGACATTGCGAAGGACCACATCAAGAAGGAGCTGAAGGCCGGCCGTGTCGAGCCGCTGGGGCCTGTCCCCGTGCTCGATCCGCGCGAGGTCGATGCCGCCACTGTCGTGGTGGCGCAGATGGGCGCCGAGCCTTTCCTCAAGGCGCTCGACGAGAGCGAGGGCGTCGACGTCGTGGTGAGCGGCCGCGCCTACGATCCTGCGCCGACCGCGGCGATGGCAATCCGCGCCGGCTTCGATCCCGCGCTCGCCTGGCACATGGGCAAGATCATGGAGTGCGGCGCGCTCTGCGCCGAGCCCGTCGGCCGCACGATCATGGGCTATCTGCGGCGCGATCATTTCGAGCTCGAGCCGCTCAATCCCGAGGAGCGCTGCACCACGACCTCGGTTGCGGCCCACACGCTCTACGAGAAGACCCATCCCTTCCTGCTGGCGGGGCCGGGCGGCACGCTCGATCTCTCGCAATGCAGGTACGAGCAGGTCACGGACCGCCGCGTGCGCGTCTCGGGCAGCCGCTTCGAGAGGAGCACGCCCTACACGGTGAAACTCGAAGGCGCCAAGACCGCGGGCTGGCGCAGCATCTTCATCGCCGGCGCGCGCGATCCGATCTTCATCGCCCAGATCGACACCATCCTGGCGCGCGTGATCCAGACGGCGCGCGACTATTTCAAGGAAGTCCCGCCGGAGACCTATCGCATCGTGCCGCATGTCTACGGCAAGAACGGCGTGATGGGCGAGCTGGAGCCGGTGAAGACGCCGGCGCACGAGCTTTGCATCATCGTCGAAGTCGCCGCCGCCACGCAGGCGATCGCGACGGCGATCTGCGGCAAGATCCGCACGACGCTCATGCACGCGCCCTATCCCGGCCGCATCGCGACGGCGGGCAATCTCGCCTCGCCCTTCACGCCGCTCGAGATCCCGCTCGGCCAGGCCTGCGAGTTCAACGTCTATCACCTGATGGCCGTCGACAGCCCGACGGCCTTGTTCCCCGTGCGCTACGAGGACATCCAGTGACATCGGTGCCGACGCCGCTGCGCGAGATCGCCAAGGTCGTGCGCAGCAAGAATGCCGGGCCCTTCGAGATCACGCTCGACATCATCTTCAAGAGCCGCGAGGACTTCGAGGCGGTGAAGAAGAGCGGTGTGATCACCCGGGAGCTGGTGAGCGAGCTCTACAACGTGCCGACGCAGGCGATCATCACCTTCGGCTTCTTCGATCTGGTGAATGCGGTAAAGATCACGCTGCCGCGCCCGCGCGCCCAAGGCGGCGTCGGTGAGACCGACATGCATGCCGCCCAGCAGCACGCGCCGCTGCAGGAGATCAAGATTCCCTGGCCGCTCTAGCCGTCATCCCGAGCGAAACCGAGGGACCTCTTTTGGCTCCGCCGATGACAAAAAAGGTCCTTCGGCTTCGCTTCGCTCCGCTCGGGATGACGGGAAAAGCGTCTAGAGCATAGTCCATTCAGCTGCAATCAGCTGAATGGACTATGCTGAGAGTCGAGGCGCTTCGTGCAATGCGTTTCCGATCAAGTTGAACCGCTTTAGCGGTTCAACTTGATCGGAAGCCGCTCTAGCGCCAGAAGGCCCACCAGTCCTTCTTCTTGACCGGCGTCGCGCCCGGCGGCGTCTGCGGCGGCGACGGGATGAGCGCGGGCATGTCCTGCTCGCGCCAGCCGCCGCCCAGCGCGGTCACCAGGGTGGCGCTGGTCGAGAAGCGGTTGAGGCGGATGTTGATCAGCGTCTGCTCGGCACCGATCGCCGTGGTCTGCGCCGTGATCACCGTGGTGTAGGCGATGGTGCCGGCCTGGTACTGGTTGATCGACAGACGCACCGCCTCGCGCGCGGCATCGACGGCGGCGCGCTGGATCTTCTCCTGCTCCTCGTAATAGTGCTGCTGGGCGAGCGCATCCTCGACCTGCTGGAAGGCGGTGACCACGGTCTGGCGGTAAGTGGCGACGGACTTGTCGTAGGTCGCGCGCGCTCCCTCGACCTGGGCCGACCGCGCGCCGCCATCGAGCGCGGTACCGCTCATGGACGGCCCGAGCGACCACACCGCGTTGCTGATCTGCAGCAGGTTGCCCAAGGTCGTGGTCAGGAAGGTGATCGAGGCGTTGAAGGAGAAATCCGGATAGTAGGCCGCGACGGCAACGCCGATCAGCGCATTGCTCGACTGCATGGTGCGCTCGGCCGCCGCGATATCGGGCCGGCGCTCGAGCAGCGAAGAGGGGACGCCGGCGTCGAGCGTCGGCACGGTCTTCACCGTCGGCGCCGTCTCGACATTGACCTCGGCCGGCTGCCTGCCGATCAGGGCGGCGATCGCATGCTCGAACTGTGCGCGCGTGGCGCCCTCGGCGACGTAGAGGGCACGTGTCTGCTCCAGGAGCGTGCGGGCCTGCGCCTCGTCGAGCTTGGAGGCGGTGCCGGCCGACACCTGGTTGCGCACGATCTGGAGCGAGCGGGTGAGATTGGCCACCTGCTCGCGGTAGAAGCTGGCGCGCTCGTCGGAGATGCGCAGCGAGAAGTAGCTGGTCGCCAGACTCGACTGGATGGACAGCCGGGCCGAGGCGATGTCGGCGGCGGAGGCCTGGGCCGCGGCCGCGTCGCTCTCGATCGTGCGCCGGATGCGGCCCCAGAGGTCGAGCTCCCAGGTGAGCGTGCCGCCGAGGCTGTACTGGCCGGTCGAACTCGAGGAGCTGCTGGCGCTGAGCGAGGTGCTGCCGCGGCCGCCGCCGGCGCTCACCTGCTGGACCGAACCGGTGTAGCCGAGCGACGGGAAGAGCAGCGACTGGTTCTGGCGCATGGTCGCCACGGCGAGGCGATAGGCGGCTTCGTTCTCCTTGAGCGTCTGGTTCGAGACGTCGACCTGCGCCATCAGCCGGTCGAGCGTCGGATCGCCGTAGATCGTCCACCAGGGCCCGCGGTCGATCGCGTCGCGCGGCAGCGCCGGCCGGAACTCGATGCCCGGCATGACCTCCCGGGGCGCGGTGAGCTCCTTGAAGGTCTGCGCCGTCTCGGAGGCCGGCGGCGGCTTCTGGTAGTCGGGCCCGACCATGCAGCCGCCGAGCGCCAGCGCCGCCAGGAGAAGAGCGGAACGTCTCACGTGCGCGCCTCCAGGCCACCCATCGCGCGGGCGAGCCGGCTGTGCGGATCGCGGTCGCGTCGGCGGAAGCGGTCGAGATAGAGATAGATCACCGGCGTGGTGTAGAGGGTGAGGATCTGGCTGACCAGCAGGCCGCCGATGATGGAGATGCCGAGCGGCTGGCGCAGCTCGGCGCCGTCGCCCAGGCCGAGCGCCAGCGGCAGCGCGCCCAGCATGGCGGCGAGCGTGGTCATGAGGATCGGCCGGAAGCGCAGCAGGCAGGCCTCGTAGATCGCGTCCTTGGGATCGAGATCCTGGTGGCGCTCGCGGTCGAGCGCCACGTCGATCATCATGATAGCGTTCTTCTTGACGATGCCGATCAGCAGCAGCACGCCGATCATGGCGATGATGCTGAGCTCGACATGGAAGAGCTGCAGCGCCAGCAGCGCGCCGATGCCGGCCGAGGGCAGGGTCGAGAGGATCGTGATCGGATGGATGTAGCTCTCGTAGAGCACGCCCAGCACGATGTAGATGGCGGCCAGCGCGAACAGGATGATCAGCACCTGGCTGTTCAGCGACTGCTGGAAGGCGCGCGCCGTGCCCTGGAAGGAGCCGTGGATGGTGGCCGGCATGCCGATCTCGCGCATCGTGGCGTCGACATAGGCGGTGGCGTCGCTCAGCGTCTTGTTGAGCGCGAGGTTGAACGAGACCGTGGTGGCGACGAACAGCCCCTGGTGGTTGACGCCGAGCGGCGTGGTGCCGAACTGGTAGCGCGTCACCGCCGAGAGCGGGATCATGGTCTCGGCCGAGGTGCTGACCGCCGCCGCCGTCGAGGCCGAGCCCTTGCCGCTCACCGCGATCGCGTTGGTCAGCTGGTTGCGCACCGCCTGGCTGGGGTCGAGCGCCGTCGCCGCCGTGGTCAGTCCCGAGATCGAGCCCGAGCCGGCCGAACTGGTGTTCACCGTCGGCGCCGCAGCCGAGACAATGGCCTGCGTGCCCTGGGCGCCGCTGATCGAGCCGCCCGAGGTGCTGACGTAGATCTCCTTCAGCGTCTGCGGGTTCTCCCAGTACTCGGGCGATACCTCCATGACGACGTGATACTGGTTCAGCGCATTGTAGATCGTCGACACCTGGCGCTGGCCGAAGGCATCGTAGAGCGTGGCCGAGATCGCGTTGGTGCTGAGGTTGTACTTTGCCGCCGCGTCACGGTCGATCGTGAGGTTGACCTGCAGACCGTGCTGCTGCTGGTCTGAATCGACGTCGGTGATGACGGAGGTGTCCTTCTGCAGTGCCTGCACGAGCTTCGGGCCCCAATCGTAGAGATCGCTGAGCGAGTCGGACTGCAACGTGAATTGGTACTGCGAGTTGCTCTGGCGGCCGCCGACGCGGATGTCCTGCACGGCCTGCATGAAGAGATTGGCGCCCGGCACCTGGGCCAGCCTGATCCGCAGCCGGTTGATGACCTGATCGGCCGAGACCTTGCGCTGGGACAGCGGCTTCAGCGAGGCGAACAGGAAGCCCGAGTTGGTCTGGAAGCCGCCGGTGAAGCCCACGACGTTCTCGACCGCGGGATCGGCCCGCACGATCGCCACGAAGTCGCGGAACTTCCGGCGCATCGACTGGAAGGAGATGGCCTGATCGGCGCGGATGCCGCCGATGATGCGGCCCGTGTCCTGCTGCGGGAAGAAGCCCTTGGGGATCTCGTAATAGAGGAAGACGTTGAACGCTATCGTGGCGAAGAAGACCATCAGGGTGAGCGCGGGATGGCGCAGCACCCAGCCCAGCGTGTCTCCATAGAAGGACTGAACGCTGTTGAAGGCGTGCTCGCTCATGCGCGCCAGCCGGCCCGGCGGCTTCTCGGCATCGCCTTCCCGGCGCGGCGGCTTCAGCACGTAGGCGCACATCATGGGCGTGGTGGTGAGCGAGACCACCATCGAGATCACGATGGCGATCGTCAGGGTGACGGCGAATTCGCGGAACAGCCGGCCGACGATGCCGCCCATCAGCAGGATCGGGATGAAGACGGCGATCAGCGACAGGCTCATCGAGACCACGGTGAAGCCGACTTCGCGCGCGCCGAGCAGCGCGGCCTCGATGCGCGACATGCCGTTCTCGATGTGGCGCTGGATGTTCTCCAGCACGATGATCGCGTCGTCGACCACGAAGCCCGCGGCGATGGTCATGGCCATCAGCGACAGATTGTTGAGGCTGTAGCCCGCGAGATACATCACGCCGAACGTGCCGATCAGCGACACCGGCACCGCGACCGAGGGAACGAGGCCCGCGCGGAAGGAGCGCAGGAAGGCGAAGGTCACCAGCACGACCAGCACGACCGAGGCGGTCAACGCGTGCTCGACCTCGGTCAGCGAGGAGCGGATGGTGGTGGTGCGGTCCGACGCCACCGTGACGTTGATCTCGGTCGGCAGGGCTTCCTGCAGCTCGGGCAGGAGCTCCTTCACCTCGTCGACGGTCTCGATGATGTTGGCGTTGGGCTGGAGATAGATGATGACCAGCACCGAGCGCTTGCCGTTGGCCTGGCCTTCGTTGCGGATATCCTCGACCGAGTCGATGACTTCGGCGACGTCCGACAGCCGGACGGGCGCGTTGTTGCGATAGGCGACGACCAGGTCGCGATAGTCGTCGGCGACGCGGCTCTGGTCGTTCGTGTAGAGCTGGTAGTGGAGGTCGCCGACCTCGATCGCGCCCTTGGGCGAGTTGGCGTTGGCGGCGGCCAGGGCGGCGCGCACGCTCTCCAGCCCGATGCGGTACTTCGAGAGCGCGTTGGGATTGACCTCGATGCGCACCGCCGGCAGCGAGGAGCCGCCGAGCGTCACCTGGCCGACGCCATTCACCTGGGAGAGCTTCTGCTGCAGGACGTTGGAGGCCGCGTCGTACATGCGGCCCTGGCCGATCGTGTCCGACGTGAGCGCCAGGATCATGGCCGGCGCGTCGGCCGGGTTGATCTTCCGGTAGACCGGATTGGAGCGCAGGCTGGCCGGCATGTCGGCGCGGGCGGCGTTGATGGCGGCCTGCACGTCGCGCGAGGCGCCGTCGATGTCGCGCGACAGGTCGAACTGCAAGGTGATGCGCGAGTTGCTGACCGTGCTGGTCGAGGTGATCTCGGTGACGCCGGCGATGGCGCCCAGGCGCTTCTCCAGGGGCGTGGTGACCGAGGTCGCCACCGTGTCGGGCGAGGCGCCGGGCAGGTTCGCCTGGACCGAGATGGTCGGGAAGTCGACCTTGGGCAGCGGCGACACCGGCAGCGCCATGAAGCCCATCAGGCCCGAGATCAGGATGCCGAGCGTCAGCAGGGTCGTGGCGACCGGCCGCTGGATGAAGACCGTGGAGATGCTCGTCACGGCTGGAAGCCCTCGGGCAGCTCGCCGGGCTGCGGCGCGTCGGGATTCTGGTTCAGCGGATAGGCCGGCGTGTCGAGCGGCACGCCGCGGATGCGCCGGCCGATCCGGTCGAAGGCGAGGTAGATCACCGGCGTGGTGAAGAGGGTGAGCATCTGGCTCACGATCAGGCCGCCCACGATGGTGATGCCGAGCGGATGGCGCAGCTCCGAGCCCGTGCCCTCGCCCAGCATCAGCGGCAACGCGCCGACCAGGGCGGCGATGGTGGTCATCAGGATCGGCCGGAAGCGCAGCAGGCAGGCCTGGTGGATCGCCTCCTGCGGCGCCTTGCCCTCGTGGCGCTCGGCCTCCAGCGCGAAGTCGATCATCATGATCGCGTTCTTCTTCACGATGCCGATCAGCAGCACGATGCCGATGATGGCGACGACCGAGAGATCGTCGCCCGCGATCATGAGCGCGAGCAGCGCGCCGATGCCGGCCGACGGCAGCGTCGACAGGATCGTCACCGGATGGATGTAGCTCTCGTAGAGCACGCCCAGCACGATGTAGACCGTGACGATCGCCGCCAGGATCAGCATGAGCTGGCTGTTCAGCGCCTTCTGGAAGGCGAGCGCCGCGCCCTGGAAATTGGTGGTGATCGAGCGCGGCATGCCGATCTCGCGCTGCGCCTGGGTGATGGCGTCGACGGCGTTGCCCAGCGACGCGCCGGGAGCGAGGTTGAAGGAGACGGTCGTGGCCGGGAACTGGCTGAGGCGGTCCATGCGCAGCGGCGCGGTGCGCTGCTCGAAGGTGGCGATGGCCGACAGCGGCACCTCCTTGCCGCTCGCCGAACCCGGCAGGTAGAGGCTCTGCAGCGAATCGAGCGAGCCCTGCAGCTCGGGCGAGAGCTCGTAGATCACGCGGTACTGGTTCGACTGGGTGTAGACCGTCGAGACGATGCGCTGGCCGAAGGAATCGTAGAGCAGGTTGTCGACCGTGGCGGCGGTGATGCCGAAGCGCGCCGCCGCGTCGCGGTCGATCTTGATGTACATGGCGAGGCCCTTGTTCTGCAGCTCGCTCGTGACGTCGATCACGTCGGGGATCTGCTGCATGCGGGCGATCAGGCGCGGCACCCAGACGTCGAAGTCGCCGGGATTGGGGCTCTCCAGCACGAACTGGTACTGCGTGCGGCTCACCGTCGAATCGATGGTGAGGTCCTGCGAGGGCTGCATGTAGAGCGAGATGCCCTCGACCTGGTCGGTTTCGCGCAGGATGCGGCGGATGATCTGGCTGGCCGACAGGTCGCGCGAGTCCTTGTCCTTGAGGTTGATCAGCATGCGGCCCGAGTTCAGCGTCGGGTTGGTGCCATCGACGCCGACGAAGGAGCTGAGGCTCTCGACGTCGGGGTCCTTCAGGATGGCGCGGGCCAGCGCCTGCTGGCGCTTGCTCATGGCGTCGAAGGAGATGCTCTGCGAGGCCTCGGTGACGGCCTGGATCAGGCCGTTGTCCTGCACCGGGAAGAAGCCCTTGGGGATGACGATGTAGAGCACGACCGTCAGCGCCACCGTGGCGACCGCGACCAGCAGCGTCAGAGGCTGGTGGCGGAACACCACGATCAGCGCCTTGTCGTAGCCGTCGATCATGCGGGCGAACCAGCGCGCCCCCAGCGCCTGCGATTCGGCGTGCCGGCGCTCCGCCTCGCCTTGCCCTTCTCGTTGGGGCTGCCGGCGCAGGAGCTGGGCGCACATCATGGGCACCAGGGTGAGCGACACGACGGCCGAGATCAGGATGGTGACGGAGAGGGTGACCGCGAACTCGCTGAACAGGCGGCCCACCACGTCGCCCATGAAGAGCAGCGGGATCAGCACCGCGATCAGCGACACGGTGAGCGACACGACGGTGAAGGCGATCTGGCTCGAGCCCTTGAGGGCGGCCTCCATCGGGTCCTCGCCCTCCTCGATGTAGCGGGCGATGTTCTCGATCATGACGATGGCGTCGTCGACCACGAAGCCGGTGGCGATGGTGAGCGCCATGATCGAGAGGTTGTTGAGGCTGAAGCCCGCGAGATACATGACCGCGAGCGTGCCCACGAGCGACAGCGGGACCGAGAGGCTGGGGATGATGGTCGCCCGCCAGTCGCCGAGGAATATGAAGATCACGCCCACGACCAGCAGCACGGCGAAGGAGAGCTCGATTTGCACGTCGCGCACCGAGGCGCGGATCGTGTTGGTGCGGTCCGACAGGATCTCGACGTCGAGCGCCGTGGGCAGCGTTTGCTTGAGCTGCGGCAGCAGCGCCTTGATGCTGTCGACCACGGCGATGACGTTGGCGCCGGGCTGGCGCTGCACGTCGATGATGACGGCGGGCGTGGTGTTGGCCCAGGCGGCCAGCCGATTGTTCTCCTGCGTGGCCGAGACCGACGCCACGTCCTTCAGGCGCACCGGGGCGCCGTTGCGGTAGGCGACGATCACGTCGTTGAACAGCTCGGGATCGGTGATCTGGTCGTTGGCGTTGATCGTGTAGGCGTTGGTCGGTCCGTCGAAATTGCCCTTGGGCGTGTTGACGTTGGCGTTGGTGATGGTGGTGCGGAGATCGTCGACGTTGAGCCCGTAGGCCGCGAGCGCGGCGGGATTGGCGCGGATGCGCACGCCGGGCTTGGCGCCGCCGCCCAGGGTCACGAGGCCGACGCCCGGAAGCTGGGCGATCTTCTGGCCTAGACGCACGTCGACGAGATCGTAGACCTTGGTGAGCGGCTCGGACTTGGAGGTGACGGTGAGCGTCAGGATCGGCGCATCCGCCGGATTGACCTTGGCGTAGATCGGCGGCGCCGGCAGGTCGGCCGGCAGCAGATTGCCGGCGGCGTTGATGGCGGCCTGCACCTGCTGCTCGGCGATGTCGATGCCGAGCTTGAGATCGAACTGCAAGGTGATGGCCGAGGCGCCCGACGAGCTGGTCGACGTCATCTGGTTGAGGCCGGGCATCTGGCCGAACTGGCGCTCCAGCGGCGCGGTGATCGAGGAGGTCATGACCTCGGGCCCGGCGCCGGGATAGAGCGTCAGCACGCGGATGGTCGGATAGTCGACCTCGGGCAGGGCGGCGAGCGGCAGGAAGCGGTAGGCGATGATGCCGACCAGCATGATCGCCACCATCAGGAGCGAGGTGCCGACCGGCCGCTCGATGAAGATCCGCGACGGATTCATGTCGCGGACGGACTTACTGGTTGGATTGGGCCGGGCGGCCGGCGCCGCCGCCGCGACGCTCGCCGGTATTGGCGCCCTGCCGCTGGCCGTTGGCGGGCGCATTGGCGACCGGCGGCCCGGACTGGCCGGGCTTGGCGCCGGGCGCGGCCTGGCCGGGCAGGCGCACCTTGGAGCCCTCGCGCAGGCGGTCCGTGCCGTCGGTCACGACCTTGTCGCCGACATCGAGGCCCGACACGACCGCGATCTTCTCGCCGTCGCTGGCGCCGGTCTGGATGACCTTGATCTCGACCGTGTCGTCGGGCTTCACGCGATAGACGAAGGTGCCGGGCTGGCCGCGCTGGATGGCCGCCATGGGCACGGAGATCGCGTCCTTCACCGTGTCGACCAGCAGGCGGATGTTGACGAACTGGTTGGGGAACAGCGCCTCGTCGGCATTGTCGAACATCGCGCGCAGCTTCACCGTGCCGGTCGTCGTGTCGACCTGGTTGTCGAGCGTGGCGACCTTGCCGACGCCGAGCTCGACCTTCTGCGCGCGATCGAGCGCGGTGACCTGCAGGGTCGCGCCGTCGCGGAGGCGCTTGCGCACCGACGGGAGCGAATCCTCGGGGATCGTGAACAGCACCGACATGGGCTGCATCAGCGTGATGACGCAGATGCCCGTGGCGTCGCCGATGGTGACGTAGTTGCCGGGATCGACGAGACGCAGCCCGATTCGGCCGTCGCTGGGCGCGATGATGCGCGTGTAGACGAGGTTGAGCTTGGCCGCATCGACGGCCGCACGGTCGGTCACGATGGCCGCCTCGTACTGGCGCACCAGGGCGGCCTGCGTGTCCAGGGTCTGGCGCGCGATCGAGTCCTGCGAGACCAGGGTCTTGTAGCGGGCGAGGTCGATCTGCGCGTTCTTGAGCAGCGCCTCGTCCTTCTCCTGGGCGCCGATCGCCTGCTGGAGGGCGACTTCGTAGGGCCGCGGATCGACGACGGCCAAAAGGTCGTTCTTCTTCACCGACTGGCCCTCGGTGAAGGCGACCTGGACGAGCTGGCCGGTGATCTGGGTCTTCACAGTCACTGTGGCGAGCGGCGTGACCGTACCCAACGCCTTGATAACAAGCGGAATATCGGCTTTGGCGACGGTGGCGGTCCCGACCGTGACCGGCTGGTTGGCGCCGCCACGGGCGCCGCGCGCGCCACTGCCTCCACCGCTGGGCTTGGTAATGAACCAGACCACGGCGGCGGCGAGTATCACCGCCAACCCAACCCCGAGGAGGGTTCGCCGTCGATTCATCCTATCGTTCGCCCCCAAGCCACGTATCGTGCCTTTATACGTAAGGAACCGGCGGAGTCTCCCCTAGCCACGGCAGAGGCGCAAGGTAACCGGCGGTCCGGTAACGCAGAAAGCCGCTTCCGGACCCGCTTGGGCTCAAAAATATTTGAGGCCCAGCCCTGATGTCAGGGCCGGGCCTCGCTGCAAGTTCTGTCCGCGAACGTCCGTCGCGGCGGGGCCGCGCCTAGTCTGCCGCTTTATCCGGCACGTAGAGCTGGCTGCCGCCGGCTTTGAACTTGTCGCTCATCTCCTTCATGCCCTTCTGGGCATAGTCGCGGATGTCCTGCGTGATGCGCATGGAGCAGAACTTCGGCCCGCACATGGAGCAGAAGTGCGCCGTCTTGTGCGCGTCCTTGGGCAGCGTCTCGTCGTGGAACTTCTCCGCCGTCGCCGGATCGAGCGAGAGATTGAACTGATCGATCCAGCGGAAGTCGAAGCGCGCCTTGGAGAGCGCATCGTCGCGCAGGCGGGCGGCGGGATGGCCCTTGGCAAGATCGGCGGCGTGGGCCGCGATCTTGTAGGTGATCACGCCGACCTTCACGTCGTCGCGGTCGGGGAGGCCGAGATGCTCCTTGGGCGTCACGTAGCAGAGCATCGCCGTGCCGAACCAGCCGATCATGGCGGCGCCGATGCCCGAGGTGATGTGGTCGTAGCCCGGCGCGATGTCGGTCACGAGCGGTCCCAGGGTGTAGAACGGCGCCTCGCCGCACTCCCGGAGCTGCTTCTCCATGTTGACCTTGATCTTGTGCATCGGGACGTGGCCCGGGCCCTCGATCATCACCTGGCAGCCCTTGTCCCAGGCGACCTTGGTCAATTCACCCAAGGTCTCGAGTTCGGCGAACTGCGCGGCATCGTTGGCGTCGGCGTTCGAGCCGGGGCGCAGGCCGTCGCCCAGCGAGAACGAGACGTCGTACTTGCGCATGATGTCGCAAATGTCGCCGAAGTGCTCGTAGAGGAAGCTCTCGCGATGCTCGGTGAGGCACCATTGCGCCATCATCGAGCCGCCGCGGCTCACGATGCCGGTGACGCGGCTCGCGGTCAGCGGCACATGGGCGAGGCGGACGCCGGCATGGATGGTGAAGTAGTCGACGCCCTGCTCGCACTGCTCGACCAGCGTGTCGCGGAAGACTTCCCAGGAAAGCTTGGTCGGATCGCCGCCGACCTTCTCCAAGGCCTGATAGATCGGCACCGTGCCGATCGGCACCGGCGAGTTGCGCAGGATCCACTCGCGCGTGTCGTGGATGTTGCGGCCGGTCGAGAGGTCCATGATCGTGTCGGCGCCCCAGCGGATCGCCCACACCATCTTCTCGACCTCTTCCTCCATCGAGGAGGTGACGGCCGAGTTGCCGATATTGGCGTTGATCTTCACCAGGAAGTTGCGGCCGATGATCATCGGCTCGAGCTCGGTGTGGTTGATGTTCGCCGGGATGATGGCGCGGCCGAGCGCTATTTCGTTGCGCACGAACTCCGGCGTGATGAAGTCGGGCAGCGCGGCACCGAAGCTCTCGCCGTCGGCGAGGCGCTCCTTGGCGAGTTCGTGCGCGCGCTTGCGGCCGAGGTTCTCGCGCGCGGCGACGTAGATCATCTCCTTGGTGATGACGCCGGCCCTCGCCCATTCGTACTGCGTGATCTTGTGGTCCTCGAGGCCGCGCAAGGGCTTGGGCGTGTTGGGGAAGGGCTGCAGCGCCGCCGCCTTGACGTTGCCGTTGTCGATCGGCTGGATCGCGCGTCCGACATATTCCTCGACGCCGCCACGGGCCTGCACCCAGCCGCGGCGCGTGCGGACAAGGCCCTTGCGCACGTCGATGGCGACGGTCGGATCGGTGTAGGGGCCGGTCGTGTCGTAGACGCGGATCTTGGGCTCGGTGTCGACGCTCTGCGTGATCTCCCGCAGAGGCACGCTGAGATCGGGCGCGTCCTCGGGCGTCACATAGATCTTCTGCGACGCCGGCAACGGGCCGGTCGTGACCTTCGGATTCGAGATGATGGTATCCATGACGTTGGGATCTCCCGTGGCAAACAACTACGGAGACCCGGCGTGTCGTGCAAAGGAGGCATCCTGTCCCTTCGCCGGCATGACCCGGATCAGGTTCAAAGGGTCACCGCGCTGTCCGGAAAGACCGTCGGTATCTCAGCCCCTTGTCGGGGCACCCCTTGGACGGCGCCTATCCTAGACCCTGTGGGCGCGGCTGCAAGAGCCCGTCCGGTTAGTATCGGGAATCGTCGGGACGGCGCATTTTCCAGACGTTTTCGGTGGTCGTGTATTCGCTGTAGCCCAGACGCGCCACGGGGCGGAACGCCATCACGTCGACCCGTCCGTCCTTCAGGATGCTGTCGTCGATGTGCACGCCCACCACCTGGCCGAACACCACCGAGGCGCTGTGGTTCTCGTGGCCCGGCTCGACCGGCACCTCGAGCGTCTTCCAGTACCGGCACTCCAGCGCCACGGGCGATTCGGCGACGCGCGGCGGCTTCACGTACTTGCAGGGCGCCGGCGTCAGGCCCGCGAGCTTCATCTCGTCGATGCCGTAGGCCACCATCGCCGTCGTGATGTTCATCTTCTCGGTCAGCGTGCCCGCCACCATGTTGACCACGAACTCGCCGGTCTCCTCGGCGTTCATGCGGCTGTGCTTGGTCGGCGTGTCGCCATAGCGGCCGGTGATGGCGAAGTAGACCATCGGCGGGAATTCGCTCACCGCGTTGTAGAAGCTGTAGGGCGCGAGGTTCACGCGGCCTTGCCCATCGACCGTCGAGATCCAGCCGATCGGCCGCGGCACGATCAGCGACTTCAGCGGATCGACCGGCAATCCGTGATCGCGCTTGGCGGCGTCGTAGAACATCCTCGTCTCTCCGTTCAGCTCTTGTAGTGCTCGATCGCCTCGGCATGCGCCTTGTCGAAGGCGGCCTCGAGGCGCGCATTCGCGCCGCGGCAGGCCCGCACGACCTCTTCGGCCCAGTCGATGTATTCGAGCAGTCGTTCGCGCGACCAATCCTTGGGCGGGCTGCTGACGATGCCGCGCAGGTTCGAGGTCTTGTCGGCGATCTTGAGCAGCTTGCCACGCGGCGAGAGGTGGGGAGCGTGCTCGACCTGCAGGCGCTTGCGATCCTTCTGCGGCAGCGACTTGTCGTCGGTCACCTCGGCCACGAGATCGGCCACGTCCTTTCCGAACAGACGCACGAGATCGGCGGGTGTGGTGTCGGTGTCTTCGACCGTGTCGTGCAGATAGCCGCCCTGAACCAACACGAGATCGTTACCGTCGGTCGCCTCGGCCAGCAGGGTCGCGACCTCGATCAGGTGATTGATGTAAGGCTCGCCCCTGATACCCTTGCGCTTGTGCGCGGCATGCTGGCGCGCCGCGTAGTCGGCGGCCTGTGACAGTTTCACCAGGTCGTTGTTCATCGTCCTTCCTTGTGCGACATGTGCCGCCATGTCCAGAACCATGAAGTCCCTGCTTGCGGTATGGATCATCGTTCTGGCCGGCGCCGCCGGCTGGATCGGCTGGGACGCCTGGCAGGGAAGCTCGGGCCCCTCGATCGGCGGACCCTTCACGCTCACGGACCAGGACGGCAAACCGTTCAGCAGCGAGACGCTCAAGGGCAAGCCGACCTTGATCTATTTCGGCTACACCTTTTGTCCGGACGTCTGCCCGACCTCGCTGCTGCTGATGGAAAACGCGGCCGAGAAGCTCGGTCCCGACGGGCCGAAAAAAGTGAACATGGTGTTCATCACCATCGATCCCGAGCGCGACACGCCCAAGCTCATGAAGGGCTATGTCACCAACTTCGGGCCCACGATCGTCGGCCTCACCGGCACGCCGCAGGAGATCGACAAGGTCGCGCGCGCCTATCGCGTCTACTACCAGAAGGTCCCCAGCAAGGATGGCGGGCCCTACCTGATGGACCATTCGTCCATCGTCTATCTGCTCGACAAGCGCGGCCGGTTCGTCACGCACTTCACGCACGAAAGCAAGGCGGAAGCGATTGCCGCAGGGGTCCAACAACTACTTTAAGTCATTGATTCGCCGCCTTTTGTGCACCGCAATATTCAAGTGACACGGCCAAGCCGGCGAGTACAATCCGCGCCCCATGCTGATGTATTACGCGTATGAACTGCAGCGTCAGCTCGCCAAGCCCGTGCGTCTGTGGGCCGGTGCGCTCGAGCAGCTCTATACCAGCCCCTACAATCCGCTCGCCGACACCTGGTTTGGCAAGTCGGTGGCGGCGAGCTCGGAGATCGTCGCGCGGCTGACGCAGAATTACGGCAAGCCCGCCTTCGGCCTCGAGACCACGCCGATCGGCAACGAGACGGTCGCGGTCAACGAAGAGATCCTGCTGCGCAAGCCCTTCTGCCGGCTCCTGCATTTCCATCGCGACACGCCACGAAAGGACCCCAAGGTCCTGATCGTGGCGCCGATGAGCGGCCACTTCGCGACCTTGCTGAGGGGCACCGTCGAGGCCCTGCTGCCCGAGCACGACGTGCACATCACCGACTGGACGGATGCGCGCGAGGTGCCGCTCTCTGAAGGCAACTTCGATCTCGACGACTATGTCGACTATGTCATCGAGTTCTGCCGCTATCTCGGGCCGGACGTGCACGTGATCGCCGTGTGCCAGCCCTCGGTGCCGGTGCTGGCGGCGGCCTCGCTGATGGCCGAGGCCAAGGACCCGCGGCAGCCGCGCTCGCTCACCCTGATGGGCGGGCCGATCGACACGCGCATCAGCCCGACGACTCCCAACGACCTCGCCACCCGCAACTCGATGATGTGGTTCCGGCAGAACGTCATCTCGACGGTGACGCTCAACCATCCGGGGGCGATGCGGCGCGTCTATCCGGGCTTCCTGCAGCTCACCAGCTTCATCTCCATGAATCTCGACCGGCACGTGAACGCGCACATGCGCCAGTTCGAGTACCTGGTGAAGGGCGACGACGAGAATGCCGAAGCGCATCGCGGCTTCTATGACGAATATCTCGCCGTGATGGACCTCACCGCCGAGTTCTACCTGCAGACCATCCAGGTCGTGTTCAAGGAGCACCTGTTGCCGCGCGGCGCCTGGGTGAGCCGGGGCCGCAAGATCGATCCTTCCTTCATCGAGACGGCGCTGCTCACCGTCGAGGGCGAGCTCGACGACATCTCCGGTGTCGGCCAGACCAAGGCCGCGCACGCGCTCACGCCGAACATTCCGGGTGCACGCCATGTGCACTGGGAACAGCCGCGGGTCGGGCACTACGGCATCTTCAACGGCCGCAAGTGGCGCGAGCAGATCATGCCGCGCGTACGCGACTTCATCCGCGCCAACGAAGCCCAGTAGCCCGACTGTTGGCTCGACTGTGGCCGGATAAGGGCTGGAACCGGCCCTGCGAGGCCGGCGTTTCTCTGCTGACGAACGCAGAGGAGCAACCATGCGCAATATCGAACGCCGCCTGCTGATGGGCGGCCTCGCCGTCGCTGTGGGCGCAAGCCTGGCGGCAGCCACGGCCGCCCAGGCCCAGGAAGTCATCTACGTTCCCACCGCGCCGCCGCCGCTGCGCGTGGAAACCATCCCCGTGCTGCCGCCCGATCGCGTCGAGCTGGAGCGCTGGCAGCCCGGCTACTGGCGCTGGAACGGCGCCGAGTACGCCTGGGTCGAGGGTCACTATGTCGGCGTGCCGCGCCGCGGCGCGGCCTGGGTCCCGGGCCGCTGGGAGCAGCGTCCGGGCGGCTGGGTCTTCATCGAAGGCCACTGGAGCTGACCTCGAGCAGCGTAGCGTCTCGGTTCCATGGATGGACTTGAACAGGCCGGCATCAACGCCGCGGGCACGGTCGCGGCGCTGGTGACGACGTACGGCCTCAGGGTCGTCGGCGCGATCATCATCCTGATCGTCGGCTGGACGACCGCACGCATGCTCTATTCGGGCATCGTGCGCGCCTGCGCACGCTCCACGCGCCTCGATCGCACCATCACGCTCTTCCTGGCCAACGGCGCCCGCTACACCTTGCTGGTCTTCACTTTCGTCGCCGTGCTCACGAGCTTCGGCGTCGAGACCACGAGCTTCGTGGCCGTGCTGGGCGCCCTGGGCATCGCCATCGGCCTGGCCCTCCAGGGCACGCTCAGCAATCTCGCCGCCGGCATCATGCTGGTGCTGTTCCGGCCCTTCCGGGTCGGCGACCGGGTCGAGACCATGGGCACCGTCATCGTCGGCACGATCCGCGAGGTCAATCTCTTCTACAGCGAGCTCGACACCGACAACAATGTGCGGGTCGTCGTGCCCAACGGCAGCCTGTGGGGCCAGATCGTGAAGGTGCCGTCGCGCAACGACGAAGAGCGTGTCGACCTCAAGTTCACGCGGCCGCTGGCCGACGATATAGGCCGGGCGATCGATACAGTGCGCGAGATCGTGAGGCACGACAGGCGCATCAAGGCCATGGCCCAGATCGGCGTCGATTCGGTGGGCGAGGCCAACTTCACCCTGGTCGCACGGCTCTGGGTGCCGCGACGCGAGGCGATGCAGGTCCAGTTCGACCTCAATCGCGCGATCAAGGAAGAGTTCGAGCGCAATCCGCCCCATCCCCCGCAGCAGCAGGCGCAGGCCGCTGAGTAGGGATCAGCGAATCAGCCGAGCAAAGTCGAGACCTGCTCGGCGAGCTGGCGTTGCTGGTAGGGCTTGGAAAGCCGCGGCAGCTCGAGCTGGCTCGCCACCGGCACGTCGGCATAGCCGGTCGCGAGCAGGATGGGCAGCTCCGGCCGCAGCGCCCGCGCCTGTTCGGCAAGCTGCAGGCCCGTCATCCCGGGCATGGCATAGTCGGTGATCAGGAGGTCGATCGACCTGTTCGACCGCAGCACCTCGAGCGCGTCGGGGCCCGAGGAGGCCCGGATCACATTGTGGCCGAGATCCTCGAGCAGCGACGCCGTGGAGAGGCCGATCAGGAAATCGTCGTCGACGAACAGCAGGGTCGCGCGCTTGCGGCCGGGCGCCTCGTGCGCGGGTTCGAGTGCGGGCGACTCCGGCGCCTCCGCCGCGCCCTCGGCCACCGGCAGCCAGAGCTCGGCGCGCGTTCCGTGGCCGGCTTCGCTGAAGAGACGCAGGGTGCCGCCGAGCTGCAGTGCCAGGCCATGGATCATCGACAGGCCGAGCCCGGTGCCCTTGCCGACCTCCTTGGTCGAGAAGAAGGGCTCGGTCGCCCGCCGCAAGGTCTCGCCATCCATGCCGGAGCCGGTGTCCGAGACGACGAGCCCGAGATAATGGCCGCCGGCGAGATCGGTCGCCTCGTCGGTCTCGATCGAGGCGATGGCAATGGTGAGCGTGCCGCCCTCGGGCATGGCGTCGCGCGCGTTGACCGCGAGATTGAGCAGCGCAAGCTCGAGCTGGTTGGCGTCGGCCAGCGCCGCCGGCAGGCCGGACGGGAGATCGAGATCCATGTGGATCGAGGGGCCGATCGAGCGGCGCAGCAGCTCGGCCATGCCCTGCACCAGGAAGCCCAGGTCGATCGGCTTGGGTTCCAGCGCCTGGCGCCGGGCGAAGGCGAGCAGGCGCTGGGTGAGGGCGGCACCTCGCTGGGCACCCTGCATGGCGCCGTCGATCAGCCGTTCGACGCCGGGATCGGCCGGCAGGCGCTTGCGCAGCAGTTCGAGATTGCCGAGCACCGCCGTCAGCAGATTGTTGAAGTCGTGTGCCACGCCGCCGGTGAGCTGGCCGATCGATTCCATCTTCTGCACGTGGCGCAGCTGCTCCTGCGTGCGCTCGCGCTCGGCCGTCTGGGCCAGCAGCGCGTCGTGCGCGTGCTGGAGCTGGGACGTGCGCTCGCGCACGCGGCGCTCGAGCTGGTCGTTGATCTGCTGCAGGCGAACCTCGCCCTGCCGCAGGTCTTCCAGCAGCACCCGCGTCTGGAGCTGGCGCCGGCGACCCTTGATGGCGGCGCGCGCCACGCTCTGCAGGGTGGTGGGATGGAAGGGCCGCTCGAGGAACGAGACGTTGCCCAGCGCGTCGAGCCAGCGCGCGGCGATCGGATTGCGCTCGGGCCCGCCGCCATGGTCGGTCACCAGCACGAAGGGCATGTCCGACCACGCGGGCTGGTGGGTGATCCAGCTCACCAGCGGCTTGAGGTCGGCGCCGCGGATCGCATCCTCGGTCAGCAGGACGAAGCCGACATCGTCGGGCAGTGCCGCGACCAGCTCGCCGAGGCTGGTGCAGATCTGGCCGGCGATGCCGGCCTGGGCCAGCAGCGAGCGGGCAAGGGTGGAATCGCGCCCGCGCGGCGCGAAGATCAGCGCACTCAGGCCATTCCCCGATGCCGGCCCACTCACCTGGTCTCCGCCCGCGGCGCCACCGCGTCTTCGGCCACGATCAGTGGCACCCCGCGCAGCACGCCGTGGAACTGGGTCAGCGGCTCGCCGACATGAACGCCGTTGTCGATCCAGAACTCGCGGATCGTCTCCTCGTGCTTGCCGGTGCGCTTCTTGATCACCGAGATCGCGCGCCGCACCGCGCCGCGCGCCTCGAAGAAGCGCAACAGGATCACCGTGTCGGCGAGGTAGGTGATGTCGACCGGCGAGCGCATGTCGCCCATCATCCCCTGCTGGGCGACGGTGAGGAACGTCGACACGCCGTGCCGGTTCAGGAACTGCAGCAGCTCGTGCATGTGGAGGATCAGCGAGTTCTCCTGCGGCATCGCGGCCTGGTAGCCGTTGAGGCTGTCGATCACGACGGTCTTGACGTCGGCGTCCTGCACGCTCGCGCGCACGGAGTGGGCGAACTCGCCCGGCGACAGCTCCGCCGCGTCGAGCTGCGTGATGGTGAGCTTGCCCGAGTTGCGCAGCGCCTCGAGATCGAAGCCCAGCGGCCGGGCGCGATCGAACAGGAGCCCGATCTCCTCGTCGAAGATGAACATCGCGGCCTTGCCGCCCGCCTTGATCGCCTCGTCGACGAACTGCAGGCTGATGAGGCTCTTGCCGCAGCCCGGCGGCCCCATGAGCACCGTGCTCGAGCCCTGTTCCACGCCGCCGCCCAGCAACCGGTCGAGGCCCGGGATGCCACTTTGGATCGTGCCGCGCATCGTGAGCTGGCGATGCTCGGCCGCGACGAGGCGCGGGAAGACCTGCACGCCCCCTTTCCTGATCGTGAAGTCGTGGTAGCCGCCGCGGAAAGCCTGGGCGCGATACTTGATGACCCGCAGCCGCCGGCGCTCGCTGCCGTAGTCGGGCGCGATCTCCTCCAGGCGCACCACGCCATGGGCGACGGAATGAACGGTCTTGTCCGTGACCTCGGAGGTGAGATCGTCGAGCATCAGCACGGTGGCGCCGTGGCGGGCGAAGAAATGCTTCATCGCCAGGATCTGCCTTCGATAGCGCAACGAGCTCTGGCCGAGCAGGCGGATTTCCGACAGCGAGTCGATCACGATGCGGCGAGCCTTGGTGCGGTCGACCGCCTCGAAGATCGATCTCGTCGTCTCGCCGAGCTCGAGATCGGAGGCGTAGAGCAGGCTCTGCTGCTGGTCGGGATCGAGCAGGCTTTCCGGCGGCGCCACCTCGAAGACCTCGATCAGGTCGCCCAGCACCCAACCGTGCGAGGCCGCGGCCATGCGCAGTTCGTTGGCCGTCTCGGAAAGGGTGACGTACAGGCCCTGCTCGCCCTTGGCGGCGCCTTCCATCAGGAAGCGGAGCGCGATGGTCGTCTTGCCCGTGCCGGGGCTGCCTTCCAGGAGGAACACACGGCCGACGGCGAAGCCGCCCGCAAGGATGTCGTCGAGGCCGGGAACGCCGGTGCGTGCCCGGGAAGGGAGTCGTATGTCTTGGGTAGCCATGACGCAATCTCGTCTCGTCGTTCCTTCAGCGTTATCGGCCGGCCCAAGCGTGGTTGATCGCAGTCCCGCTCCGCCCTTTCACGTTGTGGGCTGGCACGACGGCCGCGGAGCGCGGTTTCCAACGTCGATGGATTGCCAAGGTTCCGTTTTGCGTCCTTTCCGCGAAATGGACGCAATAATTCACATCTCGCGCGGCATGGCGGCCGGGCGAGGCGGAGCGGCCCATTCGTCGGGCGGAACGTTCAGGGGGGAGCGCGGCGCGGCGCGTTCACCGGGAAGCTGGACCTCGGCCTGCTCTGCCTGCTGCTGGCCATTGACGGCGCAGCCGCCGAGCAGAGCCGAGGCGAGCAGAAAAAAGGCAAGCGGCTTCATTCAACACCTGCGGCTGTGGTCGCAGATGTCAACGGCCGACGCCCGAAGGCGTTGCGGCCCGGCCCGTCTTGGGGAGGAGCCGAGCCGCCGATCGCGGACGGGCTTTAGTTTCCGCCGCCCGACGCGATGACGCCGTTACCGTGCGTGACGTTGCCACCGCCGGTCGCCACGACATTGCCGCCGCCGGTCGCCACGACATTGCCGCCGCCGGTCGCGACGACGTTGCCGCCGCCCGACGCGATGACGCCGTTGCCATGGTTGCCGGCGGCTCCCGTCGGCGCGCCCGTGGCCACATGCGGCTGCGGCGCGGTCTTGATGATCGGCGCGGGCGCCGCCTTCACGAGCGGCGGCGGGACGGCCGGCGCGGTGTGCTGCGTCTGCTTCGGCGCGACATAGTGCGGGAACTGCGGCCCGTTGTTGTTGTCCCAGGGCGCGCAGCCCCATTCGGCGACGTTGACGTGGCCGTTGCAGCCGGCGGCCGCGGCGGTCGAAGACTGGAGCAGCAGGCCGCCCGAGACGGCGGTGAGGCCGAGCGCGAGGCTCGTGAAAACACGACGTGACATGATCTGGTCCCCTCTACAGGCGTTGAGAGGACCAGACCCTGCCGCCCGGCCATGGCGGCCGGCGTGACTCGGGCGCAATTTCAGCGTGACAAATCGCGGCCGGGCTATTTCTCCGGCAGACCGGCCAGCTGCAGGCCCCCGATATAGAGGTCGTACATGTAGGGCCAGCGGAAGTTCGAGGTCCGCGACCGCGTCAGGGTGGAATTGGGCTGGACCTCGAGCAGGGCACGCACGTCGGCGCGCGCCTCCTCGAGCCGGCCGAGATGGGCGAGCGAGGCGGCGTGCAGGCGGCGCGCGAAGGTGAAGGTCGGCATCTCGCTCAGCGCCCGGAGGCTCCAGCGCTCGGCCTCCTCGAAGCGGCGGGCGAAGAAGTGGTTCATGGCGAGGCCGTTGAAGGTGAAGAAGCGCCGCGGATCGCGCGGATCGAGCCGCAGGCAGTGCTCGAGCCAGGGCAGCGCCTTGGCGTCCTCGCCGGAATGCGTGTAGGCGGCGCTGGCCAGGAAGCAGACGCGCACCGAGTTGGGGTGCGCGGCGAGCGCGCGGCCGGCCGCCTCCATCGCCTCGTCGAAGCGTTCGCTCGTATAGACCAGCGCATAGGCTTCGGCGGCATTGGCGATGCCGCTCTCGGGATCGGCCACCACGGCGCGCCGCGCCAGCGCATAGATCTCGGTCTTGACGGCGGGGATCTCGTCGAGCGGGATGGCGCCGATCAGCCACAGCCTGATGCGGCATTCGCCGAGCGCCACCAGCGCGTCGACATAGTTCGGGTCGAGCGCGATCGACCGGCGCAGCCGCGCCTCGGCCCGGGCATAGCCCTGCTCGGTGACCGTGTAGAGCTCCGACAGCGCCTGCAGATAGAGGTCGTAGGCGTCGAGGCTCTGGGTCGGCTTGCCGCGCACCCGCGCGATCTCGGCCGAGCGCAGGTTGGGCTCGAGCGCCACGACGATGTGCGTGGTGATGGCGTCCTGCAGCGCGAAGATGTCGCCCAGCTCGCGGTCGAAACTGTCGACCCAGACATTGGCGCCGCTCTCGGCCTCCACGAGCTGTGCGGCGATCCGCACACGCGTGCCCGAGACCCGGATCGAGCCCTGCAGGATGTAGCGCACGCCGAGCTCGCGGCCGACCTCGCGGATGTCGACCGTGCGGTTCTTGTAGGTGAAGCTGGAATTGCGCGCGATCACGAACAGCCAGCGCAGCCGGCTCAGCGCCACGATCAGATCCTCGACCACGCCGTCGACGAAATAGTCCTCGGCCGCATCGCCGCTCAGGTTGGCGAAGGGCAGGACCGCGATCGACGGCCTGGCCGGCAGTTCCGGCCGGGGCAAGGGCCTCAGCCCTGCTTCGGCCGTGCGCAGCTCCGCCGCCAGGGCCGAGGTCGCGGCATCGGTGCCGACGCCCAGTTCCTTCTTGAGCGTCTCGGCGAAGCGATTGTAACGGCGCAGCGCCTCGGCCCGCCGGCCGCCGGCGGCAAGCGCGCGCATGGCGAGGCGGCAGGCCTCCTCGCTCAGCTCGTCGATCCGGCTCGCCGCTTCGGCACGCGCCAGTGCCTCGTCCGGCCGCTCCGCATCGAGCGCCTTCCGGGCAAGCTTGAGGTGTGCGGCCAGCGCCTGCGCCTCCAGCCGCGTCCGGCGCTCGCGCTGCCATTCCGTCCATTCCGGCTCCTCGACCGTGACATCGGCCAGGAAGGGACCGCGATAGAGGTCGGCGGCGCGGGCAAGGTCGCCGGTTCCCGCGAGCTCGACGGCGTCGCAGACGACGGCGCCCGGCCGCAGCGCGACCTGCTCGTCGTTGCCCTCCAGCACGTCCGGCCCGACGGCGCGGCGCAGGCGTGACAATGATTGGCGCAGGTTCTGGCGCGCCTGGGCCTCGAAATGCGACCCCCACAGCAGGGTCATCAGCTTTTCGCGCGACTGGGGAGCGGGCGCGGTACAGGCGAGATAGGCGAGCAGCGCGCAGAGCTTCTTGGAACCGAGCTTGATCGAGCCCGCCGGCCCCGCGAGATCGAAGCGACCAAGCGTGGTCAGCCGCAGCACGGCTTCGGCGGCAGGTCGGTCCCGGTCGAGGCGAGCCAGGCTCATGCGTCGAGCTTTTCATGGTTTTCGAAGATTTGTCACGCCGCCGCGCACGGTTCGGTCACGCCTGCGACGACAAAACTCGCCCGGGAACTTCGTCTTGGGAAGGAGCATCAACGTGCGGTTCACAATCTTGTCGGCGGCGATCCTGCTCGGCGCCGGATCGGCGAATGCCCAGGGGCTCGCCGGCTGCAAGGTCGGCGACTATGTCGCTGCCTCTTTCGGCGGCAAATGGCTGCCCTCGGTCGTGGTCGCGGTCGATCCGAGCAACGTCTATCCCTGCCGCATCCATCCGCTGGGCTACATGGACACGATGGACACGTCCTGGGCGCCTTCGATGCTGCGGCCCTACGCGGCGGCCACCGTGCCGATCGCGCCGTATCCCGACGATCCCTGGGTCATGAAGATGAAGGGCCAGCAGGCCTTCAGGCCGGACAATGTCCTGCCCGGCGCCTACGAGTGCTACGCGTTGACCGGCGGACGGCTGGAGGCGCGGTTCGCGATGAACTTCAAGGTCGTGGGCGGCTTCCGCTACACCGATTGGGAGGGCAAGCCCGGCATGTTCGACTTCGATCCGGGCACCGGCGACATGCTCTTCCACGGCGCGGCCCATGACGGCCATCGCGCGAGCTTCAAGCAGCCGAGCAATCCGCCCACCCGCAACGCGCCGCCCAACGTCACCTTCCAGATGTCGGGCGATTCCTGCGATCTCAAGATGTGAAGGTCTGCACGACCTCCAGGAACGCGGCGCCGTAGCGTTCGAGCTTGGTGTCGCCAACGCCGTGGATCTCGCGCATCGAGCGCAGGCTGGTCGGCCGGTGCGTGGCGAGCTCCATCAGCGTGCGGTCGGAGAAGACGACGTAGGCCGGCACCTTCTGCGCCTGGGCGAGCCTGGTCCGGAGAGTCTTGAGTGCCGTGAGCAGTGAGGCGTCCGCATCGCCCACGATCGCCGAGGCCGCCGCCGCGCGCTTGGCGCGCTTGCCGCCGCCGGACGCCGCCACCGCCATGTCCTTGCGCAGCTCGATCCTCGCCTCGCCCTTCAGCACACGCCAGCCTTCGTCGGTCACGAACCAGCGGCCGTGCTCGACCAGGTCCTGCCCGATCAGGCCGAGCGCCGAGAGCTGGCGGAAGATCGAGCGCCATTCCGCCGTTCGCCGGCCCGCGCCGACGCCGAAGGTCGGCAGCCGATCGTGGTTCCAGCGCGCCACGTTCTCGGTGCGCTCGCCGAGCAGGATCGCGATCAGGTGCTCCATGCCGAAGCGCTCGCCGGTGCGCACGATCGCCGACATCGCCTTCTGCGCATCGACCGTGCCGTCGAAGCGCTCGACCGGCTCGTTGCAGAGATCGCAGTTGCCGCAGGGCTGCGAGCTCTCGCCGAAATAGGCGAGCAGGGTCTGGCGCCGGCAGCGCGGCGCCTCGGCGAGCGACAGCAGCGCGTTGAGGCGCTGCCGCTCGATGCGCTTCCTCTCGTCGGAGGAATTGCCCTGCTCGATCTGCGTGCGGCGGAGCTGCATGTCGCCGAGGCCATAGAGCGTCAGCGTGTCCGCCGCGAGCCCGTCGCGCCCGGCGCGGCCGATCTCCTGGTAGTAGGCTTCGACATTGGCCGGCAGGTCGGCGTGGCAGACGAAGCGCACGTCGGGCTTGTCGATGCCCATGCCGAAGGCGACGGTCGCCGTCATCACCACGCCGTCCTCCTGCTGGAAGCGGTCCTGGTTGGCGTCGCGCACCTGCTTGTCCAGGCCGGCGTGATAGGGCAGCGCGTTCACGCCCTCTTTCCTGAGGCCGTCGGCCAGCTCCTCGACCTTGCGGCGCGAGGCGCAGTAGACGATGCCGCTCTCGCCTTCATGTTCGCGCACGAAATCGAGGATCTGCTTGGTCGAGCGATCCTTGGGACGAAAGGCGAGCTTGAGGTTCGGCCGGTCGAAGCTCCGGACGAAGGTGCGCGGCGCCGTGGCGAAGAGCTTGTCGACGATGTCGCTCCGCGTCGGCGCATCGGCCGTCGCCGTCAGGGCCATGGTCTGCAGTCGTCCGCCGATCTGGCGCGCCAGGCCGCCCAGCTCGAGATATTCGGGACGGAAGTCGTGGCCCCATTGCGAGACGCAATGCGCCTCGTCGATCGCCATCATCGTGACGTCGGCCTCGGCCAGCATCTCGACCGTGTCCGGCCGCGCCAGCCGCTCGGGCGCGATGTAGAGCAGGCGCAGCTCGCGCTTGCGCAGGAGCGACATCACGCGCGCGTTCTCCGCGGGCTCGTTGCTCGAGTTGAGGCTGCCCGCCGCCACGCCGGCCGCGGCGAGCGCGCGCACCTGGTCGCGCATCAGAGCGATCAAGGGCGAGATGACGAGCGTGAGACCCGGCCGCGCGATCGCGGGCAGCTGATAGCAGAGCGACTTGCCCGAGCCGGTCGGCATGACGGCAAGCACGTTCTCGCCCGCGAGCACCGCGCGCACGATTTCTTCC